>Ga0316217_10000392_pt1 | contig 62901 bp, 52 predicted proteins | sample 1anoAmetaG_FD_203633 | JGI IMG/M metagenome (GOLD analysis project Ga0316217, IMG submission 203633) | Freshwater microbial communities from Trout Bog Lake, Wisconsin, USA - 1anoA | ecosystem: Environmental > Aquatic > Freshwater > Lake > Hypolimnion/Profundal zone | place: USA: Wisconsin... | reverse complement strand
GCATTCTGATTGGCCACTGGAGGCCGCCCCCCCTTCGGCTTCGGCGTGGGTGGCGGTAGAAGGGGTTGGATGCGTTCCCAAAGCTCAGAGGGCAAGATATCTCGGGCCATCCAAGTACACTATGCACTTTTTTGTTGAGGTACAAGGGGTTTTGTTACCACTTCTAAATGCGACCGGCCGGGTAATCCTGCCTGCCCTGACGTTCCCTGTCCCTCCTCCCGGCCCAGCACGGTGGCACCCAGCAGAGTCACTTGCGGATGCCCACCTGCTCGAGCAGCCAGGCGGTCTCGAAGGCCTTGTCCCGGAGCGCGTCGTACCGGCCCGACGCGCCGCCGTGGCCCGCGGGTTCCATCTTCACCTTGAGCAGGAGGGGGTTCCGGTCGGTCTTGAGGGAGCGCAGTTTGGCCACGTATTTGGCCGGTTCCCAGTACATCACCTGGCTGTCGTTGTAGCTGGTGGTGACCAGGATGGCCGGGTATTCGCGGTGGGCGAGGTTATCGTAGGGGCTGTAGCCCCGCATGTATTCGAAGGCCGCCTTTTCGTTGGGATTGCCCCACTCCAGATACTCTCCGACGGTGAGCGGCAGGCTGGCGTCCATCATGGTGTTCATGACGTCCACGAACGGCACGGCCGCGTGCACCGCCTTGAACAGGTCGGGGCGCAGGTTGGTGACGGCGCCCATGAGCAGGCCGCCGGCGCTGCCGCCCTCGATGACGAGCCGGTCGCGGGAGGTCCAGTGGTCCTTGATCAGGGCTTCGGCCGCGTCGATGAAATCGGTGAAGGTGTTCATCTTCTTCATCAGCATCCCGTCGTCGTGCCAGGCCTCGCCCATCTCGTCGCCGCCGCGGATGTGGGCGATGACGTAGACCATGCCCCGGTCCAGCAGGCTGAGCCGGGGGATCGAAAAGGTCGGGGGGATGCCGTAGCCGTAGGAGCCGTAGCCATAGAGGAACAGGGGCGCCTGGCCGTCCCGCTTGACGCCCTTCCTGTAGACCACGGACAGCGGCACCTTCACGCCGTCCCGGGCCGTGGCCCAGACCCGCTCGGTGACGTAGCGGGTCTTGTCGTAGCCGCCCAGGACTTCGGTCTGCTTGCGCAGGGTCGGCTGGAGGGTGGCCAGGTCATAGTCGTAGACGCAGGCCGGGGTGATCATGCTCTGGTAGTTGACCCGGAAGGCGGTGGTGTCGAATTCCTCGTTGGCGCCGGGGCCGGCGGAATAGACGCTTTCGGGGAAGGTGATCCCGCGCCAGCGGCCGGTGCGGAAGTCGATCACCCGCAGGTGCCGGAGCCCCTCGGCGGTGGAGACGGCCACGCCGTGGCCCTTGAACAGGTGGATTCCCTCCAGGAGCGCGTGCGGATCGTGGGCCAGGAAGGGCTTCCAGTTGGCCTCGGCGGGATCCCGGTCGGGCGCCGTGACCATGCGGAAATTCTTGGCGCCCCGGTTGGTGCGGATGTAGAAGCTGTGGCCGCGGTGCTCGAGATCGTACTTGTGCCCCTTGGCCCGGGCCAGGACCACCCGGAAGGCGCCGCCGGGCCGGTCCGCCCGCAGCACCCGCCGCTCCCAGGTGTCGGTGCTGTCGGCCGCCAGGACCAGGTAGGCCCTGTCCGTGGTTCGCCCGACGCCGATCCGGAACAGTTCATCGGTCTCAACGTAGAGCTGTTCCGACCGGCCCGTGGCGAGATCCAGTCGCCAGAGCCGGTCGGCCCGCTTGGTGACGGCGTCCTCGGTGACGTAGAAGACATGCCGGTGGTCCAGGGCCCAGGCGAAGGAGTCGACCCGCTCGGCCAGGGGCGGGCTGATCCGGCCGGTGGCCAGATCCCGGGTGTACAGCTTGAACTGGCGGAACCCGGTGCTGTCGGTGCTGAACAGCAGGGTGCGGTCGTCGTCGCTGACCGCCGTGCCGCCCAGGCCCAGGAACGGCAGGCCCTTGGCCAGTTCGTTCTGGTCCAGCAGGATCTCCTCGGCCGCCTTGGGGTCGTAGCTCCGGTCCTCGGCCGCCCGGCGCCGGCAGAGGATGGGGTACTGCTGCCCCTCGACCGTGCGGGAATAGTGGAAATAGTTGCCGCGCCGGGCCGGGACGCTGAGATCGGTCTGCTTGATGCGCCCGAGCATCTCCTCGTAGAGGGCGGAGGCGAACGGCTGGAGGTCCCGGGTCATGGCCTCGGTGTAGGCATTCTCGGCCTTCAGGTAGCCCTCGACCTCGGGGCTGCCCTTCTCGCGGAGCCAGAACCAGGGATCCTGCACCGGCTGTCCGTGCCAGACGGACGTGTGCTCAACCTGCCGGGCCACGGGGGGAACCGGATCCTGGGCGCGCAGGTCCGTCGCCAGGGTCATGAACGCGACCAGGCCGGCGAGGCCGGCGGGAAGAATGGGCATGATCGACTCCAGCGGTTGAAGGTCAGCAAGGATTCCCCTTGGCGGGCTGGGTCGATTCTAAGCGTTTTATGGAGCCGGTAGAGGGATTTGAACCCCCGACCTACGGTTTACGAAACCGTTGCTCTACCCCTGAGCTATACCGGCGATTCCTGGCGGGCAGGAACCTCCAGGATAGCGCGGCCATGGCCCGCGGTTCAAGCCGGCAATTGGCCGGTTCCTTCCACATGCCACGGTGCTAGGCTTCACGTGAGCAGCCCTCAATCATGGAGGTCCCGATAATGGTCGCGTCCAGCAAGAAAGTGTTCGTCCTGGATACCAATGTCCTGCTGCACGACCCGGCGGCCATCTTCCACTTCCAGGAGCATGAAGTGGTGATCCCGATCGTCGTGATCGAGGAGATCGACACGTTCAAGAAGGACCAGACCGAGATCGGCCGGAACGCGCGTTCCGTCTCCCGCCAGCTGGACAAGCTCCGGACCCTGGGCAAGCTGAGCACCGGGGTGCCGCTGGAGGGCGGCGGCTCGCTGGTGGTGGACGTGGCCCAGCATCCCCTCGACCTGACCATCACCACCCTGGACAAGCACAAGGCCGACAACCAGATACTCGCCTGTGCCCTGGATCTGCTGAAGACCCGCAAGGAGAAGGTGGTGATGGTGTCCAAGGACACCAACCTGCGCATCAAGGCCGATGCCCTGGGGCTGTCCGCCGAAGACTACACCACCGACCGGGTTGCCCTGGACGAGCTCTACACCGGCACCGCCACCTGGATGGTGGATCCGGTGCAGGTGGACAGGCTGTTCGACGGCGGCCTGCTGCCCGAGCCGGACCAGACCCTCAACCCCAACCAGTTCGTCACCCTGGTGGACCGCAGCAACGATTCCCATACCGCCATCGGCCGCTTCTACGCCGCCGACGGGCGGATCCACCCGCTCAAGCGCCTGGAGGTTCCCCCCTGGGGGGTGAAGCCGCGCAACCGCGAGCAGCAGTTCGCCCTGGACCTGCTCCTGGACGACGCCATCCAGGTGGTGACCCTCATGGGCAAGGCCGGTACCGGCAAGACCCTGCTGGCCATCGCCGCCGGGCTGCAGCAGGTGGTCGACGAGGAGCGCTTCAACAAGCTGCTGGTGAGCCGGCCGGTGATGCCGCTGGGCCGGGACCTGGGCTTCCTGCCCGGGGACATCGCGGAAAAGCTCAGGCCCTACATGCAGCCCATCTACGACAACCTGGACTTCATCGTGGCCGCCAACATGGAACAGCGCCGGCGCTCCTCCATGACCCCGGCCCAGCTGGAGGAGGGCGGCTACATGAGCGTCGAGCCGCTGACCTACATCCGCGGCCGGAGCATCCCCAACCAGTACATCATCGTCGATGAGGCCCAGAACCTGACGCCGCACGAGGTCAAGACCATCCTCACCCGGGCCGGGGACGGCACCAAGATCGTCTTCACCGGCGACCCCTTCCAGATCGACAACCCCTACGTGGATGCCTCCAGCAACGGCCTCAGCTACCTGGCCGAGCACTTCAAGCACCTGGAACTGAGCGGCCACGTGACCCTGGTCAAGGGCGAGCGCAGCAAGATGGCCGAACTGGCCAGCAACCTGCTGTAGAGGCCAAGGATGGTCCAAGACACCGCCTGGGACAACTCCGCCGCCCCGCCGCCCCGCAAGCCCGGCCTGGGCACGGCCGGCAAGGTCCTGATCGGCTGCGGCGCGGCGGCCCTCTGCCTGGTCCTGGCCGTGGGCGCCATGGCCTGGATGGTCTACGAGAAGGCCACCACCGCCATGGATCGCGGCTGGGTCTCGCTGCACCGGGAGCTGGACAGCCTGGGCACCCCCGAGGGGGCCCGCCGGCTCTACCGGGAAAATCCCGGGCTGGCCCAGAACTACGCCAGCGAGGAGGAGTTCGTCCGGCTTTCGGCCGACTGGCGCGAGCGTCTGGGGGAACTGCCCGAAAAGCGGCCTTCGCTGAAGGACCTGCTGGGGCACAAGGGCGGCGGCCCCTACGCCATCCAAGCCCGGGAGCAGGACGGCCGCCATCAGCTGGTGGTCCGGGTGCGCCTGGCCCGCGGCGGCACCCTGGTGGTGGAGATGGAGAACGACAAGCTCACCGACATCCGGGCGGAATAGCCTGGACTGGAGAAAAACCTTGGATTAAGCCAATATGCTTGCATGGTTACTGCTTCTCCCTCGGATGCCCTGGATCTGCTGCTCAAAGGCACGGTGACGTGCCACAGCCGGGAGCTGCTCCTGGCCCGCCTGAAGACCGGCAAGCCCCTGCGGATCAAGGCCGGGTTCGACCCCACGGCCCCCGACCTGCACCTGGGCCACGCCGTCCTGCTGCGCAAGATGGCGCAGTTCCAGGAACTCGGGCACATCGTGATCTTCCTGATCGGCGACTTCACCGGCCTGATCGGCGATCCCACCGGCAAGAAGGCCACCCGCCCGCCCTTGTCCCGGGAGCAGATCCTGGAGAACGCCGAGACCTACAAGGCGCAGGTGTTCAAGATCCTCGACCCGGAGAAGACCGAGGTCCGGTTCAACAGCGAATGGATGGGCAACCTGCGCGGCGAGGACTGGATCCGCCTGGCCAGCAAGTTCACCCTGGCCCAGATGCTGGAAAGGAACGACTTCCAGAAGCGCCAGGCGGCCAGTGAACCGATCGCCTTGCATGAGCTGCTGTACCCCCTGGTCCAGGCCTACGATTCCGTGGCCCTGGAATGCGACGCGGAGCTGGGCGGCAACGACCAGCTGTTCAATCTCATGCGCGGCCGGGACCTGCAGGAGGCCCACGGCCAGCCGCCGCAGGTGGTGCTGACCGTGCCGCTGCTGCTGGGCCTGGACGGAGTCGAGAAGATGTCCAAGTCCCTGGGCAACTACATCGGCTTCATGGAGGACGCCGACACCCAGTTCGGCAAGGCCATGAGCATCTCCGACGAGAACATGTGGAACTGGTGGCTGCTGCTCACCGACCTGCTGCCCCGGGAGATCGAGGTCCTCAAGCAGGGCCACCCCATGGACGCCAAGAAGGGCCTGGCCCGGGAGATCGTCGGCCAGTTCCACGGCCCGGCCGAGGCCGAGGCCGCCCAGGAGCGCTGGGTCCGGCGTTTCTCGGAACGGATCCTGGAGGACGCGCCGGAGTGCTTCCTGCCCACCTCCCATGGTTCCCTGCCCCTGGTCAAGCTGCTTCAGGAAATGCGCATGGTCGATTCGGTCAAGGAGGCCCAGCGCATGATCCAGCAGCGGGCCGTGACCCTGGACGGGGTCAAGGTCACGGACCCGCGCATGAATCTCGATCTGCACCCGGGCGGTTCGTTCCTGGTCAAGGTCGGCAAATTGAAACTTCAGAGGTGGGTGGTGCGATGAGCTTGCTGGCCCTCCAGGATCTGTTCCGGCAGCACCGCGAAAAGGCCACGGGGGTCTGGAAGCTGGGCCAGGATCCCAGCCGCACGGTCTTCCTGGACTACGGCGATACCGTGTTCGCCCAGAGCACCCACCTGGCGGACCGGCTCACCACCATCCTGGTCGAGCGGGGCCGGATCACCCAGGCCCAGATGGACTACGCCCTGGGCAACCTCAAGCCCGGCATCAGCATCGGCAAGAATTTGATCGAGATGGGCTTCATCACCCAGCGCGACCTGCTGGACGTGGCCAAGCTGCAGGTCGAGCGGATCATCCATGGCTGCATGGCCCAGGCCGACACCGCGCCCAGCTTCGAATCAAGGGAACTGGACGCCCACGTGGTCCGGCTGCCCCTGAACACGCCGCAGCTGCTGCTGGGCGGAATGCTGGCCATCCAGGACCGGGGTTCCCTGCTCGAGCTGCTCGGTCCCCTCAACCAGGTCGTGGTGCTGCAGGGCAAGAGCCTGCTGGACCTGAGCCTGCCCCCGGACCTGGGGCGGCTGACGACCCTGCTGGACGGCACCCACACCCTGCTCGAACTTGGCCGGGAGGCCCAGGCCGAGCCCCTGCGGGTCGGAGCCTTCGCCCTGTTCCTGCGGGAGATGGGCTGGGCCCGTCTGCACGAGATGCCGCCCCTGGACCGGCAGGCCCTGGAATCGGCCCTGTCCGGCGAACCGGAGCCGCTCTCCCCACCGCTTCCCGAAGCCTCCGGCGCGCCGGCGGAAGCCGCGGCCTCGCTGTTCAATACCATCCAGGAAGCGGCAAGGCCGACGACCAACCTAGAGCACCTGTCCCAGGCCCTGGACGAGGAGCCGATCCCGGAAACCGTGCCGACCGAACCCGAGCCGCTCTACCTGCCCGAGGGGCTGACGGTGCCCGGCCTGGCCGAGGAGCCGGAGGCGCCGTCCCTGCACGTGGAGACCGGCCATGCCGACATCCCGACTCCCTCGGTGGAGCTGCCGCCCCTGCCCGAACCGGAGCCTCTGCCCGAACCGGAGCCCGAGCCGCCGGCCCCGCTGCGGGTCCACCTCGAACCCGATCCGGAGCCGGAACCGGCTCCGGCGGAGGTTTCGGAGGCCGCCCCCCGTTCCGGCCTCCTGAAATGGGGGCTCGTGGCCGCGCTGGTAGTCGCCTGCGTGGTTGCCGGGTTCCTGTTCCTGCGAGGCCGCCCCGGGGCCCCCAAGCCGCCCGTCCCGGCCGTCGCTGCCAAGGCGCCCGACCGGATCCGGCCCGAGGGCGCGCCCTCCATCGCCGTGCCGCCCCAGGCCGCGGCCCCCGAGGCCCCCAAGCCGGAGGAAGCCAAACCTGAAGCCAAGCCCGAGCCGGTCAAGGCCGTGCCCGCCACCCTGGCGGACCGGCTGGAGGCTCTGCGCAAGGGCGATCTGGACAAGGCCTCGGCCCAGGGCGCCCAGCATGTCCGGGAGGCAAGGCCGGACCACTGGGCCCTGCGGCTGGAGATCGCCTGCCAGGGCGATACCATCCGCCGGGTGCAGGAGCTGTTCAAGGATGAGAAGCCGGACCTGTTCCTGTTGCCCATGACCCTCCGGGACGGGCGGGTCTGCTACCAGATCCTCTATGGGGACTACCCGAGCAAGGACGCTGCCGAGAAGGGGAGCAAGCGTCTTCCGGCGGCTTTCGGAGCCGACCGGGACCGACCCAAGGCCTTCAAATTCGCAGAAATTCCGAAGGAGCAATAAAGAAAATATACTTCCAAGGCAGTTAATATAGTTGAACAAGGCCGATCATTTGTAAATTTATGGGCGACTCTCGGGGGAGTCCAATTTACAAATGGAGCGAAGTGGTTAAAATGGAAACTTGGGCTGTTCAACGTCCCAAAGATCTTTCCGGAGAACCATGGATTTCAACGTGCTGTCCACGCAGAACTGGAGCAGGGCTTTCAGCATCTGGATCGAAGACATCCAGGTGGTGTGCCAGCCCGTCGTCACCGCCCCGTTCCAGCTCCAGTACAGCATCCTCCGGAAAGTCCGCGCCCTGGTCCGCTACCCGGCCCTGGTGGTGGTCATGCTGTTCTGCCTGCACTGCACCCGGCCCCAGGCCGCGCCGGAAGTCCTGCCCACGCCCGAGGCTTCCCTGCCGGACGCGCCCCCCATGGAGGTGACCGCCGGCCGGGTCTACACCGAGACGGGCCAGGCCAGCTGGTACGGCGGGGACGACGGTTTCGCCGGCCGCCCCACCGCCAATGGCGAGTGTTTCAACCCCTCCGATCTCACGTGTGCCCACCGGACCCTGCCCTTCGGCACCCGGCTGGAAGTGCGCAACCTGGCCACCGGGAAGCACACCATCGTGCGCGTGAACGACCGCGGGCCGTTCCTGCGCGGCCGCATCCTGGACGTCTCGGAAAAGGCCGCCAAGGCCCTGGGCATCCAGGACACCGGCACGGCCCGGGTGCGGATCCGCACCGTGGACGCCAAGGGCAAGCCCTCGCCGGTGGATCCCGCCGCCGTCCAGGGCGATCCCTATACCATCCAGGTCGCGGCCCTGGCCAACCCCGGCAACATCGCCCGGCTCAGCCAGGAGCTGCAGTCCGCCATCGGGCCGGTCAGCCTCCAGGAGGCCCAGACCAAGGGCGGCGTCACCATCAAGCGGGTGCGGGTGGGCACCTACGCCCGCCTGGAGCAGGCCCAGAAGGCCGCCGAGGAGATCGCCAAGGTCTTCAAGGGCCAAGGTCTAGAGCCTTTCATCACCCGAGAGAATTGACATGACGTTCCTGGTCATACCGGCCGGTGGCCAGGGCGCCCGCATGGGCGGCGGCATCCCCAAGCAGTTCCGGGACTGGGGCGGCATCACGCTCCTGGAGGCGACGCTCCGGGCCTTCCTGGCGCCGGCCATGCCGGAACTGGCCGGGATCGCCCTGGCCGTGCCGGAGGAGCGCCTGGCCGAGGTCCGGAGCTGGTCGCTGCCGGTGCCGGTCTGGGTGGTTCCGGGCGGCCCGGTGCGGCAGGAATCCGTGGCGCTGGCCCTGGCCGCCCTGCCGGATGAACCCGGAGCCGCGGTGATGATCCACGATGGTGTGCGCCCGTTCCCGCCCGCCGGCCCGGTGCATGAGGCCCTGGCGGCCCTGGCCGCTTGGGATGGCGCCGTCCTGGGCGAACCCTCCACCGATACCCTCAAGCGGGTCGACGCCCAGGGGCAGGTGCTTGGCACCGAGCCCCGGGAGGGGATCTTCCGGGCCCAGACCCCCCAGGTGGCCCGCCTGGGCACCTGGCTTGCGGCGTTCCAGTGGGCCCGGGAAACCGGCTTTCTGGCCACCGATGATGTCTCCCTCCTGGAGGCCCGGGGCCTGCGGGTGAAGCTGGTCCTGGCCCCGCCCACCAATCTCAAGCTGACCACCCCGGAAGACTGGGCCCGGTGGCACCCGGGAACCACAGGGTGTGGTGGATCGGCCCACAGCTCCGGGCCGGTGGCTTGAGGTCAAGTTTTTTATTTACACGTAATTAGGTATGGGCATGATCCTTGCTGATGATGGAGCGAGGATTTTATGCACCGGAACCGCCACGCCCAGACCCTGCGCCAGGTCGCGACCCTTTCCGGCCGTGGTCTGCACGGGGATCGCCCCTGCACCGTGGTGCTCCGGCCGGCTGAACGGGCTTCCGGCATCACCTTCCTGCACACCCCCACCGGCGTCGAGATCCCGGCCCTGGCCGAATTCGCCGGCGACTGCACCCTCGCCACCTCCCTGACCCGCTCCGGCGTCCGCCTGCAGACCGTGGAGCACCTGCTCTCCGCCCTGGTGGGCCTGGGCATCGACCACGTCACCATCGAAGTGGACAGCGAGGAGCTGCCCATCCTGGATGGCAGCGCCCAGCCCTGGGTGGCCCTGATCCAGGAGGCCGGGATCCGGCCGATGGCCATCTGGCCGCGCGCCATGCGGATCCTCAAGCCCGTGGAAGTGCGCATGGGCGACAAGTGGATGCGGGTCACCCCCTGGAACGGGCTGCGCCTGGCCTACACCATCATCTACGAGAATCCCTTCATCGGCCGTCAGACCCGGGAGCTGACCCTCGGGGTCGACAAATACTGCCGCGAACTGGGTTCTGCCCGCACCTTCTGCCTTGAAAGCGATATCGAATTCATGCGCAGCCGAGGCCTGGCCAAGGGTGGCACCCTGGACAACGCGGTCGTGTTCGGCGCCCAGGGCCCCCTCAACGAGACCCTGCGCTACGAGGACGAGGCCGTCCGGCACAAGATGCTGGACCTGGTGGGCGACCTGGCGCTGCTCGGCGCGCCCCTGGAGGGCTTCGTGGAAGCCCATTGCGCCGGCCATGCCGTGCACGTGGAACTGGCCCGCGCCATCCTCGCCGACCCCACCGCCTGGACCTGGGCCGACGCCACCGCCCCGGTGCCCCCGCGCAAGCTGTTCCCGCGCACTCTTCCGGCCGCCATTCCCGCCTGATTATTCCCACCTTGCCGGTGGCCTGGGCTAATCTGTAGGGGATGCGCACACCGGACGGGGAAATTGTGGACGGGCAAGACGGGGCTGCCCTGGGCGCCCCCCGGGGCGGCGTGCTCGGGGGTCCCTCCATCGAGGCGCTCCTGGAGGATCTGCTGCGGGTCCGCCCCGCCGCGAAGATCTGGCTGGCCGCCTCCCTGCAGCCGCTCTGGGAAGCCCGGATCCGAGCCGCCGGGGCCGATTGCGGCATCCTCACCCTGGAGGGCCGGGATGTCCTGGCCACCCTCATGGACGCCGCCGCCGCCTGCGGGGCCGGCGACCAGGTCTGGCTGAACCTGGATCGCACGCCCTCCCTGGATCGCATGGATCTGCTGACCTTGGATGCTTTCCTCCCGTTCGCGGCGACCCGGGAGCACCCGCCCCTGGTGGTGCTCCTGCGCGACGATGCGCCGGGCCTGCCCCGCTCCCAGCGGACCGCGGTGGACCGGCACGGCATGGTGCTCCTGCTCCGGGAATCCGGATCCGGCGCGTACGCCCTGGGTCCCGACGGGCTGCTGGCCGATTTGGCCCGCGCCGGGTCCGGCGGGATGCCCGTTCCGGACACCTTCTTCCGCCCCGGCCTGCCGGCCCATTCCCTCCTGGTCCTGGATGTGGACGGCGTGCTCATCGATCCGGGCCGCTCGTTCCACGAGGCGGTGGCCGCCGCCCTCGCGGAACTGGCCCCGGGCCTGCCCTGGGATGACGAGCATTTCGCCGCCTTCAAGCGGGTGGGCGGGTTCAACAACGATTTCCGGCTCACCGCCGGCGCCCTGGCCCTGGCCGAGCTCGGCGCCCTGGAGGAGGTCAAGCGGGCCGAATCCAAGGGCCTGCCGCATCTGGAAAAGCGGATCCGGGAACTGGAGCCGGTCTGCCAGGCCGCGGTGCAGCGGCATTATGTGCGCACCCGGCGGATGGAGCGGCCGATGATCACCCGGGAGGCGCTGGACCGATTCCCCGGGGATGTGGCCATCTTCACCGGCCGGCCGCCCGACGAACTGACCATGGCCTTCCAGGTCCTTGGCTTCCGCATGCCGGCGGTGGCCGACAGCGCCCCCCACCTGCGCAAGCCGCGGGCGGAAGGCCTTCTGCAGCTGGCCGACGGCTTCCGGGCCACCCGGGTGATCTTCGTGGGCGACACGTGCGACGATGCCGCCGCCCTTCGGGGTGCCCGGGCGCTCTGCCCGGGGATCGAATGGCAGTTCGCCGCCGTGGGGCCCGACCGCAACTGGATCGCCGACGAATCGGATCTGCAGGCCCCGGACCTGATCCAGCTGCTCCCGATCCTGGGGGCGCGATGATCACCCTCATCCAGCATGGGGACCAGCCCCTGAACACCCTGGAAGGGGCCCTGGACCAGCTCGGCTTCGATCATCGCCGGGCCGTGGCCCCGGGGGGCGCGGCCCTGGACGGTCCGCTCATCCTCCTGGGCGCGGGTCCCTTCGATGCCGCCTGTGCAGCCCTGAAGGCCGGCGGCTGGTGGTGGGATCTGCCGCAGATGGCCGCCGCCGGCCGGCCGGTGCTGGGCATCGGCTTGGGGCTGCACCTGCTGGCCGAAGGCAGCGAGGAATCGCCCCGGGGCGCCGGGCTGGGGCTTATCCCCGGCATCGTCCGCAGCCTGGGGCCCGGGGTGAAGCTCCCCCACGACGGCTGGTCCCAGGTCCGCCAGCAGCGCGCCCACCCGCGGCTCCCGGATCCCCGCGACGCCTGGATGTACTTCCAGCACGGCCACGCCCTGGAGCCGACCAGCGAGACCCTGCAGATCGCCCACCACGGCCGGCCGTTCTCCGCGCTGGAACTGCGCGGGCAGGCCGTGGGCCTGCAGGCCCATCCCGAAAAATCCGGTTCCTACGGACTGGTGCTGCTGGCCAAACTACTGGCCTGCCTGGGCGAACAGCCCCGGGCCCGCGCCGGCGTCAATTGAGGTGGCCATGGTAGCCAAGCGGGTGGTGCCCATCCTGCAGGTCCACGGCGGCCGGATCGCCGGAGCGGCGCCGGTGGACGGGGCCCGGCGCCTGGAACTGGAGGGGGCCGACGAGATCCTGTTCGTGGAGCAGGGCGGGGACCGGGCCGGGCGCATCGCCTGGCTGGCCGAAGTCGCCCGCGCCCTGTTCATCCCCTTCGCCCTCGAGGCCCCGTTCCAGGATCCGGAGGAAATGGCCGAGGCCCTGGCGGCCGGGGCCGGCCGGGTGGTGGTGCCGGATCTTGACGCCGCCCGCATGGATGCGCCCCGGTTCGGCCGCGCTCGGGTGCTGGCCACCCTGGACGTGGCCTGGTCCCCGGCCGAGGGCTGGGACGCGGTCCTGGCCAGGCTGATGGAACTGGGCCAGCTGGGCCTGGGCGGCGCCGTGCTGTCGGCGGGCGTCCAGGAACTGGACGACCTGTGCGCCCGGACTGCCCGGTTGCCCGTACCGATCCTCCTGCGCTGCGCCGATCCCACCCTGGCCGCCGAGGCCCTGGCCCACGGCGCCGACGGCATCGCCTACCCGGCGGACCTGATGACCGCAGCCGAGTTCAAGGCGCTGTTGTCCGGGGCAGGGGTGCCGCTGCGGCGCTAGCCATTTCCGCGTTTGAACGGATGATCCAACTACAATTTTATCAATAAATACTTATCGTAATTTGAATTTGACATGTCTGCCGTCATTTATCATGATATATGACGAAAGACCCGTCATTTGGAGGGCCCGTGTTTATTTCCCGTCAGCTGGATCTCCTGGAGGCCACGCGAACGAAGTCCTGTTTTCTTTTCGGGCCCCGGCAAACCGGGAAATCCATGCTGGTGCGGGAAACGCTGCCGCCTGCCACCCCGGTCTACAACCTCCTGGATCAAAGCCTGTTCCTTGACCTGAACACCAATCCGAGCCGGATCCGGCAGGAACTGGAAGCCCGGAACCTGCGGGATGCGCTGGTCGTTGTGGATGAAATCCAGAAGATGCCAAGTCTTTTGGATGAAGTGCACCTGATGATCGAGACGCGTGGTTTGCGGTTCCTGCTGACCGGCTCGTCCGCCCGTAAGCTTCGCCGCTCAGGCGTGAACCTCCTGGGCGGCCGGGCCCGTTCCCGCCATCTCCATCCCTTTTCCTGGAAGGAACTGGGTCCGTCCTTTGACCTGGCCCGTGCCTTGAATTTCGGGCTGCTCCCCCCCATTCATGGCTCGGACGATCCAAGGGAGGATCTGAGGGCCTATGTCGGCACCTACCTCAAGGAGGAGATCGCGGACGAAGGTCTGACCCGGAACCTGCCGGCTTTTGCCCGCTTCCTCGAGGTGGCGGCAGCCTGCAGCGGGAAAATGTTCAACAAGACCGAGGTGGCCAACGACGCCAAGGTGCCCCGTACGACCGTGAACGAGTATTTCGAGATCCTCAAGGACACCCTGATCGGTCGGGAGCTGCCGCCTTGGGGCCGAAGCGAGAAGCGCAAGGCCATCGTGACGCCCAAGTTCTATCTCTTCGACAGCGGCGTGGTGGGGGCACTCCTCAACCGCCCCACCCTTGCTCCGGATTCGGTGGAGTTCGGCGAGGCCTTTGAGCATTTCCTGTTCCACGAACTGCAGACCTACATCGACGCCCGGCGCCCGGGCATGGAACTGGCCTATTGGCGCAGTGCCGCCAAGCATGAAGTGGATTTCATTCTTGGCGGCGAGACCGCCATCGAGGTGAAGACCACGAACTTCGTCACGGCCCGCCATCTGCGGGGGCTCAAGGCCCTGGCGAAGGAAGGCTTGATGAAGAACCTGATCCTGGTCTGCCAGGAGCCGGTCCCCAGGAAGATCGGAGACATTCTGGTACTGCCCTGGCGGGAGTTCCTGGAGCGGCTCTGGAGCGGCCAGTACTAGCACCCCTTTGCGGAGCTTGCTCCGCTTAGGGGTGCTTGTGCCCAGCACGGGCCATGGATTTTCCTGGATCTTACGGTGCCAGCACCCCTTTGCGGAGCTTGCTCCGCTTAGGGGTGCTTGTGCCCAGCACGGGCCATGGATTTTCCTGGATCTTACGGTGCCAGCACCCCTTTGCGGAGCTTGCTCCGCTTAGGGGTGCTTGTGCCCAGCACGGGCCATGGATTTTCCTGGATCTTACGGTGCCAGCACCCCTTTGCGGAGCTTGCTCCGCTTAGGGGTGCTTGTGCGGTGCTAGAAGATCGGGTCGCCCGGCTTGCGCCGCCAGGCTTCGGCGCGGTTCTTCCCGCCGTCCTTGGCCTTGGCCTCCTTGGCCTCCTTGGCCGCGGCGGCGAGGGATTCCATCAGGCCACCGCCCACGCGGGTCGCCACGGCCTTGGTGATGGCCGGAAGGTGCGGGCGCTCGGGAGCCTTGGGTTCCCCGCCGACGACGTTCTCGGTGGCCGCTTCGGCCTGCTCGCGCAGGCGCTTTTCGTACCAGAGCTTGCGCTTGGGGTCCAGGACGCGGACCTGCTTGATGGAGCCGCCCTTGCGGGTGGCGGTAGGCTTCGGTTTGACCTCCCGGTCTTCCCGATGTGCTGATTCGGGATCGGAGGCTTCTTCCAGGATCTTGGCGAGGTCCGCCAGGCTTCCAAGGCCGCGCTGCTTGCTCATGTGTTGACACGACTCCTAAGGGGTCTCATCCAGGCCCAATCATCAAGCCTACCCCCTAACCTGAGCCCGGCCAAGACCATTTCCTCAGGAACGGGGAATTGTTTCGGCCCGGCCGGGCCCGGGGCCGGTCAATACTTCACCTTGACGTTCACCGGGTTCTTGAACGTGTCCATCAGCGGCGAGGTGCGCAGGACCGCCTCGTGCAGGTCCTTGATCTGCTGGGGCGTGCCGTTGCAGGCCAGGTTCACCTTGACCCGCATCTCGGTCAGGCCGGGGCGGATCTTCGGATCGAGCTCCATGAAGCCGCGCAGATCGGTGTCGGTCTCGAGTTCGAAGCTGAGCTGCTGGATGTCGATGCCCATGGCCGCCGCATTGTAGGCGTAGGTGACGTTCAGGCAGGAGCTGAGGGCGTGCAGGGCAGCCTCCCCGGCATTGGCCGCGAGATCCGTGCCCAGCAGGGTGCTGGGCTCATCCCCCTCGAGGAACTTGGGCGTGGAACGCTTGTGGTCCTTGCCCAGGGCGTAGTGGGAATCGAAGGTGCTCTGGGAGTGCGCCCCGTTGATCCATTTGGACTTGGACCGGAAGGTGAGCTTGCCCATCGCGGGGTTGTCCTTGACCTTGTTCATGAGGCCGGTGAGGTCTTCGATGGAAACGCCGTTATGGGTCGTGGCGGTGGTGCTCATGTCGCCTCCTGGGGAGCGGCCGGGCGAATGAGGGACGGGCGCTGGCCGCTCCCGGTGGTCGCGGCGCGCGTTCCCCGATGTGGAGGGACATGGCGGACCTGAGTGTCTCGCCCGTGCCCTTGCTGGAAAACCGAAGTCAAGTTAGGGTAATTTGAAATTGAGTCAATATCGCAACATTGAAGCCATTGCCATGACATCGACGATCCGGGGCCGAGGCTCCCAAGACCCTCCACAAGATGTTCAATATCTCCTCGAGGGCCATGGCGGTGTGGACCCAGGAAGGGAAGTTCCCGTCATCCTGGTTCCGGACACCATGGCGGGGGCGCACAAGGCCGCCCATGATACAAAAGCCTGGGCCACCGCCCATGTTGCTGGGGAACACTGCAACATGGCCACCAACGCCTAAATCCAGGTTTCATCCAAAGGACTCAACGAGGCCATCGACAAGCTCCGCTGGCCGAAGGAGGTGGGCAGGCAAACCATCGCCGCCATCCCTGACCTGATCCGTCATGCTGTTCCAATCCAGGCAGAACTTGATAACAAGGGAAGAAAGGACATCCTGGCAGTCCATACCTTCATCGCGCCCGTGGAGGCCGGGGGCACCATCTACCGCGCCCGAATGGTCGTCCGCACAACCCGCGAAGGCCACCATTACTATGGCCACCACCTCGAGGGCCTGGACATGGAAATGCCCGGAGCGTTCTGCGTGGGCCACACCTCGAACGAGGAGTTGGGCGTCGCGCCGCATCCGGGCACCCTCAAGATAAGCCACCTTCTCACTGGTTTCAAGCCCCACAGGAGATAACAGTCATCACCGACCCGCGCGAAGCCACTGCTGCCTCCAGGCTGGCCGGCGGCTTCAAAAGTTGCACTCCCGGGACTTCGGTTTCGGGCTAGCGCATGGCTTCCATCGGACTGAGGCGCATGGCCCGGAAGGCCGGATACAGGCCGAACACCAGCGACAGTGCCAGAGCGACCGCCCAGGCAGTCAACAGGCCGGGCACGTTCACCACCAGCCCGTACGGGAAATTGGAGGAGAGGGCCTTGCAGAGGATCGCCCCGGCCACGGTGCCCGTGAGCGCGCCCAGGGCCGCCAGCACCGCGGCCTCCAGCAGGAACTGCACGAAGATCTCCGGGTCCGAGGCGCCCAGGGCCTTGCGCAGGCCGATCTCGTAGCGGCGGTCGGAGAAGGAGATCAGCATCACCGACAGGACCCCCACGCCGCCCACCAGCAGCACGGTCCCGGCCAGGCTCATGAGCACCACGGTCCAGCCGTGCATCTGCTGCATGAAGTTCTGCCAGCTCCGCGCGGCCTCGGCGTCCAGGTCGACGATCTCCACGTCGGCGATGCCGTGGTGGGCCTGCTTGACCCGGCCCAGGACCATCGCCGAGACCTCCTTCATGTCCCGCTTGGCCTTGAGCTTGACCCCGATCTGGCTGAGCTTGTGGGTGGGCTCCAGGCGGTCCATGTAGGCTTCCAGCGGGATGAGCATGCCGTTCGCGTCCATCCAGGTGTCGTCGTTGAAGATCATCATGGGCGCCAGGACTCCGACCACCCGGAACGGCAGGCCGTCCACCATGATGTCCCTGCCCACCGGGTCGGCTCCGCCCAGGAACTTGGAGGCCAGGCTCGCACCCAGCACCGCCACCGTGGAGCGCCGGCGCTGGTCGTCCTCGGTGAGCCCGCGGCCGGAGGCGATCTTGCGGTTCATGACCGGGATGTAGTCGGGCACGTTGCCGGTGACCATGATCCGCTCGGTGCCGCCCGCCACCCTCACGCTGGCCTGGCGCGTGGCCCGGGGCAGGAAGGCCGAGACCTTGTCGTAGGGCGCCGTCACCCGCGGCACGTCCTCCATGCGCAGGCCGGGGCTCATGGCGAAACGCTTCTGGTCCTCGGCGGTCTCGGCGGTCTTGGGGGCGACGAGGACGGTGCCGTCCCAGCTCATGCCGGAAAAGCCGGTGCCGATCTTGTCGAGGATGCCGTCCAGCACCGAGGTCATCACCACCAGGGCGAACACCCCCAGCATAAGCAGGGTGAGGGTGAGCAGGGAGCGCATCTTGTGCGCCCAGAGCTCGGCAAGGCCGCTGGTGACCACTTCCCAGGCCAGGGCGGTGCGGTGCAGGAAGCCGTTATTCATAGCGCAGGGCCTCCATCGGCTCGCGACCATGTGGGTCGTGGAGCAGGCTCCAGTGGAGCCTGCGGAGCGGGGCCCCACAGGGAGCGAGTAACCTTGCGGGGAGGAAGCCGTTATTCATAGCGCAGGGCCTCCATTGGGGACAATCGGCTGGCCTTCCAGGCCGGGTAGAGCGCGAAGGCGAAGCCGAACACCGCGGCCAGGAGGAACGCCCAGAGGAAGCTGGAGGCGCGCATGGTCAGGGGCACGCCCAGGTTGACGGTGATGATCCAGCTGAACAGGACGCCGGCGGTGAGGCCCAGGGCGGCGCCCAGCAGGGTGAGCAGGAGCGCTTCGGTCATGAAGCCCTTGAACACCTCCCGGCCGGAGGCGCCGATGGCCATCTTCACGCCGACCTCGCGCACCCGCTCCTTCAGGGAGGCCATCTGGATGTTGACGTTGACGATGCCTCCGCCGACCAGGGCCAGGATGCCGGAGAGCAGGAAGATGATGTCGTAGACGGCGCCCTGGCTCTGCTGCTTCTTCATCCGCGCGGCCACGTCGTCCAGGCGGAAATCGTTCTGCAGGCGGTGGCTGGCCTTGAGCAGGGAGGTGAGGTCGCGGCTGAAGTCCTTGATGGCGCCGATCTCCGGCAGCCGGAAGGTGACCCGGTCCATGCGCCGGTAGGCGTCGCCCTGCATGCGCTTCTGGATGAAGGCCGCGGGCAGGGCGATGATCCGGTTGCGCCAGTAGAAGATGTTCTGCTGGTCGGCCCTGAAGCGGAACACCCGCTCCTGGAAGGTTCCCACGACCGTCACCGGCAGGTCCCCGATCGTGAGCACCTGGCCGACCGCGTCGCCCGAGGGGTAGAAGGTCTGGGCGGCCTCGGCGCCCAGGATGGCCACGGCCTCGCCGCGCTCCAGCTCCATGTCGCTGAAGGCGCGGCCCAGGGCCACGGCGTAGCCTTCGATGGGGATGTAGTCGGCGCCGATGCCGATCACCTGGCGGTCCTGGTCGGCGTAGGGGGACCGGGTCCGGGCCCGGGCGTTCTTGCGCACGCTGACGCCGGCCACGTTCTTGAGGTCCATCGCGGCGCCGCCGCTGGCGTCGGCGTGGCGCAGGCCCAGGTTGGCGGCCTGCATGGCGGTGGGCTGGCCGTCCTTGACGATGGCGTTGGGCTGGACGTTGAGCTTGTCCAGCCCGCCCAGCTTGACGTAGAGCCGTTCGGACTGGCCGCGCATGCTGTCGGAGATGGAGAACCCGCCCAGCACCGAGGCCACCCCCAGGATCACGCCCAGCGCCTGCAGGATGGACCGGCCCAGGTTCTCCCGGATCTCCACCCAGGCTTCCCGGATCCGCTCCTGGAAGGCCCCGGAGTTCATGCCTGGCCGACGGCGATCAGGCCGTCGCGGATCTCCACCCGGCGCGAGGCCATGGCGGCGATGTTCAGGTCGTGGGTGACCAGGATGACGGTGTTGCCCTGGCGGTTGAGATCCTTGAACAGCTCGAGGATCTCGGCGCCGGTCTGGGAATCCAGGGCGCCGGTGGGCTCGTCGGCCAGGAGCATGGCCGGGTGGTTGGCCAGGGACCGGGCGATCGAAACCCGCTGCTTCTGGCCGCCGGAGAGCTCGCCGGGGAGCTTGTGGGCCTTGTCGGTCAGGCCGACCCGCTCGAGCATCTCCAGGGCCCGCTGGCGGCGCTCCTTGCGGCCCACGCCGGCGTAGAGCATGGGCAGTTCCACGTTGCGCAGCACCGAGGCCTTGGGCAGCAGGTTGTAGGCCTGGAACACGAAGCCGATCTTGGTGTTGCGGATCCTCGCCAGCTCGGCGCCGGTGAGCCCCTGGACCGGCTCGCCGTCCAGGGCGTAGGTGCCGCTGGTGGGCCGGTCCAGGCAGCCGAGGATGGCCATGAGGGTGGATTTTCCCGAGCCGCTCGGCCCGATCAGGGCGATGAACTCGCCCTGCTCGACCTGTAGGTCCACCCCGCGCAGGGCGTGGACGGCGGTGCCGTTGGCTCCGAAGACCTTGGTGATCTCGGTTGTTTCGATGACCAGGGTCATGGATTCTCCGGTCAGACGAGGCGGATGGGTCTCCCAGCCGCCGAGTGGGGGAGTTTGAGGGGGGACGGAGAGGGAGCGCAGCGACCGCGCGGTCCCCCCTCAATCATCAGAAGTTGTCTTCGTCCTTTTCCACCTTCTTGCGGGTGGGATCCTCGAGGCTCACCTGCTCGTCCTTGGCCAGGCCGGACAGGATCTCCACGCGCTCCAGGGTGGCGATGCCGGCCTGCACCGGCACCACGTCGAAGTAGTCCCGCCAGTGGTCGGACAGCCAGACGAATTTGGACCGGCCGCCCAGGCCTTCCTTCGCGGCGGCCAGCTTGTCCGGGGGCAGGCCGGCCTTGAGGCGGAACACCACGGGCTGGCCGTCCCGGCGCTGCAGGGCCTCCAGCGGCACGCTCACCGCCTTCTCCCGCTTGTCGCCCAGGATCTCGATATTGGCGCTCATGCCGGTGCGGTAGGCCTCGCTCAGGTCGTCCAGGTTGATCTCGACCTTGAACACCTTGATCTTCTCCACCAGCTCGGCGGCCGGCGCGACGAACCGCACCCTGCCGGTGAAGGTGCGCTGCGGGAAGGCGTCCAGGGTGATGCGCACCGGCTGGCCCACCTTCACCTTGGCGATGTCCACCTCGTTGATGTTGACCTTGATGATCATCGACTTGAGATCGGCCACCGTGTAGATCACCGTGCCGGCGTTGAAGCTGTTGACCCCGGACATGATGGTGTCGCCCAGTTCGATGCCCTTCTTGATGATCATCCCGTTCATGGGCGAGATGACCTTGGCGTGCTGGGTGGAGGCGTTGCCGGCGATCGGGATGCCCCGGTCCTCGACGATCTGGTAGCGGGTCTGGGCGGCCTTGAGGGTCTCCTCGGCCAGGTCCCGGGTCACCTTGGAGCCGCGGAAGGCCTGGTCGGACACCAGGCCCTCCTTGAACAGCGCCTGCTGCTGCTTGAAATCCTTGTCGGCGTTCAGGAAGGCCACCCGGGCCTGGGAGACGCTGCCCTGCACATCGGACAGGGACTGGGCCGAGGTCACGTCCGGTTCCACCTCCGCCAGCACTTCGCCCTTGGTGACCATGTCCCCCTCGCGCACCTTGAAGGAGAGGATCTGCCCGGAGACGGTGGCCTTGACATCGACCTTCACGAACGGATCGACCATCCCCACTTCCCGGACGCTCACCTGGAGGTCCTCGGCCTGCACCTTGCCCAGCCGGAACGGAGTGTCCTGGTTGGACTTGGGTTTCTGGGTGCCCTTGGCCATCAAGAGCAGGCCCCCCACCAGCCCGAGGGCCGTGACGCCCACCACCCACCAGCGCTTTTTCATGGAACCCCCTGCCTTTTCGATGAACCTGGAACCATTCATGGTCGTGTCTGGATTACGCTTCAAGTTTCCGGCCGTTTAGGTGGCCGGGCCCAGCCAATCGGCGGCCGCCCGGGGAATGCCGGCCAACGCCTGCCGGCCACCGGGGGATGGCGGCTACACTTGGTTTCTATGTTCCGGAGCCGGCCATGATGACCCGAACCCTAGTCCTGGCCCTGCTGCTTGGCGGCTTGACCGGATTGCAGGGCGCCGCGCCCACGCCCCAGGTGCCGCCCCGGTTCTTCGCCCTGCGGGTGGAGAACCAGGATCTGCGCATGGCCTACCGCGACCTGGCGCCGACCGCACAAGCCAACGGACGAACGGTGCTCCTGCTGCACGGCAAGAACTTCTCCGGGTTCTACTGGGAGCGGGTGATGACGGTGCTGGCCGGCGCCGGCTACCGGGTGATCGCTCCCGACCAGCTGGGCTTCGGCCGCTCGTCGCGGCCCGACCTGCACTACAGCTTCCACCTGCTGGCCGCCAGCACCCGGGCGCTGCTGGACGCCCTGGGCATCGGCCAGGTCCAGGTGGTGGCGCACTCCATGGGCGGGATGCTGGGGGTCCGGTTCGCCCTCATGTATCCCGACCGGGTGGGGGCCCTGGTCCTGGAGAACCCCATCGGCCTGGAGGACTACCGGCCGCTGGCGCCGTTCGCGCCCCTGGACCAGCTGGTGGCCCGGGAGATGGCCGCCACCGAGGCCGGAATGCGGGACTACCAGCGGACCTACTACCCGGAATGGAAGCCGGAGTACGAGCCCCTGGTGGCCGACCAGGCCGCGATCCTGGCCGACGGCGAATTCCCCCGGGCCGCCCTGGCCGCCGCCCTCACCTACGCCATGATCTACGAGCAGCCGGTGGTCTACGAGCTGCCCCGGCTGGCGCCGCGGACCCTTCTGATCATCGGCCAGGCCGACCGGACCGCCCTGGGCAAGGCCCAGATGGCGCCCGCCGTCCGCGCCCTGGCCGGCGACTACCCCCGGCTGGGGCGGGCCACCCGGGACGCCATCCCGCACGCCGATCTCCTGGAACTGCCCGGCGTCGGCCACATCCCCCACGTGCAGGCGCCCGCCGCCTTCGACCGGGCCGTCCTGGCCTTCCTCAAGCCTTGATTCCGCAGGGACGACCATGACCGCCAAGGAACGACGCTTCACCCTGACCATCGCCTGCCCGGACCGGGTCGGCATCGTGGCCGCCGTCAGCGGCTTCCTGGCCGGCCACGGCGGCTGGATCCTGGAGGCCAGCCACCACGCCGACCCGGTCAGCCGCTGGTTCTTCATGCGCCACGAGATCCTCGCCAGCTCCCTGCCCTTCGGGTTCGACGAATTCCTCGCGCGCTTTTCCGAGATCGCAGGGCCCTTCGGCATGCGCTGGTCCCTGGCCGATTCGGCCGTGAAGAAGCGGCTGGTCGTCCTGGTCAGCCGCCAGGACCACTGCCTCAACGATCTGCTCTACCGCTGGCGGAGCCAGGATTTCGATTTCGAAATTCCGCTGGTGGTGAGCAACCACGAGGATCTGCGCTCGTTCGTGGAATGGCACGGCATTCCCTTCGTGCACGTGCCGATGACCCCGGAGACCAGGGACGCCGGGTTCCACCGCATCCTGGACCTCTACCGGGAGGCCGGTGGCGACGCCATGATCCTGGCCCGCTACATGCAGGTCCTGCCGTCCTGGCTGTGCGGGCAGCTTCCGGGGCGGATCCTGAACATCCACCACAGCTTCCTGCCGTCCTTCGCGGGCGCGAAACCCTACCACCAGGCCTTCGAGCGCGGCGTCAAGCTGATCGGCGCCACCTGCCACTACGTGACGGCCGAACTCGACGAAGGCCCGATCATCGAGCAGGACGTGATCCGCATCGACCACGGCGACACCGCCGAGGATCTCGTGGCCTACGGCCGGGACATCGAGAAGGTGGTCCTGGCGCGCGGCGTGCGCTACCACGTCCAGGACCGCATCCTGCTCCAGGGCAACCGGACGGTCGTCTTCAAATGACCGGGCAGGCCTCGGTACTGGTCGTCACCCGCTTCGCTTCGCGGGCGATCATCAGCTCTTCGTTGGTGGGGATCACGGCCACGGGGACCCGGGAACCGGGCGCCGAGATGGTGCGGTCGGCCTTGCTGCGGGTGTGGTTGGCGGTCTCGTCCAGTTCCACGCCCAGGAACGCCAGCCGCTGGCAGACCCAGGAGCGCAGCGGCGCGGAGTTCTCGCCGATGCCGGCGGTGAAGGTGATGGCGTCGACCCCGTTCATGGCGGCGGCGTAGGAGCCGATGTACTTCAGCACGCCGTAGGCGAGCACCTCGTGGGCCAGCCTGGCCCTCGGGTTGTGGTCCATGACCTCCTCGATCTCGCGGCAGTCCGAGGAGACGCCGGAGATGCCCAGAAGCCCGGACCTCTTGTTGAGCAGGGAGGCCAGGGCCGGTCCATCCATCTTCTCCTGCTCCAGGAGGGTGGTGATCACGCCCGGATCCACGCTGCCGCTGCGGGTGCCCATGACGACCCCTTCCAGGGGCGTGAGGCCCATCGAGGTATCGACGCTGCGGCCGTTGTGGACGGCGGTGATGCTGCTGCCGTTGCCCAGGTGGCAGGTGATGATCCGGGCCTCGCCGAAGGGCTTGCCGATGAGCAGGGCGGTGCGTTCGGCCACGTACTGGTGGCTGGTCCCGTGGAAGCCGTAGCGGCGGAGCCCCAGGCGTTCGCTCAGTTCGTAGGGCAGGCCGTAGGTGTAGGCGTACTCCGGCATGTTGTGGTGGAACGCGGTGTCGAAGACCGCCACCTGGGGCACGCCCGGGAACAGCTCCTGGGCGGTGTGGATGCCCGAGATCGCCGGCGGATTGTGCAGGGGGGCGTAGAAGGACGCCGCCTCGATCTCCGCCAGGACGGCGGGCGTGATCAGCTCGGAGGCGCTGAAATTGGGCCCGCCGTGGACCACCCGGTGGCCGATGGCGGCCACGTCCTGGTCCTCGTGCAGCACCGATTCCCGCAGGCGCTCCATGATGGTCGACAGGGCCTTCTTGTGGTTGGCCATGTCCAGTTCCAGCCGGCCCTTCTCGCCCTGGATGGTCCAGCGGATGAACCCCTCGGAGAGGCCGATGCGCTCGGCGATGCCCTCGGCCAGGGTCTTCTCCTCCTCCATGTTCACGAGATTGAACTTGAGGGAAGACGACCCAGCGTTCAGTACGAGTATCAGCACAAGCGGCTCCAATCTTGTCATTCGATCCATCCATTCTAGACGATGGACCGGGCCCCGGCGGCCGGCGCGGGGCATTTATGCCCAAGATCACGGCCCGGTTCTAGCCCCTGGGCACCCGGATCCGCAGTTCCCCGTCCTGCCAGGACAGGCCGATATCCTGGGCCCGGCCCAGGTGCTGGGCCCAGCGGGCGCCGATGTCCCCCGAACCCTCGATGGCCTGGGCGGCCAGGCCTTCCGGCAGGATGTCGATCGGGGCCAGGCGCAGCCGCCACTCCCGGGGCTCGGGCTCGCACAGGATGGTCATGGCGCCGCCCCGGCAGTAGGGCAGGGCCTGGCGGACCGCGGCCCGCACGTAGCTGCGGAGCCGGGTGCCCGGCCACCGGTCGGGGCCGGCCCCGGCGCCCAGGGTAATGGTGAAGGCGCAGCGGAACAGGGTGCCCAGGGGCTGCAGCTCGTCCGCCAATTGCCCGCGCCAGTCCGGGCCTTCCTGCTCGCCATCCTCGGGCAGGGTGCCCATGGCCAGATGGCGGGTCCGGACCAGGGTGGCCAGGCCCTCCTCCACCACGGCGTCCAGCCGGGCCCGGTCCCGGGGGCTGAGCGGCCGGCTGGGGTCGGCCAGCTCCAGGATGCCCCGGACCCCGGCCAGGACATTGGCCAGGTCATGGAGGGCCGACCTGATGAGTAATTCAGATTCTTTTTCCATGCTCCGCATCTTTCTGGCACAGGTACTATGGTTTGATTAGACTGCAACAATAGATTCTTGGAAAGGCCGCCGGAATATGCACCCCGAGACGAAAAAGCTGGGTGAAATGCTCGTCGAAGCCGGGCTTATCACCGTCGCCCAGCTGAACGAAGCGCTGCGCTTCCAGAAAGCCTCGGGCGGTCGCATGGGCAGCAACCTCGTGGCTACGGGCATGTTGAGTGAGGAGTCCATGATGGATTTCCTCGCCCAGCAGACCGGCGTTCCGCGCATGGACGTGCGCCACCTGGACGTGCCGCCCTCGGTCCTGGAGCGGATCCCCCGGCGCCTTGCGGAGCAGATGACCATCCTCCCGGTCGCCTTCAAGGAACCCAAGTCCATGGTCCTGGCCATGGCCGATCCCTCCGACCTCAACGCCGTGGACAGCGCCCGGTTCGCCTCGGGGCTCAACATCGAGCCGGTGGTGGCCGCCCATTCCGCGCTCAGGCTGGCGATTTCCGATCAGTACCGGAAGCTGGAGAACGCCAACATGGGGGTGACCATCGAGGTGCCCCGGATGCCCCTGGACGAGAGCCTGCCGGTGACCTTCGAGATCCCGGCCCTGATCGTCGAGAAGCCGCTGCCGCCCAGGCCGGGCTTCCCCCGGGATCCCTTCTTCGACTCGGTGCCCCTGGCGCCCCTCCCGGCCGCGCCGGGCCCGTTCAGTTTCTTCACCGAATCGCCCGAGCAGAAGGTCACCGACAGCGGCAGCCTGATCATCCACGCCCGCTCCGCCAAGAGCGAGCAGGTGCGGCCGCTGGAGAGCTTCCAGACCCGCACCCTGGTCCTGGGGCTCACCACCCTGCTGCAGCGCCGGGGCATCCTGGGCTCGGACGAACTGCAGCGCTTCCTGATCAACCAGATCGAGGCCGGGGAACTGTCCGACAGCGCCAATACCTGAGGCCCGGCGGGGTCCTTCAGCCCCGGGAGTCGTCGACCCTGGCGCGGATGGCTTCCAGCTTGCGCGTGGGGCAGCCCTTGGATTTGCACTTGCCGCAGCCGGAGCCGCAGGCGGAACGGACCAGGGTGCGGACCATGTAGAACGTCGCCAGGGCGGCCAGGACGAGCATGATCAGGTGCTGGATCGTCATGGCAACCTCACACGTAGCCCAGCAGATGGCCGCCCAGGACGGTCAGCCAGGCCATGAGCCAGGCCAGTCCGGAGCCGTAGACGATGGTGAACCCGGCCCAGAGGAAGCTCCGGGTCTCCTTCATGATCATGCCCACGGTGCCCAGGCAGGGGGTGTAGATGAGCGTGAACACCATGAAGGCCAGGGCGGTGAGCGGCGTCAGCCCGGAGCGGGTGCGCAGGGCCTCCTGCAGGGCGCTGGCCTCGCGCTCCTCGCCGCCGTCGGCGGCCTTGGCCTGGTGGATCACGGCCATCGTGCTGACGACGATCTCCTTGGCCACGAACCCGGCGGTGAGGGCGACGGTGTCCTTCCAGGCCTCGGGGCGGGTGTGGTAGGGGTCCAGGATGGGGGCCAGGGTCGGTTCCATGAGCTTGCCGAAGCGGGCGGCCAAGCTGGTGTTCACGACCCGGCTTTCGTGGGTCAATTCCAGCGCGGCCAGCTGGGCGGCCTGCTCCGGGTGGGGCAGGTTCCGGGCCCGCACCGCCGCCTGCTGAGTCTGCAGCTCGGCGTTCCAGGCGCGGTTGGCGATGCCGGGATAATGGGACAGGAACCACACCAGGGTCGAGCCCGCCAGGATCACCGTGCCGGCCCGGTTCAGGAACACGCTGCCCTTCTCCCACATGTGGATCAGGGTGCTCTTCAGGACCGGCAGCCGGTACGGCGGCAGCTCCATCACGAACGGCGCGTTCTCGCCCCGGAACAGGGACAGCCGCAGCAGCTTGCCCATGCCCATGGCCAGGAAGAAGCCCAGGAAGTGCATGGCCAGGATGGCGAAGGCCGCCTGCACCGGCTTGAAGAAGGTGCCGGCGATGACGATGTAGATCTGCAGGCGGGCCGAGCAGGAGATCAGCGGCGCCACCAGGATGGTGATGAAGCGGTCCTCCCGGGCCTCGATGGTGCGGGTGGCCTGCACCGCCGGGACGTTGCAGCCGGTGCCCATGATCAGCGGAATGAAGCTCTTGCCGTGCAGTCCCATGAGGTGCATGAGCCGGTCCATGATGAACGCGGCCCGGGCCATGTAGCCGGTGTCCTCCAGGAAGGCGATGCAGCCCATGAGCAGCATGATCACCGGCACGAACACGATGACCGCGCCGACGCCGGGGATGATGCCGTCCACCAGCAGGCTGCTCAATTCGCTGGCCGGCAGGCGGGCGCCGGCATAGTCGTGGAGCCAGCCGAAGCCGGCCGCGATCCAGTCCTGGGGCACCTTGCCCACCACGAAGGTGAGCGTGTAGACCCCGATCATGATGGCGATGAAGATCGGGATGCCGAGGTAGCGGTGGGTCAGCAGGGTGTCGATGCGGCTGGTGACGTCCGCGTGCTTGCGGGCGGAGCGCTCGACCACCTCCTCCACCAGTCCGTGGACGAAGCCGTAGCGGCGCTCGGCCACCAGGGTCGCGGCGTCGGCGCCCAGGTGCTTCTCCAGGAAGGCCAGGCTGGCCGCGAGCTGGGCGCCGATGGCCTTGCGGGCGTGGCAGCGTTCCATGGCCTCCAGGGCATGCGGGACGCCCTCCAGGAGCAGCAGGGCCAGCCGGCGCGGAGGCTGGGTCTGGGCCAGCTCCTCGTCCCGGCTGATCTCGGCTTCGAGCTTGTGCAGCTCCCCTTCGATGTCGGACCCGTAGTTGACGGTGGCGAGGTGCTGGGGGGGGGCGGCGGCGGCCTGGAGGATCGCGGCCTTGAGGGCCTCGATGCCCTCCTCGCGGTTGCCGACGGTGGGCACCACCGGCCCGCCCAGGAGCTTGGCCAGGGCCGGCAGGTCGATCTTGAGGCCCTTGGTCTCGGCGTCGTCCATCATGTTGAGGACGAACACCACCGGCCGGGCCAGCTCCAGGAGCTGGGTGGTGAGGTAGAGGTTGCGCTCCAGGTTCGAGGCGTCCAGGACGTTGACGATGAGGTCCACGGCCGGGTCGGCGACGTACTGGGAGGCGATGCGCTCGTCCTCGCTGCGCGCGGAGAGGGAATAGGTGCCCGGCAGGTCCACCACTTCGACCGGCCCGGCGGGCGAATCGAAGGTCCCGCTGCGGCGCTCGACGGTGACCCCCGGCCAGTTGCCGACATGGTGGCGGGAGCCGGTGAGGGCGTTGAAGATCGTGGTCTTCCCGCAGTTGGGGTTGCCGGCCAGGGCCAGGGTGGTCATCAGATCTCCTCGGCCACGAGGATGCACTGCCCCTCTTCCCGTCGCAAAGACAAGTGGTAACCCTTGATCACAAGTTCCATGGGGTCGCCCAGCGGCGCCAGTTTCTCGACCCTGAGCCGGGCCCCGCGGACGAAGCCCATCTCCAGCAGCCGATGGCGGATCTTGCCCGTGGCCAGCACCTGGGTCACGACCGCTTCGGCCCCCGGCTGGAGGTCGCTAAGCGCCTTGTTTTGAATATGAGACATGTTCTCAACCCCAAATGTAGTCTAGATCATCGGCCGCCTGAAACAAGCGGGAATAGAGCGACACATATCACAAGCGCGGCGCGCGCCCTTGCTACAATCCACTAACTCAATGGCGGCCATGGTCATCACGTTCCCGAATATCCTGACGCTCCTGCGCATCTGCGCGGTGCCGTTCTTTGCCATCTCGGTCTGGTACGGCCGCACCGCCGAGGCCTGCGTGCTGTTCGCCGCGGCGGGGATGACCGATCTCCTGGACGGGTGGATCGCCCGGCGCTTCAACCAGAAGTCCACCCTGGGCGCGATCCTCGATCCGGCCGCGGACAAGCTGCTGATGACCACCGCCTTCGTGCTGCTGGCCTTCCCCCGGGAGGCCACGGTGATCCGGATCCCGGCCTGGGTGGCGATCCTGGCCATCAGCCGCGACTTCCTGATCTCGCTGGTGGCGCTGCTCGCCTACGAGCGCCTGGACCCGAGCAAGTTCATGCCGTCCTGGCTGGGCAAGACCACCACCTTCCTGGAGATCCTGGCCATCTCCATGGCCCTCCTGTTCAATTACATGGGCCCCCGGCCCTGGTACCGGTTCCTGAGCCCCTGGACCTTCTACCTCATCGCCGCGATGGTGGTGGCTTCGGGCGTCCATTATTTCTTCCGGGCCACCCACTCGGCGGAGGCCGCTTGAACCCGCCGGGCGCGCCGGTCCGGACGCGGATCCCCCTGGCCTTCCTGGTCGTCGCTGCCGTCGGCCTGATCGCCTTGTGGCTCCTGAGAAGCGCCCTGGCGCCGTTCTTCCTGGCCCTGGTGCTGGCCTATGTGCTGGAACCGGTGGTCGCCCGGCTGGCCCGTCGGATCGGCCGGGAATGGGCCGCGGTCCTGGTGATCCTGGCCACGGTCCTGGTGGGCGGACTGCTGTTGTGGGGCCTGGTCCCGCTGCTCTGGAACCAGGCCGCTCGATTGATCGAATCCCTGCCACAACTGGGCGTTCGGACCCAGGTCCGGTTCCAGCCTTGGTTGACCGCCCACCCGGCGGTCCAGGCCAAGCTCCGGGGGGCCTTCGACGGGCTCGATCCCATGGCCCTGGTGCGGGAGGCCGGGCTGGCCAGCGCCGGTCTGCTCGGCGGGTTCCTGAAGCTGATCACCCTGATCCTCGTGCCCCTCATCCTCTATTACCTCCTGATGGAAGGCGACCGCCTGCTGCGCGCCCTGGACGACCTGGTCCCCCCCCGCCACCTGGCCCGCTGCCAGGCCCTGGCGGCGGACATCAACCGGCGCCTGGGCGGCTACATCCGTGGCCAGCTGGCGGTGTCCCTGGTGATGTCGTTCCTGCAGGGCCTGGCCTTCCAGATCATGGGAGTGCCCTACGCGTGGCTGCTGGGCCTGGTGGCCGGCTGCTCGAACGTGGTGCCCTATTCCCCCTATGTCACCGCCTTGCCGCCAGCCCTCCTGTTCGCTTCTGTGAACGGCGCCGGTGGCGGCCGCCTGCTCGTAATGGCGCTGGTCTTCACCGCCGTGCAGAAGCTGGAGACCCTTTATTTCACCCCGGTCTGGGTGGGCCGCGCCAGCGGCCTGCACCCCCTCGAAGTGCTCCTGGCCATCCTCTGCTTCGGCTATGCCTTCGGGCTGGTGGGGCTGATCTTCGCGGTGCCGCTCATGATCGTCGTGAAGGTGCTGGGGCAGGCCGTCCTGGAGCAGTACCGGGCGCATCCCTGGTTTCTTGGGGAGGAGCCTTGAAGCTTTGGCTGGCCCTGGTCTGGGCGGCCATGGCCCTGACCGCCGGCACGCCCGCTGAACTCGGGGGCCCGTTCATCCGCAATTTCCGCCCCAAGGAATATGCCGGGGCCACCCAGAACTGGGCCTTCGCGGAAGATGACCGGGGCGTGCTGTTCGTCGGCAACAACGCCGGCGTGCTCGAGCACGACGGCCAGAGCTGGCGGCTGATCCCGACCCGCAACAAGACCGTGGTGCGCTCCCTGGGGCGGGACGGGCAGGGGCGGATCTTCGTCGGCGCCAAGAACGAATTCGGCACCCTGGCCGCCGATGCCAGCGGCCAGCTGCGCTACCTGCCCCTGGAGGACCTGGTCGAACCGTCCGCCCGGCAGTTCGCGGACGTCTGGGGGGTCCTCGCCGCCGCCGACGGCGTCTACTTCTCCACCCGGGACTACCTCTTCCGCTACGACGGCCAGGCCGTCCGGAGCTGGAAGGCGGCGACCTCGTTCACCCTGGCCTGGCAGGTGCGCGGCCGGATCTACCTGTTCGAACGGGGCATCGGCCCGGTGGTGCTGGGACCTGGCGGGCTCGAGCCGCTGCCGGGGGCGGAGCTTTTCGCCAAGGACCTGGTCAATTTCATCCTCCCCTGGGACGGCGCCAGCCTCCTCCTGGGCAGCGCCCGGCAGGGGCTGTTCGTGGCCGACGACGCCGGGATCCGGCCGTTCCCGACCGAGGCCGACCCGTACTTCCGGACCCTCGCGATCAGCCACGGGATCCTCCTCGCGGATGGCACCCTGGCGGTGGGCGGATTGTACGGCGGCTGCTTCATCCTCGACCGGGAGGGCCGGATGAAGATGCATCTGGACCGCCGGGCCGGGCTCCTGGACGAACAGGTGAACCGGCTCTACCAGGACCGGAACGCCCGGCTCTGGCTCGGGCTCAACCGGGGCCTGGCCCAGGTGGAGTGGCCCGCCGCCTTCACCTCGCTGGGCGAGGAGGCCGGCCTGGAAGGCACGGTCAACGCCCTGGTCCGCCACGGCGGCGCCCTGTATGCGGGCACCAGCCGGGGGCTGTTCCAGCTGGTGCGCGAACCCAGGCCGGCCGAACCGGCCCCGGGAAAGGAAGGTCCAAGCCCGGCCTTCGGCTCCCTCTGGCGGTTCCGCAGGGTGCCCGGCCTGGTCGGGGGCGTCTGGAATTTCGCCGAGGCGCAGGGCCGCCTGCTGGTGGCCAATGCGCACGGAGTCTATGAATTGCAGAACGACGTGGGCGTCCTGGTGCGGCCGGCGGGGGAGGACCGCGACGCTCTCTGCCTGACCCCCTCGAAACGGGATCCGGCCCGGATCCACGTGGGCCTGTCCAATGGCCTGGCCAGCCTGCGCTGGACCGGCCGGGGCTGGAAGGACGAGGGCAAGGTCCCCGGGGTGAAGGGCGAAGTCCGCACCGTGGTGGAGGATCCGGACGGCTCCCTGTGGCTGGGCACGATGGTCAACGGGGTGCTGCGGGTGGCCGCAAGCGCGGACGCCGCAAGCGCGGACGCCCAGGTGGAGCGGTTCGGCACCGACCAGGGGCTGCCTTCCCCGCTCCACGATTTCACCCGGGACCTGGCCACGGGCATGGTGGTCACCACCCACAAGGGGTTCTACCGGTTCGACGGGGCCACCCGGCGGTTCATGCCGGACCCCCGTTTCGCCCATCTGTTCCCGGGCGGGCCCCGCTACGTCGACGGCCTGCGCGAGGGCGCCGACGGCCGGCTCTGGCTGCAGGCCCTCGACGAAGCCGGCGGGACCCGCGCGACCGGCGTCGCCACGTCCGGCCCCAATGGCTGGACCTTCGAGGGAGGACCCTGGACCCGGCTGGCCGACACCACCCTCTATGCCCTGCTGCCCGAATCCGACGGGGCGCTCTGGCTGGGCGGACCGGAGGGTCTCCTGCGCTACGACCCGGGTCTGGACCGGGCCCGGCCCTGGTCGGCGGCGCCTCTCGTCCGTTCGGTTTCCGGCCCGGCGGGCCAGGTCCTGTTCGGCGGGGCCGGAACCTGGGCGGGCGCCGAGCGCCTCCCCTACGCCGCCAACACCCTGCGCTTCACCTTCGCCGCCCCGGGCGGCAGTCCCGAGGCTGCCACCCGGTTCCAGGTGCGCCTGGACGGCTACGACCGGGACTGGTCGCCCTGGCAGGCCGAGCCGTTCCGGGACTACACCAACCTGGGGGAGGGCCATTACCGGTTCCGGGTCCGGGCCCGCAACGGCAACGGCCAGGTGAGCCCCGACGCGGAGCTGGCGTTCCGGGTCCGGCCGCCCTTCTACCGGGCCTGGTGGGCCCTGGTGGTCTATCTGGCGGCGCTGGCCGGGGCGGGCCAGCTGTTCGTGCGCTGGCGGCTGGCCCGGGTCCATGCGGTCCGGCGGCTCCTGGCCCGCAAGGTCTCCGAGCGCACCGAGCGGCTGCGGATCCGGGCCGGCCAGCTGGAGCAGGCCCGGGCCGCCGCCGAAGCGGCCACCCGCGCCAAGAGCGAATTCCTGGCCAACATGAGCCACGAGATCCGGACCCCGCTCAATTCCATCCTGGGCTACTCCGACCTGCTGCGGGCCGAGCTGGCCGAGCCGAGGCTGCGCGACCATGTGGCCGCCATCAGCGCCAGCGGCCGGGCCCTCCTGAGCCTGATCGGCGATATCCTCGACCTGTCCCGGGTCGAGGCGGGCCGGGCCGAAGGGATCAACACGCCGGTGCACCTGGGGGCCCTGCTGGCCGAGGTGGCCCGCACCTTCGCCCTGCGCTGCCGGGAAAAGGGCCTGGAATTCCAGGTGGAGGTGGATCCGCTCCTGCCCGAATTCCTGATGCTGCCCCAGGTCCACCTGCGGCAGATCCTGTTCAACCTGGCCGGGAATGCGGTGAAGTTCACCGACCAGGGTTCGGTCCGGCTGTCGGTCCGGGAACGGGCCCGGGCCGGGCTCACCGTGGAGGTGGCGTTCGCGGTCCAGGACACCGGCATCGGCATTCCCGCCGACCAGCTGGAGCCGATCTTCGAGGCGTTCCGGCAGGTGCCGGGCCAGGATGCCGCCCGCTACGGAGGCACCGGCCTGGGGCTGGCCATCTGCCGCCGGCTGGCGGACGGGATGGGCGGCTCGATCCAGGTGGACAGCCGACCGGGAGAGGGCAGTACCTTCACCCTCATCCTCCGGGAGGTCCTGCGCGCGCCCGAGGATCCGGCCCCCGAAGCGGACGTTCCGGTTCCGGGGACCGGCCCGGCGGCCTCGCCCGGGCGTCTGCCCGAGCTGCTGGCGATCCTGGACGGGACCGGCCTGCCCGAATGGGAGACCCTCCGGAGTTCCTTCTTCATGGACAGGATGGCGGCCTTCGCGGACCGCATGGGCGCCCTGGCCGCCGAATTCGGCGAGCCGGGCCTGGCCGCCTGGGCCGCCCAGGTGCAGGCCCAGACCCGGGCCTTCGACATGGACCGGCTGCCCGCGACCTTCCGGCGCTTCCCCCAGGTCCTGGAAGCGATCCGCAGGATCTCCCAGGACCCCGTATAATAGGCCAATTACGAAGGATTCCGCCGTGTCAGCTGCCGCCCGGGCCCATGTGCTCATCGTCGACGACCTGCCCAGGAACCTGCAGGTCCTGGCCCTGCTCCTGGACAAGGCCGGCTACCGGGTGTCCATGGCCCTGGGCGGGGCCCAGGCCCTGGCCATGATCGCCCAGGACCTGCCGGATCTGGTGCTGCTGGATGTGATGATGCCGGATATGGACGGGCTGGAGGTCTGCCGGCGGCTCAAGGCCGACCCCACCACCGCCGACGTGCCGGTGATCTTCCTCACCGCCCGGGCGGAACTTCAGGATCTGGAGGAGGGCTTCCGGATCGGGGCGGTGGACTATGTGACCAAGCCCTTCCGGGGCGGCGAGCTGCTGGCCCGGGTGGGGGCCCATGTGGGCCTCCGCCAGTGCCTGGAACGGGAGCGGGAACTGCGCCGGAGCCTGGAGACCGCTCTCGCCCAGGTCCGCAGCCTCTCCGGCCTCCTGCCGATCTGCTCATGCTGCAAGAAGATTCGGGACGACCGGGGCTACTGGAACAAGATCGAGGCCTATATCGAAGAGCACTCGGACGCCGGGTTCACCCACGGCATCTGTCCGGAGTGCGCGCGTAACCTCTATCCTGAGATGGGTTAGACACAATTAGTATTTCTTCATGGATCTCGCTGAGGATCCCAGCAAGAAGATTCAATGGCCCCCCCCGCTATTCCGCGAGGAGTCAGATCTAATAGATCAGATCGAAGGCGCTGAAGAAGTAGCTGACCTCGCGGGCGGCCGATTCCGGGGAATCGGAGCCGTGGGTGGCGTTGCGGGAGAGGGACTCGCCGTACTTCTTGCGCAGGGTGCCCTCCGCGGCCTTCTCCGGGTTGGTGGCGCCCATCAGGTCGCGCCAGCGCAGGATGGCGTTCTCGCCTTCCAGGCAGAGCAGGACCACCGGCCCTTCGGTCATGAAAGCCTCAAGCTCCGGGTAGAAGCCCTTGTGCACATGCTCGGCATAGAAGCCCTTGCAGATGGCCGGGGTGAGCCGGGCCATGCGCATGCCGCGCAGGGTGAAGCCGTTCGCTTCGATGGCGGCCAGGATGTTGCCGACGTTGCCGTCCTGGACCGCGTTCGCCTTGATGATTGCAAAGGTCTGTTCGACGCTCATTTATTCCCCATGGACAATCTGATAGTTTGCCCCAATCTGGGCCGTGGCTCAAGCGGAATGGTCAACATTGAAGGCTGGGGCCGTTTTGCATACGCGGGGTGGGAAAATCGTGGCTCCGCAGGTAGAATGGATGGTTTGACGGAACTGGAACCCAGCATGCTTGACAATCTCCTGAAGAAAATCATCGGCTCCAAGAACGACCGGGAGCTGAAGCGCTACTGGGCCAAGGTCCAGGAGATCAACGCCCTGGAGCCGGAGATCCAGGCCCTCGGCGATGACGAGCTGAAGGCCAAGACCCCGTATTTCAGGGAATTGCTGGCCCAGGGGGCGACCCTCGAGGACATCCTGCCCGAGGCCTTCGCGGTCGTCCGGGAGGCTTCCCGGCGGGTTCTGCGCATGCGCCATTTCGATGTGCAATTGATCGGCGGCATGGTCCTCCACAACGGCAAGGTCGCCGAGATGCGCACCGGCGAGGGCAAGACCCTCACCGCCACGCTCCCGCTCTACCTGAACGGGCTGGCCGGCAAGGGCGCCCAGCTGGTCACCGTCAACGACTACCTGGCCCGGCGCGACGCCGAGTGGATGGGCCGCCTGTACGGCTGGCTCGGCCTGTCGGTGGGCGTGGTCCAGCACGGCCTCTCCGACGAGGAGCGCCGCGAGGCCTACGGCTGCGACATCACCTACGCAACCAACAACGAGATCGGCTTCGACTACCTGCGCGACAACATGAAGTGGGCCCTGGAGGACTTCACCCAGCGGGGCTTCCATTTCGCCATCGTCGACGAGGTGGACTCCATCCTCATCGACGAGGCTCGCACCCCCCTGATCATCGCCGGCAGCAGCGAGGAGGACACCTCCAAGTACTTCCGGATCGACGCCGTGGTCCCCAAGCTCAAGCTCGAGGTGGACTTCAAGGTGGACGAGAAGGACCGCCAGGTGACCCTGACCGACGAGGGCATCCGCCACGCCGAGCAGCTCCTGGGCGTGGCCAACCTCTACGACCCCTCGGCCATCGAGACCCTCCACGGCATCAACCAGGCCCTGCTGGCCCACAACCTGTACAAGCGGGACGTGGAGTACATGGTCCGCGACAAGGAGGACGGCAAGGGCCTCGAGGTGGTGATCGTCGACGAGTTCACCGGCCGCATGATGCCGGGCCGGCGCTGGTCCAACGGCCTGCACCAGGCCATCGAGGCCAAGGAGGGGGTCGAGGTCAACGCCGAGAACCAGACGCTGGCCACCGTGACCTTCCAGAACTTCTTCCGGATGTACAAGGTCCTGGCCGGCATGACCGGCACCGCCGAGACCGAGGCCCGGGAGCTCCTGCAGATCTACAAGCTGGAAGTGGTCGTGGTGCCGACCAACATGCCGATGGTGCGCTCGGACTTCGCCGACACGGTGTACGCCACCAAGGCCGGGAAGAAGCACGCCATCATCGAGGAGATCAAGGACCTGCACGGCAAGGGCCAGCCGGTCCTGGTCGGCACCGCCAGCATCGAGAGCAGCGAGGAGCTGGCCGAGGCCCTCAAGGCCGCCAAGATCCGCCACGTGGTGCTGAACGCCAAGCACCATGCCAAGGAGGCCGAGATCATCGCCCAGGCCGGCCGCAAGGGCTCCGTGACCATCGCCACCAACATGGCCGGCCGCGGCACCGACATCGTCCTTGGCGGCAACCCCGAGGGCATGGCCAAGTACGAGGCCGGCAGGCGCAAGGTCGAGATCTACACCGAGGACGGCCGGGAGACCCCGGAATTCCTCGCCCTGGTGGAGGAGATGGCCCGCCAGACCGAGGCCGAGAAGATCGAGGTGATCGCCGCCGGCGGCCTGCACATCCTCGGCACCGAGCGGCACGAGAGCCGGCGCATCGACAACCAGCTGCGCGGCCGGGCCGGCCGCCAGGGCGACCCGGGCTCCAGCCGCTTCTACCTGAGCCTCGAAGACGACCTCATGCGGATCTTCGGCGGCGAGCGGATCAAGAACATGATGTCCACCCTGGGCATGAACGACGACGAGCCGATCGAGGCCGGCATGGTCACCCGGGCCATCGAGCGCTCCCAGAAGCGGGTGGAAGCCCACCACTTCGAGATCCGCAAGCACCTGCTGGAATACGACGATGTCATGAACAAGCAGCGCATCTTCTTCTACGGCCTGCGCTGCGAGATCCTCAAGGGCAACACCAAGGAATACGTCCTGCGCATCGCCGCCGAGATCGTCGAGGGCCTGGCCCACGACTACCTCCCGGAAAAAGGCGAGCGCGACGTGGCCGGTTTCAAGGAGCGCTTCGAGCAGCTCTACGCCCTGAGCGGGCTGGACCTGGACACCATCGCCGGGCTCCCCCAGGCCCAGGCCGCCGAACAGCTGGCCGCCCTGGTCCAGGAAGCCTACGAGGAGAAGGAGCGCCGCCTGGGCAGCGAGGACGTTCTGCGCTGGCACGAGCGGGTGGCCATCCTGCAGATCATCGATTCCGCCTGGAAGCGCCACCTCCTGGTCATGGACCATCTCAAGGAGGCCATCGGCTTCCGCGGCTACGGCCAGAAGGATCCCCTGGTCGAATACAAGCGCGAGAGCTACGAATACTTCGAGCAGATGCGCTTCGGCTACGAGGACGAGATCGTCAGCTACCTCTACCGGGTCGAACCCCAGCCCGCCTACATCCCCGACGAGGAGGCCTTCTTCCGCGAGCCCTCCGACATCCATGAACTGGGTCCGGACGAGCTCGGCTCCCTGGTGGAGATGGGCCTGCCCGGCGAGGTGGTCAAGCGGGTGATGCGCTTCTCGGCCGGCGGCCTGGAAGACGAATAATTAATGGCTGACATCGGGCCGCCTTCGTGATTGGCTAGTGCCATGGAACTGGTGATTGTAACGGGCATGTCCGGGGCGGGTCGGCGATCGGTGCTGAGCGCGCTGGAGGATGCCGGCTGCACCGCCCTGGACAATGTGCCGGCGCGGCTCCTGGAGCCGCTCCTGGACCTCGAGGCCAAGCTCAACCCCAGCCGGCCCCGGCTGGCCGTGGGCATGGACAACCGGCACCCGGAATTCGCGGAGGAGGTCCCGGCCCTGGTGGACCGGCTCCTGGACAGCAGCATCCCGGTCTACGTGGTGTTCGTGGAGGCCGAGGACGACATCCTGCTGCGCCGGTTCTCGGAATCCCGGCGGCCGCATTTCCTGGCCAAGGACGGCGGGCTCCTGGAGGCCATCCAGGCCGAGCGCCGGTCCCTGGCGCCGATCCGGGCCATGGCCACGGCCATCCTCGACACCAGCACCCTGACCCTTTCCCAGCTGCGCAAGCGGATCCAGGAGCTGCTGCCGGACCTGCCCATGGAGGGCACCACCCTGCGGCTGATCAGCTTCGGCTTCAAGCACGGCCTGCCGCCCGAGTCGGATATGGTCCTGGACGCCCGCTTCCTGCCCAACCCGCACTACGTGACCGAACTCAAACCGCTGACCGGCAAGGATATCCCCGTGCGGGACTTCCTGATGAAATCCGATGTGTTCGGCACCTTCCTGGCCCTCACCGAGAACTGGATCCTCTGGGCCTGGCCCTACATCCAGCAGGAGGGCCGGGCCTACCACACCATCGCCATCGGCTGCACCGGCGGCCAGCACCGCAGCGTCGCCCTGGTCGAGATGCTGGCCCAGCGGCTGCGCCGGGACATTCCCAAGCTGGTCCTGAACCACCGGGAACTGCAGGGATAGATGGCCCGTTCGCACACCTCCACCCGCCTCCTGGCCGCGATCGCGCTGCTGAGCCTGCTGCCGCTGTCCGGCCTGTGGCTGTGGAAGCGGCAGGGCCCTTCCGGCACCCAGGCCACGCTGCTGGTCAAGCGGGGCATGACCATCGACGCCCTGGCCGACCAGATGGAGCGCGACGGGCTGATCAGCTCGGCGGCGCTGTTCAAGCTCTGGGCCCGGGCGCGCAAGCTGCAGTTGATCCGGGGCGAATACACCCTGGAGCCCCGGGCCTCCCTTTCGGACGTGGCCAACAAGCTCAAGCGGGCCGATATCCACTTCACCAACATCACCGTGCCGGTGGGCGCCCACGCCTGGGCCGTGCAGCACCGGCTCAGGGATTTCATCCCCGAGGACGTCTTCTGGACCCTCTGGAGGAGTCCGCGGCTGGCCCGCACCGCCGGGTTCCCGGAGGCGGAGGACCTGGAGGGCCTGGTGGCGCCGGCCACCTACCGGGTGAACCACGCCATGGAGCCCGAGGAGATCATGCTGGCCATGGTCGAGCCGTTCCGGGAGAAGGTGCTGCCGACCCTGTCCGGGGGCGCCCTGCCGCCCTACCAGACCCTGATCCTGGCCAGCATGGCCGAAAAGGAGACCCGGGTGCCGGAGGAGCTGGACAAGGTCGCCGGCGTCTATGCCCAGCGGCTGCGCATCGGCATGCGCCTGCAGTGCGACCCCACGGCGCTCTACGCCCGCTGGGCCGGCGGCGATCTCCGGTTCACCGCCCCGGGCCCCGAGGACATCCACCGCCCCAGCCGGTTCAACACCTACACCGTGGCCGGGCTGCCGCCCACGCCCATCGCCATCCCCGGCCCCGCCGCCATCGCCGCCGCCAAGCTGCCGGACATGGGCAAGGATCTCTATTTCGTGGCCACCGGCAAGGGCGGCCACAGCTTCGCGCCCAGCTTGGCCGAGCACAACCGCAACGTCGGCGCCTACCGCAAGGAAGTGCGCCGGCAGAAGCGGGCCCTGGGCCATGGCTAGGGTCCGGCTCGACCTCCTCCTGGTGCAGCGCGGCCTGTGCGAGACCCGCTCGCGGGCCGCCGCCCTGATCATGGCCGGCGACGTGCTGGTGGAGGACCGCCCGGTCACCAAGGCCGGCGCCCAGGTGGCCGAGGACGCGGCCCTGCGCCTGCGCGGGGAGGCCCTGCCATTCGTCAGCCGGGGCGGGCTCAAACTGGCCCATGCCCTGGAAGCCTTCCAGGTGGATCCCGCCGGCCGGACCTGCTTCGACGCCGGCGCCAGCACGGGCGGCTTCACCGACTGCCTGCTCCAGCGCGGCGCGGCCCGGGTCTACGCCGTGGACGTGGGCACCAACCAGCTGCATTGGCAACTGCGCACCGACCCGCGGGTGGTGTCCATGGAGCAGGTGAACCTGCGGCTGTGGGAGGCCGGGCGGATCCCCGACTTCTGCTCCCTCCTGGTCGCCGACCTGAGCTTCATCTCCCTGCGCCTGGCCATTCCTCCGGTGTTGGTGTCCCTGGCCCCGGGCGCCGACGCCATCCTGCTGGTGAAGCCCCAGTTCGAGGCCGGCCGGGACGATGTGGGGGCGGGTGGCATCGTCCGGGACCCTTTGGTGCATGACCGGGTGCGCCGGGAGATCTGGGATTTCTTCCAGGAGACCCCGCTCCGGCCCCAGGCCTGGGACGTCAGCCCGATCCTCGGCGGCGCCGGCAACATGGAGTTCCTGCTGTACCTTAAACACCTCGGCGGGGACGGGGTCTAAACCAGCAACGGCCCCGGGCCGAACACTGGTAGTAATCCCGCCCCGTTCTGGCCATCCTTATACGAGGCATTCCCTTCCCTGAGGTCGTACATGTCCGAATCCCCCCTGATCCGTCTCACCGACATCACCAAGTTCTATCAGATGGGGGACATGGAAGTCAGGGCCCTGGACGGCGTGTCGCTGGACATCCACCGCGGCGAGTATGTGGCCATCATGGGCCCTTCGGGTTCGGGCAAGTCCACCATGATGAACGTCATCGGCTGCCTGGACACGCCCACCAGCGGGGAGTACGAACTGAACGGCAAGCTCGCCTCGGCCATGTCCGACGACGAGCTGGCCAAGATCCGCAACGAGGAGATCGGCTTCGTCTTCCAGACCTTCAACCTGCTGGCCCGGACCACCGCCCTGCAGAACGTCGAGCTCCCGCTCATCTACGGCGGCATCAAGACCAGGGAGCGCCACGAGAAGGCCCTCAAGGCCCTCGAGAACGTCGGCCTGGGCCCGCGCGCCGACCACATGCCCAACCAGCTCTCCGGCGGCCAGCGCCAGCGCGTCGCCATCGCCCGCGCCCTGGTCAACAACCCCTCCATCCTCCTGGCCGACGAGCCCACCGGCGCCCTGGACACCCGCACCAGCGTGGAGATCATGGCCCTGTTCGAGGAACTCTACCAGGCCGGCAACACCATCATTCTCGTCACCCACGAAGAGGACATCGCCCGCCACGCCCACCGCATCATCAAGCTGCTCGACGGCCAGGTGATCCACGACGAACCCAACGAACCGATCAGCTCGGCCGAGCATCTGGCGAACCTGAGGATCTGAATACAGGCTCCCCTCGGACAGGACGAGATCGAGGTCCGTTCAAATGGCCCTTGACAGAAACTTTTTTGTGCCGACAATCAGATGGTGGACATTGCCTACGATCCCGTAAAGAATGCAAAGAACATAAGGGAGAGAAAGCTGCCGTTCCACAGGGCCGGTGACCTGGATTGGGACTCTACCCATATCCGCCTCGATGATCGGCACGACTACGGTGAGCCGAGATGGGTAGCACTGGGACTCCTGGATGGACGCCTGCATGTTCTGGTCTTCAGCGAAACGGAGGCAGGCATCCGAGTGATCAGCTTTCGCAAGGCGAATGCCAGGGAAAGGAGTGCTTATGAGCAAGCGCAAGCCACTTATTGATGCCAAAGGCGAGGTCAGAGAACTGACCCTGGAGGATATGAAGCAATTCAAGCCAATCCATGTGGCAGGCTTGCCTGATTCATTAAGGAAAATATTAGGGGTGCGTGGGCCGCAGAAGGCTCCCACCAAGGTGCGGGTCAGCCTCAGGCTGTCTCCAGAAGTGGTGGAATACTTCCGGGCGACGGGGGACGGTTGGCAGACCCGAATGGACCGTGAACTTATGAAAGTGGTACACAAACACAAAGTGGGATGAGGGTTCTGGTCGTCAGCCCTCCGCCACGTTCTCCTGCACCGTCCGGTTCCGCAGCACCACCAGGTAGATCCCCGCCAGCACCAGGGCCCCGCCGATGATCTGGTTCACTTTCATGTATTCGCCCAGGATCGGCATCGCCAGCAGCGCGGTCACCACGGCCTGGGCCAGCAGGCACACGGAGACCGGCGCCGCCGGCAGGTGGCCGAGCGCGTAGTTGATGGCCAGCCAGCCGCCCAGCTGAGAGATCAGGCCCAGGGCGGCCAGGGCCACCCAGGCCCGGGGCGGGTAGCCGGTGAGGGTGGTGCCGAGCGCCAGGTTGACCACCAGCAAGGTGATCACGCTGCTGAGGGTGGAGACGCCGGTGACGGCCAGCAAGTCGATCCGACCCCGGGCCCGGTGGGTGGTGAGGATGAAGGCGGCGTAGAAGACGCTGGCGGCGATCGCCATCAGGGGGCCGTAGCCCGGCCGCAGCTCGCGGATGGCGGCGAAGCCGACCAGCTGCATCATCCCCGCCAGGGCCACCGCCAGGCCCAGCCAGTAGCGCCAGGGCAGGCGTTCGCGGAACAGCAGGAACGAGGCCAGGCCGACCCAGATCGGCGAGTTGTTGGCCAGCAGGGTCGCGGTGGCGGCCGAGGTGTACATGATGCTGGTGTTCCAGAGGCCCAGGTCGATGCCGAAGAAGACGCCGGCCAGGGTCACCAGGCGCAGGTCCCGGGCATTGGGCAGGGCCCTGCTCCTCGCCAGCCACCAGGGCACCACCACGGCGCCGGCGATCAGCACCCGGTAGAAGGCCGACACCGGCCCCGGCACCCCGGCCAGCCGCACGAAGATCGCCGAGAAGCCGATGCAGACGATCCCCGCCGCCAGCGCCAGGGCGGCCAGGAACCCGTGGTCCTTCCCGGTGCCGGTCATGGGGCGGGATGCTCCCACACCGGCAGGAGCAGGCTGGAGGCGTGCGCCGGATCGCGGTGGACGGTATGCTCCCGGGCCACGAAGTCCTCGTCCCGGGCCTGGTAGATGTCCTCGAAGACCTGCGGATTGCGGTCGACCAGAGGGAACCAGGAGCTCTGGATCTGGACCATCAGGCGGTGTCCCTTCAGGAAGGTGTGGCAGACGTCGTTCAGGGTGAAGGTCACCGCGGTGGGCCGGCCCGGCATGAACGGCTCGGGGACGGCCAGGCTGTTGCGGAACTTGCCCCGCATCACGTCGCCCCGCACCAGCTGCTGGTAGCCGCCCATGGGGTTGGCCGGCGGCAGCCAGGGATCCGGGGCCACCGCCGCCACCGCGCCGAAGTCATCGGGATAGACGTCGATCACCTTGACCACCCAGTCGGCGTCGGTGCCGGTGGTGCTCACCTGCAGCCGGGCCTGGACCGGGCCGGCCAGGGTCAGGTCATGGTCCAGGGGCGGGGTGCGGTAGGTGAGCACATCCGGCCTCCAGGCGGCGAAGCGCTGGTCCCCGGTCATGAAATGGTCCGAGACCTGCGGCTCGGTGTCGGCGGTGTAGGGCACGGGCCGGGCCGGGTCGCTGGTGAAGCGGTCGGCGCCGCCGGGCTCGCGGGGCCGGGCGAAGCCGAGCCCGCCGCCGGCCTCCAGGAACACCTCCACCTTCCGGACCCCCGGCGGAGGCCAGGCCGGCAGGGCATGCCAGACGTTGCGGCCGGTCTCGAACACCATGGCCCGGGGCAGCCTCGGGTCCGGGCCGCCCTTGAGGTGGTGCAGGAAGAACGGGGTCTCGACCCGGTCCTGGAACCAGTCGGCGGTGTCCGAGCCGAAATCCACCTCGCCCAGCTGCCGCCCGGAGCCCCCTGCCCAGCCACCGTGGCTCCAGGGCCCCATCACCAGGGTTCGGGGCCCGCGCCCGGCCCCCCCGCCCAGGCCGGAATCCAGGCGCAGGCTGCCGAACAGGTCCTCGGCGTCGTACCAGCCGCCCACGGTCAGCACGGCCGGGCGCGGGTCCTTGAGGTGCGGCCGCAGATCCCGGCTCTGCCAGTAGCCGTCCTTGACCCCGTGGGCCATCTCGTCCAGCCAGGCCGGGACCGCGCCGTGCAGGAAGCGCGCGTCGGCGTGGGGCAGGGCGCCCATCTCCAGGAAGAACCGGTAGCCGTCCGGGTGGCCCGGGGAGAACCCCGGGTTCCAGTTCCAGGCCGGGGTGGGCCCCTTCCGGATCCGGCCGAAGGCGGCCTGGAACCAGAACGCCTGGGACAGGAACAGGGCGCCGTTGTGGTGGTCGTCGTCGCCCTCGAACAGGTCGACGATGGGCGCCTGGGGCGAGACCGCGGCCAGGGCCGGATGCGGGCGCACCAGGGCCGAGGCGGCGTAGAAGCCCGGATAGGAGGTGCCCCAGGCCCCGGCCTTGCCGTTGTTCCCGGGCACGTGCCGGAGCAGCCACTCCAGGGTGTCGTAGGCGTCGGTGGATTCGTCGACGCCCCGGCCGTCCAGGTGCGGGGTCATCTCGAGGAACGCGCCGCCGCTCATCATCCGCCCGCGCACGTCCTGGTAGACGAAGATGAAGCCGTCCCGGGCCAGGGCCGTGGCCGGGCCGAGCTGGTCCGGAAACCCGTCCGGCCCGTACGGCCTGCAGCCGTAGGGGGTGCGGTTGAGCAGGAAGGGCAGGGGCCCGGAGGGCTCGCGGGGCGCGTAGATCGCCGTGTAGAGCTGGATGCCGTCGCGCATGGGCACCATGGCCTCGGTCTTGGCATAGTGGGAGCCGATCCAGGCAGCCCCCTGGGCGCCGAGGGTTCCGGCCACGAGCAGGGCCAGGGCGGCCCTCACGGTAGCACCGGCAGGCTCAGCCGGGAAGGGCGGTCCGGGCCATACAGGAGGCTCTGCCGGGCCGGGCGGAAATCCTCCGCCCGGGCGTGGTAGATGTCGGTGAACACCTGGGGGTTGCGGTCCATGAGGGGGAACCAGGACGCCTGCACCTGGACCATGACCCGGTGGCCCTTGGCGAAGGTGTGGAAGACATCGTTGAGGGCGAAGGCCACTTCCGTCGGCCGCCCGGGCACGAACGGCTCGGGGTCCGAAAGGCTGTTCCGGAACTTGCCGCGCATGACCTCGCCGCGCACCAGCTGCTGGTAGCCGGCCATGGGATCCCGGGCCGAGCCGTCCGGGTAGACGTCGATGACCTTCACCACCCAGTCGGCGTCGGTGCCGGTGGTGCGGACCCAGAGGTCCGGGCGGATCGGTCCGGCCACCGTCAGGTCCCGCTCCAGGGGGCCGGTCTGGAACACCAGCACGTCCGGGCGGCGCCCGGCGAACCGCTGGTCGGCATCCATGTATTCCGGGGGCATGCCGATGTGGATCCCGTTGAAGAACGGCACCGGATGGGCCGGGTCGCTGAGCCAGGAGGCCTCGCCGGCCTCGGGCGGCGGGGTGAAGCCGAGCCGGGCCCCGCCCTGGAACCAGAGCTCCACCGGGCGCGCCTCCGGCGGCGGCCAGCGGTCGAAGCGCCGCCACCGGTTGGCGCCCGTCTGGAACAGGTACGCCCCCGGCAGGCCGGGGTCGGGCGCGCCCTTCAGGTGGTGCATGAAGAAGGGGAATTCGATGCTGGCCTGGTAGAACTCGGAGGTGGCGGCGCCGAACGCCACGTCGCCCAGCCGGTCGCCGGGGGTGCGGGCCCAGCCCCCGTGGATCCAGGGGCCCATCACCAGCACCTGCTCGGTGCCCGGGCTCTGTTCGGCCACCGTCCGGTGCACCTGGAGGGTGCCGTAGAGGTTCTCCGCGTCGAACCAGCCGCCCACGGTCAGCAGCGCCGGGCGGATGTCCCGGAGCCGCGGCCGCAGGTCCCGGGCCCGCCAGAAGGCATCCAGGGTGCCGTGGTCCTGCACCTCGTTCCAGAACGGAATGGCGTTCCGGAAATAGCGGGCGTTGGCGCCGGCCAGGGGGCCCAGATCGAAGAAGAACTGGTAGCCGTCGCTGGTGCCGTGGCGGAACGGTTCCGGCCAGCGCGGGGTCGGCGCCGGCCGGGGCTGGCCGAACACGGCCGTGAAATTGAACAGGTGGGGCAGCCAGAGGGCGCCGTTGCGGTGGAAGTCGTCGCCGGCGAACCAGTCGGCGATGGGCGCCTGGGGCGAGACCGCCTTCATCGCCGGGTGCGCCCCGGGCAGGGCTGCGGCGGCGTAAAAGGCCGGGTAGCTGATCCCCCACTGGCCGACCCGGCCGTTGTGGCCGGGGAGGTTGCGCAGAAGCCACTCGACCGTGTCCCAGGTGTCGGTGCTCTCGTCCACGCCCTGGGCCCCGTCCCGGGCCGGGGTCAGGTCGGTGAAGGTCCCTCCGCTCATCATCCGGCCGCGCACATCCTGCTGGACAAAGATGAACCCTTCCTTGCCGAACCGTTCCCCCGGCCCCAGCACCTCCGGGTAGGCCTCCGGGCCGTAGGGAAAGCTGCCGTAGGGGGTCCGCTCCAGGAGGATGGGGTAGGCGGCCACGGCGTCCCTGGGGGTGAAGATCGCGGTGAACAGCCGGGTGCCGTCGCGCATGGGGATCCGGACTTCCTGCTTGGCGTAGTGGGCCTGGTTCCAGGCCACGCCCTGGGCGCCGGCCTGGATCGCCACCAGGGCCGCCGCCGGTCCCCAGGATCGCCAGAAATGCATGCAACTCCTCCCCTTAGAGAGGAGTCTAACATTTTCAGCCGGCCGGGGCCGGGGCCGGGGCCGGCGCCGGAACTTCGGAAGGCTGGACCTTGGCCCAGATGCCATGCACCTCCGGCAGCTGCGGGGCGTCCGCCTGCGGGTCCCAGCTGCGGTCCACCTTCAGCGTGAAGGGATTCTGCGGCGTGGACAGCCAGCCCGGGTCGTCGACGATCACGTAGACGGCCATGGCCAGCTTGCTGGGGTTGTCGTACGTCACCTCGGGGTTGCCGGTGTAGATGCGGTTGTAGAGCATGCCCTCGCGGGCGGCCGAGCCCCATTTGTCCACCATGGCCAGCCGGAACCAGCCGGTGTTGGGGTGGTACAGGCGCACGTGCAGCTTCTGCTTGCCCGGCACCACGAACCCGTAGGCGATCCAGCCGGCCGGCACGTAGCTGTAGCCCTGGAATTCCGGCACGTTCCGGGCCGGCAGCACCGGGATGAAGCCCCGCCGGGCCATGATCCGGATTTCCGCGGACAGGTCCCGCTGGCCCCAGAAGGCGGGGGTCGGCAGGATGGACGCGCGTGCGGTCGCCCTCGGCATGAAGACATTGTCCGACAGGGCCGGCATGAGATTGGCGGGCCGCATCGGGTGGCCCAGCCCGGGCGCGAGCGACTGGACGAGGCCGCGGCCGCCTTCGCGGGCCGGTCCCGGCCGGACCTCCGGACCCGTCCGGCCGAGTTCGGGGCTGGGGCTGGGGGTGGGGGTGGGGCTGGGGCGGGTGAGGGGATGCTGGGCCCGCAGGCCCATGGCCAGGCAGCCCAGGGCCAGGGCGGTGAGGATGGAGCGGGTGGAGTTGCGCATGATGGGCCTCCCGGGGGCGGAGGGGACGCCCGGATCCGCCGCCGAAATTACAGAGTCCCGCTTGGATCCGATGGTTGAAGGGCGCATGCAGGTATCCTGGAAGTTCATCCGGGAGTTGCCAGGTGTTCGGGAAAATCCAGAAAATCCATTTCGTCGGCATCGGCGGCATCGGCATGTCCGGGATCGCCGAGGTTCTCGTCAACCTGGGCTACCAGGTGAGCGGTTCGGACCTCCGTTCGAGCCCGGTCACCGAGCGGCTGGCCGGCCTGGGGGTCCAGGTGGCCATCGGCCATGATGCGAAATGCATCGAAAATGCCCAGGTTGTGGTGATTTCCAGCGCCGTCAAGGGCGACAACCCGGAAGTGGTGGCCGCCCGGGCCGCCAAGATCCCGGTGATCCCCCGGGGCGAGATGCTGGCCGAGCTGATGCGCATGAAGTACGGCATCGCCATCGCCGGTTCCCACGGCAAGACCACGACCACCAGCATGGTGGCCCAGGTGCTAAGCCAGGGCGGGATCGATCCCACCATCGTCATCGGCGGCAAGCTCGGGGCGATCGGCAGCAATGCCAAGCTGGGCAAGGGCCCGTTCCTGGTGGCCGAGGCCGACGAGTCCGACGGCAGCTTCCTGCTGCTGTCGCCCACCATCGGCGTGATCACCAACGTCGACCGGGAGCACCTGGACCACTACAAGGACCTCGGCGAGATCATGGACGCCTTCGCCATCTTCGGCAACAAGGTGCCCTTCTACGGCTCCGTGTTCGTCTGCATGGACGATCCCAACGTGGCCGCCCTGCGGCCACGGCTCAAGCGCCAGGTGCGCACCTACGGCACCAACCCCCAGGTGGACATCCGCGCCCTCGACCTGCGCATGGAAGGCTGGCGCAGCCGGTTCCGGGTGCGGGCCTTCGGCGAGGACCTGGGCGAGTTCGCCATCGGCGTCCCCGGCCACCACATGGTCCTGAACGCCCTGGCTACCATCGGCGTGGCCCTGGAACTGGGGGTCGAGCGGGAGGTCATCCGGGCGAGCCTGGCCAGCTTCACCGGCGCCGACCGGCGCTTCCAGAAGCGCGGCGAGCGCGACGGCGTGCTGGTCATCGATGACTACGGCCACCACCCCACCGAGATCGCCGCCACCCTGGCCGCCGCCCGCGACGGCTTCCCCGAGCGCCGGATCGTCGTGGCCTTCCAGCCCCACCGCTATTCCCGCACCCAGGCCCTCCTGGAGGAGTTCGGCCGGGCCTTCTTCAACGCCGACGTGGTCCTGGTCTCGGACATCTACGCCGCCAGCGAGCCGCCCGTGCCCGGGTTGACCGGCCAGTCCGTGGTCGACGCCATCCTCGCCCACGGCCAGCGGGAGGCCAGCTATGTGCCGCGGATTGATGATATGGCCCAGGCCCTGGCCACGCTCGTCCGTCCGGGTGATCTGCTGGTCACCATGGGCGCCGGCACCATCACCGGGGTCGGCCCGGCCTTCCTGGCCCTATAAAAAGAGACCGGCCCGCTGCGAAGCGGGCCGGTCGCAGGAGCTTTTGAGGCTCACTTGCCCTTGTAGTCCTTCAGCCAGGTGACGTCGACTTCGGCGGCCTTCTTGGCGGCCTTCTGGGCGATGAGCCACTTGCCGCGCTCGTTCATCTCGCCACCCTTCTTGGGCACGCCGACATGGCAGGCGACGCAGCTGGTGACGCCTTCGATCTTGGCTTCCTTGGCGGCCTTGACGAAGGTCGGCTTGGCGGTGGCGGGAATCGCCAGGGTGATCGCCGCGGCGGCGAGGAGAAGGTAGGAACGGCGCATGGTGGCTCCAGTGGGAAGTGCCGCCCGGCGAAGGGCAGGATTGGGTGAAAAAAAATGATAGATGCTTTTTCGACTCGTGCATCTGAGGATAAGGTTATCAATATTGATGCCAGATTCAGAAGGGACCCCTGCCGAATGGAAAACCTGTTGAATACCCGGTTCGGGCTCCCTCCCAAGGCCAAGGTCCTGGATATCGGTTGTGGCAAGGGGGAGCTGGTCACGAAGTTGGGATCCCTGGGATTCGACGCGTTCGGCGCGGATTTCCCGGAATCCCTGCCCGAGCCCCGGCCCAGCCAGCTGCTCCCCATCGAAGTGACCCTGCTGCAGGACAGCCGGAAATCCTACCGGGTCCTGTCCGCCTACCGGTTGCCGTTCCCCGACCAGATGTTTTCCGCCGTCGTCTCCACCAGCGTCCTGGAGCATGTGATGGACAAGGAGACATTCTTCCGTGAAGTCGGCCGGGTCCTCGAGCCCGGCGGGGTGTTGCTGAGCAGTTTCCCTGGCAGCAAGTATCTTCCCGTTGAAACGCATATCCGGGTACCCCTGGTCAATTTCCTGCTTCCACACCTGCCTGATTGGTGGCTCGCACTCTGGGCCATCCTTGGCATCCGGAGCCAGAACCAGAAGGGCCTGCCTTGGCGGAAAGTCTACCAGTCCAACCTCGACTACTGCCGCAACAGCCTGAACTACTGGCCGGTGCGCAGATACCGGAAACACCTGCTGGCGTCCGGGTTCCACGACTTCCAGTGCGGGACCGTCGATTACCTGGAGCTCATGCCCGGGGGCTACGCCGCCCTGCTGCGCCGGATCCGATTGCCAAGATTGTTCCGGAAGGCCTTCTGCGATGTCCGGGACGTGACCATCTCGGCGATCCGGGATCAGGCCTAGCGCTGGCGTCGGTTGGTCTCGGGCGGGAAGGACAGGGTCTCGTGGCGGCGGTCCTTGACGTGGCCTCCGTACTTGCCGACGCCGAGCAGGGAAGGGACGTAGGTTGGCACCATCTCCTTCAGGATCCTCACGATCTCGGGTTGCCGGGCCTCCAGTGGAAGGTTGATGGCCAAACGGAACTGCTCAAGGCTATCCGCCAGGGCCGCGGCTGGAATGGGCTGCGGATTCGCTTCCATGAGCTTCGGATGGACCTGGGTCAGGGAACGCTCCTCTTTCAGGAACAGTTCCTCATGGATTTTTTCTCCCGGTCGGAGCCCCACCACTTCGATCTGGATATCCCGGCCGGGCGTGAGTCCGGACAATTTGGCCATGTCGACTGCAAGGTCCAGGATCCTCACAGGGTCGCCCATGTCAAGGACGTAGACCCGGCTGGTCTCTCCGAACAGGGCCGCCTGGAGCACCAGCTGGCTGGCTTCGGGAATCGTCATGAAGAAGCGGGTCATGTCCGCATGGGTGACCGTGATCGGCCCGCCCGCCTGGATCTGCTCCTTGAAGATGGGCACGACGCTGCCCCGGCTGCCCAGCACATTGCCGAACCGCACCGAGACGTAGCGCGCATCCGGGCCGGCCTTCTCGGCCATGTCCAGAATGATGCACTCGGCGATCCGCTTGGAGGCCCCCAGGACGTTGGTGGGGTTCACCGCCTTGTCCGTGGAGATGTTGACCAGCCGCTCCACCCGGAAATCCAGGGCCGCCTCGGCGACGTTGAGGGTCCCGAAGATGTTGTTCTCCACCGCTTCGCAGGGGTGGGTCTCGAGGAAGGGCACATGCTTGTGGGCGGCGGCATGGAGGACGATGTCGGGGCGGTGCAGCTCGAAAACCTCCCGAAGCCCGGCCCGGTTGCGGATATCCATCAGTTCCAGGGAGAACGGCTGGGCGGGGAAGAGGCTCTGGAGGTCCCGCTGGATCTGCCAGAGGCTGTTTTCCCCGCGGCCGACCAGGACCAGGTGCTTGGGCTTCAGGGCGGCCAGCTGACGGGTGAGTTCGCTGCCGATCGAGCCCCCCGCGCCGGTGATGAGCACCACCTTGCCGTCCACAACCTGACTCATGGCCCCATGGTCCAGCTGGATCGGGTCCCGCCGAAGCACGTCCTCGATGGAGATCTCCTGGATGTCGGGCTTCCAGTTTCGGGCGCCCAGGAGATTGAAGATCCCCGGAACGGTCTTCACTTTCACGTGGAGGCGCTGGAAATCCCCCGCCAGCCGGCGGACCATCTGGCCGGAGGCGGTGGGGATGGCCAGGATCGCGTGGGTGACGGTGTATTTCTCGATGACCATGGCGATCTCGGCGCAGGTGCCGAGGACCTGGATGCCGTTGATCCGGGCCCGCTGCTTCTCCGCGGAATCATCGATGAAGCCCACCACCTGGTAACCCAGTTCCGGGTGCTGGATCAGTTCCTGGGCCACCATGGACCCGGCCTTGCCGGCGCCCACCAGCAGGGTCCGGTGGGCGGGGGAACCGCCGCGGGAGGCGGCCACCAGGTTCTTGAGGGACGTTTCGAAGAAGACCCGCCGGCCGATCCGGATCGTGGCCCAGAACATCCCGGTCAGGAGGCTGGCGCCGATGGCCGTACTGGCGATCTGGGGATCGAAACCCAGGGTTTCGGGCATGAACTTCATGCAGAAGCTCGCGGCGATCAGGCCCAGGGTCGCCATGCCCAGGCGGAGCCCATCCCGGAAGCCGGTGAGCCGGTAGAGCGGACTGGTGAGCGAGAAAATGAGGCTGGCGACCAAGGCGACCACCATCCACAGGGCGGTGCTCCGGATATCCACGGGGGACTGGAACCAGACCTGATCGGCCACCAGCCAGGCCAGGCCGGCCAGCAGTGCATCAAGCGACTGCTTGATGAACCTTCGGACGATCGGGATCTCAGGCCGGAAGTAGGTCAAGCCTGAAACGGATTTTTCTGGCTGAGCCGTCGTGATAATAGGCCTCCGTCGCCATGGAATTGAATCGACAATAACATGAAGGAAATGCCGCCACGGTGGCTTATTTGTCTGGCCCGAGGCACCCTGGCGGGAATCCCGGGGAAAAGCGGTTCACCCACTGGGCCGCTGCGGCGGGCCAGTGGGTGAAAGCAGGGACTTGCTGCGGTCAAGGGGCGACGCCGTCGCCGGACTGGTTGTTGCCGCCGACGGTGCAGCCGGTGCTGGCGACCACGTAGACCCCGTAGCCGGCATTGCCGGTGCAGGTGTTGCCGGTGACCAGGTCGTTGGCGCAGGTATCGACCGTGATGCCGTTGCCAGGCTTGCCAATCGTCGAGGAGGCGTTGTTGCCCGTGCAGGTGACGCCGAGGGCGTTCTCGTGGAGCAGGATTCCGTAGCAGCTGTTGCCGGTGCAGGTGTTGCCGGTGACCACCGTGCCCGAGCAGTTGGCGACATCGATTCCCCGCCCCTGGCTCCCGGTCACGGTGTTGTCATCGATGAAAACGTTATACACAAAGGCGAGCCCGGTGTTGGCAATCCCCACTCCGGAAGCGATGCCTTCTGCGTAATTGTTCTTGAAGGTGCTGGCCGATACCAGGAGGTAGTTGACGGTATCGCCCTTGTTGGGTTCGACGTCGATGCCGCTGCCGTTGGCCATGGAACCGCCCTCCAGCGAACCGGTGGCGTTCTCGAAGGTGGAGCCGCGCACCACCAGCTCGGTGCCGCTGGTGATCGACAGGCCATTGCGGCGGCTGTTGTTCGCGGTGACCCCGGAGAGCGTGACGTTGGTCGAGCTGCTGATGTAGAAGGCGTCCGCCCAGCAGTTCTGCGAGACCACATTCTCCACCACCACGTTCTGGGAATTGATGATATAGATGCCCATTCCGGCTTCGGTGGTATCGGTGATGGTGTTGTTGTACCGGTTGCCCGCAACCGTGCCACCCGTGATGTTGACGTTCTGCATGCCGCTGACCAGGACCATGTAGTAGTTCGAAGTCGAGGTGGGCAGGGCCTGGAGGATGGCGCCCGTCTGCATCGAGAAGGTCATGTTGCTGCCCAGCCGGATCCCCGCGTTGTTGTTGGCGGTGGGATTGATCATGTAGGTTCCCGCCGGGACCAGCACCGTGCCGCCGGTGCCGGCTACAGCCTTGACCGCTGCCTGGATGGCCGCAGTGTCGTCGGCGATGCCGTTGCCGGCCGCGTTGTAGGGGGCGTTCTTGACGTTCACGACCAGGTTGGGGTTGGCCACCTGGACGGTCGTGGCGGCCACAGTCAGCGTGGTGGATGCGGACTTGCTGGTGTCGGCCATGCTGGTGGCGGTCACGGTATGGCTGCCGGCGGTCGCTGGAGCGGTGAAGATGACCGTGCTGCCGCTGCCCTTGATGGTGCCCACCGCGCTGTTGCCGCCGGCGATGCCGTCCACCGACCAGGTCAGGCCGGTATTGGCCGAACCGGTCACCTTGGCACTGATCAGAAGGGCGCCGGTGGTGTTGACATAGGTGGGAGCGGCCAGGGGAACCGCGATGGCGACGGCCACGGGATTCTGGACCGTGATGGCCGAGGATGCCGTGACGGCCGTGTTGACCACGCACTGGGCGGCCACGGTGTGGTTGCCGAGGGTGGCAGGCGCCGTATAGGTCATGGTGTTGCCGGTGCCGGTCAGGGTGCCGACGGTCGTGTTGCCCCCGGCGATCCCGTCCACGGTCCAGGTGACGGCCGTGTTGGCGGAGCCGGAAACGCTGGCCGTGAAGGCCTGGGTGGTCGAAGGCAGAATGGTGACGGCGGCGGGGCTGAGGACCAGGGCCACAGGTGCCACCACGCTGATCGGGGCGGAAGCGCTGACCGTGGGGTTGGCGACGCTGGTGGCCACGACGGCGTGGGAGCCGGCGGTGGCGGGTGCGGTGTAGGTGACGCTGTTGCCGGTGCCCGACAGGGTGCCGGTGGTGGCATTGCCATTGGCGATGCCGTCGACCGTCCAGGTGACCGCGGTGTTGGCGGGGCCGGTGACGGTGGCGGACAGGGCCACAGTGGCGCTGGGGTTGAGGGCGGCTGATGCGGGGCTCAGGGCGACAGTGGCCGGGGCCAGGACGCTGAGGGTGGAGGATCCGCTGCCGCTGATTTTGGCGGAGGTGGTGGCCGTGCAGGTGACGGTATGCGGACCGGTGACGGCGGGCGCTTTGTAGGTGGCGGTGGAACCGGTGCCGGCGGTGATCGTGCCGACGCTGGCACTGCCGCCCGTGATCCCGTCCACCAGCCAGGCCAGGGTTACGCTTGCGGACCCGCCGACCGCGGCGCTGAAGGAAAGGGACCCTGTGGGGGCGAGGGTGGAGGTGCCGGGGGTGAGGGTCACCGGCGGCGGCACCAGCACGGTCACGGCGGTGTCGGCACTGCTGCTGGCGCCGTTGATCGTGGCGGTGGCAGTCACATAGTGGGTCCCACCGGCCGCCGGAGCCTTGTAGGTGGCGGTTGCGCCGCTGGCGGTGAGGGTGCCGACGGTCGCGTTGCCGTTGGCGACCCCGTCGACGGACCAGGTGACGGTCGCGCTGGTGCTTCCGGAGACCGCGGCGCTGAAGGCAAGGGATCCGTTCGCGACCAGGTTGCTGGCGCCGGGGGCCAGGGTGACAGTACAGGGTGCCGGGCCGAGGACGGTGACCACGGTGGAGGCGGAGGCGGTGCCGGTGGAGTTGGTGCCGGTGGCGGTCACGGTGTGGGTGCCGGCCGTGGCGGGGGCGAGATAGAACACGTGGCCGCCGCTGCCTGTGAGAGTGCCGACGGTGGCGTTGCCGTTGGCGACCCCATCGACCGTCCAGGCCATGGATACGCTCAAGCTGCCGGAGGCCGAGGCCGCGAAGGGCAGACAGGCCCCGCTGCCCACGTTGGTCGCGCCGGGGGTCAGAGTCACGGTGAAGGCCGCGGTCGCACCCAGAGGCATGGCGGTACTGATGCCTGCGACGGCCATGAGGATCGAGGAGGCGAGGACGCCCTGGAGTCGCAACTGGCGGAGGGACTGGAAGCAACGTCGAGCAAGCTCAGTAACGCGCATGATGACTCCATCACCCCGGTCGGCCTGGAACACAGGTGAGCCGGGACGTTTTTGGGGGGGCAGGCCCGGAGACAATGGGCTTGCGAAAAATTCTTATTGGGTTGGTAGGTGACCCGATCTCTCTGCGAATGGTGATCAGAGGACCCGATGTAATTAGTATCGGACCCTGTTCGCGAAAGGCCATGATTTTTTTGACACTTTTTCGTGCCTGTTTTTAACAAGCTTGAAATCCCTTCCGTAAGATGAATGGATTCAAGCTAAGTAAATTCACTTAGACGCATGGCGGGCCGGTTTGTTGATCAATTCCAGAGCCCGGGCCCTGGTCGGCATGGTTTTTTTACGATTGATCTCCATGCCCATCAGGGAGGGGCCATGGGCTCAGTGGCAGGTGTCCGGATTGTTCCCGCTCAGCGTGTTTGGAGTGATGATATTGGCGCCGTTCGGGTAGGCGTCGCGGATGCCGCAGGCGGCGCTGCCTGTGACCGTGTTGCCAGTGACGGTGTTGCCGCCCGTGAGGTAGAGGAGGATCCCATAGCCGATATCCCCGGGCGGAGCCGAGGCCAGGGTCCCGGTCACCGTATTACCCGTCACGAGGTTATTGTCGGCGGAATTGCTGAGGTAGATCCCGTCCCCGAGGTTGGCCGCGACAAGATTGCCGGTGATCTGATGGCCGCTGGTATTGGTGATGGTGATGCCGGCTCCACCTGGCTGAGTGCCGTTCCCGGTGACGGAATTCCCGGCTACCACCAGGTTGGACAGGAAAGCGAGCCCCGTGAGGGCCGTGGGTGGCCCTGCCGTGAGGCCGCATGACGCATTGCCGGACAGGACGCAATCGAGGATCTGGGCATTGGCGACGGTCTGGCCTGAGTTGGGCTCCACATCTATGCCGAACCCGTTGGTGAAATTGCCGTTCTCGAAAAAGCCGGTGGTGTTCTGGAAGGTGGACCCGGTCACCAGGATGCCGTTGACGCTGGTGATGGACAGTCCGTCCCGGCGGTTGCCGTCGGCCACAACATTGCACAAGGTGATGTTGGAAGAACCCACCCCGACATAGAAGCCGTCCGCCCAGCACTGCTTGGCCGTGGTGCCCTGGATTACGATATTCGCAGAGTTGACGATCTCCAGGCCGAAACCCGCTTCGACGGTATCGGTGATGGTGTTGTTGTTCCGGTTGCCGATGATGGTCCCCCCGGTCACATTGGCGTTCTGGACCCCGCTCACGAGCACGACGACATAGTCCGAGGTGCTGGTGGGCCGGGCCTGGAGGATCGCGGACGGATCGAGGCTCAGAGTCATCCCGCCACCGACACGGATTCCGGCGTGGTCATTGACGACGGGGTTGATGAGGTAGGTCCCGGCAGGCACGGTGACCGTCCCACCCGTTCCGGCAACGGCGTTGATGGCTTTCTGGATGGCCTGGGTGTCGTCGGTGACGCCGTTTCCCGTAGCGTTGTATGGCGGAGACTTGACGTTGACCACCAGGGAAGAGGAGGGTGCGGGTGCACATGAATTGAGGACCGTGATGGTGAGGGATGCCAGGCCCCTCGGGTCCGCAACGCTGGTGGCTGTGATGGTATGGACTCCAGCCGTGGGCGGCGCGGTGTACTGGACCTGACTGCCCGTGCCCGTTAGGACCCCGGTCGATGCGTTCCCTCCCGGGAAGCCATCCACGCTCCAGGTCACCCCGGTGTTGGCCGAGCCGGAAACGGCCGCCGTAAGCCAGATGGAACCTGTGGCTGTCAGGTTGGCGGAACCTGAAGGGGTGAGGCTCACCATGACGGTGACAGGTGGGAGGACAGTGATGGTGGCGCTGGATCTCAACGTGCCATCGGCCACGCTGGTTGCCGTGAGCGTATGGCTACCGGGGCTGCCCGGGGCCGTATAGGTCACGGTGGCACCCGTTCCGGACAGCAAGCCAACGACCGCATTACCGGATGGAATGCCATCGACGTCCCAGGTCACGGCGGGGTTGGAACCGCCCACGAGGGTGGCGGTGAATGTGCAAGTATTGGAACTGCTCATTGAGATGGCGGCAGGGCTCAACGTCAAGGTTGCGGATGTGGGCGCCAGAATGGTCACGGTGCAGGACGCGGAACGGCTCGGATCGGCCGCGCTCACGACCATCAGGGCGTGCGTGCCCGCCGTGGAGGAGGCGGAATAAGTTGCGACGGTGGAACCTGTGACCGTCCCTACCGAGGCGTTTCCTGACGGGATGCCATCAACGAACCAGCTGACGGCCGTATTGGCTGTCCCGGTGACGGAGGCCGCCAGTGCGGCGGTGCCGCCAATATTCAAGGAAATCGAGGTGGGGTTCAGGAGAATGGCAACCTGGGACTGAACGGATACGGTCGCAGCCGCGCCCTTGGTGGGGTCGGCGGAGCTGACGGCTGATACCAGGTGGGTCCCGGACAAGATGGGGGCCGTGTAATGGACGCTGGTCCCCGTCCCGGCGAGGGTGCCGACCTGGGCGTTGCCACCGATGAAACCATCGACGGTCCAGGTGACGGAGGGATCGGTGCTGCCGGTCACCGCCGCCGTAAAGAGTTGGTCCGCGCCGCCGAGCAGAGAGGCGGAGGTTGGGCTCACGGACACCTGGACGGTGGCAGGGGGGGCTTGGCTGGACCCACCCCCACCCCCTCCCCCACAACCCAGAACCGTAGCCAGGAGGACGAAAAGTATCTGACGGAAGGAGGGGTGGGCCCGCATGTTGTCACGCTCATCGAGCGTCCGAGGCTCCACCTGGCTTGGGGTCGCCCCTTGACCTGGTAAACGTCCTGAGGACTTCGGCATGGTTCACCTCGTGATGGTTTTTACATGCCTTGTGGATGGTGCCTGGCTGAAATCTCTGGCCTGGAGCCTGGATTATAAGGCGAACCGGCTGGATTTTGGAATCCATCTGAGGTAGGCGGTGATGAACACCCCCTCAAGTGGGGGGCCGGGCCATCCGATAAAAGCTACAGGAGGACGCCAGCCCGCAGGAATTTGCCCTGATTCTTTTGGATTATTTGATTTGCCGACCCTTGGAATGTAGAATTACGGCAATCTTCCGACGAAGGAGGACCGAGATGGGCACGAGGGATTCCAGGACAGCCGAACGCATACCCGTGGAGAATCGGGTCAACCTTATGGTCAAAGGGCGGGTGATCCTCGCTGCTATTGCCGTAAATATTAGTATGGGTGGCCTTTACGTCGATGCGGCAGCCGCCCTTCCGGTTGGCAGTCCCTGCGAAGTCGCCATCTTCCTTCCGGATGGTAGCGGCAGCGACTCGTTCGTGGCCCAGGGGAAGATCGTCCGCAGCGGTGAGAGCGGCACGGCCATCCAGTTCACCCGGATGCTGGGCGACAAGACCCTGGACGCGATTTCCAAGCCCGTCTCGACCTTCGCCACCGATACGCTGGCGCATGCCTATATGAGCTATTTCAAGGTCAGTCAGAGCAAGACGGGCGCGGATTGCGAGAAGGCTTTTGGAATCTCCCGCCAGACTTTCAAGAAGATCACCACGACCACCTTCGCGGGTAGCATCCCGGTGGCGGTTTTGCCGGTCTGGCTCTTGCGGGCCCATATCCCGGCCATTCCTGACTGGTCGAAGATCGCAATTTGCTTTATTTACGGAGCATTTTGGCTTCTGGTCCTTCAGCCTGGCGTCGATCTGGCCCTGTTCAAGGCGCTTCGGGCGAAAGCCACCCGATAGGGCGGGCCAGCCGTAGATGACCTAATTCTTGACGTTGAGATTGTCCCGAATGGTGCTCTGACGGCATCCGGCAGAATAGACGTTGCGACCCGCATTCCCGGAAAATTGGTTGTCAACAATGGTGTTACCCATGCAGCTGTCCTCTGCGATGGCATCTCCCGGGGGGCCGGTCGTCCCGAAAATCTTATTACCCTTGCAATAGGAATTGTCGGCGTTGAAACGGAGAAGGATGCCGCGGCCGTGGTTTCCCCGTAGGACATTATTGAGAATCTTGGTGCCGCTTGAGTTGGAAATTTCGATGCCGTTATGGATGGAATGAGATCCTGAACCGGACCCATTCTCGAGGATGGTATTGCCTTCAATTGTAATTTTATATACAAAGGCCCTTCCTGAGTGGGCTCCGGGGACGCCACTGGCGAGGCCCTCTCCGGCGTTGTGCGCGAAGGTGGATCCGGTGATCAGCACGTTGCATACGGTTTCGCCTCGATTGGGTTCAATATCCAGGCCCATTTCCATTGGCGTTCCAGCTGAATTTTTGAATGTGCATCGGCTGATTATCACCCCATCGGCCCCTGTGATCGACAACCCCTGCCGGCGGTTGCGATCGGCGATCACGCCGCAAAAGGTGATGTTCCTGGACGCAAGGCCTATATAGAACCCATCGCCCCAGCAATCCCTGGCTGTGACATCCTGGACGACCACGTTGGTGGCGTGGTTGATGTCAAGGCCCATCCCCCATTCGCCCCGAGTGCCTCTGTGCGTGTCCCGTTCACCCAGCAAGGTGCCGCCAATGATATTTACATCGGAAACGGATGCCACCTCGAGAAGGGCATAGCCCTCGGATGAGGACGGCAGGGCTTTGAGAACAGCCCCTTTGGCCATCCGTAGGGTCATCCGGTTGCCCAGGATCAAGCCCTTCCTGCCATCAATGGCGTTGGGATTGATCATGTATGTGCCATCAGGAATGAACAGGGTCCCACCCGACCCTGCGACATAGTTGATGGCCCTTTGGATGGCTGCCGTATCATCCGAAATGCCATCGCCCAATGCCTCGAAAGGCTGGTCCCGAACGCTGACGACGGTTGGGGACCAGGGACTGGGCGCGCATGGTCCTTTTCCTGGCGATTCCGCCGTTGTCTGCCCTGCTGGAAGGGCAACCCGCTTGCGACCTGGGGGTTCTCCACCGGTCAGGCCGGCATGGATCAAGATGACCAGCACGGCGGCGGAACAGCCTCTGCACGGCATCGAGCGCGGACCTTGGGCCGACATGCATGTGGGGAACCAGGTCACAGGCTTGTATCCGGTTTGTTGCCCGATGCGGAATTATTGGTCCAGGTGTTCGCCCCGGTCGGTGTCGCATCCCGCAATCCTGCGGCAACGCACCCGGTCACTGTGTTTCCGGATACCGTATTGCCCTGCGTCTGGTACAGCAGGATGCCATTCCCGGCATCGCCGCCAGGGGGCGCGGCCACGCTTCCGGATACCGTATTATTGATTACCAGATTGGAATCGGCGGCGGAATGAAGGTAGATGCCATCGCCAGAATTCCTGGTCACGATGTTGTTGCTGATCTGGTTGCCGCTGGTGTTGCTGACATCGATCCCGGCGCCACCCTTCATGATCCCGTTACCGTTGGCTGTGCAAGCGTCCACGATGATGTTTTCAACCCAGGCCAATCCGGTGTTGTTGACCGCAGGACCAAAACCCATGCCGATGGCCTGGTTGGTTGCGAAGGTGCAGCCCAGGAACTGCATATGGGCGATGGTATCGCCCTTGTTGGGTTCCAGGTCGACCCCGTTGCCATTGGCAAAGGAACCGCTTTCGATGCAGCCCGTGGAATTTTCGAAGGTGGATGTCCTGACCACCATGCCATTGACATTGGTGACAGACATCCCGTTCCGGCGGTTGGCGTTGGCGACCACGCTGCAAAGGGTGACATTCTGAGAAGAATTGCCGACATAGAATCCATCGGCCCAGAACTGTTCAGCAGTGACGCCTTGCACCACCACATTGGAGGAATTCATGATCTCCACGCCAAACCCTGCTTCATTGGTATCGGTAATCGTGTTGTTGGAAACATTGCCAATCAGGGTTCCGCCAATGATGTTGACATTCTGCATGCCACTGACCAGCAGGACCACATAGGAGGATGTGGAAGTGGGTAGGGTCTGCAGGACCGCTCCGGAGTCCATCAGCAGGGTCATGTTGCTGCCCAGGCGGATCCCGGCGTTGTTGTTCAGGACGGGATTGATATTGTAGGTGCCGGCGGGGATCTCCACCGTGCCGCCGGTGCCGGTCACGGCCTTGACCGCCGCCTGGATGGCCGCGGTGTCATCGGTGACGCCGTCGCCCTTGGCGTTGTAGGGTGCGTTCTTGACGTTGACGACGGTGCTGGAAGTGGGGGCTGGGGCGCAGGAAGTGAGCACTTCCAGGGTGGAGGTGCTGACGGCCCGGGAATCCGCGGCGCTGGTGGCAGTGATGGTGTGGCTGCCGGTGGCCGCGGGAGCCGTGTAGACCGCGCCAACCCCGGCGGGCGACAAGGTGCCCACGGTGGCATTGCCGTTGGGCACGCCGTCCACGGCCCAGGTCAGGGCGGTATTGGCCGAACCGGTGACGGTGGCGGTGAACCAGAGCGATCCGGAAGCATTGATGTTGATGGTTCCGGTCGGGACCGTGGCGACGCTGACGGTCAGCGGGGCCAGGACGGTGATCATGGTGGACGCGCTCGCCGTGGGATCGGCGACGCTGGTGGCGGTGATGTTGTGGCTTCCGGCCGCGGTGGGGGCCGTGTAGGTGACTGAGCCGCCGCTGCCGGTGATGGTGCCGACGGTGGCGTTGCCATTGACCACCCCGTCCACGGTCCAGGTGACCGCGGTGTTGGTGGTGCCCGTGACGGCCGCGGTGATGGTGATCGCGGTGGAGACCGTGGCGGAGGAGGCCGACGGGGTGGCGGTGACCACCGGCGGTGCCGGGGCCAGGACGCTAACGGCGGCCGCCGCGTAAGCGGAGCTGCTGGCGGAGCTGGTGGCCTTGACGGCATGGACGCCGGCAGTGCCGGGAGCCGTGTAGGTCACCGTGCTTCCGGTCCCGGTGATGGTGCCCACGGAGGAGCTGCCGTTGGCGGTCCCGTCCACGGTCCAGGTGACGGCCGTGTTTGAGGAGCCGGCGACGGTGGCCGTGAAGGACTGGGTGGAACCGGTGTTCATGCTCAGGGAGGTCGGGCTGACCGCGACCGTGACCGGGGCCTGGATGGTGACGACCGAGGAGGCGCTGGCCGTGCCGCTGACCGTGCTGGTGGCGGTGATGGTGTGGTTTCCGGCCGAGGCGGGGGCGGTATAGGTGACGGTGTTGCCGGTTCCCGTCAGGGTGCCGGTGGTGGTGTTGCCGTTGGCTACACCGTCCACCGTCCAGTTGACGGTGGTGGTGGAGGTGCCGGTGACCGCGGCGGTCAGGGACAGGGTGCCGGCGCTGGCCAAGGTGGTGGCGCCGGGGGTCAGGGTCACCTGGACCGGGGCCTGGACCGTGATGACCGAAGAGCCGGAACCACTGAGCATGGCCGAAGTGGTGGCGGTGGCGGTCAGGGTGTGGGAACCGGCGGCGGCAGGGGCGTTGTAGGTGGCAGTCGCCCCGGTGGCACCGGTGACGGTGCCGACGGCGCCATTGCCATTGGCGATGCCGTCGACCATCCAGGTCATGGAGACGCTGGCGGAGCCCGTGACGGAGGCGGTGAAGGCCATGGCGCCCGAGGTGGCCAATGAGGTCGAGGCCGGGCTCAGGGTCACCGTGGGTGGAGCCTGAACGGTGATGGTGGTGGACGCGCTGGCCGTGCCGCTGACGGTGCTGGTGGCCTTGACCGTGTGGGTGCCGGCTGCGGCGGGGGCCGTGTAGGTGACGGTGCTGCCGGTGCCAGTGATGGTCCCGACCGACGCGTTGCCGTTGGTGATGCCGTCGACCGTCCAGATCACGGAGGTGGTGGAAGTGCCGCTCACTCCCGCGGTCATGGACAGGGATCCGGCGGTTGCGACGGTGCTGGTCCCTGGGCTGAGGGTCACCAGGATGGGGGCGGCGACCGTCGCCGTCGCCGAGGCGAGGGCTGTGGGGCTGGCGGTGCTGGTGGCGGTGATGATGTGGTTCCCCGCGGCGGCGGGGGCGGTGTAGGTGACGGTGCCGCCCGAGCCGGCGATCGTGCCGGTCGTGGCGTTGCCGTTGGCCACGCCGTCCACGGACCAGGTCACGGCGGTGTTCGAGGTACCGGTGACCGTGGCGGTGAAGGACTGGGTGCCGGCGCTGGCGACGTTGGCGGAGGCGGGATTCAGGGCCACCTGGATGGGCGCGGCGACTGCGACCGTGGCCGCGGCGAGGGCGGCGGGGTTGGCGC
>Ga0316217_10000391_pt1 | contig 63050 bp, 48 predicted proteins | sample 1anoAmetaG_FD_203633 | JGI IMG/M metagenome (GOLD analysis project Ga0316217, IMG submission 203633) | Freshwater microbial communities from Trout Bog Lake, Wisconsin, USA - 1anoA | ecosystem: Environmental > Aquatic > Freshwater > Lake > Hypolimnion/Profundal zone | place: USA: Wisconsin... | reverse complement strand
CATGCTGGACAAGATGAATGTGAAGCTCAAGCTGCAAAAGGAGCTGCGCAACCTGCTGGCGGTGCTGATCAAAAACGACCGCATCGGCGAAGTGAGCGAAGTGGCCGCGGCGTATCGCGCGGAGATGCAGGAGCGGCAGGGAATTCGCCAGGTGGAGATTGTGACCGCCCACGAACTCAATGAAAAGACCCGCAGCGGACTGGTGGCCGGGGTCGGCAAACTGGCCGGGGCACGGATTGAAGCCCGCTTCACTCTGGATCAGTCGATTCTCGGCGGGGCCGTGGTGCGGATTGGCTCCACGGTCTATGACGGATCGGTGCGCGGGCGGCTGGAACGGTTGAAGGAAGCACTTGTCGCGGGATAGCGACGATGGCCAGGGACTAAGGGACAAGGGACTATTCTCGAGTCCGACAAAAGGAAGAAAATGGCTCAGATAAAAGCAGACGAAATTACGCAACTTCTTCGCGAGCAGATTGCGAACTATGACGCGAAGGTCCAGGTGGACGAAGTGGGCACCATCACCTCGCTGGGCGACGGCATTGCCCGGCTTCATGGACTGGACAAGGTGATGGCCGGCGAACTGCTCAGCTTTCCGCACGGTGTGGCCGGGCTGGCGCTGAGCCTGGAAGAGGACTCGGTGGGATCGGTGATTCTGGGCGAGTACACCGAGCTGAGCGAAGGCGACGAGGTGAAGCGCACCGGCAAGATTCTGAGCGTGCCGGTGGGCGAGGGCATGATTGGCCGCGTGGTGAACGCGCTGGGCCAGCCGATTGACGACAAGGGCCCCATCGCTTCCTCCACTTACCTGCCCATTGAGCGTCTGGCCCCCGGCATCATTGACCGGCAGCCGGTGCGCGAGCCGATGGCCACGGGACTCAAGGCCATCGACGCGATGATTCCGATTGGCCGCGGACAGCGCGAGCTGATTATTGGCGACCGGCAGACGGGCAAGACGGCCGTGCTGCTGGATACGATTATCAACAACGCAAAGAACGATCTGATCTGCATCTACTGCGCGATCGGGCAGAAGCGGTCGTCGATTGCGCAAGTGGTGCAAACGCTGACTGAAGCCGGAGCGATGGGACACACGGTCATCGTGGCCGCCTCAGCCAGTGAGCCCGCGCCAATGCTGTACATTGCGCCTTACGCGGCAACGGCGATCGGCGAGTACTTCCGCGACAACGGCAAGCATGCACTGGTGATGTACGACGATTTGTCGAAGCACGCCATGGCCTATCGCGAGATTTCGCTGCTGCTGCGCCGTCCGCCGGGCCGCGAAGCTTATCCGGGAGACGTTTTCTATTTGCATTCACGCTTGCTGGAGCGCTCCTCCAAAATGTCCAAGGAAAAGGGCGGCGGTTCGCTGACCGCGCTTCCGGTGATCGAAACGCAGGCCGGCGACGTTTCGGCCTACATTCCGACCAACGTCATCTCCATCACCGACGGACAAATTTTCCTTGAAACCGATCTCTTCAACTCCGGCGTGCGCCCTGCCGTCAACGTGGGCCTCTCGGTTTCGCGCGTGGGATTCTCGGCAGCAATCAAGGCTGTCAAGCAGGTGGGCGCGACCTTGAAGCTCGACCTGGCGCAGTATCGCGAGTTGGCGGCCTTTGCGCAGTTCGGCTCTGACCTTGATCCGCTGACGCAGAAGCAGTTGAACCGCGGCCAGCGGTTGACGGAGCTTTTGAAGCAGCCGCAGTTCCAGCCGCTGACATGGCAGCAGCAGACGGTGATTCTCTTTGCCGGAACGCAAGGCTATCTGGACGATTTGCAGATTGCCGACATTCGCGCATTCGAAGTTGGCCTCTACAAATACTTTGATAGCGCACAGACGGAATTGCTTGCAGACCTGACCAAGAAGAAGGCGCTCGACGACGACCTGCGCGCCAAGCTGCATGCGGCGCTCAAGGAGTATCTGGAGAACTTCAAGACAGAGCTAGCGGCGAAGTAGCGGACCCCTGGAAGGCTTATGGCAAACGTACTCGATCTACGGCGGCGAATTCGCAGCGTGAAGAACACGCGGCAGATCACCAAGGCCATGAAGATGGTCTCGGCGGCCAAGCTGCGCCGCGCGCAGGAGCGGGCGCTCAGTGCGCGGCCCTATGCAAAGATGATCACCAGCGTGCTGGAATCGCTGACGCGCCGCGTCGATATCTATGACGAGACCACCGGCAATATCTGCCATCCGCTGTTTATCACGCGCGAAGAGAAGCGAGTGCTGCTGATTGTGATCAGCGGCGACAAGGGATTTGCCGGGGCCTTCAACGCCAATATTCTCAAGACGGCCTTTCAATTTATCAACGGCAATCCGGATAAGGAGATCGACGTGGAGGCGGTGGGCCGCAAGGGCCGCGACCTGATGCGGCGGCGCTATCCGGCAGCGGTTTACACCGAGAAAACCGAGGCGGACGGCCGCGTCTTCCAGAGCCGCGAGCGCAAGGCTCCAGTTGAAGTCACCGGCGACCATCCGGGAATGCTGCTGAAGCTGGAAAACAGCCGCGTTCTTGAGTTGGCGCATAGCGTCATTAACCGCTATGTGAACGGGGAGATCGACGCCGCCTACATTGTCTACAACGAATTCAAATCGGTGATTTCGCAGCGGCTGGTGGTGGAGCGGCTGCTGCCCATCATGAAGATCGGCATTCCGCAAATCACCGGCGCAGTGGAGCCGACCGAGGCTGAAAAGGAACGCGCCGCCGAGGCTGCACTGAGCGCGGGCATTCTGCTGGAGCCTGTGGACACCGCCGAGGCCGACGACGAAGCGCGCAAGTTTGGCACAGCCCAGGTGGACTACATCTACGAACAACTTAGCGAGGAACTCTTTGCCGGCCTGATTCCGCAATATGTTTTTTCCATGCTGTATCACGCGATGACGGAGTCGGTTGCCGCCGAGCACGCGGCGCGCATGACGGCCATGGATTCGGCAACCAACAACGCCTCAGAGATGATCGACTCGCTCACGCTGCATATGAATCGCGTGCGCCAGGCGGCCATCACCAAGGAGATCATTGAGATTGTGAGCGGGGCGGCGGCGCAGTAGGTTCGTATCATCCCACCCTAGCCGCAAGAACAAAGACGCGGCGAGGATGGGGCACCCAAAAGTTTGGATTGAAAAGGCAGAAAAATGGCAGAGAATATCGGCAAGGTAATCAAGGTATCCGGTCCCGCGGTGGACGTGCAGTTTGAAGAAGCGACGATGCCGCCCATCTATCAGGCGTTGCGCGTCACCAGCGAGGGCTTCAACGTGCCCACGCCCATCAGCGTCATTCTTGAAGTGCAGCAGCATCTGGGCGAGGGACGCGTGCGCACGGTGGCGATGGAAGCCACGGACGGCATGGTGCGCGGCATGAAGGCCACCGATCTGGGCGGCCCCATCCGCATGCCTGTGGGCAAAGAGACGCTGGGCCGCGTGATCAACGTGATTGGCGAGCCGGTGGACGAACTGGGTCCGATTGGCGAAAAAACGCGCATGCCGATTCACAGGCCCGCGCCGCTCTTCGACGAGCAATCGACGCACGAAGAGATGTTCGAGACCGGCATCAAGGTCATCGATTTGATTCAGCCCTTCCTCAAGGGCGGCAAGATCGGCCTCTTTGGCGGCGCCGGCGTGGGCAAGACGGTCGTCATCATGGAACTGATCAACAACGTGGCCAAGAACCACGGCGGCTACTCCGTCTTTGGCGGCGTGGGCGAACGCACCCGCGAGGGCAACGACCTGTGGCTCGAAATGACCGAGTCCGGCGTCATCAAGCCCGGCGACTTTGCCAATTCGAAGTGCGCGCTGGTCTACGGCCAGATGACCGAGCCGCCCGGAGCGCGCCTGCGCGTGGCGCTGAGCGCGCTGACCGTCGCGGAATATTTCCGCGATGTGGAAGGCTCGGACACGCTGCTCTTCATCGACAACATCTTCCGCTTTACGCAGGCCGGCAGCGAAGTTTCGACGCTGCTGGGCCGCATGCCTTCCGCCGTCGGCTACCAGCCGAACCTGGCCACGGAGATGGGCGAGTTGCAGGAGAGGATTACTTCGACAAGCAAGGGTTCCGTTACGTCTGTTCAAGCCGTTTACGTGCCTGCCGATGACTTGACCGATCCGGCGCCGGCGACGACTTTTGCTCACCTGGACGCGACGACGGTGTTGAGCCGCCCGCTTTCGGAGTTGGGAATTTATCCGGCCGTCGATCCGCTGGCTTCGACCTCGCGTATTTTGAGCGCGCGCATTGTGGGCCAGGAGCACTACGATGTGGCGCAGGGCGTGAAGAAGATTCTGCAGCGCTACAAGGATTTGCAGGACATCATTGCGATTCTGGGCATTGACGAATTGTCTGAAGAAGACAAACTGACGGTGGCCCGGGCTAGAAAAGTTCAAAAATTCCTTTCGCAGCCGTTCCACGTGGCCGAGCAGTTCACCGGCATTCCGGGAGCGTATGTAAAGGTTGCCGACACGGTGCGCAGCTTCAAGGAGATCATCTCCGGCAAGTACGACGACATCCCCGAACAGGCCTTCTACATGAAGGGCGCAATCGAGGAAGTGCTGGAGACCGCTGAGAAGCTGAAGGCGAGTGTTTAGGACAGGGATCAGGGCTCAGGTGTCAGGAATCAGGAAAGCACGTTTGCTGGGAAATCAGTTTTCGCTGATCCCCGGTTTCTGACCCCTGAACCCTAAAAATCCTGAAAGGATTTTCATGGCTGACGAGACAAATCAACTTCGCGTGCGGCTGGTGACGCCGGAACGGACGCTCTTCGATCACACGGCGGCGACGGTCGAGTTGCCCGCGAAGAATGGATACATGGAAGTGCTCTACGGGCACGCTCCGTTGATGGCCGAGTTGGGCGCCGGTGACGTGATTGTGCACGGCGATGGCGAGGCTGGCGCGGAGGGCGTGCAGCGCTGGAACGTCAGTTGGGGCTTTGCCGAGGTGCTGGGCGACCGGGTTACGATTCTGGCGAGTGACGCGCTGAAGCCTGAGGAGATCAGCGTGCCCCGAGCGCAGCTTCAATTGGAGCGCGGCCAGAAGGAATGGGAGCAGGCCGGCGAAAACGCGGAGGCCTACGTTGAAGCGCTGCGCGTGATCCACGAAGCCGAAGCCAAGATTGCTTCGGCGGCGGAAAAGAGCTAAGAGCTCAAGGTAGTACGGAACCCTCAAAACTTTTCCAACACGTCGGGCGGCCCTGAGTCGAGATCAATTGTCAAACTTGTATCGGGCTTGGATTCACCTGGCCCCCACTGTGTTTTGTGTGGTTCCCGAGGATAACTTCCACGTAGTTTCGGTGGTGTTTTCGGATATCTTCCATACTCTTTGATACCTTCAGGCCATCCAGATGGTGGAGGCGCTTTAGTGACATCATCTTGTGTCATAGGAATTTCCCTCCCTTCAATCGAATTTTAAGGCTTTTTCGTTTGATTGTTTCCTCCGCTCTCTCCAGAATTCTGACTTGTAATCGCAGGCGGCGCCTCTGGTGGAGGCGGAGCAGGCGGAGCTTTGATGTAAGAACCCCTTTCTTCGTATACATTGCTTGATGGAACCTTTACATATGCTCCATCATTGGTTCGTGCTCGGTCATTTGTCATTTTCGCCTCCTGATCCAAATTCAGGATAACGAAAAATACAAGTGAAGATACACCTAGAAGAAAGAAAAATCCAGAAATTCGATTCACAATCTTTATACGATGAGCGTAAACATATGGGAATTTGGCATCTTTTTCCCCAATAAGCAGCTTATCCCAATATTCCTTGGCTTTGAACAGACCAGCAATACTGAACTGGTATGAGAACAATACAGACAAAACGCAGAATGCCAATAGGATGAATGAGAGATAAAGAATCCATAGGTGCGCGGCATCTTTCAACGGCACAATATCTTTGATAAATGCTAGTGACACGGCTAGAAAACCAGACGAGAGGGTTAAGAGTTGCTTATCGTAATCTCCCTGATCTTCATTGATCGTCGCATAAACTTCATCAATTTCTTTCTGAATCTCCGCACGCTCCAAACTTTTAAGTGTGGAGGACTTTTTGCCTTTAGCTTGATTCATGGCTCCTCTCATCCTAACGACCATATAATACTCTTTCATCCGTCCACCATTTGCAGACCGCTCCGGATCGTTGTATCTTTTGTGTGCGCGGGGAAAGAGGTGCTAGCGCGCTTTGAACTGCGCGAAAGGACGTTTGCAATGTTCCTTGATCGATCTGTTTGCCGGGTTGTTTCTGTACGATGGCTCGTTCCGGTTGCACTGGCGGCCATTGCCTGCCTTTCTCAATCGGCCTTTGCGGCGGACAAGGTTGTCACCGACGCGGACAAGGGCGGGGTGATTCATCTGAAGGCCGGGGAGCGCTTCGAGGTGCGGCTGAAGGCGAATCCTACAACGGGGTTTATGTGGTACCTGGAGAAGGAATCGACGCCGATTGTGAAGCTGACCCACATGTCGCAGGAAGACGTGACGGACGGATCCGAGGACAAGCATCTGGGCCGGCCTGTTTACCAGATTTTCAACTTTGAGGCCAAGCGCTTTGGCGACGGGGTTCTACAGATGCACTACGTCCGCAGTTGGGAGAAGCCAACGCCGGAGGACGAGCATTTCACGATTCATGTGTACGTCCACTAAGGAACTCCGAAGCATCGGCGCTCCTTCGGCCCAGGGCTGCCATCTGTTCAACCTGCCCCGGCAGAGCTTACAATTCGGCTAGAGAATTTATGGCCAAAGCTAAGGAAAAGATATTCGAGGTAGCGTGCCCGGATTGCGGGGCGATGCTCAAGATTGATGGGGCGACGGGGCTGGTGGTGAGCCACACGCCGGCCCCGCGCAAGCGCATGTTTGAGGATCTGGAGACGGCTGCCCAGGCAATGCGCGAGCACGATGAGCGCAAGGAGTCGATCTTCCGCCAATCGGTGGAGGCGGAAAAGAACAAGGAAGACCTCTTCGAGAAGAAGTTTGCCGAGGCGCTGCGCAAGGCCAAGGACGCTCCCGATGGCAAGCCTCTGCGCGATTTTGACCTGGACTGACGGCCGCTTGCGGGGGAGTTTTGCTGCCGGTTCCCTGTGAGATCGCCCGCTGGGCGCAACTCAGAACGAGGCTTAAATTATCACAGCCGTGACCGCGATGGGTGCGGCGCGCAAGGAGAAGATATGGTTCTAGTCCCGCTTACAACACCATTGAGTAACGTTGCCAGGACGCCGGAGACCGTGGAATCCGAAACCATGAACTGGGTGGGATTTGCGGCGGGAGGAACGCTGGTGGCAGCCGGTTTGCTGCTGCTTGCTGGCGAGCGGCGCGCGGGGATGGTGGCTGCCGCATCAGGTACAGCCCTGGCCATGCTCGACCAGCAGGAAACGTTGCAATCCTGGTGGAATGCGCTGCCTGGTTACATTGATCAGGTGCAGAGCGTGCTGAACAAGGTGCAAAACACGGTCAACGATGTGGCCGACAAACGCGAGACGTTGCGGCGGGTTCTGGCGCGGTAAGGGTTCGGCGGGGGCGCGGTCTCCCGGGTCTCAAAAGCGAGACCTGGCGCACCCGAAGATCATCGGTTTTGACGTTACCGTAAACTGGCTGGAGGCGGTTTCACCTCAGACAATTCCTTGAACCACGCGTCGGGCAGCTTGAAGCCTGCGGCTTGGATATTCTCTGTGGCGTGAGCGGCTGAAGAGGTTCCGGGAATCGGCAGCGTGACGCGGGAGCGGCGGAGCAGCCATGCCAGAGCTACCTGCCTCGGATTCCAGCCAAGCTCTCTGGCGGCGCGATTCAAGATTTCATTTTCCTGCCGATTTTGCCCCAGCGGCGCCCATGGAATGAATGCGATCCCCTGCTGTTCGCAATGGTTCAGCAAAAAATCCCACTCCCGGTCGGCAAAGCTGTACCGGTTTTGCACGGAGACGATGGGCACAATCTTGCGCGCCCGCTCCACGTGCTCCAGGGTCACATTCGAGAGTCCAACCTGACGAATCTTGCCTTGCTCGCGCAACCGGGCGAGGGTTTCCATGGAGGCGTCAAAGGACACAGCGGGATCGGGAATGTGCAGTTGAAGAAGATCGATCCGCGCAACGCGCAGCCGCTTCAGGCTGCCTTCGATGGCTTCCTGCAAGTGTTTTGGGCTGGCATTATGAATCCACTGGCCGGGTCCGACGCGCTCCCAGCCTGCCTTGGTGCCGATGACCAGGCCTGCCGGATAGGGCGCCAGCGCCTCGGCAATCAACTCCTCGGAAACGTTTGGGCCGTAGGAGTCTGCCGTGTCAATAAAATTGACCCCAAGCTCCACCACGCGCCGCAGTGTTTGCAGAGCCGCGCTGTGATCCGCCGGCGGTCCCCAGATGCCTTTGCCCGTGATGCGCATGGCGCCAAAACCCATGCGATTGACGGTGATATCACCCAGTTGGATAGTGCCTGCGCCTGCGGCAGGATTGGCCGGCGTATTCTCGCTCATCTTGTGGGTCTCCTCTTCTTAGAGCCGGTTGGCGCCTTACTTTTTGCGCTCCACCAGGTAACGGGCAACGGCCTTCAATCCATCAGCCCGGCTGCCGTAAGGCGCGAGCGCGGCAAAGGCCTCGTCGATGAGGCGGGCGGCGTCTTTCTGGCTCTGTTCGATGCCGTAGACGGCCGGCCAGGTGGCTTTTTCGGTGGCCTGATCCTTACCCGCGGTTTTGCCCAGTTGGGCTGAATCGACGGTCATGTCCAGCACATCGTCTACGATTTGAAAGGCCAGGCCAGCCTTGCAGCCGAAGAGCGTGAGGCGCGCCACATCTTCCAGCTTTGCACCGCCGTAGACGCCGCCCGACACCACGCTGACCCGGATCAGCGCGCCTGTTTTGGCGCGGTGGATGGCCTGCACAAGCTCCGGCGTGGGCTTCTGGTGTTCGCTTTCAATGTCCATCACCTGGCCGCCGATCATGCCCTCGACGGTGCCAACGGCGTTGGCGATGAGGCTGATGATTTGTACGGCGGCCGCGGGCGGCGAATCCAGCCCGGCAAGTACTTCGAAGGCGCGGGTTTGCAGCGCGTCGCCCGCCAGGATAGCGATGGCTTCGCCGAAGGCCACGTGGCAGGTGGGCCGGCCGCGGCGAAGGTCGTCGTTGTCCAAAGCGGGCAGGTCGTCGTGGATCAGCGAGTAGGTGTGGAGCATCTCAAGAGCCGCGCCGAGTCGGGCAATTCCCGCAGGAAGCGCGCCGGCTACAGTGACCGCGGCCTGGTAAGCGAGCACCGGGCGGAGCCGCTTGCCGCCGGCAAAAACAGAGTGGCGCATGGCGCCATGAATGGATGCGGGAACAGTTTCAACGCTGGGGATCAACTCTTCCAGTGCCTGCTCGGTCAGCGCCGCGCCTTCTTGCAAGAGTAATTTCACATCGACGGACATGGCCTCATGATAAATGAGCGCGGCGCAGTCTACGCTCAAGAAACCAGAGGCATGTGAGCAGCAACACAGCCAGCGCGCTGAGCCATCGGCCGGCAATCACGTCCGGGGTAGTGCTCCAATCCGCGGCAAAATCGACCGGCCCCTGCACAACAGGCACTGCGACCAGACCATCATCCCGCTGGGGCAGATCTGCTAAGGGCTGGCCATTGAGTGTTATCCGCCATGCGGGATACGCGCGCAGGCGCAGAATCAGAAAGCCCGATTTTGGGGCAACGGCGTGGAGGCGTTTGTGCTCCGGCTGATCGATTTGCCAGGGCGAAGTGGCATTACAGGTTCCCTGCTCCGCGCTCCACACGGGGATGGGCGCATCCGGGTCGGCATCGCTGGGAATCACGCCCAGTTTGACTGAAGGATCATCTACCAGACAGGCTGCGGGCAGGCTGCTGGCGAGCAGTGCGTTGTCCGCGTCAGGAGGCGTGTACTCGTCAACGCCCGGAAAGCCCGCGCCGGTGTTGAAGACGCTGACCATAGGGGCTACAGCGTCCATTTCGTCGCAGGGCTGGTAGAAGTTTCGAGCGGTAAAGGCCGAAGCGGCCACGAATAACATCGCGCTGAGTGTCACGACTGTGGAGCGCAGCCAACGCCTCGCGGGCCAGACAGCCGCGGCCCAAAAAACAGCCATAGGAGCTTCCAGAACAACCAGCCATCGCCAGGGAAACTGCAGGAAGCGCAGCTTGGGCAGCAGATTCCAGACAGGCAGCGAGATGGGGAGTTGAAGGAACAAAACAACGAACGGGATCAGTGCGAGCGGAAGCCACCAGTTGCGAAAAAGCAACCGCAGGTCCTTGGACTCCACTCCGTTTCGCTCAGGATGACAACTGATTGGTCGAGCATTTTTACCACCTCGCGCCGAAAGCCTGCCGCGCATCCAAAATATCGCCATGCCGATAAACCCCACAGCAAGCATGGAGACGGCAATCAGCGAGACGCGGTAGAGCTCCACATCGTGATCGTGCAGAGCCGGGTCAGCGTGGCGGCCAAAAAGAAAGCTGTTTTCGATCATCTCGCCGGGAAAGCTGGTGGCCTGGCTGATTGCAACCCAGCGCTGCTCAAAAATTGCGGGCAGCAAAAAGATTGAGGTCAGGCCGATTCCCACGACGGAAGCGATTGCAGCGCGCAGCACAGGAGCCCAGGAGCGGGAGAGCAATGCGGCAGCCAGTGCAGTAGCTGCCAGCAGATAGCAGGCCATCACGCCCAGAGGAAGATTCGAGAGCCAGCAGAAGGCCACAACCAATGCGAGCGGAACGGTAGAACCGTCGAATGCGCGGCGGAATGTGCCGCCGAATGTGGGCGCACCATCCACTCCGCGCCCTTTGCAAAATGCGCGGAATTCATTCCGGCCGCGCAGTGCAAAGAACAACAGCAGCGGAATCCAAAGTCCACCCGCTAGCTCACCGAAGGCTGAGCGCTCATACGTGGTGAAGAGCGCGTAACCGGAAAACAGAGCTACGCAACCTGCGAGTGTGGCGGGGCCGTCCGGCAGAGCCACGCGGGCAAGCGCGCGTGTAGCCAGGCCGGTACCGGCCAGCAGTAGAAAAGTCAGGGCCAGCGGAACCAACTGCCAGTGCAGCACTGCACCCAGCGCCGCGCCCAGCATCCACGTCAGCGGCGGATAAAAAAGAAAACGCGGCTCCCCTGCGCCGAAGTTGGCGCTCGCGGACCAATGCGGATAGAGAATTCCGTGCCGCCAACTGTTCAGGCAATCGAACCACGAGACTAGATGGAAATCGAAATCGTGACCGCAGGAGGCGCCATGAAGAATTTGCGGCGCGACGGCGACGGCGGCTGCAAGCAGGATGACAGCGGGGCCGATGAGGCGTGAAGAGTACACACCACTTTCAGGCCCCCAAGAGCGAGGGACCTGGGGCGCCCGAACTGATTCCTGATCCCTGTTCCCTGATCCCTGCTTTTTCACGGCAACAGCCTCAGCGTGTGGCGAGTCTGCGCGGTCACGGCCGAAGGGCTGAAGGGCAGCGCGAAAGTTTTGCCGCCGTACCAGTCGTTCCATTGGTCACGGAAGTATGGAGAATAAGGGTTGCCGCTCTCGCCGAGGACAATGTTCTCCGTGGAGCCGTCGATGTTGCTCCAGTCCATGGTGAAGCGCTGCGAAGGACCGAAGGCGCGGCCCACCTGCTTGACGGTTGTAGTGTCGCCGCTTTGGGGTTGCTCGCCGGTTCCGGCCACGCGGCCCACCAGCGGCAGAAATACGGCGAGCGGGTGCTCGATATCGACCACGTGCCAGCTTCCGTAACTCCAGCGAGCCACGTCTCCGGAAGCCTTGCCCTGCTTCATGCCCTGGCGAACGGCGCCGGTGAGCAGTTCATCCCAGTTCTTGTAGCTCGGAGGGAGCCAGTCGGCAGGCGCGTGCATGATGATCTCTTCCTCGGCGAAGTTCTTCTCGGCCCAGCGGTACTCAGCGGCAATCTCTTTGCCCAGCCTGGGTTCAAGAATCAGCGGCCAAAGTGCGGCGCGCGCCTGAGTCACCAGCGATGCGGCGGCCGAATCGGTGGTCAGGCGGCCATCCCAATCGCGCATTATCTTGGCGGCTTTTTTGAGCCGGTCGTCAGCAGAAGGAGTGCGGTCGATGGCATATGCAAAGCGATGCGCCAGTTCCTGATCCACTTCGCTGTAGATGTCGGTTTGCACGGCGAGCATGTCGGCGGAAGTAAGGTGGTCGCGGCCTTCGAAAGATTTGTAGATGCGCTCGGTGCGGTAGGGTTCTATCCACTCCAGCGTCAGCGGGTAAGGGGTTTTGTCCGTAGTGACGCGGGAGTTGGCGGTAGCCAGAAAGCCGGATGGCGGATCGAAGGCATTCGGCATCAAATCGAACGGAATGTAAGACGGACAGAACACTTTGCACTCAGAGTTACCCCAAACCGCGAGGGAATCATTTGTATTGTGCGGCAACGGCACATCCAGCAAGCCGCTTCCACCCCCATGAATGGGTACCCTTCCAATCGCGTGATAGGCGATGTGACCCTGATCGTCGCTGTAAACCACATTCTGCGTAGGCCAGGACCAGATTGCGAGCGCGGCGGAAAACTCCGTCCAGTTGGATGCGACGTTGAGCTGATAGAGCGGGAGCGTGTTCAGCTTCGGATCGTAGAGCGTCCATCTCAGGGCAATGGGGCGGGTTTCCTTCTCAAGAATTGGATTCAGCAGCGGCCCATGTGCAGTTAATTGCACGTCGAGTGCTACATCCTTGCTGCCGCGAACCTTGATGACCTCGTGATCGACAATGAGTGGCTTCCAATCCCCGTCGTTGTCCTGGAACTTTCCTTTGCCATCGAGTTCTTCGATGTAAAGGTCCTGAACATCAGCGTAGAGCGCGGTGAATCCCCAGGCCACGTGCTCGTTATGGCCCGCGATCACGTATGGCATGCCGGGCAGCGTGACTCCGGCGGCGTGGTAGCCGGGGGCTTTGAGGTCGGCCATGAACCAGATGTTCGGCTCGGTGAGACCGAGGTGCATGTCGTTGGAGAGCAGCGGCTTGCCGCTGGCCGTGTGCTTGCCGGCTATGACCCAGTTGTTGGAGCCGGGAGCGCAGCCGTCACAGGCGGGCTGGCCGAGCAGGGCGCTCAAGGCGCGCGTGTCTTCGTAGGATTCCGGAACAGCTTTTCGGTTGAGTTTTGAGGTTTCCCAGGTCTCAGAATCGAGACCTGGGGCACCCGCTGTTCCTGGGATATGAATAGCGCCGGCCTGGCTGCGGTCGTCATCGTCGCCACCTTTGGCTGGGGCTGGCTTGGAGGGCTTGGCCGGATTTGTCAGTAAGCCGGTGGGCGGATGGTCGCGCCACGAGCCAACCGGGTATAAATCAGATTCCAACTCGAAGCTGTTCAATTTGGCGGAAACCGTTTCGCGCGCCAGCTTGGTTTCCCAATGCGAGTCCAGCATCTGCACCATGGTCAGGCCAATGCTGACCGAGTCCACACCGGTCCAGGGCTGGGGGCGATAGCCGAGCAGATTGAACTCCGGAGGCAGCGAGCCGGGGTGCTGGGCGATGAACAGATTTACGCCGCGCGCGTAATCGTCGAGGCGCGCGCGGTCAGCCGCGGGCAGGTTTGCATAGATGCGCTGGGCGGTAATGCGAAACTGCAGCACTCGCTGCGCGCGGTCGTGCTTGAGCGTCGAGGAACCCATGATCTCTGACAACTCGCCAGTGGCGCTGCGGCGGAGTGCATCCATCTGCCACAGGCGGTCTTGCGCGGTCACGTAGCCCTGCGCCATGAAGAGATCGTCTTCATTGGCGGCCTCGATGTGCGGCACTCCATGCGCGTCACGGCGTACGATCACCGGGGCTGAAAGCCCTGTCAGATGCAGATCGCCGTCCAGCACCGGCAGCGCAGCTCTGGCAGCGGAGCGCAGCCACAGCACGCCCGCACAGGCAACCAACAGAACAAGCGCCAGCAATGCGAAAGCCGACCGAAGCAGAATCTTTGGCCAGCGGCGTTTACGGCGGTGAGGCGGAGGCGCGACAATCATTGCAGGCGCAGGATTCGAAATATCTTCGGTAGGCATGATTCCTATCAGGATAACGCCGCTGAGTGAAGTGCAGGTCTCAAATTATCGATTGAACGACTGCAAAGTTAAGTCACTATGGAAGAGGTCGTCATGCAATTTCTGATTTTGGGCAAGGGAAAGACCGGCAGTCTGGTCGCCGAGGTAGCTCGCGAGCGTGGTCATGCAGTGCGCGCGCTGGACGTAAACGAAAACCTTCATGCCGCCGCGCTCACCACTTCAAATCTTTCCGGCGTGGATGCGGTGATTGACTTCACGGCTCCCGAGGCGGCGGTTGAAAATATCAGCGCCGTGCTGGCTGCGGGCGGACGCATCGTTGTCGGCACCACCGGCTGGTATGCGCATCTGGATGAGATGAGGCAGTTGGCGCGGGAGCGCGGAGCGTTGCTCTATGGAACCAATTTTTCCATGGGCGTGCAAAAGCTTTTTCGGCTCACCGCCGACCTTGCGAAATTGGAGGGCTACAACTTTTCCATCACGGAAACGCACCACACGTCCAAGCTCGACGCGCCCTCCGGCACAGCCATCACGCTGCGCGAGATTATTCAGTCGGTGCGTCCGGGCACAGAGGTCCCCATCACCTCGCACCGCATCGGCGACGCCAAGGGGGAGCACGTGGTGACCGCATCCAGCGAAGTGGATACGCTTGAGGTTCGCCACGGCGCGCACAGCAGGCGCGGATTTGCATTGGGCGCAGTGCGTGCAGCCGAGTGGGTTGCCGGCAAATCCGGAGTGTGGGAATTCCGGGAAATCTTTGACAAGTTGTAAGGCCTGAGTTTTCCGCGAGCAGTGATGCGAACGGCGCGCCTCAATCCAATGAAGCGCGCCTTTGTCTGCGAACGCGTCATTGCGGCGCGGGCATATTCTCCGTCACTTCCGCGGGCGGCACAGAGGCCAGCACATCAACCGAGTCGGGCAGGGCCGTGGGCAGCGGTCCTTCGAGCGCGAGTTTGAGCACTTCATCCATCTGATCGACAAAGTGGAGCTTCATCGAGCTCTTGATGTTGTCGGGCAATTCGGCGATATCTTTTTCGTTGTCGCGGGGCAGGATGACTTCAAAAATTCCTGCGCGCAAAGCGGCGAGGAGTTTTTCTTTCAGCCCGCCGATGGCCAGTACTTTTCCGCGCAAAGTGATTTCGCCGGTCATGGCGATGTCGCGACGCACAGGAATCTTTGCCAGCGCGCTGGCGAGAGCGGTGGCCATGGTGATGCCGGCCGAGGGGCCGTCCTTGGGAATTGCGCCTTCCGGCACGTGCAGGTGCAGGTCCACGTTGCGATAGAACTCGCGGCTGAGGCCGAGAGCCTGCGCGCGGCCGCGGATGTAGCTGAGCGCGGCCTGCGCCGACTCCTGCATTACGTCGCCGAGCTGGCCGGTGATGGTGAGCTTGCCCTTGCCGTCGAGGACCTGAACTTCTGTGGTGAGAATGCTGCCGCCAACCTCCGTCCAGGCAAGGCCAGTGACCAGGCCGATTTCGCTCTTTTCATGCACCTCTGAGTCGCGGAAACGAGAGACGCCGAGAAACTCGCCGATGTTGGCGGCGGTGAGTTCTTCCTTGTGCTTGGCGCCGGCTTTCACTACGCGACGTGCTACCTTGCGGCAGACATTGCCAATTTCGCGCTCCAGGTTTCTGACGCCGGCTTCGCGGGTATATCCGCGGATGATTTCGATAATCGCGTCGTCTTTGAAAATCAGATTTTTCTCGCTGAGGCCGGTCTGCGCGCGCTGCTTCTTCACCAGGTACTGGCGGGCAATCTCCAATTTTTCCTGCTCCGTGTAGCCTTGCAGGCGCAAAACCTCCATGCGGTCTTGCAAGGCGGCGGGAACGGTGTGCATCACGTTTGCCGTGGCCACGAACAGCACCTGCGAGAGATCGTAGTCCACGTCGAGATAGTGGTCCTGAAAAGCGGAGTTCTGCTCGGGGTCCAGCACTTCGAGAAGAGCCGAAGCCGGATCGCCGCGAAAATCCGAGGCCATCTTGTCCACCTCATCGAGCAGGAAGACCGGATTTTTGGTGCCGGCGCGTTTCATGTGCTGGATGATCTGGCCGGGCAGAGCGCCAATGTAGGTGCGGCGATGCCCGCGAATCTCCGCCTCGTCGCGGATGCCGCCCAGCGAGAGCCGCACAAATTTGCGGCCGGTGGCCTTGGCAATCGACATGCCCAGCGAAGTTTTGCCCACACCCGGAGGCCCGGCAAAGCAGAGGATCGAACCCTTGGGATTTTTCACCAACTGACGCACTGCGAGAAATTCCAGAATGCGATCCTTGATTTTCTCCAAACCGTAGTGGTCGGTGTTCAGAACTTTTTCAGCGTACTCGATGGAGCGGGTTTCCTTGGAGCGCTTCTTCCACGGCACGGCCAGCAGCCAATCGATATAGTTGCGGCTGACGGTTGATTCGGCGGACATGGGCGGCATGGCTTCCAGCTTCTTGAGTTCCTGAATTGCCTTGTCGAGAACGTCCTTGGGCATTCCGGCGGTTTCAATTTTTTTGCGCAGCTCGTCGAATTCGCTTTTTTCTCCGCGGCCCAGTTCCTTTTGAATGGCCTTGATTTTTTCGTTCAGGTAGTACTCTTTTTGCGCGCGCTCCATCTGCCGCTTGACGCGCGACTGGATATTGCGGTCGAGGTCCAGCTTTTCAATCTCAATGTCCAGCACGTCGGCGATGCGCGCCAGACGCGTAGCGGGGTCAAAGATGGCCAGCAGGTCCTGCTTTTCTTCGACGCCGAGTTGCAGGTTGGCGGCGATGGTGTCGCTGAGCTTGGCCGGCTCGTCCATGCGCACCGCGGCGATGATGGTTTCGTAGTTCAATGACTGCTGCAGCTTGACATACTGCTCAAAGAGGCCGGTGACGCGCGTCATTAATTGTTCAACCGCCGGCGTCATCTCAAAGTTGCTTTTGCCCAAACGCACCGTGGCCACAAAAAATCCATCGTTGTCGTTAATTTCGGTGGATTTGGCGCGCTCCACGCCCTCGACCAGCACCTTGATGTTGCCATCGGGCATTTTGACGCTCTGCACAATATTGCAGATGCAGCCGACCTGGTAAATTTCCTTGGCCTTCGGCTCGTCAATCGAGGCGTCGTGCTGGGTGGCGAGAAATATCTTGCGGTCGCCGGTAAGCGCCTCTTCAAGCGCGCGCACGCTGGATTCGCGGCCCACGACGAAGGGCATCATCATATGAGGAAAGATCACAATGTCCCGAAGGGGCATCATGGGCAGCTTGCGCGTTTCGGTCTTTTCGCGGGATGCAGTCATTTGGATACCAATATTAGATGTACGGTGACAGCTTTCGATGCAAAGCCGCCATTCCCCTTCTGTAGCATTGTACAGCGGAATGAGATTGCAGACAGATTTCTGGTTGCGGCAAAAGGAAGTTAAGATTATTTGAGTTTTGGCATTTCCGGCAGTGAATCAGACGGCTTTCTTGCTGACATGCAAAAACCCTCCAAGCCAGATTTGCCTTTTCGAGCCCATTGATTGGGGAAAACATCAACTTTAAGCTCGTTTTTGACTACATTCTTTGCGGTTAAGCAGGCCCGTCACCGCCATAAATCAACCCTGCTCAATTATAGTCTTTAGTTTCAGATGCTTGCAAAGTGTGGCCGGGGCAATTATTATTTCTTCCACAAGATATAAGGCCGTGGCGCAGTCGAAGTGCATTACGGTCTTTTATTTGCTGATCGCAATCGTATGAACAATTGTTGATTGCGGAGCGATTGGGCGGCAAGATCTCGGTTTGCTTTTTGCCGGGCCCGCGCTATGCTAACGCAATACGCCAAACCATTTGGGCAAGTAATCGAGGCACTCTTTTTATGCGCGACACAACACCGACCCGCATCGTAGGCACGCCGGTTCTTCGCAAGGAGGGATTCGGCAAGGTCACGGGGGGAGCGCATTACATCGACGACATTGCCCTGCCGGGCATGTGGCATGGAGCCACGGTGCGCAGCAGTATTGCGCGCGGCGCGATTAAAGAAATTCGTTTCGGCGGCGGCATCGCATGGAACGAGTTTGTGATTGTCACCGCGAAAGATATTCCCGGCGAAAATTGCATTCCCTTGATTATGGATCACGACCAGCCAGTGCTGGCTGATAAGCGAGTGAACCACCCCGAAGAACCGATTGTGCTGCTGGCGCATCCTGACAAGGCGCTGCTGCATGAGGCCGTGGCCGCTGTGGAGATTGATTACGACCCGCTGCCTGCCGTCTTCACTATCGAAGAGAGCGAGCGGCAGCAGACGATTGTTTGGGGCGAAAACAACTGCATTAAGCATTATCTCGTCGAAAAGGGCGAAGTGGATTCCGCATGGCAGAGCGCTGCGCACATCGTTACCGGCGAATATCGCACCGGTGCGCAGGAACAGCTCTACATTGAAAACAACGGCGTCATTGCGGAGTGGTCCGAGGCCGACGGGGTCACCATTCGCGGATCGATGCAGTGCCCATACTACGTGCATAAGGCGCTGCTGCGCGTTTTTGATTTGCCCTCTGAAAAAGTCCGCGTGATTCAGATGGAGACGGGCGGCGCGTTTGGCGGCAAGGAGGATTATCCCTCGCTGATTGCCGCTCATGCCGGGCTGCTGGCGCGGAAGGCCGGCCGCCCGGTCAAAATTATTTACGACCGCGAAGAAGATCTGGCGGCGACTACCAAGCGGCATCCATCGCGCACGCGTTATCGCACTGCCGTAGATAAGGACGGGCGCCTGCTGGCCATGGATATTCAGGTGGACCTGGATGGCGGCGCGTATGCCACGGTGACGCCAACGGTGCTCTCGCGCGCGACGATTCATGCCTGTGGCCCGTACTTTTGCGAAAACATCCGGGTGCGCTCTCATGCATGGGCGACGAACCTGCCGCCGCACGGCGCCTTTCGCGGATTCGGGTCGCCGCAAACCATCTTTGGCATTGAACGGCATATGGACCAGATCGCAAAGGCCGTTGGCATCACCCCGGAGGAGGCGCGCCGCCGGAATTTTCTTGCGCAGGGCAAAACGACGGCCACCGGCCAGTTGATTCGAGACCCGATCAATCTGCCGGGAATGCTGGATCGAGCATTGCGGATTTCTGATTACAATGCAAAGCAAGCTCGCTTTGCCCGCGAGAACGTGGAATCGAGCGGAATCAAGTGCGGCATAGGGATTGCCAGCTTCATGCACGGTGCAGGGTTCACCGGCTCTGGCGAGCGCTATCTGAATTCTTTGGTTGCTCTGGAGGCGGACGCCAAAGGCCGCGTTACGGTGCTCGTTTCGAGCACCGAGTTTGGCCAGGGGACGAACACTATCCTCAGCCAGATAGCCGCCGAAGCACTCGGCCTGCCCATTGAAGATGTATCCACTGCGCAGCCGGACACGAGCCGCGTGCCCAACAGCGGCCCAACCGTGGCTTCGCGAACGACGATGATTGTGGGCCGTTTGGTTTGCGATGCGGCAATTGCGCTCGCGGCTATTCTTCGCGAGAAAAAACTGCTCGGCGAGAATTTTGCCGTCACAGAGTTTCGCGCCGCCTGCGCGGCTTATACAAATCAGTTTGGCGCGCTGCGCGCCGAAGCCAGCTACCAGGCGCCCAAAGACATCTTCTGGGATGACGCGGCCTACAAGGGCGAGGCATACCCCGCCTTTGCCTGGGCTGTCTATGTTGCTGAAGTGGCCGTCGATACGCGCACGTACATGGCCGAGGTGGTCAACTTCTATGCGTTGCAGGAGGTTGGCCGGGTGATGAATCCGATGCTGGCCACTGGACAAATTGAAGGCGGCGTGGCCCAGGGCGTTGGCTATGCGCTCTACGAGAAAGTTGTTTGGAAAGACGGCCGCATGAGCAACAACCAGATGACCAACTACATAATGCCCACCGCTGTTGATGTGCCCAACATCGAGGTTTACTTCGAGGAGATGCCCTGCGAGCACGGGCCTTACGGCGCCAAGGGGCTGGGCGAGTTGCCGCATGATGGCCCTGCCCCCGCGATTTTGAATGCGATTCAGAATGCGACCGGCGTGAGCTTCACTTCCATTCCCCTGCTGCCGGAAGACATCTTTCTGCGCATGGCGGAGACCACGGAGTTGGCCGCTCTGGAAGCCGCAGGGAGCGTGAAATGAACGCTGCGAAAAGACAATTGGCGGAGATTCGCTTCAATGTGAACGGCGTCGAGCGCTGCGTTTCAGTGCCGCCGATGAAGCGATTGCTCGACGTGCTGCGCGAGGATCTGGAACTGACCGGAGTAAAAGAGGGCTGCGGCGAAGGGGAATGCGGATCATGCTCTGTGCTGATCGACGGCGTACTGGTGAATAGTTGCCTGGTTCCCGCGCTGCAAGCCGACGGCTGCAAAATAATAACCGTGGAGGGGCTCGCGGCCAACGGGGCGCTGGGAGACATTCAGCAGAAGTTTCTGGAACTGGGCGGAACGCAGTGCGGCATCTGCACCCCGGGCATGATGCTGGCCGCGGAGTCGCTGCTGAGGAAAAATCCTCGTCCCGATCTCGATGCCATTCGCGAGGGGCTGGCTGGAAATCTCTGCCGCTGCACCGGCTACATGCGCATCATCGATGCGGTGAGGCACTCGATGCAAAAACCAATTCTCGCTGAGGAAAAGACGGAGCTGGAAGCGGTGCGCAGATGAGATCGAATGTCTCCGAGTACGAGTTGGTCGCGCCGGGTTCGCTGAGCGCGGTGCTTTTATTGCTGGCGGCGGAGCCGGGTGCGTGGACGCCGATGGCCGGCGGAACCGAGTTGATGGTCGCCCTCGGCGCGGGACGACTGGCGCAACACAAGTTGGTCAGCCTGTGGGGCATTGAGGAGTTGCGCCACATTTCGGCGACAACAGATTGGTTGACAATCGGCGCCGGCGCAACCTTTACCGACATTCGCGAAAATGAAATCATCTCCAGTGAATTTCCGCTGATGGCGCGTGCGGCAAGCTGGACCGGCGCAATTGCCAATCAGAATCGCGGCACTCTGGGCGGCAATATTGTGAATGCATCGCCGGCCGCGGATACTCCACCCGTGCTGCTGGTTTATGAGGCAGAGATTGAGTTGGTTTCTAAGCAAGGCACTCGCCGCATGCCTTACAGTGAATTTCATCTGGGATACAAGCGCACCGTGATGCAGCCCCAGGAATTGGTGTTAGCCGTGCATCTGCCGCGAGGCCGCCGCCTGCCGTTGGAGTATCTGCGCAAAGTGGGAACGCGCAATGCCCTCGCTATTTCCAAGGTCGCGCTCGCCGGAGTAGGCGCGATGCAATCCGGAAAGGTGAAAGCCGTGCGCATAGCCGCTGCAAGCCTGCGTGAAACACCGGCGCGCCTGCTCGCGACCGAAGCCGCGCTCCTCGGCCAGACTCTGACCTCCGAGAGAATTCAGGCCGCGCGCAAAGCACTATTGCAGGAAGTTAAACCGATTGACGACATTCGCTCCACGGCAAACTATCGCGCCCTGGTTGCCGCTAATCTGTTGGTGGAATTTCTTGAACAGATGGCGGCTTCTGAAAGCTGAGTTCCGCGTTTCGACGAGTGGGCCTGAATACCTGCTGCTTCTGCTAGCTCAAAAGCGCCGCCACATTTTTTCCGCGGCCGCCCTGGCTTTTGCCATCACTTCCTGTTCGTCTATCTCAGTAAGTTTTCTATTCTCCATTACAATGCGGCCGCCAATGATCGTCGTTTCAACGCAGCGGCCGGAAACGCCGAAGAGTATATGACCGCTGATATTCGAGGCTTGTAACGGAGTCGGCGGTTCGTAGTCCACTATGATCACATCCGCATATGCGCCGGGAATCAACTTACCCACCGCGCCGCCGAAAGTCTCGCTCGCCAGCGCTGCATTCGCGTTGAAGAGCATCGCCGGAACCTCGGTCCATCCAGCACCCGGCTGACCGGTGCGGTGCTTCTGCAACGCATTGGCAACCTTCAGCGACTCAAACATATCAGCGGCGTAGCCGTCGGTGCCCAGTCCAACGCGCACGCCGCGGCGAACCATCTCCAGCACCGGAGCGGAACCCACGGCATTTGCCATATTCGATTCCGGATTGTGAACCACGTTCGTCTTGCTGTCACGCAAAAGATCGATCTCGGCATCGTTCACGTGGACGCAGTGGGCCGCGATAGTCTTTCTGCCCAGGATGCCGCGGCTGTGCAGCCGTTCCGCCACCCGCATTCCATAGTTGCCCTGACAGTGAACCAGATCTGCCTCCGCCTCAGCGGCATGAATATGAAAGCCTGCGTCAAGTTCGCCGGCATGGCGCGTACAACGGTCCATTGTCTGATCGCCCACGGTAAAAGAAGCATGAAGCCCGAAGAGCCCTCGCAGCAAACTGTCTTTGGATTGCCTGCAATCGGTCAAAAATGCGCAATTTTCCTCGATGCCTTGGTCCGTAACCAATGCGCCTTCGCGATCAGTAACTTCATAGCAGAGGCAACTGCGCACGCCGGTTTGTCGCGCCGCCTCCGCGATGCGGAAGAGGCTGCCCATGACCGCGCCGGGGCTGGAATGATGATCGAAAATGGTTGTTGTTCCATTTTTGATGCAATCAATCAGCTCCACCATGGCGCTCAGATACACATCGTCCAAGGTAAGAACCCGATCCAGCCGCCACCATAGACGCTCCAGAATCTGCAAAAAGTTTTCCGGAGATTCGTCTTTCAGGGCCATGCCGCGCGCAAAGGTGCTGTACAGGTGCATATGCGTGTTGATCAGGCCTGGCATGATGATCTTGCCGTGCGCGCGCACAAAATGAGCACCGGAATATTTTTGCTGCAAGCCGACCGTGTCGCCGACCTCGACAATCAGGCCATCCTGAATAGCGACGCACCCATTCTCAATCAAGGGCAAGCGATTGTCCTGGGTGATGAGCGTTCCATTCCCAACCAGCAACATGAATGATGCCTCCATTGCCTTGTAAAAGCGGATTATAATCTTTACCGTGCCGGTTTGATACTCTGATTTATTTTTAATAGAATCGCGCGGCCTGAACAGATGGGAAATAATATCTCACGCCTGATGTGATATTCTTGTTACCCCGATTAAATGGAAGGTGGCATGGCAAATTTACGCGTTCAAGTCTGCGGCCTGGAATTCTCGAATCCGATATTGCCCGGTGGCGGGCCTCCGTCGAAGGATGGGGCCACGCTTCAAGCAGCCGCGAAAGGCGGCGCCGGCGGAATGGTGACCAAAACAATCTCTGTGAACCCGGCAATTGTGCCGCTCCCCTGCATGGCGGAGATCAAGGGCGGATTTCTGAATACCGAGCTATGGTCCGAGATCCCCAAAGAGCAATGGATTGAAAAAGAATATGCAATGGTCAAGGCCACAGGGCTGCCCATGATTGTGGGCATGGGATATACGCCCGACCAGATCCGGGAACTGGCCCCGATGGTGAAACCATTCGCGGATGCTCTGGAACTTTCCACGCACTATGTCGGCAATGATATTGCTCCTATTGTCGCCGCGCTTCGGGAGGCTAAAGCGGCAGTGGATGTTCCGGTATTCATGAAGCTGAGTCCGCATCCGAATATTCAGGCGATTGCGCTGGCGCTGGAAGAGGCGGGCGCCGATGGGCTGATCATGATCAACTCTTTCGGCCCTTGCCTGAGCATCGATCTGGAGACTGGGCTGCCGCTGATGGGCAGCAAAGACGGCTTTGGCTGGCTCTCCGGCGCGGCCATCAAGCCGCTGGCTCTGCGCTGCATTTACGACGCCGCGCGCGTGGTGAAAATTCCCATCATCGGCGTCGGCGGCATCACGAACGGCCGCGACGTGGCGGAGATGTTCATGGCGGGCGCTTCTGCCGTGCAGGTCTGCACCGAAGCCATTCTGCGCGGCCCGACGGTCTACGGAAGAATCGCGAAAGAACTCGATGCTTTCCTGGACAAGCACGGATACCAATCGGTCGATGAGATCAAGGGCCTGACCATGCGCCGGATGGCGGAGCGCGGCGCGCCCAGGGCCACCCGTCCGCCGGACGTTGATATGAAACATTGCAATCTCTGCGGGCTGTGCATCATCAGTTGCCCATACAATGCGATCTCGAAGGGCGAAGTACTGAATATCGACGGCGAAAAATGCGTTTCCTGCGGGCTGTGCGTCACGCGCTGCAAGCCGGGTGCATTGTCCATGGTTCTATAGAATTTGACGGCATGTTTAGCAGACTTTATGGACGGAGAAGATGACGACGTATTTTACAGGGCTGCGATGCGTTCATTGCGGACGCGAATACAACACGGATGAAGTGGATTACTACTGCACGGCATGTGGCTATCACGACGGCATTCTTGATGTTATTTACGACTATGAAGCGATGCGGCATGAACTCAATCCCGCTACGCTTGCTGCTAACTTCAATCGATCCATGTGGCGCTATTTGCCATTGCTGCCGGTTTCAGATGCAACGCTGATTCCCCATCTGCAAGCTGGCTGGACGCCACTTTATGATGCTCCGCGCGTAGCCCGCGAATTAGGAGTAGAGCGTTGCTGGGTCAAGGACGAGGGGCGCAATCCGACCGCATCGTTTAAGGACCGCGCCAGTGCGATGGGAGTGGTGAAGGCTCTGGAGAAGAATGCGTCGCGCATTACCTGCGCATCCACTGGCAACGCCGCGTCTTCTTTGGCAGGGTTTGCCGCTGCGGCGGGAATTCCCGCGACCATATTTGTCCCGGCGCGTGCGCCAGAGGCTAAGGTTGCTCAGTTGCTTATCTATGGCGCGCAGGTCTTTTCCGTGCAGGGAACTTACGATGAAGCGTGGGAGTTGTGCATGGCGGCCGCAGCGGAGTTCGGCTGGTATAACCGCAACTGCGCCATCAATCCTTATCTGATTGAAGGCAAGAAAACAGTTTCACTGGAGATGGCCGAGCAGTTCCTCTCACTTACTCCGGGCAGCTTTCCTGACTGGATTGTGGTATCGGTCGGTGACGGCTGCACGATTGGCGGAGTGTGGAAGGGATTGAAGGAGATGCATACGCTGGGCTTTATTCCGCGGCTGCCACGCATCCTCGGCGTGCAGGCCGATGGATGCAAGCCGTTTCTCAACGCGTGGAAAGATGACGGCAAGCTGATTCCATGTGAAGCGAATACCTTGGCTGATTCCATCGCTGTCGGGCATCCGCGCAACTTCAGCAAAGGAATGAGGGCGGTCACCGAGTCCGGCGGCGCATTTGTCTCCGTCTCCGACGAGGCGATACTTCAGTCCATCCCCATGCTGGCGCGCAAGGCCGGTGTCTTTGGCGAACCGGCCGGCGTTGCCGGTGCGGCGGGAGTCAGGCAGGCTGTTGACTCCGGCCTCATCAGCCACGAGGAAACTGTTGCGATTATCGTAACCGGCAATGGACTGAAAGATATTCAAAGCGCAATTCGCGCTGCGGGAAAAACGATAGCCGTGAAACCCGCGATGGAAGAAGTTCGCAACGCGGCAGGAGCCGCATCAACAGCTTGAGCGGCAGATAGCCGCAAGAAATGAAAGTGAGAAAGGTACAAGATGGCAAAGATTCCGTTCGGCCCTACTTATGATGAGATGCTCAATCCGAGCCAGCTCGACAAAGAGTTTCGCGCTAAAGCCTTGACGGCATTGAAACAGAATGAGCTTGACCCCATCAACCTGTTCAACATTACCTGGAAGGACGCAACCAACCAGGTCCGCAAAATCGTATTGCCGCCGGCGTTGACGGGGATTGATGCCAACGTCGTAGTGATGCTGGGCAATGGATTTCCCTCCGGCTCGCACAAGGTTGGCCCGGCCTACAGCACGCTTATTGAAGAATTGGTTGACGGTGAAATTGATCCGAAGGTGCACACGATTCTTGGTCCCTCGACCGGCAATTTTGGCATTGGCACTGCGTATATCTCGAAGTTACTAGGATTTCGCGCCATTGTTATCATGCCCGATAACATGAGCAAGGAACGCTATGAGCGCATCAAGAGATATGGAGGCGAACTGGAACTAACTCCCGGCTCCGAGTCTGACGTAATTCTTACTCTGGAAAAGACCCGGGAGATGATGAAGAATCCGAAAAATAAAGCTCTGGCTCAGTTTGAACTTTTCCCTAACTATCGCTTTCATCGTCATGTAACTGGCCACAGCGCCATCGAAGCAGTAAAAGGCGTGGGTAACGGACGCATCGCGGGCTTTACCTCAGCGCCGGGCTCGGCAGGAACGCTTGCGGCGGGTGATCAAATCAAAGTTGCGTTCCCCGAGGCGAAGATCGCCGCGCTGGAGCCGTATGAGTGTTCAACACTTGCCAATGGCGGGCGCGGTCAGCACCGCATCGAGGGAATCGGCGACAAGATGTGCACGCTGATTCACAACGTGCTGAATACTGATTTTGTCATTCTCATCAAGGATGAAGAAACCGTGCAGGGAGTTAAAATCTTCCATGATGGCGTGGATGCGCTAGTGCAGATGGGTGTGGACCGGAACTTTGCCTTGAGCCTGCGCGAGCAATTCGGCCCCTCCGGCATATGCAATGTGCTGGGCGCGATCAAACTGGCGAAGCACCTGCGTCTTGGACCGGGAGACAACGTTGTTACCATCGCGACCGACGGCTTTGATCGATATAACTCGGTGCTCGATGAGTTGAACAGCCGCTACCTCGAACTGGCTCCGCAAGTGCTGAACCGCTGGACTCGCGACATCTTCCTGGGCGCAACCGGCGAGCATATATTTGATTTCCGTAAGCCATCCGAAAAAGAGCAGCTCTACAAGCAAAAGGAGAGCGACTGGTTGAAGTTTGGCTACTCTAAAGAATTCCTTGATTCCATGCGCAACCCCGAGTTCTGGGAGGCGCAGTATGCAAAGGTTGGCGAGTATAACCGGAAGATTCTCGCCGCGCGGTAGTTGCGATTGAAGGAGCGCCAGCTATGTTCGAGTTCACTCTGAACCGGAATGTTGTCACCGTGGCAGCGGACAAGAACCTGCTGGAATATCTGCGTGAAGACGCGCGCCTCCTCTCTGTGAAGGATGGCTGCGCCGAAGGTGTTTGCGGCTCCTGCTCCGTGCTGGTAGACGGCAAGGCGGTGCGCGCCTGCAAGCAGACCGTGTCCAAAGTGCATGGGAAGGAAGTAACCACTCTCGAAGGCCTTGCCGATCGTGAGCGGAAGATTTATTCCCATGCCTTCGGCGAAGTGGGCGCAGTGCAATGCGGCTTTTGCATGCCGGGAATTGTGATTAGTGCAAAATCGCTGCTTGACCAGAACCCCACGCCCACAACAGCTGATATCCGGAGCGCTATCCGGTATAACTTGTGCCGCTGCACAGGTTACTTAAAGGTTGAAAAGGCGATTCATCTGGCATCGAAGGCGCTGTGCGATGGGGAAACTCACTACGTTGAGAATGAATCAGCCAGAGTTGGCGCGCGCATGGTGCGCGTGGACTCCGACGAAAAACTGCTCGGAACAGGCGAATTTGTTGACGATATGAAGGTTCCGGGGATGCTCTACGGCGTTGCGCTGAGAACAAAATATCCGCGTGCTTTGGTAAAGAAGATCGACATCTCCGCGGCGCAGGCCTGCCCCGGCGTTGAGATTGTGCTTACCGCTAAGGATGTTCCCGCCGAACGGTTGCTGGGGCATATTGTTCACGACTGGCCGGTGATGATTGCCGAGGGCGAGGAGACTCGCTACGTTGGAGACGCACTGGCGCTGGTGGCGGCCACGACGAAGGAGACTGCGCGCAAGGCTTTGGAGTTGATTCAAGTGGAGTATGAGGAGCTGACACCTATGTTGTCTCCTGAAGCGGCCATGGCGGAAGGCGCGCCACGGATTCATCCCAAGGGCAATCAACTTTCTGAAACGATCATGAAACGCGGCAATGTCGATAAAGCAATTGCCGAGGCAAAGTACGTGGTCACCGAGCACTACTCGACGCCGCACCAGGAGCATGCATTTCTTGAGCCGGAGAGCGCGTTGGCCGTTCCTGCACAATGCGGCTCGCTTATGGTTTACACCGGCGGGCAGGGTGTTTATGACGACCGACAGGGCATCATGGAGATGCTGGGACTGCCGGAAGAAAAAGTTCGCGTGATCAGCAAGTTTGTTGGCGGCGGATTCGGCGGCAAAGAAGATCTCTCTGTACAGCACCACGCCGCATTACTGGCTTGGCACAGTGGGCGCCCCGTGAAGGTGACCTTCACGCGCGAGGAGAGTTTTCTTGTCCATCCCAAGCGTCATCCGATGGAGATGGATTTCACCACGGCTTGTGATGAGCGCGGAAAGATCACCGCGGTGCGCGCGCGCATTGTGGCCGACACCGGCGCTTACGCCTCGCTGGGCGGGCCGGTTTTGCAGCGCGCCTGCACACACGCCGCGGGCCCATACCAAATTGACAATGTTGATATCGAAGGTCGCGCAATCTATACCAACAACATTCCTTCTGGAGCATTTCGCGGCTTCGGCGTCACACAGACTTGTTTTGCCGGCGAAAGCAATCTGAATCTGCTTGCGGCAAAGCTGGGAATTTCTCCGTGGGAGATTCGTTTCCGCAATGCAATTGAGCCGGGCGGCGTGCTTTCCAACGGGCAGATTGCCGATGAAGGTACTGCGCTGAAAGAGACGCTGCTCGCTGTTAAAGATGTCTACGACGCGAATCCCGGGGCGGGCATTGCCTGTGCATTCAAAAACAGCGGCAAAGGCGTCGGCGTGCATGATGTCGGGCGTGTGAAATTGAAAGTCGAAAATGGCCGCGTTGTTATTTGCACCAGCGCGGCATGCATGGGCCAGGGGATTGCTACCGTCGTGCTGCAGATTGTGGCCGAAGCTGCGGGTCTGTCTGGATCTGTAATTCGCGTTCATGAGCCGGATACGATGGTGACCCCTGACAGCGGAACCAGCACAGCTTCGCGACAGACACTTATTACCGGTGAGGCAGCGCGACGGGCTGGAGCTTTATTGAAGACGGCGTTGGATAAGCTTTCGTTAGCTGAACTCGAAGGCCAGGAGTTTTACGGCGAGTACGATTGCATCACAGATCCTATGACATCCGATAAGCCGAACCGCGTTAGTCACGTTGCATATGGTTATGCCACGCACGTGGTGATTCTCGGCAAGGATGCAAAGGTCGAGAAGGTTGTTGCCGCGCATGATGTAGGCAAGGCCATCAATCCCAATGGCGTTGAGGGGCAGATTGAGGGCGGCGTTGTGATGGGAATGGGATACGCGCTGACCGAGGAGTTTACCCTGCGCAACGGCGCGCCAGATGTCACGCTGGGCACGCTTGGACTATTGCGCGCTTCGCAGGTTCCGGAGATTGAATGCCAGCTGATCGAGAAGAACGCAGCCACGCTGGCTTACGGAGCAAAGGGCGTAGGCGAGATTGTAATGCTGACGACGGCGCCCGCAATCGCCGGCGCGTATTTTAATCGCGACGGACAATTCCGCAACAGCCTTCCACTCAAAGACACTCCTTACCGCCGTTCAGCATCGGGTAAGAGCAGTCTGCCGGATCATGATGGGGTAATCACACAAGGATGATAGAAGAACGGAGCCAGCGACTTATTGCCTTATGTCATGCGCTCATACAAAGCCAGAGTTATTCGGGACATGAAGATAGTTGACTAAGCTCCATCAGAAGTGATTGAATAATAGTTCTGTTATTTTCTGACGAATTCTGATGACTAAGGAAGATTAAGATGCCTGCCAAAATTTCGATTGACTCCGCCCTTTTACTCGCCGCCGCAAACGCACTGGAACAGGACATGGTTCGCTTTCTGCGCGACATGGTCGCCATTCCCGGTGAAAGTTCTCACGAAGGTCCAGTCATTCAGCGCATCAAGCAGGAGATGGAGCGCGTGGGCTTTGACGAAATCCGCATTGATGGCATGGGCAACGTGCTGGGCCGCATTGGCTCAGGCAAGCACGTGATTATGATGGACTCGCACACTGACACCGTCGGTGTTGGCGATCCGAAGGAATGGGCCTGGGATCCGTACAAGGGCAAAGTGGAGGATGGCTTCATCTACGGCCGCGGCGCCAGCGATCAGCGCGCGGGCATGGCCAGCATGGTTTACGCGGGCAAGATGATAAAGGATTTGAAACTGGAAGGCGATTACACGTTGTGGGTTGTGGGATCGGTGCAGGAAGAAGACTGCGACGGATTGCCGTGGGTCTACATTCTCAAGGAAGACGGTATCCGGCCGGAGTGCGTGGTGATCACGGAGCCAACCAATCTGCGCGTTTACCGCGGGCATCGCGGGCGCATGGAGATCGTAGTTCATATGCGCGGACGCTCCTGTCATGCCAGCGCGCCGGAGCGCGGCGACAATCCGATTTACAAAATGACCCCGCTAATCGCTCAGATCGAAGAGTTGAATACGCGTTTGCGCAACGATGCGTTTCTCGGCAAGGGAACGATCGCTGTAACTGATATTCGCTCGATGTCTCCGTCCCTGTGCGCGGTGCCGGGCGCATGCTCCATCCATCTCGACCGCCGCCTCACTGCCGGGGAAACGCTCGACAGCGCGGTCGCCGAGGTAAAAGCGCTGCCGGCGGCGCAAGGCGCGGAGGTCGAGGTATTGCAGTACGAGACGCCCAGCTATACCGGCCTCACATATCCGATGCAGAAGTACTTTCCGACGTGGGTGCTCGAAGAAGACCATGTGCTGGCGCGCTCGGCCGTTGCGGCATATCGAACGCTGCACGACGCCGATCCAATTGTAGACAAGTGGGTCTTCAGCACGAACGGCGTCGGCTCGATGGGAATTATGGGCGTACCGACCATCGGCTTCGGTCCCGGCGAAGAAGACGTCGCGCATAGTGTTATTGAACGCGTCCCGATCCGCCACCTGGTGGAAGCAGCGCAGTTCTATGCTGCCTTCCCATTGGCATACGTCGCCACGCTGGAATGCTCAAAGGGATGAGCTGGAGCCCGTCCCGCTGCTAGCATCGGTAACTGGCTCGCGATTAGTGAACTTTTATTAACTCGGCAAGTTTCGAGAAAGAGGTGTGCATTGGAAACAAGAAAAGCGCTGCTTAAAGGCAAGGACTACATCACCACGCAAGAATACAGCGAAGCAGAGATCGAAATCCTGCTCGACGTATCCGGCGATTTGAAGCGCAAGTTCAAGACCGGTGTTCCGCATCGCTATTTGCCCGATAAAACCATCTTCCTGATGTTCTTCGACAAGTCCACGCGCACGCGTAACTCGTTCGAAGCGGGAATGACGCAGCTTGGCGGCCACGCTCATTTTTTGACTTCCGATGTAATGCAAGTCTCCCATGGAGAAAGCGCGAAGGACACAGGAATCATTCTCTCCAGCTATGGACACGCCATTGCCATTCGTCACGACCTGATTCCAGGCGAGGGCAACGCGTATATGCGCGAGGTTGCGCGCTGGGCGGATGTGCCGGTGATCAATATGCAGTGCGACGTCGATCATCCGTGCCAGGCGCTGGCCGACCTGATGACGATCCGAGAGAAACTTGGACGCAACCTTCGCGGACGCAAGCTTGCGGTATCGTGGGCCTACGCGCCGAGCTACGCTAAGCCGCTCAGTGTGCCGCAGTCATTGATCATGTTGATGCCGCGCTTTGGAGTGGACGTTGTGCTGGCGCATCCACCCGAGTACGGGTTAATGCCGGAGACGGTCGCGGCGGCGAGAGAGAACGCGCGGCGCGCCGGAACCAAGTTCGAGATTGTGGACAACATGGACGACTCATTTCGCGACGCCGACGTTGTCATTCCCAAGAGTTGGGGCTGTCTCGACACCATGGGAACGAACCCCAAGGAGTCCCTGCGGATCGCGGAGGGATACAAGCACTGGATTTGCAACAGCGAGCGCATGAAACTGGCTTCGGAAGACGTTCTTTACATGCATCCGCTGCCCGCTGATCGGGGCAACGAGGTGACGGACGAGGTCATCGACGGCCCGCACTCCGTGGTCTACGATGAAGCAGAAAACCGCCTGCACACTGCCAAGGCGATCATGGCGCTGACCATGTCGGATCAAGAAGTTGTTTATGAGATGACAGGCTCTTAAGACCATGAACGATACGATTGTGATTGCCTTGGGCGGCAACGCCATAACGAGGCCCGGCGAATCCGGGACTATTCCCTTGCAGTTTGCCCACACCGCGGAGACGCTCGAACATCTCAAGCCTCTGTTTCGCACCGGTTCACGGATTGTCATTACCCACGGCAGCGGGCCGCAGATTGGCAACATTCTGATTCGCGTCGAGGAGGGCGAGCGTCGCGTTCCGCACTTGCCGCTCGACACCTGTGACGCCGATTGCCAGGGCGGCATGGGCTACATGATTCAGCGGCTGGCTTACGAGTTGTTCCGCCGCGAGGGAATCAAGCGCGAAGTGGCTACCGTGATTACCCAGGTGCTTGTAGATCGCGACGACCCGGACTTCCAGCATCTCAGCAAACCGATCGGGTCTTTCTATGACGCGAACGAACTCGCCGGCATCCACAGTAACAGGCCTGAATGGATCATGCGCGAAGTCTCGCCCGGCGCCTATCGTCGTGTTGTGGCTTCGCCTCGCCCGTTGCAAATTCTCGAGGTCGAGGCGATCTCATCGTTGCTCGACGCCGGCGTGGTCGTAATCGCGTGCGGAGGCGGGGGCATTCCAGTGGCCTGGGAAGGCACTCGATTGGTAGGCGTGGAAGCCGTTGTCGACAAGGACCTCGCTTCAAGCATGCTGGCGACAGACTTGCGCGCTCAAAAACTCATCATTGTTACTTCGGTTGATCGCGTAGCGCTCGACTATGGCCGGCCCGGCCAGCAGTGGCTCGACACAATCACCATGGAGCAGGCGCGCCAGTATTTAACCACAGGCCAGTTCCCACCCGGATCGATGGGGCCTAAAATCCAGGCGGCAATCGACTTTCTCGAGCATCAGGGCGAGGAGTGCATTATTACTTCCGTGGAGGGCGTAGCGAGTGCGGTGACCGGCAATGGCGGTACGCACATCGTCGCCCGCTGACGCAGGCAGTTATGAACGCGCGCTTGCCGGCAAGGTGCTGACAAAGCCTCGTACGCAATGAAGGGGCGCGAATGAAGCCGCCCCTTTCACTATATAAACTTTGATAAAAATCCTATCCTTCCACCAGCGCATCGGCAATCGCAAGATGTTCATCGAGCGCGGCGATGCCGAGATCCAGCTCTTCTTTAGTCACAATCAATGGCGGCGCAATCACAAAGTGGCTAAGCCACGCCTGCATTGAAACTCCCTGCGCCATCATTTTTGCAGCAATCTGATCGACGAGAAGCGGCTTGCCTTCCACCTTGTCGCGCATGGTGTTGAAGGGCTGCTTGGTGGCGTGGTTCTTTACCAGGTCAACGGCAAAGAAAAGTCCAAGGCCACGCACATCGCCGACCGATGAGTGTCGTGACTTCAGAGCTTCAAGCTTTTCGCGCACATAGGGTTCGAGAGACGCGGCGCGCTCAACAAGTTTCAATCGCTGCATCTCCTCGATGGTCGCCACCGCCGGGCCGAGCGTCAGAGGATGCGCCTCATAGGTGTGCCCATGCGAGAAATAGTGATCCTCAAAGTAGTCCGCGATTTTTGTCGTTGTGGCGCAGAGGCCGAGAGGAACATATGCCGAAGTAATTCCCTTCGCGGTGACAAGAATGTCGGGCGTAACGCCCCAATGCTGCTCGGCGAACCATTTGCCGGTGCGGCCCCAGCCGCTCATCACCTCGTCGCCGATGAGCAGCACGCCATAACGGTCACAGATTTCGCGGATGCGCGGAAAGTACTCCGGCGGTGGAACGAGAATCCCGTTGGTGCCGACAACAGGTTCCAGAATTATTGCCGCCACGTCGCTCTCGTTGCGGATCATGTGCTCGATGTAATCGGCGCACGCAATGTTACATCCTGGATACGTGTGTTTAATGGGGCAATTGAAGCAGTTCGTCTCAGGAGCGAAGACAAAGCCCGATCCTTTGCCTCCCGGCTCCATCGCCCAGCGCCGCGGGTCGCCTGTAGCCGCAATAGCCGCTGTTGTAGAACCGTGATAGGAGCGGTAGCGGGAAATAATCTTGGTCTTTCCCGTGTACATGCGCGCAATCTTGAAGGCCGCTTCATTGGCCTCGGCTCCGCCGGTCGCAAAAAAGAATTTATTAATACCTTCGGGCAATACTTCCAGCAGTTTCAGGCTGAGACGAGCGCGAGCCTCGGTCGCGTATGCGGGCGCGGCATAAGCCAACTCACGCGCCTGCTCGGCGATGGACTCGATCACGCGCGGATTCTTGTGGCCCAGGTTCACGCACATCAACTGGGAGCTGAAATCGAGGTACCGCTTGCCTGCGCCATCGGTAAACCAGCAACCTTCTGCATCGACCACGTGCAGCGGCTTCCAGCCTTTTTGATAGCGCCATGTGCCATAGTTGGTTTGCCGCGTGATGTTGGTGATTTCTTCAGACGTAAGCTTTTTCGATGTGAAAATACTGCTCATGAATTTATTCTCCGTAAAATCTTATCGAACCGCCAAACTCAGGTTGGAGTTGAATAGAAGGCGGTTGAAATGTGCGCCCAAACAAAGGCAACAGGCGTCCTTCACTTGGCGCAAATCCATTCCATTGTCTTCGACGCAAGCTTGTCAAACGCAGTGATGGCCAGCTTCAAATGGTCTTCCCGCGTGTCTTCGATCTTGTTGTGGCTGATTCCTTTGAGCGATTGCACAAAGAGCATCGCCGTTGGTATGCCGGCGCGTGAAACTTCCGCCGCGTCGTGCAGCGGGCCGGAAGGCAGCCGATGCGCGCGTCCGGCAATTTCGCGAATGGCCTCCTCGCAAAATTCAACAAGCTGCGGATGAAATGGCTCCGGCGCAATGTTCCAGATCCGCGACCACTCCACCGTGCATCCTTCTTCTTTTGCGAATTGCCGGCTCTTTTCCTGGGCCTCGCGATACATTTCAGCCAGAACCTTTGCATCCAGATCGCGCTGGTCGAGCGTTGCCTCGCAGCGGCCCACGACAGCGGTGACAATGCCGGGAAAAGTTTTAACGCTACCCATGGTGCAGACCGCATCGGGATGGCGCTTGGCGATGGGACGAATTTCCAAAGCCAGTTTTGCGGCGGCAGCAAGGGCGTCGCGCCGCACAGTCATGGGCGTGGAGCCGGAGTGCGCCTCTTGTCCATGGAAGGTGATCATGTGGCGTTCGACACCTTTGGTTCCGAGCACTGCTCCCAGCGGGAGACCCATCTCTTCGAGCACCGGCCCCTGCTCGATATGCAACTCAAGATAGGCTGCCGCATTTTTCCGCTCGCGTCCGGCGTCACCAATCTTGTCGATTGCGACGCCGCACTCGGCAAGTGCATCTTCCAGCCGCTTGCCGCCCGCATCCGTGCGTCCGCGATCCTGCTCGATGGTTTGCGTTCCGGCAAATGCCGATGAGCCAAAGAGGCTGCGGCCAAAGCGCGCGCCCTCCTCATCCGCCCAATCGACAAGGCGCACGGTGACCGGCGGCTTTCCGTTGTACTCCTCGGCGATGCGGCGCAGCACAGCAAAGGCGGCGATCACGCCGAGGCAGCCATCGAGCCATCCGCCATTGGGAACAGAGTCGATATGGCTACCGATGATCAGAGTTTTTTCGGAACTGCCGGTGAGAGTGCTCCAACTGTTTCCGGCGGCGTCATAGTGATGCTCCACGGGCAATGTGGCCAGTTTGGACTGAAACCAACTGCGCGCCTTGAGCCACGTCGGACTCCAGGCCAATCGCTGCGCGCCATGCTCGTCGGCAGTCAGCGAGCGCAACTCCTTGAGCAGATCAACTGCTGCTTGTGCGTCAATCGGCATAAGATGTTCCTTTCACTCTCGACCACAATTCAAAGGCGTGGTTCGCGGCGCAACATGCGTCCGCGACCAGCCTGGCCGACAAATGCGCCATCACGCGCCTGTACTTTCCCGCGCACGGTGACCACCGAGGGCCGGCCTTCAATCGCAAAGCCTTCAAAGCCGTTGTAGTTGTTGATGCCATGATGCGTGGCTGCGGAGATCTTGCCGCGATACTCGGTGTCATAGATAACCAAGTCAGCGTCCGCGCCAACGGCAATAGTTCCCTTGCGCGGATAGAGGCCGAAGAGTTTTGCGGCGTTTGTGCTGAGCGCCTCCACAAAGCGGTGAATGCTAAGCCCGCCGCGCTTCACGCCGTAGGTGTACATCAGATTTACGCGGTCTTCAATGCCGGGAATGCCGTTGGGAATCTGCGTAAACGCCTTGGCGCCCATCAACTTCTGTTCCGTGTCAAAGGGGCAATGATCCGTGCCCACCGTCTCAATCAGACCGGACTTAAGCGCATTCCACAGGACAGGAAGGTTGCGCTTATCGCGCAGCGGCGGCGACATGATGTGCTTCATGCCCTCAACTCCGGCACGTTCTGCGTAACTCTTGTCGAGCAGGAAGTGCGGCAGCACCGATTCAATGTGCAGATTGACACCGCGCATCTTGGCTTCCATGGCCGCGCGCAGCGCCGGCGCGCAAGATAGATGCACCACGTAGCCGGTGGCGCCAGTCTGCTCCACAAAGGTGGCGAAGCGCGTTGTGCCCTCGGCTTCAATAGCCTCCGGACGGCTTGGCTCATGCCACTCCGAACCCGTCTTGCCCTCGGCGAGCAACTGCTGCTGCAACTGACTTACAAGCTCGGCGTTTTCACAATGCGCGGTGGTGATCACGCCCAGTTTGGCCGCCAGCTTAAGCGTGTGGAACATCTCCTCGTCATCGAGGCCAAAGAAATTCTTGTACGAAAGAAAAATCTTGAACGAAGTGGTTCCGTCCTTTACGACCTCGGTCAGTTGCGCTTCCGTTTTGTCGTCAAAGCGCGACACGCCCATATGGAAGGCGTAGTCGCAGGCGCTGTTGCCCTCCGCCTTTTGCTTCCATGTGTGATAGGTCTCCAGCGTATCTTCTTTGCGCGAAGGACAGGCCATCTCGATGAACGTAGTGGTCCCGCCGATGAGCGCTGCAGCACTGGCCGCAGCGTGATTGTCCTTGGCAAAGGTGCCCATGAATGGCAGGTAAATGTGAACGTGCGGATCAATGAAGCCGGGAAAGACCAGCTTCCCTGTTGCCTCGATCACTTCGGTTCCAGGCGGAACAGCAAGGCCGGTCCCGATGGCGCTGATGGTTTCATTCTCGATGAAGATGTCGCCGCGCACGCGGCTCTCCGCAGTCACAATCTCTCCGTTTTTTATCAGCAGTCCCATGTGTGCGTTCTCCCTTCAAGTGCCGGCAACGGCTCTTTGGAAACGTTAGTGAATGTGAATTCCAACCTTCTCGCGATAAGCTTCCATCGCCTTCCAGTCTTCGGTAACCGAAGTCTGCTTTTGCGACAACTCATCCCACGTGACCGGGCTTTGCCGGGGCGGAAGCTCGACCATCTCTATGCACTGATCCACCGGGCAAACGTTGTAGCAGAGGCGGCAACCCACGCAATCCTCTTCGCGCACAGTAGGCTGCGGGCGCGTCTCGACAGCCGCGCGCTTGCCATTGGAACGCACATCATATGCGCCCGGATCCACTTTCGCGCCCTCCGTGGAAATCAGATCGATGCACTGGTGCGCGGTGTCGTTGCAGGCAATGTAACACAGGTCGCACTTGATGCACCGCTCCGGATTAATGCGCGCGGCAGCACGGAAGGAGAGGTCGAAGTTCTTGAACTCCGAGACCCGATTCAGGCTGCGGCCCGTGACATCGGCGATGGTCTTGAAGCCCTTCTCATCCATCCAGTTGGAAAGCCCATCGCAAAGATCCTCGATCACGCGATAGCCGTAGTGCATCACCGTTGTGCAGACTTGCAGGCTCGACGCCCCCAGCAAAAGGAACTCCGCCGCGTCGGCCCATGTGGCGATGCCGCCAATGCCGGAGATGGGAATGCCGGACTTCGACACAATTTCGTCGGTTCCCAATGAGGCAAGCATATTGAGCGCGATGGGCTTGACCGCCGGTCCGGCATATCCGCCGTGGCCGCCTTTGCCGCCGATGCTGGGCATCAACTCCAGCGTGTTCAGATCCACGCCGCAGATGGAGTTGATAGTGTTGATGAGCGAGATTCCGCTGGCCCCGGCGGCTACAGCCGCGCGCGCCGGCAAAACGATATTTGTGACGTTAGGCGTCAGCTTGACAATCACCGGAATCTTTGCAACATCCATCACCCAGCGAGTGATTTGTTCGCAATACTCCGGCACCTGTCCCACGGCCGCGCCCATGCCGCGTTCGCTCATGCCGTGCGGGCAGCCGTAGTTCAGTTCGATGCCGTCAGCGCCCGTATCCTCGATGCGATGGACAATCTCCTTCCATGCCTCCGGCTTGGCTTCAACCATAGCTGAAACAATCACCGCGCGATCAGGCCATGCGCGCTTAATTTCAACAATCTCGCGCAGATTGACTTCAAGTGACCGGTCGGAGATCAACTCGACATTGTTGATGGCCAGCATGCGCTGCCGGCCGTGATGCCATGCGCCGTAGCGGTTTGATACATTCAGCACCGGAGCGCCAATAGTCTTCCACACCGCGCCTCCCCAGCCCGCTTCAAATGCTTTGTGAATCTGCGCGCCGGAGTTGGTGGGAGGAGCCGAGGCCAGCCAAAATGGATTCGGCGATTTGATGCCAGCGTAGTTGATGCGAAGGTCTGCCATTCTTATTTCACCTCGACAGGCGTCTTCGACGCCAACTGTTGATGAATAGCCGCGGCAGCCAGTTTGCCATCCTCAACGGCCATCACGGTAGAAGCAACGCCGGTGGAACGAATACAATCGCCGATTGCGTAAATGCCGGCCATGCTTGTCTGGAAGTTCGCGTCAACGTCGAGAAATCCGCGCTTCGTTTCCAAGCCCAGCAGCGAAGCCAGCGTTCGCTTGTCTTGCCCGACAGCTTTGATGATCTGGTCGGCGGCAATCACAAACTCAGAGCCATTGACAAGTGTTGGCGTCGGGCGGCCGGATGCGTCAGGCGCGCCCAGTTCAACGCGCAGGCACTCAAGTCCAACAGGATGACCTCCCTCAAGCACCACCCGCGAAGGCTGCGTGAGAAAGCGAAACTCGATGCCCTCTTTACGGGCAAAGTCGTACTCGTGTTCATAGCAGCTCATCTCGCGTTCAGTGCGCCGATAGACCATCGTCACCCGCTCGGCGCCCAGTCGCCTGGCAATGGTGGCGCAATCCACCGCAGTGTTGCCCCCGCCAACTACGATTACACTGCGGCCCACGCTCAATCTTGCCGCAGCAACCTTGCTGGCTTCAACGAACTCCAAGCCGTCTACCGCGGCCTCTTCGCCCGGAATGCCCAGGCTGGGCGTCCTGGATAATCCAACTCCCAGCACAAGCGCGTCAAAATTCATCTGCAGCATGGCTGGAGGGATATCCTTGCCGATTTCAATTCCGGTTTTGATCTTGACGCCCAGCCCTTCGATCATGCGCGCCTCTTCCAGCGCAACCTCAACAGGCTCGCGCAACGCGATAATGCCATAGGTAGAGAGGCCGCCAGGCATCTGATGTTTTTCGAAGATCGTAACCGCGTGACCCAACAGCGCTAATTCGCCCGCACAGGAAAGACCGGCAGGCCCGGAGCCGATGACGGCGATCGATTTCCCGGTGGGCGCGGCCGTCACGGTCGGATAACTGCCGTGCTCCCGCGCGTAATCCATGGCAAAGCGCTGTAGCCGCCCGATAGAGACAGGCTTGTAATCAATGCCCAGCACGCATGCGCCTTCGCATAACTCCTGCACCGGACAAACACGCGCGCAGGTCGCGCCCAGCAGATTCGAAGCAAAGATGGCTGCCGCCGAGCCGCGCAGATTATGAGTTGCGATCTTCTTGATGAACTTGGGAATGTTGATGTGCGTAGGACAGGCATGCGTGCAAGGCGCATCGTAACAGTACAAGCAGCGGTCCGCCTCGATGGCCGCGGCATTCGGGGTCAGCGAAGGCAGTTGCTCGGCAAGCGCCTTCCCGACATCTTTAACTGCCAATTCCATCTTTCGACTCCTAACCTGATGTCGATTCTCACTTCATTCAGCTGCGTCAGAGACAACAACTTCAACTAATCGATAGCGGTAACGTGGAATAGCTCCCCAACGGCAAGGTAAACATTTTAGCGCATCGACTGCATGATGCGTCAAGCTATTCGTATTCTGAAATTTAATGGGGACGCAAGGCTTTTGGCCGCACGGCAAAGCACAACTCTCACTACTGCTGCTCTATGCCTGTTGAAACTTCTGCTTTCTCCCTGCGAATTAGATTTCGCGCGTGCGGCAACGCGATTGCGCAGTGGCGGCGAATGGCGATCAACTCTGCCACAATGGAGACAGCAATCTCCTCCGGCGTCGCTGCGCCGATCTCCAAGCCTATCGGAGCATAAACACGCTTCAAGCTTTCGCGCGAAACGCCCTCCGCCTCCAACTGCTGAAAAATGGTGAGCACTTTGCGCCCCGAACCGATCATTCCTATGTAATGCGCGGGCGTATCGAGAGCCCAGCGAAGAACGCGCATATCGTACTGATGGCCGCGCGTGACGATAACAATATAAGAGGCCTCGGCGGGCGTCAGCGCCGACAGGGTCGCATCCAGCTCCCCGGCATGAATTTCGCGCGCCTCGGGAAAGCGCTCGCGGTTTGCATAGAGTTCGCGATCGTCTACGGCAATCACCTCAAAGCCTGCCAGCGTTGCAATCTTGTATACATTCAACCCAACATGGCCGCCGCCAAAGATATAAAGCACCGGCGAGGGAATCACCGGCTCTACAAAAACCTGAAGCGAACCGCCGCACACCAGGCCTGTGTCATCATCGGGCCTTTGATCCAGATTGAAGGTGAAGGTCTTAGCCTTTTCCTCGCGCATCACTTCCATTGCCCCCTTGCGAATATCGGATTCCACGCAACCGCCGCCGACCGTCCCCAGAATCGTGCCGTCCTCGCGCACCAGCATCTTGGCGGCCATCACCGAAGGAATGGAGCCTCGAACATTAACGATGGTAGCCAGCGCCCCGCGTTTTCCCGCGCGCTTCAGCTTGCAGATTTCTTCAAAGATGTCCATGCCTATTCAACTTTCATATAAAACTGCCACCGTCCCGGAGGTCTCGCGGTGAGCAATAAGATTAGTCATCTGCTTGCAGTTTCAGGCGCCGTAAAGAAATACTGCGACGCCTCACGCAAATGCCGCACTGCTGCCGGCAACACTGTGAGCAAATGATCGACATCTTCGCCGGTGTTCAGTTTACCTAAACTGAAGCGCAGGCTGGATCGCGACTGCTCTCCCGTCAGGCCCATGGCCATCAACACGTTCGAAGGGTCGGATGCGCCTGCCGTGCAAGCCGCTCCGCGCGATGCGGCAATTCCCTGCTCATCCAGGGCCATCACTAAAGCATCTCCGCTCACATGCTCAAAAAGTATACTCGACGTGTTAGGAACGCGCGGCGCGCCCCTGCCGTTGATTTTCGTCTCAGGCACAAGATCAATGACCGCAGCCTCAAGCCGGTCGCGCAGCGCGCCAACTCTTTGCATCGACCCATCGGCGAGACCGGCGCGCGCAATCTCACTGGCCCGGCCCAGTCCTGCAATCCCAGCAACGTTTTCCGTCCCCGGCCGCCTGCCCTTCTCCTGATGCCCGCCATGCAACTGAGGACGCAACGGCGTTCCCTGGCGAACATAAAGCGCTCCGGCGCCTTGCGGTCCGTGAATCTTGTGCGCTGATATCGTGAGCAAATCGCAGTTGATCTTCTTTACACTGATGGGAACCTTGCCCGCCGCCTGCACCGCATCGGTATGAAACCACACGTCGGCTTCAGCGGCAGTATTGCCAATCTCCTCCACGGGTTGCAGAACACCCGTTTCGTTGTTGGCCATCATCACAGAGATGAGCCGGGTATTCTTGCGCAACGCCTTACGCACACTCTCCGGCTCTACCTGACCATTACCGTTCACGCCCACGCGCGTGACTTCGCAGCCAAGATGCTCGAGCCATGTGCAGGTGCTGAGAATTGCGCTGTGCTCGATGGCGGATACGATGATGTGATCGCCGGGGCTCATCATTCCTTTTAACGCAAGGTTATCGCTTTCGGTCCCGCCGCTGGTAAAAACCACCTCAGTGGCCCTGCAATCGATTAGCGCCGCAACCCGCTCGCGCGCCTGCTTGACGAGGGCCAGCGCGCTCCTGCCGCAACCGTGAACGGAAGAAGGATTGCCGTACGATTCGCCAAAGCAAGGCAGCATCTCCTCGAGAACCTCCGCCAGAACGGCGGTTGTGCTGTTGTTGTCGAAATATGCATACCTCATCCTGGCTCACCCCCTTGCTTCGCGCGAACTTCGATCCTTCGCTTGGCTCCCGCTACGGAAAACGGCTTCTGCGTCATATTCACGGTAATTTCAACTTCGCCGCTTGTGCAAGCATGGCAAATTACAGGAAGAGTGCGCAAGGCGCCGCGCACCATTTCTTCAATCGGCGCGCCGCCGCGGCCTGGTGCATAGGCGGTTATCTCCAAACGCAAAGGCGTGCTTTCAATATATGCGGCTCTGAAGTCCTGCAATTCGGAAAGGCTGAACAAAACCTCATCCAGCATTCCTATGCTGATATTGCCCAGATTTTTCAGCGGGAGATTTCCATCAACTCTGCCTCTCACTCGTTCCAGGCGCTTGAGCGCGGTTCCGCAGTTGCATGGGCCTGGCAAATACCGCGAAAGATCTCCAGTCCGATAGCGAATCAGCGGCATCCCCTTTCGGTTAAGCGTGGTAAAGACAATCTCGCCGGCCTCGCCAGCCTGCCGTGGATCGCCACTTTCCGGATCAACAATTTCAATGTAGAGATCAGCCTCGCGCACATGATATCCCATGTGCGCCGCGCAATCCACGCCGCCGCCCAAACCCATCTCGGTCATTCCGTAATGCTCATAAATATCGCACCCGGTATTTATCCTCAACCTGCGCGTCAGGCTCTCAGATACATAATCGCTGCATAAAGCAATGGAATGCAACTTGTGAATGACGCGCTCCATGCAATCGCTATGACTGGAGAACAGCGCGAGCATCTGCGCCGGCAGGCCGATGATGCAGGTGGCTTTTTCCCGCTCCATATGCGCAAGAGTTTCTTCGGGATCAGTTGATAGGCCGTGCGGAATTGGAATCACGCCTCCGCGAGTGATGCCTTTGGCCACTTGATACCCAACGCTTCCCTCGCGCTCACCCGGCAGCGCAATCAACATTCGGTCTCCAGGCACGGCCAGCGCAGCGATGCCGTTGGCGAAAAAGTCGCATGTCTGCTCCTGGTCATCCTCAGTAAGAAAGATGCGCTTCGGAGCGCCGCTGGTTCCGCTGGTTTGCAACGTTATAACGCGGCTGATCTCATCTTGCGATACACAAAGAAATTCCGGCGCGTGGCGCGCCAGGCCCTCGGGTGTCGTGAATGGAAGACGCGCGAATTCCTCGAGCGCGCGGGGCGCATCATCGCCCAGTCCGGCCAAGTGCCGTGCGTAAAACGAACTGTTTCTGCGCGCCCATTGCACGGTTTCCTGCAGCGCCTTCAATTGGTATTTTGCAAGTAATTCGCGTGAAAGCTCAAGTGGCTCCACACCCAGCCGTCTTGCGATCCAGCTGTCCAGCGGGGTCGTCGCGATTCTTTCTACACGAGCACTCACTAACCAACTCCCGCCTCTCGCAGCGCGCCGGATTGCGACCGATACAATGTTCTCCCATTGCAAGCGGTAAGATTATATGCGCATAAGGGAACAAGCTGTTGCTCCGGGCTAAGCACGTGGAGAAAGCACTCGCGGAGTCGCTCCAGATCAAGATTCCACGCGTCCTGAAAAGCCATTCCGGATATGCAGAAAGTGTTTTTCTTCTCCGCCAGAAATTCATCGAAACTTGCCACGCCGAATTGCCCGGAGTTTTCACATGAAGGCGACGGCGTGCCTGCCGGAAACTTCCAATGTTGCGCAACAAAACGCTGTGCGCGCCGCGCGCCCTCGCCCGGTGTTTGATTGACGGTTCCCAGTTGCACAAGAGCCGGATCAGAAACTGATCCGCAGCAGGAAACGACCGCCGGCCGTGCTGCGGGTACTATTTTCCCGTCAGGGTAGAGCCAGAATTTCCCATGAAATGAGCAGTAAGGATTTTCTCCGGATGCAGGATAGAAGTGAGCTGCCGGGAATTGGCCCGAAGTCTGCTCATCGATCATCTGGATGACTTCAGGAATCGTAATGCGATCGGCGTCGCGCGGCGTGTTCGGATAACGCCCAAAGTAACTGACAGGCTGAAAGTGAACCGCGCGAACAGCGGGAGCCAGCGAGATCGCTGCGCGCAGAATGGCGCCAATTTCTCCTGTATTCACACCTGGAATCAGTGTGGGCACAAGAACAACTCCCAACTCATGCGCGCCGCAATTGTGAATCGCCGCAAGTTTGGTTTTCAGCAAGTCCCGTCCGCGAATCTGTTGCATAACCTCATCGGTGCTTCCGTCGAATTGAAGAAAGACGCAGCTCAGCCCGGCATCTTTTAGCTCGCCGGCATAATTCTCCTCCGCACCCAGTCGCAGGCCGTTGGTATTGAGTTGGATGTAACTGAAGCCGAGAGCGCGAATCTTGCGGATGATCTCCGGCAAATCGCGACGTACCGTTGGTTCACCGCCGGAGAGATGAATGCCGAATGTCCCGCCGGAAGCCAGCAGAGAGCGGCACCAGCCCTCGATCTCGTCAACACCCGGATCAGGTCTTCCGGAGGCCCCGGCTGATGCGAAGCAGACGGGGCAGGCAAGATTGCAGCGCTCTGTCACATCAAGCACAACGCAACAGGTGTGCTGACGATGATCCGGGCACAAGCCGCAATCGAATGGGCAGCCTTTGTCGATTTTGGAGCCGCACACCAGGGGACGGGATGGAGCGCGGTTGCCGTCACCCCAGGATTTGTATGTTGAAAGTCCGCGCCAGATAATGGTTTTATACTCGCCATGCTCCGGACAACTCTTGCGTAGATAAACGGCGTCGCCCTCGGCGACACGCTCTGCCGCAATGCGCCGGAGGCAGACGGGGCAGATGCTCTCGGTGTTGCTAACCGTTACCGCGTCTGTGCCGGGCTTCCTCATGATTTACCAGCCTCATTTAAGAGGCTGGCAATCGACACTCCAGTGCGCATCTCCACGGCCTGCGCAACTTTTTTTACTATTGCATTGCGCTTTCGCGCCGCCTCAAACGCTACCGGATCATCGTGGAACCGTTCGAAGGCAACCTGAAAACGCTGATCGATCGTAACCAATTCCTCACCGCGTACTAATTTGTCCGCGAGATAAACTATCGCGCTTTCGTCGATGTCGTTATCGAAATCATAATCAGTGTGAGCGCTGACAATCGCCGCCACCTGCGTGAAATCCATCCGGCGCAGCAGACTTGCGCCTGCCGCTGCATGCTCCGGTTCGCCCTTGGCAAGATCGTGAAGCATCGCGCCTGCCACTGCAAGTTCTGCATTCAGTGACATACCGCTTCGAACCAGAGCATTTGCGATGAGTCCCGCTACCCGTGCCACAACGCGCGAATGAAGAACTATGGAAGCATCGACTCGCTGGCCGGCAAGGATCGCCTCGCACTCGGCGTGCGTGGGAATTTCGCGACAGGCAGCCAGCACGCGCAACTCGTCATAATCGGCTGGCGTGTCCATGTCCATGTGGATGCACTGATCTACGACACTCAGATTGACAGCCTCGCTCTCGTGCCGCATCAGCAAATCGGAGAGCGGCCCCAGCGCGCCCTCCTTTGCCGCCTCGGCTAAAATTCGTCCTGCAATCAGAGGGGGATGACCGCGGCGTCCATTAAAGACCGGATAAACAATTCCGGGCCTTTGCTCAATAAAAATCCCCGCCATTTGACGAATCGTGCCGGCCCGCACCAGCGGAATGTCAGCAGGCAGGACAAAGGCCGCTTCGGCCCAGCCAGGCAGAGCGCGACTGCCTATTGCAATCGAAGAAAACATTCCCTGTTCATAATTCGGATTGCCCGCGCATCGCGCGCCGCAGCGCTCAACCAGGGGCAGCAGTTCGTCCCCTCTGTGGCCAAGCACAACAATGACCTCATCAACGCCAATATTGCGAAAAATGCCTATGCACCGCTCCAATGCAGTGCTGCCGGCCAGGGGCAGCATGGGCTTGAACTCCGCCATCCGCGAAGAGAAGCCTGCGGCTAGAACGATAGCTGCAAGTTTTTTTGTGCCGGCTTCAAGTGGAGCGGGGTGGTTCGCCAAACTCATAGTTGTTCTCCGTTAATATCTCCTTCAACTTTTGCAGGCTCTCCATCACAATCGCGGGGCAGCGCGCCATCTTGTTCCGCATATCGTCCTGCACAATTTCAGCGCAATTGATGCTGCCGTAGCGGGCAGTGTACTCAGCCTCAAACCATTCAACGAAGTTGTCCAGCATTCCCTGCATACGTCCGTCGGCGTTGTGCTCAGCCGAATCCTTGCCGGCAAAAAGTCCAAGCACGCAGCAGCCGCCTGTCAGCGCGCCGCAGGTCTTGCCGCAGCCCATTCCGCCAAGCAGTCCGCTCATGGAACGAATCAGTTGCGGGTTCTGTTCGCCCCGCGCATCCAGAGCAATCTGCACCAGAATCTGGCTGCACTGAAATCCCTGCATTCCCAATTCCATCACGCGAAATGCATTCTCATTCATGGCTGTTTCTCCTCCCGCAAGCCGCGCGCGCCGCGGCATCACTTATCTTCCAGGGCCTGCTCCACTCGCAGCATCTTGCCGGTTGCCAGCTCTTCCGGCACAAAAATCTTTCCGCAGCCGGAACACTTCCATAATTCGATAGGAAACTCGCTGCCCAGATATGCGGCTGTTACCTTGCCCAACACCAACGGTAAATTGCACTTGGCGCAGACGAGCGGCGATGCCGGCGGTTCTACTGGCGTACTCATCTCACCGCACCTCCATTCGGTGCGAGTAGGCATTATGCACCGCGAATCCATCGCCATCCGGCGAGTACTCCACCCAATATGTCACGCAGACCGGGCGATAAGACGCCATGAATCGCCTGCTCGCAGGGTTCTCAATTTTGTCGCCGGTCTGTTCTGCGTGTTCAATTGTCCTGCGCACGTCATCTGCCAGAATCATGCGCTCTTCAAGCAGCGCTCTCACTTCGTCCGTGATGCTCAGTGTAACTTCCGGTTCCATTAAGGTTTCCTGTTCTCCCCACACTTTGCGTAAAAGGCGAGTCTTGAGCTGCGCGCGATTCTCCTGGCGGCGGCTGAAGCCTGGGTCCGGCCGCGCTGCCGGATCGGTATCATTTTTTGCGAAAACAAGATCGAGAATATGCACGGCGCGCTTGCCGTGATGCGCAAAACGGTCGCGGCACATCGCGCAATAGGTGACATAATCCGCATCGCTCTCGCCCGCGCGGCGAGATATGGCCTTGGCTGCCATCGCGGGATTGGCAAACAACACCAAGCCGCCGTAGCCGCAACAGGTCGTAAGGCCGGGCTCGTTCAGCTCTGTAGTCGCAATTCCCATCTCTCCTAGCAGCGCGCGCGCGCTTCCCTCCACCTCGCCTATGCCCCGTGTTGAGCAGGGATCGTGTATGGCATAAGCGCGCAATACGGGCTGCGGCGACACTGATTGAAGCTCTGCGTGCAGATGCGGCCAAAGCGTCTCAACTGGAATCTGCGGAAGATGATCGTGCAATACGCGATAACAGGAGGAGCAGGCGGTAATCAGCCGCGGCTCGCCTAACTTGTGCCATGCGCCGCGTAGCGCGTCGAGCGCCTGCTGAAATCTTTCGTCGTTGCCCGCCCACAGCGCAGGCGCGCCGCAACAAGCAAGAATCAGGCCGACGCCGCCCTCTATCGCGCCGCGCAACACCTCGTAGCTGAATGCAACATGGTCCGGGGATGAGGCTGAAAGCTGGCAGCCGGGCAGAAATGCCGCGCGGCTCGTTTGAAAACCAGGCTGGTGTCGAGCCAGTGTGAACGAATCGCTCTGGCTGAACTCCATATCGCGCAGCGCAAAGTCGTGCGCGGAGAGCGGCATCTTGCCGCTCTTCACCATGCTCCGCCGCGCGTCAAGAATCACATCCGCCATGCTGAAATCTTCCGGGCACACCGCGGTGCAAAGCCCGCAGAGCGCGCACGAGTTCACCATGCGATTGGCCTTGCGCATGCCCATCACGATGCATTCGTTGTTGTAGATCTGGCGAACGTAACTCTTGGGATAAGAGCCGTACTCCTCAAGATATGAGCAGACTTTGACACATTCAAGGCACTGGCAGGGAAAGCATCGAGCCGCTTCCTGCTTTGCTTCAGCCTTTGTGTAACCAGCAGCGCCACTCGCTTGTACAGCCGGAGATGCAGCAAATCCTCCGGTGTTCACAAAGAGCCGCGACGCAGAAGTTCCCTGGTTGTCGCGGTTGGCGTTCAGCGATGCGCCTTGCAAAAACCGGTCAACGGAAACCACCGCGTAGTTGCCGTCGGCCAGCGACTGGATCGGCGAATAGGCCGCGGGCGCGTAGCGCTGCGCTCCGCCGGCAAAGATCTTTGCATGACTGGTGGCCAAAGTGAGTGGATCAATCTGAATTCGGCTTTGCTCGCCGCGTGCGAGGCTCAGCGAATCGTCATGGAACGGCTCAGGCCCGGGCGCTAGATAAATTGCGTCAAACTGCTGCTCGATGGAATTCAGAACCGGCGTTTCACAGCGCACCACCACTCCGAGCTGCTCCAGCGAAGAAAGATCGGCGTCAATAACACGCGCGGGCAAAACGCGCTCGTCCAGCGAGCGCAGGCGATTCAGCAGTCGCGGTTGAGCCTCGAAGACAGTGACTGTATAGCCGCGGCCTGCAAGACCAATTGCCGCGGAGACGCCGCTCAATCCTCCGCCGACTATGGCCACTCGTTGATTTCGAGATTGTTGCGCTCGCATAAGCGGTGCGGGCGCGCCGTGCTCCGCGCAGGCCCGCTCAAGAAGGCCGATCTCGATGGCATCGCCAGCCTCAGCGCGCTTGCAATGCGCCTGGCAAGGGTGGTCGCAGATGTGCGCCAGAATCAGCGGAAGCGGGACGGCGTTGGCCAGTGTCGCAAGGCCGCCCTGGAAGTCACCGCGCGTAACGCACTCGGCGAGTTTGCGCGCGTCCACATGAACCGGGCAAGAGGCCGTGCAGGCAGGCGGCTGCTCCTGAATGCATTGCGCCTCCCATCGCCTGACCTGCTCCCTGTCCATCCGCGGCCTCCCGGCGCTCCAGCCATTGCACAATTAGTGTAGCTCTCACTCTGCGAATCGGGCGCTGGCAATGCGGTAACTTGCTCCCACAAAAAGCTCGGGACGAAACCAGAGTTTCGTCCCGGCTGGTTCATCGCGCATTCCATCATTCATAAGCCGGAACGTTCAAGCTTTCTGTGCCTCCAATGCAGCCTTAACAATCTTCGGCAATGCAGGCACCTTCAGAATGCGAACTCCGCAGGCGTTGTAGACGGCATTGAGAATCGCCGGATGCGGCGCGGTCAGCGGCGCTTCGCCCACTCCGGCGGCGCCAAATGGACCGAGCGGCCTGGGCGTTTCCTGGTAGATAATCTCAACGTCGTCTGGAATGTCGCTGATATACGGCAGTCCGCAGGCCTTGAGGCTGGTGTGAACCTTCAGATCCTCAAAGTCCTCGCTGAGCGCCAGGCCGATTCCTTGCGCGAGCCCGCCATAGATCTGTCCGTCCACGGTGGCGCGATTGATAATGGAGCCCACATCGACCACCGTGGTGAATTTCACTACGCGCACCTTGCCGGTGGCGCGCTCCACTTCCACCTCCGGCATGAACAGCTCGTACATGTACACCGGGAACGGCTTGCCCTGGCCGGTTACCGGATCACAAGCCGTGCAGTCAGCGGCCACCCACTTGCCGTCATAGCGCAGCGGAATCTTCTCCGCTGTCATCTCGGCGTGGCTGCGGAATTTGCCGTCCTTCTTGCGCATCGCGTTGAGCAGCATCTCGCAACCCACTTTGATGGAATTGCCGATAAAAACATTGGAGCGGCTTCCGCCTGACGGGCCGCTGTTGGGCAGCAGCGTATCGTTCATCTTCAGCTTGATCTGTTCAGGCCGCAGTCCGAGCGGGCGCAGAGTTTCGTAAGCGAAAGACAGCATGCCGAGATCCGCTCCCTGCCCGTGATCCTGCCACGTGCCGTAAACCGTGACGCCCTCTGGAGTCAGCTCAACCGCCGTCTCCGCGCCATCCGGTCCGTCGAGCCCGCAGCCGTAGATGCCCAGCGACAATCCCACGCCGCGCGGCTTCTCTTTCGTCGAAAGCTCCTTGCAGCGCTTTTTGGCTTCTTCATACTTCGGGCGCAGCTTGTCAAACAAGCCTTCCAGGCAATAGACATCGGGCGTTTGCCCGGTCGGCGTTGTTGCCGGCGAACGGTAGAGATTGCGATAGCGCAACTCGAATGGATCAATGCCCATCTTTTCCGCCAGCATATCGATGGCCATCTCCGAGGCCAGAAACGACTGCGGCGACCCATACGCGCGGAAGGCAGAGCCCCACGCATGATTGGTGCAGACCGTCTTGCCCAGGCCGCGAATATTGGGAATGTCGTAGCCTGCTCCGATGAACTGCGCCTGCCGCACAGTCAGCAGATCGCCAAACTCCGAATACGGACCGTGATCGATCCACCAGTCGGTCTCCATCGCCACCAGCTTGCCGTCTTTCGCCGCGCCGAGCTTGATCTTCACGTTGCCCGGCGACCTCTTGCCGGTGTAGGTGATGTTCTGATACTGGTCGTAAACCAGCGACACCGGTCTTCCGGTCGCCATGCAGGCCACGCCCAGCAGAGCTTCCATCGTCGGCGAAAACTTGTAGCCAAATGTCCCGCCCGCACCGTTCTGAATCAGACGCAGCTTCTCCGGCTCAATGCCGATGCCGGGAGCAATCATGGCATGATGCAGGTGCAGCCCGATGCTCTTGGATTGAATGGTCAAACGGCCGTTGTCTTCAAAGTAGGCGCAGCCGCTGTCCGGCTCAATGTGCAGATGAGGCTGCCGGCTGCAATAAGTTTCCGTCTCCACTGTGTAGGCGGCTTTGGCCATCAGCGGCTTGGTGTCTTCGCCCTTCACCACGCCCTGCTCGTAATAAATATTGGGCGTGCCGGGATGAATCTCAATCGCATCGGGCGCCATGGCCGCAGTGCCGCTCATATAGGCCGGCAGCACTTCCAGGTCCAGCTTCACTTTCTTCGCCGCCTCGCGGGCATGCTCTTCCGTATCTGCGCAAACAATGGCTACCGCGTCGCCAAATTGAAAGACTTTCTCCTTGCACAGAATCGGGCGGTCCCATCCGTCGCCCTTGTTTGTCGGGAACGTGATCAGGCCGGTAATCGCGTTCTTGCCCTTCACATCCTTCCAGGTGACAACCTTGGCCACGCCCGGCATCTTCTCCGCCTCGCTGGTGTCGATGCCCTTGATGTTGGCGTGCGACGCCTCGGCCTGCACCAGCGCCAGCCGCAGCGTGTCCGGCGGCATGTGCAGCGCCACGTCCGCGCCGAAATCCCACGTACCCGTCACCTTGGCCAGAGCCGAGGGACGCTTGTATGTCGAGCCGAGAATCGTTCCGTTGTCCGCCGGTTCAAACAGCAGCTCTTCCTTCTTCTTTTCACCGCGCAGCACCGCTGCGGCGTCCATCACCGCATCCACCAGTTGCACATAGCCCGTGCAGCGGCAGACGTTGCGATTAATGTCAAACCACTTGCGCACGTCGCCGCGGCTGGGAGCCGCATTCTTATCGAGCAACACTTTGGCCGACATCAGAAAGCCCGGCGTGCAGATGCCGCATTGCGCGCCACCGTGCGCCATCCAGGCCACCTGCAGCGGATGCAGGTTCCCCTCCATCCCCAATCCCTCGATGGTCGTTATCTTCGCGCCCTCCGCAACCTTGCTGACCGGCATCAGGCAGGCGCGCACCGCCTTGCCGTCGATAATCACCGTGCAGGTTCCGCACTGCCCCTCGCTGCAGCAGATCTTGCAGCCGGTCAACAGCAGTTGTTCGCGCAAAACCTCGGCCAGGTTTTTGTTGGGATCAACAACCAGAGAACGATCCAACCCGTTGATATTGAGAACGCGTTTCTCCATGGCTTTCACCACTCCTTTTCTTTCATGCTTCCAACCCGTGAAATCAGTGCCGCAAGAACAACCTCTGTCTTGTTGCGCCGCCGTCTCTTCGGCGGCATGGGCGCGAGGGCCCGCCGGTAGATAGCTCCGCCTCGCCCACCGTGCAGCTATTCAGAACGCCAGGGCCAAAATGTACCACATCGTGGTGACAGCTATCCATTCAATTGATATAAACCGCCCTTGGATGTGAGCACCATCACATCGGCAAGGAATCTCAAGCGCCTATCCGCATAGGCCGGGATTCGTTCCGGGAAAGTTCGCGGTCGCATCGAATTGAGCAGATTGGATTTGTGCTGGGTGTGGTAGATTCTCCGTGTGGAGTAACTGGAGGGTCCATGCGAGCGCTGATGGCAGTTGTTTTGTCAGTTGGGTTGGGAACGAGCATATCCGGCGGGCAGCAAGCCGCGCCTTCCGCGCCGCCCGCCAAACAGGATGCTCAGCCGGTTCGCGTGAAGGTCTATTCCGTTGGTCCGGATGTGACGGCCCCGGTACTTCTGCCGCTCGCCCCGTTTACGAATCCTGTCGCCAAGTGCAAAAACAAGGAGGACGGCAAGGTCCTGCTCTCTCTCCTCGTGGATCCAACTGGCCGGCCACGCAATCTCGTGTTTCTTCAGCCGCTGGGCACTGACCTCGACAAATTTGCTCTGCAAATTGCAACTGCGGATCGTTTCAAGCCTGGCACATATAAGGGCGCACCTGTCGCCGTCGGGGAATCCCTTGAAGTAAATCTGCAATCCTGCTTCATTGAGAAAAAGAACGACGCCGGCAAGAATACCTCGTGGTTGCAATTGAGATCCCAGCCCACGCAAAAATTCGAAGCCCTGCCGCAGCCTACAGAAGAAGCTGTCCTCACGCCTGACGGCTTGTTCCTGGAGGATGCCTACAAAATTGCGTTCCCCTCTTTCCGCGCTGGAGGCAACATCAGCGCTCCGATCCTTATTCATCATGTTGAAGCGGAATACAGCGATGAAGCTCGCAGAGCAAAGTACCAGGGAGAATGTGTCATTTCCGTGGTAGTCGATGTTTATGGAAGGCCGCAATATTTGCATGTAGTCCGTAAGTTAGGCATGGGACTGGACGAAATGGCCATGGAAGCGATCCATCAATATCGATTCAAGCCTGCGATGAAGGATGGTGTGCCCGTCCCGGTCACGCTCAATGTCGCGGTTGACTTTTCCCTCTATTAATCGCATCGCTTGCTACGTCGCTGATTCAATACCAAGATACTATTGAGGAACGCCTCTCGCGATAAACTGCAATTGAGGATGCATTCTTGAGCGGTAAAGAGCGAGCAAAAGGCGTGGAAACAGTCGCAGCCTCCGGCGTCTCCCATGCCTGGCGCGCCCTGCGCCATCGCAATTTTCGTTTATTCTTCGGCGGTCAAACCATCTCGCTCATCGGCACGTGGATGACGCGTGTGGCCACCGGCTGGCTGGTTTACAGGCTCACTGGTTCGGCCCTTCTGCTGGGCACAGTCAGCTTTGCCGGGCAAATTCCCACTTTTCTTCTGGCGCCTTTTGCCGGCGTGTGGGTGGACCGGCTCGACCGCCGCCAGGTGCTGATCTGGACGCAAACTTTATCTATGGTCCAATCGCTGACGCTGGCTGCTTTGACGCTCTCAGGCCACATCACCATTCCGCTTTTGTTGGTTTTAAGCGTGATGCAGGGCTGCATCAATGCCTTCGATATGCCCGGACGCCAGTCGTTCATGGTCAAAATGGTGGACGACAAGCGCGACCTGCAAAACGCCATCGCCATCAACTCCTCGATGGTCAACATGGCGCGTCTCGTCGGCCCGTCCCTGGCCGGAATGTTGATCGCCGTCAGCAGCGAGGGCTGGTGTTTTCTGGTGGACGGCGTCAGCTACATCGCCGTCATAGCCTCGCTGCTCATGATGCGCCTGCATGCGCCGGTGGTCGAGCGCAAAACCACCTCGATGCTCACCGAGCTGGCCGCCGGCTGGACTTACGTTTCGGAGTTCCTGCCCATCCGCATTATCCTCTCGCTCTTCGCCCTGGTCAGCCTGATGGGCATGCCCTTCGTTGTGCTGATGCCCATCTTTGCCGCGCGTGTGCTGCACGGCGGGCCGCATACCCTGGGATTTCTGACCGGCTCCATGGGATTCGGCGCGCTGGTTTCGGCGCTCTCGCTGGCGGCGCGCAAGCATGTGCGCGGACTGGTGGGAATCATCCCCGTCTCCGCGGCTGTTTTCGGATTGGGCCTCATCGGCTTCGGATCTTCGAGGAGCTTTTGGCTCTCCATGCTCATGGTGCTGATTGCAGGCATGGGCATGATGCAGGGCATGGCGGCCAGCAACACCGTGATACAGACCATCGTCACCGACGACAAGCGCGGCCGCGTGATGAGCTACTATACGATGGCCTTTATGGGCATGGCGCCCTTCGGCAGCCTGCTGGCCGGCTCCATGGCCCAGGCCGTGGGCGCGCCTTTGACGGTAATGGTGAATGGTTCCGTGATCCTGCTCGGCGCGCTTTGGTTTGCCACGCGCCTGCCGAGATTGCGGAGCCAGATTCGCCCCATCTACCGCGAGATGGGCATTTTACCCGCAGAGGAAGGAATCCAGCAATGAGCGTCGAAAAACCTGTTCTCAAACTCGATGCGTGCCGTACCGCCATCGTAGTCATTGATCTGCAAAATGGCATTGTGCGCATGCCCGGAGCGCCCTATTCCCGGCAGTCTGTCGTGGCCAACTGCGCGCGCCTGCTGGCAACAGCCCGCGCCGCCGGAGCGCAGCCCATTCTGGTCCATGTGGGCGGCTCGCCTGATAGCGCTGACCGCGTAAAGACCCCGGCCGACCAGACATGGAAATCAACCGGCCCGCTGCCGCCGGATTGGAGCGAACTGATTCCCGAACTGGACCGCCAGCCCGCAGATATTGTCATCCTCAAGCGCCAGTGGGGAGCCTTTTACGGCACCGACCTTGACCTGCAACTCCGCCGCCGCGGCCTTACGACGGTTGTGATGTGCGGCATCGCCACCGAATTCGGAGTGGAAAGCACGGCCCGCGACGCCTATGAGCGCGGCTACGTGCTCATCTTCGCCGAGGACGCGATGACCGGCAGCAGCGAAGAAAGCCACGCCAACAGTGTGGAGCGCATCTTTCCCCGCATGGGCCGCGTACGCTCCACCGGGGAGATTATCGAGGCGCTCAAAGGCTGAGGCGGCTCCTCTCAGCCTACAATTCGCCACCCCTCCAGAAATCGCCCTCTAACTGACTTATTTTCAAAAAGCTATTGCATCCTGGCCGGAACCGCTTTAATATGCACCAGACGATATCAATGCTCGGTTTTGGCTCCAGTTCGCACTCACCCGCTCCTGCGCCACCAGCCCCGCGGCTGCGCCTGGCAGACTTGGACAAGCTCTGCGTGGCCATTCAGGCCGCCTCGCCAGCCGAAATGATCCAACGGGCCGAGTCAGCCCTGGCGGATTCCCGGTTCGTTGAGTTCAGGCTGGATTCGTTGCCCAAGCCGGCCGCTGCGCTCTCCGGCATCAAGGGGTTTCTCTCAGCCCACCGAGACGCAACCGCCATCGCCACTTGCCGCCGCAAGGCCTTCGGTGGGCATTTTACCGGCTCTTTAAAAGCCGAGTTGGAGTTGCTGTTAGCCGCCGTCGAAGCCGGATGCCTGATTGTCGATCTGGAGGTTGAGTCGGCAGAAGAAGCCACGGCACGGCAACTGGAGCTGTTTCGCGCCACGTTGAAGGCTGCGGGAGCGGCGCTCCTGGTCAGTTTTCACGACTTTGCGCGCACCAAAAACCTGGAACACGAGGCGCAACGTATCGAGGCCTTCCAGCCGGATTTCGTTAAAATCGTCTCCACGGCCCGCTCGCTGGCCGATAATCTGACCGTCCTCAAGCTGATCGAGGATCGCTCCCGCTCCGCCGAGGTGGTGGGCATCGCCATGGGCGAAGAGGGCCTGTTAAGCCGTGTGCTGGGCCTCCGGGCAGGCGCGCCCTTTACCTTTGCCGCCCTGGACGATAGCTCCGGAACCGCCCCCGGCCAAGCCTCCCTGCGCACCCTGCGCGACCTCTACCGAATCGAGCAGCTTGACCAGGCCACGCGCATCTTTGCCGTCGCCGGCAACCCCATCGCCCACTCGCTCTCGCCGCTGATGCACAACGCCGCCTTCCGGCGAGAAAACGTGAACGCCGTGATGCTGCCGCTCAAGGTAACCAAGTTGCCGGAACTGCTCACCCTGACACGCGAACTCCCGCTGGCGGGCGTGGCCGTAACCATGCCGTTAAAAGAGGAGTTGCTGCCCCACCTCACCAACTCCGACCCGCTCACCGCCCGCATCGGCGCATGCAACACGCTGCGCACCGGCGCAGACGGCAACATCTACGGCTTCAACACCGATGTCGCCGGCGTCGTCCGCCCGCTGGAGCGGCGCCTCAAGCTGCAAGGCTCGCGCATCGCCGTGCTGGGCGCGGGAGGCGCGGCCCGGGCCGCCGTCTTTGGCCTTGTCGCCGAGGGTGTTGAGGTTTTTGTCATCAACCGCACCCACGAAAACGCCGTCAAGCTCGCCCGCCAGGCCAAAGCCAAGGCGCTCAAGCACGACCAGCTCGCCAAGAACCGCTTCGACGTGCTCATTAACGCCACCCCCTGCGGCATGGAAGGCTCCAAAGTCGCGCTGCCCCTTGAGGAAAAGGAATTGAACGCCTCGCTGGTCTTCGACATGGTCTACAACCCATTCGAAACCCCGCTGCTCAAGCTTGCCAAAGCCCGCGGCATCCCGGTCGTCACAGGCCTGGAAATGTTCGTCCAGCAAGGCGCGCGCCAATTCGAAATCTGGACCGGCAAGCCCGCCCCCGAAGCCGAGATGCTCCGCGTGGTTGAGTTGGAGTTGCGCCGGCGAGGGTAAGGCTGTGCAATCTGAATATACTGCTGACTAACCTCTAATTAGGAGAAAGCGGCACATTTGGCTCCCGTGCGCAACCCGCAATAAAACTGTGCTCGAAGACAGCGCCTGTTGTTGCCCGCCTAAAACCACCCCAGGCCCGACGCAACCACCCAGCCCAGGGCGATGCCGGCAATGCCGCCGATGCCGCCCATCACGGTCTGGAAATAATCATCGGGAGAGGCATCAATCACCTTGTCGAGGCCTTTGCCGAGCAGAGTCGCGGGAAGAGCGAGGATAGCCATTCCCAGCAACCCGGAAATTACCATCTTCCCCAAAAAAATCAACAAATGAGAAAATACATACATGGCCGCTCTCTGGAACCGGCTTTTTGCCGGAAGAATAATAAAACTTAAATCTCAGCAAAGACGAGGATAAGGGACTCGAGTTGCCGGTTCAGGCAAAGCCTTCCGCCTGGCAGCCTTCAACAGAATCCGATATCAGTGAGATGCGACGGCGAGAGACACAAAACCAATTTTAGCCCAATGACTGAGCTTGACTTGCCATAGTGCTTTACTAAAGCAGGGGGCGGGTTTCCCCGCCCCGGATTGTTTCATTGCTGATCCGCTGGTTGATCGGTCACCTGGTTCGAGTCATCGACCGGCTGAGCATCGACATCCGCGGTAAGCGGCAGCGTGGTATCCGGGAAGGCCGGATTCACCAGGACAAAACCGATTCCAGGGATGTAGTCGATGTATACGCCGAGGCCCATGCCCCAGGCATCGGGCCAGAAGATTCCAGGACCGAAGCCCCATTGCACTCCGCCCCACCAGAAGGGCGAATAGAACGGCCTGCCCACCCAGAGTCCGGGCGTGCCGAACACAACAGCATGCTCACGTCCAAAATGCGAGCCGAAGTACCGGTCATTGAACCGGCCATTGTGATAAGCCCCACGTGCCGCGCGGTGATCGTTGCGACGCTGTTTATACGCATTGCGCCGCGCCTTGACCTGGTTCTTGCGGGCATTGTTGCGCGCCCTCTCCGTGTTCCGGTTGGCATTGTGCTGGTTGCGCTGCGCATTGCGCTGATCACGCTGCGCATTGTGGTTGTTATGCGACGTGTTGTTGTGCGTGTTGTTACGCGGCGTGTTGTTACGCGGCGTATTGTTGCGCGGCGTATTGTTGCGCGGCGCATGATACGTGTTATTGCGTGCCGGCGCATGATACGTATTATTGCGCGCCGGGGCGTGATACGTATTTGTGTGTGCGGGCGGGTGATACGCAGGTGGGTGATACGCTGGCGGGTGATATGTCGGGGTAACACAAGCGCCAGTGGCTACGAAGGCGAACAAGGCGATCATTAGCAACAGCAACCTTCTCATATTTTCTCCTCCCAGATATATTCCCACAATTATCACGGCTTGCGACAGTAAATAGTAATTAAAACTTAGCCGGAATTCCTTCTGTTTCTTCTTAACCCTCTGCTTGGGCAGGTATACGGACTTCAACACATTCTTAAATAACGATTATTAACTATGCTTTATCAGGCTCCGGGGCAAGACGCCATAGCTGAGATGAATTTGCCCGGCCTAGCGGCCATTCTTCTTTCCTGCCCTGGATTTCGGCTGGGACTCTGCCAGGTGACTGGTAGGAACAGGCCCCAGGTCCGCGCCAATACGATGGGCGCGCGTGTCATTCATCTCGTATGTGATGGTCCGCGGCGTCGCCGGATGGGTGACGCCGGTATCGGGATCCGTGATCAGATTGGAGCCCTGTGCCACCTGAAAGCTGAATGTGGGCGCGTTTCCAGCAGATGCCGGCGTTACCCGAACAGGCAGGTATCCCGCAATGGGATGCAGCCGGAATGCCGTTTCATAGTGGTGATGCCGGACGTTCCAGGTAAATACGCGCACCTGGTCAAAGTCAAAGGGCAGGCCGGATTTGGGAGGGCCGAGCACCGTAACGTACTGAGGAACCACATGGTTGGGCGTAGCAGCCTGGGGGTCATGCACCGTGTCGAGCACATATGCGCCCACATACCGCTGGCCCTCGGCATAGACCAGAATTTCGTCGGGAACATCCACATCGACTCGTCCGGCCAGCAACCAGCCGGTATGGCCCTGGCCATCGCACACCAGCCACCAGTCTTCCATCACCGGCGCCTCGGCCGCCCCGGAGACGGGAATTTGCTTTTTCCCAGTCGACGATTTTGCGGCCGTTTTAACTGCCGGAACAGTTCCGGGCTCAGCCTTGGCCACCGTGGCGCGCTCTAAAAGCTGAACCTTCGCGTTCAAGGCCAGCAGGTAGAAGCGTTCCGTCTCCCGGCCCGGGGTCAAATGCAGATAAACGTCGTCGCGCAAAACGCCGGTAGCCACCACCGGATCATGGCCATGTTTGACGCCCAGCTGGTCAAAGGCGTGGAAGGTCTTGGCATCAATCACCGCCCGTTCTTCTATCCAGCCGATCTGGTTTTTTTCCGTCTTCACCTTCAGAAAGCGGCGGCCGTGCTCCAGCACCTGCAGCGGCTGGCCGTTCGTAACTTCGGCCACGCGATTGGAAACGGCGGCCACGCGGTCATGCAGGTACATCTGCCGCGCTGTGACGTATACCGTGTCGTAATGCGCGCGGCGAAAGCTGCTGCACCCCGGCAAAAACGCCAGCAAACACGCAAGAAGCAGCGAAACAACCGGCACATTCAGTTGCCGCGCGAAAGAGAAAAATAAGATGGAGGGTTGCGTTTTCACAGCGAGTAGAAACTGATTTGAGAATAGCAGAAGAGTGGACAGTGTTCACTAACCAATGATCACAGTCCACTGTTCCCTGTTTTACGGCGTCGCGACAATGGCCACGGAATTGACCGCTGTGCTGGAAGTAATCTGCGTGTCGAGCTTGCCTGTCGTGGTGCTGTCAAATGTGAACGAGTCGAAGTACGGGCTGCCCGTAGAGCTTATGGCAAAGATGAACGTGCTGGATGAGTCCTCGGCCAGTCCCATTGGCTGAACACCCGCGGAGGTCGTGCTGCCCAGGGCAATCGTGTACGAAGAGCCGCTCCCGGTCACCGCAAATCCCGTCACGTTGCCCGCCGAGCTGGTTCCCGCCCCATTGGCTACGTAGACATAACCGGGGGTGGTAACCGGCAGAATATAGTTGGGCGCCAATCCGCCGCTGGCAATCGGAGAGCCGGTCGCGTTGACCAGCGTGGATGTGCTCAAAGAGGCATACGTAAAGGCGCGCAGCCCGCCGGAGTTGGCAGCGGAGTTGGCCAGGGTTTCGCCGATGTAAAACAGCCGGCTGCTGGGATCCACCGCCACGGAAAGAGCAGAGCCGCCGGAATTGGCCACCGCGACGATTTTAGCCGTGACGCCGGTGGGAAAAGGAGTCGTTGCGCTGAAAGGAACCACGATGGTGCCGCCCGCGCCCAGCGCGACAAAGATATTGCTATTGTCCGGCGAAATAGCCATCTTGTTGCTCTGCACAGAGGCGTTGGCAACGGTAAATGAAGCTGTCACTTCAGTGCCCGTGCTGGCGCCGGTAGTGGAATTGATGGGAACTGCGCCCAGCATCACGCCGCCGGTGGCTGGAATGGCTTCAATCAGCCACGAACTGGTCGAATCTATCTGGATGGCATAGGCCTGGTCGGTGGATACCGTCACGGCAGTTCCCAGCTTGCCGCCGCTGATCGTGTACGCAAAGACGCCGCTGATGGTGCTCACCATGAGGAAATTTCCATTCGGAGCAATGGCCATAGAGTAAGGCGCGGCCTGCACAGCCCATGGGCTTCCCGAGATCGTAGTCAAGGCGCCGGAGACAATCGACTCGCCGACGATCTGCGGCGTCGTGCCCCCGTTCAGAATGTAAAAGTTGCCGCTGGTCGCGGTTGAACAGTTCGAGGTGCAGGAACCGCCGCCGCTCCCGCTGCCCGGAGCCTGCCAGAAATCTCCGCAACCCGCCAGAAGCGGCGTCGCCGCCAGCAACACTCGTGCCCACTTTCCAATCGTCATCGCCGCTCCTCTTAAGCCTTGTTTCGGTTGCGTCGTTTTCAGGAACCTGCATTCAGGGTATCGCCTCAGCGCGCATCCTGTCTTGCGCACTTGAACTTCTTCGTTCGCGGGTCGTCATCATGATAGACGCAGGACTGCGTAAATCCGCTTATTGTCCGCCGGGAGCACGGCGCCCCAGGCCGGGGTCCCAGGACAGGTCTTTGTTTATCGGATAGAGGTCGCTCGCATTGGGGGACCTGGGTTTGCACTATTCCACGCCGTCTCCGGCTCCCCTCCCTCGGCTGATAGATTCATTACAAGGAAATAACATGTTCCATACCACTGAAGATCTCCGCATCCAATGGACCAAAGTCGTCCTTCCCCCGGTATTCCTTGAGGAGGAGCGGCCTGTCTCCGAAGCCGCCTCGGACACCATCTTCACCGCCCGCAACGAAATCTCCGCTATCCTCAACGGCCGCGACCCGCGCCTGCTCGCCCTGGTCGGCCCATGCTCCATCCACGACCCCAAGGCCGCCCGCGAGTATGCCGCCCTGCTCAAAGGCGCCATTGACGAATTCTCCTCCGACCTGCGCATCGTCATGCGCGTCTACTTCGAAAAGCCCCGCACCACCATCGGCTGGAAGGGCCTCATCAACGACCCCCATCTCGACCAGTCCTTCAAGATCAACGACGGCCTGCGCCTCGCCCGCCATCTGCTCCTCGACCTGGCTGAGACGGGCGTCCCCACCGGAACAGAATTCCTCGACGTAATTTCGCCCCAGTACATCGCCGGCCTCGTCTGTTGGGGAGCCATCGGCGCGCGCACCACCGAAAGCCAGGTTCACCGCCAACTCGTCTCCGGCGTCTCCTGCCCCGTCGGCTTCAAAAACGGCACCTCCGGCAACGTGCAAATCGCTATCGACGCCATTCTCTCCGCCGCCTGCTCCCACGCCTTCCTCGGACTCACGAAAACCGGCCAATCGGCCATCCTTATCACCAAGGGAAATCCCGACACCCACATCATCCTGCGCGGCGGAAGAAACACCGTCAACTACACCGCCGCCAGCGTCGCAGAAACCGCGGCGCAAATGGAAAAATCCGGCGTCCTGCCGCGCATTATGATCGACTTCTCCCACGCCAATTGCGGCAAGGACTATCGCCGCCAGGCCTTCGTCTGCCGCGATGTCGCCGCCCAGATCGCCGGCTCAGGGGGCAAGCCCGGCGACACGCGCATTATGGGTGTCATGATCGAAAGCAATCTCGTCGCCGGAGCGCAGCAGCTCGACAAACTGGCTCTGGGCCAGCCCCTCCTCTACGGCCAAAGCATTACCGACCCCTGCATCGACTGGAAGGAAACCCACGCCCTCCTCGCCGAACTCGCCGCCGCCGTCCGCGCCCGACGCAATCAATAACACACACCAAATCACTTGTTATCCTGAGCGAAACGCAAATTGTGGACTGTCATCCTGAGCGAAACGCAAATTGTAGCTTGTCATCCTGAGCGAAACGCAAATTGTGGACTGTCATCCTGAGCGAACGGGGCCCCAGGCGTTCTCTTCAGCCTGGGGGTGGTGAGTCGAAGGATCTGCTTTTGTTTTTGCACTTGCTTTTGCTTGTCATCCTGAGCGAACGGGGCCCCAGGCGCACTCTTCAGCCTGGGGGTGGTGAGTCGAAGGATCTGCTTTTGTTTTTGCACTTGCTTTTGCTTGTCGTCCTGAGCGAACGGGGCCCCAGGCGTTCTCTTCAGCCTGGGGGTGGTGAGTCGAAGGATCTGCTTTTGTTTATGATCTTGCTTTTGTTTTTGCACTTGCTTTTGCCCGTCGTCCTGAGCGCCCCTGAGTGCAGCGAAGGTGAGTCGAAGGATCTGCGTTTGCTTTTCGCAGTTTTGAAAGGGCACAACTTCATTCGTGCCGAAATGCCTCAAAGTAAATATCCCCCGGCAGAGATGGGGGTTTTCTGTTTGTAATAAAGAGATAGCAGTCTACCGCATCTTCCCAAACACATATCCCATCGCGCGAAGTTTCGGAACTGCGATTTTTACCGCCTCTTCTGTTGCTGGAGCGTTGGGTCCTCCAAGATGCATAATGATGACCGGGTTGTTTCCCGCGCCCTTAAGGACATTGGCCGCTACTATCCTGGGATCTTTGATAAACGAGTCTCCTGAAATAGTTCCGGAATCGCTGATCTCAAGCCCGATTTCTTTTGCCAATTGATCGTCGTGGCTGTTATGGCAGAGTCCGGGGTGTCTTAGAACCGTCGGAGCATGGCCGGTAA
>Ga0316217_10000389_pt1 | contig 63154 bp, 36 predicted proteins | sample 1anoAmetaG_FD_203633 | JGI IMG/M metagenome (GOLD analysis project Ga0316217, IMG submission 203633) | Freshwater microbial communities from Trout Bog Lake, Wisconsin, USA - 1anoA | ecosystem: Environmental > Aquatic > Freshwater > Lake > Hypolimnion/Profundal zone | place: USA: Wisconsin... | reverse complement strand
TTCCCCAAACCAAAAACAGAAACCGGTCATTCTCTTTTCCAATCTCCCAAAATGACCCGTCCGCTTTTGTTAACTACAAGTCCCCAATTTGTCCGCTTTTGAAAACTACGCGACATCGGCGGCTAAATGTTTTGACACCGCGAGAGGCGCTGGCTAAAGTCCGCAGGTCCAAAGACGATTTATTTTTGTCACGTTATGCGAATGAAGTCTTTCAAGCCAAGCTGTAATTTGAGCACCGTCCGCGACGGGCGTGGCGCCATTTTTTCTTTTGTGCCGGACGCGCCCATCCTGGAATGGACTCACCAGTTCATTAAGTCGGGCAAGATCCGCGGCAATCACTGTCACCCCGAGTTTGACGAGTACATTCTGCTGGTCGACGGCGTGGGCGTGGAGGTCGAGGTCAACGTGAAGACCGGCAAGGAACATTTTATCTACATGAACAAGGGCGAGTGCGTTTACATCCCGCGCGGCACTTTTCATGTGTTTCTGGCCATTACGGAGTGCCAGTCCGTTTCCTTTCTGACCAAGCGCTGGAACGACTGCAAAGCCCCCATCATCCACCAGAACCTTGGGCTGGGAGAGGGCGACCACGGCGATCCCAAGAGCGCGTTCTACAAACTGCAAAACAAGGACGTGGATCACGCCAAATAAAGGCCGGCCGTGGTCCATTTTGGCATCATTGCCTGTTCCGGCGTGGCCCAGAGGCGGTTTCTCCCGGCGCTGAAGCTCGCCCGCGGCGCGCAACTCACGCGCTTGGGCAGTCGTGATCCTGAAAAGGCGAAGGAATACGCCCGCCAATTTTCGTGTTTGAAGTTCGGCAGTTACGAGGAAGTGCTGGCCGATCCGGAAGTTCAAGCCGTTTACATTTCCACGCCGCCCACTTTGCACGCCGCCTGGGTGCAAGCGGCAGCGGCGGCGCGGAAACACGTGCTGTGCGAGAAGCCCGCCTTCAGCGACAGCGCCGAGGCGCTCGCGGCGGTCAAAGCGTGTCGCGCAGCCGGAGTTCTCCTGCTGGAAGGGTACGCGTTCAAGTATCACCCGCAGCATGCCCTGGCGCGCGCTCTGGTCGCGGCGGGCCGCATCGGAGCGCCGCGTTTTTTTTCAGCGCAATTTACTTATCCACGCCCGCCCGCAAACGACATCCGCCTGAAGCCGGAGCTCGGCGGAGGCGTCTTCCACGATTCGGCGGGGTATCCCATCGTTGCGGCGCTCATGCAGATGCCGGGTTTGCCGGCTTTCGTCAGTTGCCACCTGGGGCGAGACCTGGCCGCTGGGGTGGATGATGCGGTTTCGCTCACGATCACCTTTTCGGGAGGCGAGGTGGCGCAGTTGTACACGGCCTTCGGCGTCAGTTACCGTTCGCGTTACGCGATCGCGGGCGCCCACGGTCGGATCGAAGTGGAGCGCGGGTTCGCCGTGCCCACCGACTTCAAGACCACCGTGGTCCTCGAGACCGATGCCGCGGTGGAACGGATTTCGGTCGACCCGGCCGATCAGTTTCGCCTGATGGTGGAGGCCTTTTGCGCGCAGGTCGACGGCGGGGCGGACGAGAAAGCAACGTATGAGGCTGACTTGTTGCGCCTGCGGACGATCATGGACGCGGCGGCGCGTTCGGCGCGGGAGCGGCGAACCGTTGAGGTGGAGAATCTATGAAAGTATTGGTCACGGGTGGCACGGGATTTTTGGGGCGGCATCTGGTACCGGATCTGCAACGGCAGGGAGCCGAGGTCACGGTCATCAACTCCCGCAACTGCAACTTGACCGAGAAGCAGAACCTGCTCCAGTTCAGCGAGGCGAAGTTCGACCGCATCTACCATCTTGCGGCGTGGACAAAGGCGGGCGACTTCTGCCTTTACCACAAAGGCGAACAGTGGATTATCAACCAGCAAATCAACACGAATGTGCTTTGGTTCTGGCGTGAGTTCCAACCGACGGCGGTGATGATTTCCATGGGTACCGGGTGCGCGTATCCGCCGGCATTGGAATTGAAGGAGGAGAATTACCTGGTGGGCGAGCCCGACCAGGATCTCTATACCTACGCCATGACCAAGCGGATGCTGTACGTCGGCCAAATGGCATTGAACCATCAATACGGAATGCAATATCGCCATTTGATGCCTTCAACCCTATTCGGTCCGAGATTCGACCGCGCGGATACGCATTTCATTTTTGACCTGATTAAGAAAATTGTGGCAGGCCAGAGGGAAGGCAAACCCGTGGCGCTCTGGGGCACCGGCGAGCAGATCCGCGAGCTCATTTATATCGACGACGCCATCAAGCTCATCAATCTCGCCGTGGAGCATTGTCCAAATGACATCCTCAACCTCGGCAGCGGCCAAGGCCACAGCATCCGGCAGTACGCGGAGATGATCTGCGAAATCGTCGGTTTTGACCCGGCCAAGATCCTCTATGACACCGCCAAATGGTCGGGCGTCTCCAAGAAGGTTTTCAACACCGACAAGATCAAGCGGCTCTTCGACTTTCGGTTCACCGACATTCGGGTCGCCCTGGGCGAGACCATTCGCTATTACCAGTCGCTGCCGCCAGAGAACCCTAGCTAAATTTATGCCCTGCCGCGTTTGTCACAGCCAGAAACTCGAACAATTCCTCGACCTGGGGGCCCAACCTCACTGCGACAGCCTGTTGCGGCCGGAAGATCTGGCGCGGCGGGAACCCTTTTATCCCTTGCAGGTTTGTTTTTGCCACGATTGCACCGCGGTTCAGATCAGCTACACCGTGCCAAAAGAAACCATGTTCGGCGAATATCTCTACGTCTCCGGCACGACGCAGACCTTGCGGACGCATTTTAAAAACAGCACCGACCGCCTCGTCCAACGCCTCGGCCTGAAAGCCGGCGACCTCGTCGTCGACATCGGCAGCAACGACGGCACCTGGCTGGCGTGCTACGAAGCGCACGGCTTGCGCGCGCTGGGGGTTGACGGCGCCCAAAATCTGGCCGCCATGGCCAATGCCCGCGGGATCGAAACCTGGGCGCGCTTTTTTGACGCCGGAGTGGCCCGCGACATCATCGCACAGAAGGGCCGGGCCAAGCTGGTGACCGCCGCCGGCGTTTTTTTCCACCTTGAAGAACTGCACAGCGTCACCGAGGGAATTGCGGAACTCATTCGCGAGGGCGGCGTTTTTTGCGTTCAAGCCATCTCGCTGGCGGGAATGCTTCAATACACGCAGTTCGACCAGGTTTATCACGAGCATCTGACCTACTGGACCGTCCATTCACTCGACCGGCTGTTTGCGCAGTATGGCTTGGAGATCTTTTCCACGGGCATGCTCCCGATCCACGGCGGCTCCATGGAACTTCTGGTTGCGCCGCGGGGGTCGCGCCCGATTGAGGCCTCGGTCGAAAAAATGCGCCGCGAGGAAAAAGAACTCGGTTGCGATCGGATTGAAACTTACCGGAATTTCGCCGTCCGGGTTTGGCAGCTCGAGAAGGAGGTCATGGCGCTGCTCCGGCGCTACGCGGCCGCGGGAAAAACGGTTCATGCCTTCGGCGCGCCCGCCAAAGGGGGCACGTTTCTCAACTCCTTCCATATCACGCCGGAGTTGGTGCAATGCGCGGTGGAGGTCAACCAGCTCAAGATCGGTAAATACATTCCCGGGGTGCGCATTCCGATTGTCAGCGAGGCCGCCACGCCCGAACCTGACGCCTATCTGCTGCTGGCATGGAATTTCCTGAGGGAATTCTTGCCGCGCAAGCGTGATTATATCATGCGCGGGGGCGAGTTCATCGTGCCGATTCCCAAGCTGACCGTCGTCACAAAAGACAATTACGCCCAGTTCGTAGCGTAATGGTCTTTGAGCGCGCTCAATAGGTGCCCGCCAGGACCTTTTGTGGGAGCGAGCCAATCCAGAGATCATGCAAGCGGCGCAACCATCGTTCCTGTGGAATCGCCGGCAGGCGGGACTTATCGCCGCTCAACACGAGGTGGAAACTTCCCGGTCCGTTGTATTTCGGCCCGCGAACGAACTGCGTGTTAAAGTACTGAACGTGAGGCTCGGAATGAAACAGTCCCGACTCGGCGAACTTATTGACCCACCAGGGCTTCTGTTGGACCGTCTGGTGCAGCCGAACTCCATGGATGACCTCCTCGTTCGGGGAGACGCTCATGATCCATATGCCGCCAGGCGCCAAGTGCCTCTTGACGTTCGCCGCCACCTTTGAAATGTCCGCCTCGGCAATATGTTCCATCATTTCCCAGCAGGTGACGACGTCAAACTGGAGTAACTCCGAAACACCCGACTTTTCCAGGAAAATCTCAAATTTCCCTGTGACATCACAAGTAAACAAATACTCGGGGATGCTCCGCCATTCGGCGCGGCCGCGCCGCTTAGAGAAATCGCTGCCTTCCAACCCCACCGCTAAGCAACCCTCATCGAAGCAACTCTTAACAAAACCTCCTCCGGAGCAGCCCATGTCCAAGACCTTGAGTTGCTCTTGCCTGGGATAGAGCTTGTAAACCTTGTCGTTGAACCGACGGTTGACACTGTTATCTTGTTTGGTGCCCCAGGGCATCAAGTGGTCCGGCGATTTAAATGCGACTTCTCGTTCAGCCTTGAGGATAACTCGGAAAGGCATTGGCTCGGCGGTCTGACTCATAATCATCAAGTTGCGTCTTTTCATAGAAAAGTTATCAGCGGGGCGTCACCGTGGAAAGACAATTCTGGATCCGGGCCTCGCGTTGGCGCGGACGGGGCGATCCCGCAACATCCGCGGCATTGCCATCCGCATCGGCGGATCTTTCGCCATAAGGATGCGGCTGGCCACGGCTTGCCGCCAGCACCGCCAGCGCCGATCGTTGCCAAGCCGCTGTCGCCCTTAACCGGGCGGAGTGCGCTACCGACAGACCGGCGTTATCCCACCGCCGTCGCGGTTCGGAGCGTTGGCGCGCGGCCCGCCACCCACGAACCCGACGGCGGCTCTGTTTCGAGGCTCCGTTTCCCGCATTGACAGCCGCCAGGACTTCTGCAAAAGTGAAAAGTGTGAACGGGCCTTTTTATGACATGGGCACACGCTTGAAATGCTGTCGCCGGTCGAGTCATTCACGCGGCTGAAGCACGGCCGCCTCTTGATGTCATGATCATTTCCCGCGCGCCCGTTCACATTAGTTTTCTTGGGGGAGGGACCGATTACCCTGAGTACTTTCTACAAGAAGGCGGCGCTGTTCTGGCGACCGCCATTGACAAGTTCTCTTACGTCACCGCCAGCCCCTTCCTCAGCCGCCTTTTCGACTACTCGGTACGGGTCTCCTACCGGAAGGTGGAATTGGCAAAGCAGGTCAGTGAAATTGAGCATAACGTCTTCCGCGAAAGTCTGAGATTCTGCGGGTTGGAAAGAGATATCGAGCTGCATACGGTCGCGGATGTGCCGGCTTTCACCGGGCTTGGATCTTTTTCCACGTTCACCGTAGCGCTTTTGCACGTGCTGCATGGCTTCAAGGGGGAATTTCTTCGGCCGCAAGAATTGGCCGCTGAAGCCATCCACGTCGAACGGCATATTCTCCAGGAGAATGTCGGCTGCCAGGGCCAGGTTCTCGCCGCGTTCGGCGGCTTCAATCTGATCGAGTTCCGAACCGAGAGCGATTTTTCCGTCCACCCCGTGCCGCTCTCCCCCGTGCGAATGACCGAGCTGGAGCGCCACCTGCTGCTGGTCTTCACGGGGATCAAGCGGGAGCCATCGGGCGTGGTCGCGTCCCAATTGAAGCGGGTGCGGGAGAATACCCGCGCACTTCGGTCCCTGCGGGCCATGGCGCATGAAGGCTTCGATCTACTCGTGGGAGGCCGCCCGTGGCGCGAGTTTGGCCAACTGCTCCATCGCGCCTGGGAAGCCAAACGCAGCCTTGACGACGGCATCTCTAGTCCGGAAATCGATGAGTTGTACGCCCGCGGAATCCAGGCGGGGGCGTGGGGCGGCAAACTGCTCGGCGCCGGGGGCGGCGGTTTCCTGCTTTTCTTCGCGCCGGAGGAGGCTCACTCCCGCTTGGCCGCCGTCTTCCCGGAACACCCGTTGCTCCGGGCGAAGATGAACGCGCCGGGATCCCAAATCATCTTCTCATGAATTCAGTGTTCCTCTGTTAGCAGACGATGAGCGCTTGTGACCTCGACCCCATCAGAAGCACGTATCTCGGATATGACTAGCACCGCCGTTTTTCCCGCGCAAGAAGGCGTCGAGTCGCGTCCGCTGGTGACGGTGGTGGTGCCGACCTACAATCGCGGGCAGTTTCTCGAACGCTGCGCGCGCAGCATTCTGGACCAATCCTACGCCCGCGTGGAATGTGTCGTCATGGACGGCGCCTCCACGGACAACACGGTGGCGATCCTCCAACGGCTCGCACAAGCCGATTCGCGGCTCCGATTCGTTTCCCAACCGGATCGGGGCGAGGTGGACGCGACTAATAGAGGGTTCGAACTGGCCCAGGGCGAGATCATCGGGACGATAGGCAGCGATGATTTTTACGTGCCCGATGCCGTGGAAAAAGCGGTAGAGTACTTGCTGGCGCATCGCGAGTGCATTGGAGTAAGCGGCGACGGCCTCTACGTGGACCCGATGGGCGAGGCGTTAGGGCGGGGCGTGATCACTTATCGGGGAGTGATGTCGAAGGACAGAATCCGGCGCATCCTCATGGTGCGCTACGCGAGCTGTTTCGTTTGCCATGGGTCGTTCTTCGGTTGGCGCTCCCGCCTGCTCGCCCTGGGAAAATTCGATCCGGACTATTGGGCCACTTCCGATTGGGACTATTACCTGCGCGTCCTCGCCGCGGGCGAGCGGATCGGTTGCCTGCCGCGAGTTCAATACCGGTACACCGTTCATCCGGATATGGGGGCTTACAAACACTGGTCAAAGGCGGAAGCTCAACGCAAGCAGTTTCATAACCGCTACGGAATGAAATGGCGCCATGAGTTGTTTCGCTCCACCATTGGCCGATTGATCAGCTACCTTTCCAATCCTCATCGGAGCCCATTGATCAAGGGGATCCGCCGAGAACTCCTGGAGGCCCTGGCGCGCCGAAAGTTGAGGAAAGTCTGATCGCCGCGCAGGCAGTCCAGAGGGAAACCACTTTCGTTCCGAACCAAATCCAACCTCATTCATAAATAGCCGACCGCTTCTAAGACTACTTATGGCAAGATTCACCTTGATCAATCCCAATGATGCCGCTTGTTATAAATTTAGCCGCGCCCGCTCCCGAAAGATTCCCCTCGGACAGGCCTATATCGCGGCCGCCCTCCAACGCGCGGGTCATTCCGTATGCGTGTTGGACGCGAGCGCTGACGATTTATCCCAGGACGAAATTGTTAAACGCGTGATTGACACCCAGCCCGATTTCGCGGGCATTGGGGGCACGACTCCTTTATACAGCCAGATGTCCTCGCTCTCCAAGCGCATCAAGGAGACCGTCCCGCGCGCCACGGTCATTTTGGGCGGCCCCCATGTCAGCGCCCTGCCTGTTCCGAGCCTGGATACAAGCGCGGCTGATTTTATCTGCATCGGCGAAGGAGAAGAATCCATCGTCGCGATTGTTGATTCCGTCATCAACAAGACGGACCCGTCAAAAATACCGGGCATCGCGTTTAAGTCCAGTACCGGCGGCGTAGTCACCAAAAAGTATCGTCTGCGTTTGAATCAGCCCGTGCAATCCACCATCCGCGCCGTTGACTTGGATGTCTGTCCGATTCCCGCACGCGAACTTTATGACCATAACAAATACGTCGATCATGGCCGAGGCATAGTATCCGCCCAAACGGGCGCCATGTTTTCCCGGGGGTGCCCGGGGAAATGCGCGTTTTGCGGCGCTGCCGAGACACTAGTGCGCTGGCGCCATCTTGATAATGTGATTGCTGAGTTGGAACAGATTCAAGCCATGGGCATTCCCAACTTATTCGTGATGGACGACACCTATACTAATCAGAAGAAGCGCGTGCTCGAACTCAGCAAGAGGATCGTGGAGCGCGGGATCAAGTTGAACATCAGCGTTCAGCTTCGCCTCGACCAGGTGGACGAAGAAATTTGCGACGCGATGTACGCCAGCGGAGTCAAATATGTCGGGCCGGGCATCGAATCGGGAAGCGAGCGCATCATGAAAGCCATTGGCAAAGGCCCCAGAGAATCCAGGAAACACATGAGGGAGAAAATTAAACTGCTTAAGCAGTATGATTGGATTATCCGCTGTTCCTATGTCTTTGGCATGACTGGCGAAACCGAAAAGGACATTATGGAGACGATAGAGTTTGCGCAAGAACTCGGCGCCAATGAAAGCGCCTTCTCCATTTTGACCCCCTATCCCGACTCTCCGCTCTGGGACGTCGCCCTGAAATTGGGCAAGGTGGATGAGTATATGGATTTTGATCGATTCCTATACTATCACACGGTGGGATGCAATATCTCCGAGGTGCCAACCGATCGCTTGCTCCAATTGCACGAATTGGCTTACACCACGGTTAAAAGCACGTCCTATACGCTTCACACGTTAAGGCCGAAGTAGGACGATGCTCTCCCCAAACGAAATTACGGCGGTAGTGCTGGCGGGCGGGTATGGCACGCGGGTTCGGCATTTGCTGCCGGGAGTGCCCAAACCGATGGCGGCGGCGGCGGGCAGGCCTTTCCTGGAGTGGGTCGTCCGCTACCTGGCCCGTCAGGGCATCGTCGAGATTGTCCTCTCGACCGGTCATTTAGCCGAGGTGGTGGAGCGACACTTTGCCAGCCAACCCGTGAACGGCGTCGAGGTGCGCTGCGTGGCGGAGCCCGCGCCGATGGGCACGGCGGGAGGCTTTTTGCGCGCCGTGCGGCTCTCGGGCCAGACCCCCAAGGCGTGGTTGGTCCTAAATGGCGATTCCCTGGTCTTCGCGGATTTGTCGCCGGTTGTCAGCGCGCTGGAGGAACCGATGGCGGATGGCGGACCGCCCCCGCAGGGCGTAATCCTTGGCCTGGATATGGAGGATGCGTCTCGCTTCGGCGCGCTGGCCATCGGGCCGACCGGCGCTTTACAAGGATTCGTCGAAAAACGTCCAGGACCGGGCGTCATCAACGCCGGCGTTTATTTGCTGCGCCCGACGTTGCTTGAGGCGTTTCCTCGCGATCGCTTGCCCTTAAGTTTTGAGACCGAAGTGTTTCCGACATTGACATCCGGCCGAGATTGTTTGAGAGTGCGAGTCGTGAAAGCGCCCTTCCTGGATATTGGCACACCGCAAACGCTGTCTCAGGCCGAGTCATTTATTCGACAAAATCTGGGCGAATTTTCCCTGGCATGATCATCTCACGCACGCCGGTCCGGATCAGCTTTTTCGGAGGCGGAACTGATTACCCGGAGTATTTCTTGCGAGAAGGCGGCACCGTGCTCGCAACCGCGGTTGACAAATTCGCCTATATCACCGCCAGTCCTTTCCCCAGCCACGTGTTTGACTATTCGGTGCGCGTCTCCTACCGAAAAGTCGAGTTGGTGAAGCAGGTCAACGACATTGAGCACAATGTCTTTCGCGAGTGCTTGAAACTTTGCGGGTTGGAAAAAGACATCGAACTGCATGCGGTTGCGGATTTGCCAGCCTTCACCGGGCTTGGGTCTTCCTCCACCTTCACGGTGGCTCTCTTGCACGCGCTCCATAGCTTCAAGGGGGAGTTTCTCCGGCCTCACGAATTGGCGGCGGAAGCCATCCACGTGGAACGGCACATTTTGCGGGAAAACGTGGGCTGCCAGGATCAAGTCCTGGCCGCTTTTGGCGGATTCAACCTGGTCGAATTCCGGACGGAAACCGATTTTGATGTCCAACGCGTCCCGCTCTCGCCCGGTCGAATGGCCGAACTGGAGCGCCACCTATTTCTCGTTTTTACCGGTATCAAGCGAAAGGCTTCCGATGTCGTGGCGCCCCAGTTAAAACGCGTCCAGGAGAACGCCCCGGCTTTGTGCGCCATGCGAGCTATGGCCCGCGAGGGCTTTGACATCCTCACGCAAGAACGACCCTGGCGCGAGTTCGCGCTCCTGCTGCACCGGGCCTGGGAGAACAAGCGCACCCTCGATGGCGGGATCTCCAACCCGGAAATCGACGAAATGTACGCTCGCGGGTTGGAGGCGGGAGCCTGGGGCGGAAAACTCCTGGGCGCGGGCGGCGGCGGCTTCATTCTCTTCTTTGCTCCGGAAGACGCGGGCGCCCGCTTGACCGCAGCCTTCTCCGGACACCAAATGCTGCGCGTCAAGATCAACGCCCCCGGGTCTCAGATTATTTTCTCTTGATCGCGTCAGCGATGCGATCTGCAGCTTCTGGCTTGGATTATCCTTTCGCAGGCGCGCCACGCGTCGGGGCGCGCCTGATGGCCCCAACCCTATGGTTGGCGCAGCCGATAGATCGCGTTGGTGGGGCTCCAGGGCAGAGCCAGCAAGTTCGCATTGCTGCCTCTGGCGGGGACGCCGCCAACGGCTGACCATGCGATGGTGGAGGAGAAATGGTCAACCGCTTCCTGAACCGAGAAATTCGTGGCCCAGAGCGGCCAAGAGAGCAGGATCACCGGGTTCGATAGCGTGATGCTCAACGCGGGCGGCGAATGAACGGTCACGGTGCCATTGATAAAACTGGTGGTCAAGGCATTGGCCGCCGCATCGACGACCTCGCGCGGGACGAGCTGATCGGTCAACGCCATCGCGTAAGCGCCGGAGGCGGACGGGGAGGCGGCGAAATCGACCCGGACTATTTGGGTGGCGCCGCTGGCAAAGGAACTGCCCCATGCCAAGGCCAAGACGACCCCTAAGCGCCCCGAAGCCGACTGGTTGGTATTGACGTTGAAGGCCGCCCCGCTGGCGGCCCCGGTCACGCGGACGGCCGTGCAGGAGAATACGCTCGGGTCAAAAGACAAGGTGAAGCCCAAAGCGTTCTCGTTACCCGCCGCCGCCAACCCCACATAAACCGAACCACCCTGCCCTTGCAGCCAAGCCGCGTCCATGACCTGCAAGGCGCGCGACAGACCTTTGGGTCGCGACCGCTCCTCTGCCAAGACGCCGGGTCCGATCACTTCGTTGGTCGGCCCGCCCACGGGCGTGAGCGGGTCCAAACCGGCGGCGTACCGCCCGACCTGCACCCAATCGCTAACCGTGATGGCGCCATCGCCCAAGGTCGAGCGCGGCGCGCAGTCGGCCCGTTGGAACTCGGAGCTATTGGTCGGATAATCCAGTCGCGCCGCGAATCGCCCCGCTTGCACCCAGTCGGTCACCGTAACCGCCTCGTCGCCATTCGGGCGCGGGGAGACATCCCCTTCAAGCCCCGCGGCGGCTATGGCCAGCATTCCATTGGTGAAGACGACCGGCAAGGAATTGGCGAACGCATCGGAGAGCTGGCAGGCCGTCAGTTGGCCGCCAAAACCAATCGTCGTGGAGCTGGCATTAGTGAGCGCCGCCACAGTGAAGCTCACCTTGGCCACGGACCGCGCCCCGGGCGGGAAGGTCAAGCCGTCGGACAAGGCCACATCGACCCCCAACAGGCCAGCGCCGACCTGGTTAGTATTGATCACGAACGCCGCCCCGGCGGCTCCCTCGCCCAGACTGGCGCCGCTGTATGTCAGCAATAGAGGATCGAAATTCAAAGTAAAACCCAGGGCCGCCTCATTGCCATTGGCCGCTAACACGACGGGCACAGTAACGATCCCTCCGCCCACGGCGGCGCCGCCGACCGCCTCTACAAGCGCGGGGGCAAAGTCCACGCGCAAGAGGGCGTTCGCACTGACCAGCGCCCCGACGGAATTGGAAACGGTCAGCGAATAAGCGCCGGCGTCAGAGAATTGCGCGTTGCTCAGCACCAGCGAGGTGTTGGTGGCCCAAGGGATATTTGCGCCATTAACCGCCCATTGATAGGCGATGGGCTGCGCGCCAGCCACACCCGCCGCGAATGAGGCGGTCGCGCCGACTTGCACCGTCTGGCTCTGGGGCTGACTCACAAAAGCAGGAGCCAATCCGCACTTGCCCGCCCCCCGCGCGCCATAGATCGCCAGTACTTGGTCGGACGATAGAGCCTCATGATACAGGCTCGCTTCATCGATCAAGCCGTTGAAATAGACATGATTATTGTCGTCGCCGCTGAGCCGCAAGTTGCTGGCGCTCGGGGCAATGGCGCAAGCCCCGATCACATTGGTGGCCACCGGCGCGCCGTTCCAATACAGCTTCAAGGCCGATTGATCATAAGTCCAGGCGATATGATTCCAAACTCCGGCGACAATGGGGACGCCAGACTGAACCCTATATCCAGGCCAGGCTTGGCCGGGGCCGTTGAACTGGGCGATCAGCGTGGTTCCGCTCAATAGAAGCTGATAACCGTTGTTTCCCCCGCTGCCGCCGACCTTGGCGACCAGGCTTTGATCCCCGACGACGCTTTGCGCGTTGATCCAACACTCGATCGTGATCTGGTTGGTAAGCCGCAAGCTCGCCGAGTCGGGGACGACCACCGAACCGCTCACCCCATCGAAATGGAATGCCCGCCCCACTCGACCGGGGGCAAAGGCGGCCCCGTTTTGCAAGGCGCCCTGGTTGAGACCCTCGTTGTCATTCGCGTTCCCCTCGCCGCTCCACCAGCTTACCAGACCGGAGGGCGCCGGCGCGCAGGAGGGCACAGGATGGACCACCAGCGTGGCATTGCTGCTGGCGGCGAACCCGATGCTGTTCGTCAGGAGCAGCGTATAAACGCCCGCCTGGCCCGGCTGCACATCGGAGAGCGTCAGCGCGCCCGACGTGGCGCCCACGAGGTTCGAACCATTGAATTGCCATTGATAGCTAAAGGGCGCCAAGCCGCGGACCACCGCGCTCAAGGTGACCACGTCCCCCTCTATGGCGTTTTGGCTCTGCGGTTGCGTCACGAAGGCAGGCGCGGGGTCGGCGTTGACCTGAACATCATCCAACGCCCAGTGGTCATAATTGACTCCTCGAGTGTACAACTGGCGCCAACGGAATTGCGTGAGCGCGGCCTGGGCGCGCGTCGGCAGCGCCAGATAAATATTGGTCCAGGCGAGGTAAATTGTCCCGCCAAAGGACCCAATTTGAACCCACCCGCCCAGAGTATTGCTATTGGTGTATTCCAGAACAATAGGCGAATAGGGTGGACTCAGCCCGTTCCACGTGTTCGACGCGCCGCTGGCAATGCGAAGCTCAAACCGCGCAAAGCCGCCGGCGCTGGTGTTCAGAGGTTGGGTGGCGGCATAGCGGGAGCCGCTTCCGCCGAACCAAAGCGAATTGGGAGCCGAGACGCACCCGCCATAGTTGGTCGCCAACACTGTTCCTCCAAAACCGGACCATTGAGATAGGTCAATGCCCGGGTCAAAACCATCGAACAAGGTCGTAGAGGCTACTCGGGCCACGAGCGTTGCATTAGAACTCAACGCGGCCCCATAGAGGTTGGTTACCTCGACCGCATAAACGCCCGCCTGGTTAGTGGTCACCCCCGACAAGGTCAGCGCCGAGCTGGTGGCGTTGGCGAGAGGGGCGCCGTTGAAGAACCACTGGTAGCTGAGAGGCGGCGTACCGCCGACGGCCACCGACATTGTCGCCGAGGCTCCGACGGCAACCACTTGGTCATTTAATTGTGAGAGGATAAACGGAGCGACGGGCGCGAGGCACTTGCCCGCGCTACCCGCCGCATAGATGGCCTGAATCTGGCTGGCAGAGAGGGCGGTATTGTAAACGGCGGGCTCGTCGATCAAGCCGTTGAAATACCGCGACGGATTCGCGGGATCGTGGCCAATCTGCAAAGCGTTTCCCGAAGGAACAATCGGACCGGGCGCGCTTACCGGAGCCCCCACCGACACTCCGTTGAGATAGAAAGAAACGTTGGTTCCGTCGAACACTCCGGCCACATAACTCCACTGGTTAATCGCCAGGGCGCCGGCCGCGGTTATACCCCACCCCTGGAGCCCGCCGGCGTAAATGCCGAAGCGTACACTGCTTGTTCCATAGAGTTCCAGGGTGTAACCCGCATTCTGAAAATAGGTCCCATCCCCCGCTTTCTTGATAATGGGAGCGGCCACTGGATCCAAGGGCATCCGGGGGTAAATCCAAGCCTCGACCGTTACTTGATTGGTGGGATTGAGACTGGGGTTGTCGAGAACGTCCACATATTGACTCCCGCCATCTAAATCAAAGGCCATCCCTACCTTGCCGGCGGCAAAACTAACGCCTCCGACCAAGGCGCCGTTATTCAGGCCGCTCTCATCGTTCGCATTGCCCTCGCCCGACCACCAACCCACCAACCCCGCGGGCGGCGGCGCGCAATTCGTCTGCGCGCTGGCGGGTTGAATTGGGGAGGCGGCGGCGGCGAGGAACACCAGGGCGGATGCCAGACGCGACAACAGATATCTATCCATCCCGCACGGATTCGTCATACCAATATCCTCAAGAAGGCGATTAAAGCGCCAGCGAACACCGCCATGAGTGGAAATATATAAAAGACCGACCGCGATGTCAATAGCTACTTTAAGCTGTATTAATGTTTCCGCGAATAAACGCCTCCAACCGGACGCCCCTTGGGGCTCAGTCCCCTTCGGTGGCGCGGCGAAAGCGTTTCTTGATGGCGTGGCGGGCCTTATCGGCCAGCATCCGTTGCTTGGCGCCGCGGCTGCGACCTCGCTTCTGCCGTCGAGCCTTCTCCTTGCGCTCGCGTTCAGCGGCGACTTGGGCGGCTCGCAGCGATTGGAGCTTGTCCAGCAAAAGTTCCCGGGCCAGCAGGCGATTCTGCCCCTGGTGCCGCGTGGTCTGGCACTTAACCTGAATCCCGCTGGGCCGATGAATCAACATGACGCAAGTGGAGGTCTTGTTGACATTCTGACCGCCATGGCCGCCAGCCCGGACGAAAGTCTCTTCGATATCGGCCTCGACAATGCCCAGTTCGGCCATCCGACGGGCCAAGGGGTCCTCGTCTTCCAGCCCCAAGGAGGGAGTTGTTTGCAGGGGGTACATAGAAAAGGACAGGCTAGTTGCCTGTCGCTCTCTGTTATTGGCCTACCCGCCCGAGTTGCGGGGCGCAGGCCGCAGCAGTTGGGCTACTTCATCAGCAGCATCTGGCGCGCGCGTTTGATCGCGATATTGAGCCGACGCTGATAATGAGCGGGCAACCCGGTGTATTTGCGGGGCAGAATCCGGCCCTGATCGGTCACAAATTGACGAAGCAGGTTGGTATTCTTGAAATCCAGCGTGTCCACCGTGAAATCAATCTTGGGTTTAGGTCGCGGGGTGCGGACTTCCGAGAAGGAAGACCGGCCGCGAGCGCCGCGTTTGTCGGACTTTTCGGGGCGAGTTTTTCGTGGCATAAAGGTGGCTATTTGATTTCGCGATGCACCGTATGGCGGCGCAGGGCTGGATTATACTTCTTGATCTCCAGCTTTTCGGTCTTGAGTTTCTTGTTGCGAGTGGTGACGTAACGCGAAGGGGATTTGCCCTCTTTGCGCGCTTCCGTGCATTCAATGGTGATTATTTCCCGAGCCATAAATTATTCTTTTTCTTTAGGTTTCTCTTCCGTTTCTTCTTCCTCGCCTTCAACTTCGGTCATTCCGACGGCGTCAACCGTCCCCAGGGCGCCAAGGCGCCGCTGGCGCAGGGCGCCGTCGCGTTCCAATTGGGCCTGGGCCTGAACGGTAAAGCGCGTCCACGGGATGGCTTCCAACCGGCTCTTGGGGATGGGTTTTCCGGTCAGTTCACAAATCCCGTAAGTATTCTTTTCAATGCGCTTCAGGGCCTCTTCAATCTCGTAGATTGCGTCCTGGTCCGAGGACAAAAGGCTCAAAGCGAAGTCACGGTCGAAGTTATCCGTGCCCGAGTCGGCCATGTGCAGGCTGTAGCCCGCCATTTCCTGGGCGGATTCCTTGGCCAAGCCGTTCATTTGGCGCATCAGTTGCTCCCGCAGCTCCAGGAGGCGCTCATAAAACTTCGCCCACTCTTCCTTGACTCGCGCCCTGCCGTCGGGATGCTCAGCGAGCTGCGGCCGGCCGAGAATGGCGGCCAGCGTGGCTGAGCCGTGCGGTTTGCTCCCCGCCGGCGCCTTCTTGATGATCTCTTTTTTCTTCGTTGTCACAAATCAAACGACTTCATTTTGCGCGGCTCCGAGCCTTCGCTTCCTCGCTGGAAAGACCCGGGCCATCCCAGAGAGTGGGCGAATCTAGCAAAAACCCACAAAACTTCCATAACAATTTTCAAAAAAAATCGCGGCGCCGCCCCGCCCCCTACCGTTTCTCGATGCAGGCGTAGGCATTATGGTTATGAATGCTCTCATGGTTCTCGGCCTCGACTCTGTACCAAGACACGTCGGGATGCGCGTTGAGCTTCAGCGCCACGTTGCGCACCAGGTCCTCCACGAAGACCGGGTTGTCATAGGCCCGTTCCGTCACTGCCTTCTCATCCTGGCGCTTGAGCAATGCATAGAGCTCCGAGCTGCCGGAGCCCTCGATGATCGCGATCAGATCCTCAATCCAGACCGGCTTCCGCGAACGGATGCGGACGGTGACTTCCCCGCGCTGGTTGTGCGCCCCATAGGCCGCGATCGCCTTCGAGCACGGGCAGAGCGTCGTCACCATGGCTTTGACCGTAAGCACGAAATCGATCTCCCGGCCGCATGCCGCCGCGTCGAACCGGGCCACGTAGTCCATGACGCTTTCCATCCCGGAGACCGGCGCCCGCTTCACCATGAAATAGGGAAACTCCATCTCGAGGTGCGACGTCGCCGCGTGGAACTTTTCCTGCATGGCATGAAGGATATCGGGCAGGTTCTCCACGTGCACGATCTTGCCGTGGGCGTTGAGCACCTCCAGGAACCGGCTCATGTGCGTGCCTTTGAATTCTTTGGGCAGATCCACGAACATCCCGATCGTCGCCACGGTGTTTTGGACGGCGAAGGCCTTATCCCGAACCTGAATGGGAAAACGCATCCCCCGCACCCCGACCTTATCGATACGGAGCTCGCGGTGATCGCGCTCGCTTTGCTTATCGTGCAGCTTGACCGGCGCCGGCGCCAACCGGGAAGTTCCAGTTTCGAGGCGATTCCGACGGCCCGCCAGCGTGGTTTTCTTTGCGCGAGAGATTATGCGCGTTGTTCCGTTTTTTCCCGGCTTTTGCATTTTTGAAAGGTAGCAGCGAATCCCTTTTTTGCAAAACGTTTCCCGCGCGGACGACATGACGGCAGCCCAAGAAGCCAAGCGCCGCCCGGGGTCAGGGATGCATTGGACATCCCCCTCTTGCGGCGCCTGGCCGAACGACACTCTGATCCATACACGCCCGGTTCCAGCTTTGACATTCTCGGGCTAAAGCCTTATCAAGCCGCCATGAATCCGCGCCCTCGCACACTGGTTCGCGGCGCCTGGCTCCTGGCCTTGGGTTGGGCCATCGTCTCCGCCAACGGGGAGACATTCCGCGTCGCCACCTATAATCTCGAAAGCTATCTCGACTTGCCCACGCAAACGCGGCAGCCCAAGTCCGCCATAGCCCGCGCCCAGGTGCAAACGAATCTCCTCGCCCTTAAACCCGATGTGGTCGCCCTTCAAGAAATGGGCGCCGTCTCCGCCCTCCAGGAACTCCAAACGTCCCTGAAAACCGCAGGCCTCGATTTGCCCTACTGGGAATACGTCGCCGGTCATGACACCAATATCCACGTCGCCATCCTCAGCCGCTTTCCTTTCACCGCCCGACGCGCCCATACCAACGAGGACTTTTTGCTGGGCGGGCGTCGCTTCCGGGTCAGCCGCGGGTTCGGCGAGCTCGATATCCAGGTCAACCCTCGCTTTTCCTTTACGCTGTTGAGCGCGCATCTCAAATCCCGGCGCGTCATCGCCCAGGCGGACGAGACGGAACTTCGCGTCGAGGAAGCCCGCATTTTGCGCGGAATTATCGACGCTCGCCTCGCCTCCAATCCCAACCTGAATTTGATCGTTTTGGGCGATTTCAACGACACGTACGACTCGCTTTCCACGCGCATGATCCTCGGCCGCGGCCGCGCCCGCCTCATCGACACGCGTCCGGCTGAACGCGATAGCCTCGACGCCGAACGCGAGGCTCCCTCCGGGGACTCCCGGCGGATCGCGTGGACCCATTATTACAGCAAAGAGGACTCCTACTCGCGGATTGATTACATCCTCCTAAGCCCCGCCCTGGCCCGCTATTGGATTGCCAACGAAACCTACGTTCTGAGAATTCCCAATTGGGGCCTCGCCTCCGATCACCGGCCGTTGGTGGCGACGTTCGACACGGGGGAATAATAGCCGTCGCTTACGCTCCAAAGGCGCGCGGCGCGAGCCGGAGTCGCGGGACCTTAGCGGCGACCGGCCTCAAGAGATGATGGAGGTTGCTCAGTCGTAGCCAAATTGACGACAGTACGATTCAAGCGCCGGGAGAATGGGAGCCAAGTGCTTCTCATAGTAACGCCACCGGGCGACCGAGCGAGCATAAACCGGGCGGGTGACGTCCTGGTAAGTGGGCGAGTAGAGCTGCTTTTTCCGGCTCTTCTCATAGAATCGGACTTGAGCTTCATGCCACGGCAGGCCGAGGAACTTGGTGACTCGTTGGCCCTCAGTTTCCAAATCCGCGACCAAATCTTCATAACGGGTTTCGATCCAGTCGAAGTCCTCCCACTGTCGTACCGCCAGCCAGATATCCATCAGGTCCGAATAGTGTTTGGCCAACCGTTCAAAGCTAAGAAAATTGACGTTGATGGGGTTGAGCGGGATGTTCTGAAAATAGCAGCTTAAGACGACGTCTCGAGGGTCGCGCAAGGCAATGATGACGCGCAGTTCGGGAAAGACGCGCAACCAAATCGGCAACCGGGCGGTGGGCGAGGGATTCTTATCCACGATCAGTTTTCCGACGGCGTCGGGGCCCGCTTCCTGGAGGAGGGCCTCGACATAGAGCCGTCGCAGCCCGTTGAGCCGCCGGCTGGAGTGTTCGCGGAACTGCTGGAAAGCCGGTTCCAGGAGTTCAGTGAGGGCCGTCGGTTCATCGAGCGCGGCAACCTCCGGGTGGGCGTCCAGGACCTGTTCGAGCAGCGTAGTGCCGCTCCGGGGATGGCCGCCTAAAAAGGCCAATCGCGGAACCGGCTCACGCTTTTCGGGCGGAAAGACTTCGGCCCAGGCGCGCGGAACGTCGCGCGGCAAGCGTTGGGTGAACCGGCGCGCCCGTTCGGCCCCCTGATCGTACCCGCGCAGGAGCAATCCTGTATCCGTCAAGCCCAAAACAAGCTGTTTAGCCTCGCTCAGCAGAAGCATGGCCCCATCATAACGTTCCGTCCGATCCAGAATCTGGGCCAACTCGTAACGGCAGGCATAACGCACGAACGGGTGCCGCGGCTCCGAAGCGATCAAGTCGCGGAGCGCGCGTTCGGCGGCTTCGATTTTGTTTTCCCGCCGATCGAGCACGGCCGCAAAATAGCGCGCCTGGTCATCTCGCGGATCGATGGCCAGGCATTCCTCAACCGCCGCGCGCGCCTCATCGAGGCGATGGTTCTGTTCCAGCAGGACGGCCAAGCTGATCCGCGGATTGACGGCGCGGGGGTTCGCCGCGGCGGCGCGCTGGAAACAAGCGCAGGCAAGGTCGGGCTTCCGCAGCCCCTGGTATTGGTGGCCGATCAGACCGATCAGTTCATAATTCCGCGGGTCGAGATCCATCGCCTTGCCCCACGCCGCGGCAGCCACCTCAGGCTTCCTCAGACCGCTGGCGGCATTGCCGTATTCCATCCAAAGGACGGACGCCCGTGGACACTGACGAGTGAGAGAGTGGTAGAGTGGCAGCGCCTGAGTAAAATTCCGCGCCAGCAGATGGCGGCGCGCCTGATCGACTTGTTGTTGAATTTGGGCGGGAGTCATGCGCTACCCCCAGCAAGTCCCCTTTGGGGCCCAACCGTGGGGCGGACCTCCGGACTGACCGTTCGAAGGGCCCCCGGCCCATCGGGCGGAGCCGGAAACTCCGCCAGCCGGCAGGCCAGCGGCCTGCCCCGCTTCAGCCAAGTGAGAATTGCCGGGCTACCCTGGTCGTTTCGCGCGATTAACGCTTGCTTTTGCACCTGGCCCATTCTGTACACCCAACCCGGCCACCCTTCAAGGCTCATCGGCCAGGCGCGGCTAACGGACATAGCGGGCTTTGCCGGCGTTTTGTTTTGCGATCTTGCGGCCGCAAATGATGTGTGCTACGTCTTATTATCGGATCACAGGAAGGGTTTCAATGTGGTTCGAATGTATCGGGGGCTATCGCCATTTCTTTCTGTTAGGGGGGAAACGGTACAACGGGCTGTTCAAATCGCCTGGAAGATATGCCTTCGACAATGAGTCCTTATGAAACTCGTCATTCCGCCTCGCTCGCTAGGAGGCAGACCGGTTGTTATCAAGTCACAAGTTCCTATTAAGTTTATGAAAAGAGACCGTTTAAATCACCACAATCCTCAACTCAGGCAGGTTGCCTGCACGGTTTCGGCCGCGGCGCTCATGCTGGGTGTCAGTTCCGCCGCCACCGTCGGGTTCCACTTCCAATGCGATTATTGCTCCGCCGCCTCCTATTCGGGCGCCGTGGTCACCGCGTCCGCTTTCGGCGTCGGCGTCAATGCCTGGGAAAGCCTGACACAGATGGAAACCGGCTACGGATGCGCGGCGGGTTATTACACCCTCAACCAAACCGTCAACACGTCTCCCTCGGACCCTGGTCTCAATCCCCTGCCCAACGGATCGATCACCGTCACTTGGTCGGCCTACACGGCAAACGTCAGCGGCTTCGGCGGCTACGACCGTTCCGGCCCGCACTATACTTTCGGAGGACCCAACGCTCGTCCGGGAAACGAGCAGGTTTATTGGGGTTTCTTGCGGGATGGAGTGAATTTTGGGCCGGGCTCCAGCGGAGGAGATAATAACCAGCCCGGCTACTCCATCGATCTGGTCGGGCTCAAAACTTTATTCACCAATACGCCCTTTGCCATCCAGTTGATTGCCTCGGCCGACTCGATGCAGTACCTCACCAACGCATTTGTCATTGATGCCACCGCCGGTACGACGCAATCGGTGGTTTATGCGAGCACGCCGCCAGTATCGGATTCGGGAGATACGGCCTGGGTTCGGGGCCCTGGCGGTGGTTTGAGCACCGCTTCCGGGGCGCTCAACACCGATCACGTGCAGATCATCGGCAACCGCGCGGCGCATGTGGCCGGCAAGACGACGGGATACAATTTTGCCAGCACGATCTCCGGCTTCATCGTGACCGACAAACCGGTGGTATCGATGCCACCGAATTCGGTGCTGGCTATTGGGGGTGACTCCATCGCGCTAAGCGCGTATGCCGTCGGCGTGCCCCCGCTCGCCTACCAGTGGCGCCACAACGGGGCTCCGATCTCAGGCGCGACCACAACGACCCTCGCCCTGAACAACGTCACTCTCGCCACGGCCGGCAGCTACGACCTGGTGGTGACCAACAACTACGGAATGGATGTCAGTTCGCCGGCAACCGTCACTCTCGATACGATTGCCACTACCGCTGGTTCGAACTATGTGCTCGACTCCAATCCCAACGCCGCCCAGCACGCCGGGCTGAATTTGGGCGCCACCTGGCTGGCCTCAAGCGCCGACTCCTCCGGCCTCACCCGCACGGGCGTAATGAGTTTTTCGGCCTCGGCCACCAACCAGATTGTCGTGCCGAACGACACAAACTTCAATGCCAACGCCGGTACGGTGATGTTTTGGATGCGCTCCGCGGGCGTGGCGGACCCCGCCGGCAACCCGGTCGCCTTGTTCGATCGTTCCGGCGCCGACGGATTGCAAATCCTGATGAACCCGGATGGAACCCTCCAGGCCCAGGCCGTTTCACAGGCGAGCAAGGCTGTGGCCACCAATCCCGAGAATGACAACCATTGGCACCACGTCGCGGTCACGTTTGACCAGACTGCGGGCAGCATGGCTGTTTACGTGGATGGAGTTTCCATTAGCGCCGTCGGAGGCCTCACGTGGAATTGGCCCGCCAACCAGCAAATCGAACTGGGAACCTCCCATAATTCGTTCCAATCTTACGACGGACTGCTGGCGGATGTCCGGTTCTACAATCAAGTTCTCTCCGACGCGCAAATTGCGTCGGTTTACAGCACCAGCGCCCTGGCCAATGCGTCCGCGCTGATCTTGCGGCTGAACTTCCAAACCGCGCCCGTCGACGGCGTGACGCTGCAATGGCAGGCCAAGGATGTTATCCTGCAAACCTCCGACTCGGCCCAAGGCCCGTATGTGGATGCGCCTGAGGTCACTTCGCCGTACGATGCCGCCACGCAGCAAGCCCAGAAGTTCTACCGCTACCGCGGACATACCCCGCGAACGGTCGTGAGCAATCCCTTCCTAATGTAACGTTCGAAAACGCGCCGCCGGGCGGGAGCCACCCGTCCGGCGGCGGCGCAATTGGGGACGTCCTTCCCCGCTTGCGCCGGTCAGGGCTTCCTCGCATCATCCTGGCGGATGATCGGAACGACACTCAACGTGGTGGGGATCTTAGCGGGCGGCATAGCGGGCTCGGTTAAGCGTTGGTCGCTTTCCAGCGCGGCGGAGACCAATGTCAAAATCGGCCTGGGAGCCTTCACCGTTTACTACGGGCTGCGGTTGACGTGGCTGAGCGTCAACGGAACGCTGCTTCAAGTTCTAAAACAAATTCTTATCGCTGTCCTGGCGATGGTCGCGGGCAAGGCGGCAGGGAGGCTTATGCGCCTGCAAACCTTCTCCAATCGCCTGGGCCGGAACGCCCGAGGGCAAATCTCCGCCGCCAAACCAGACGCCCCCGGAAAGCTCGGAACGGGTTTCCAGGTTTGCGCCGGGCTTTTCTGCGCCGCGCCGCTCGGGATCATCGGCGCCGTGCAAGACGGTCTTTCCGATTACTTCTATCCGCTGGCGGTCAAGGCGGTCATGGACGGCTTGGCGGCGATGGGGCTGGTAGGCTTGTTCGGCCGGGGGGTTCTTTTGTCGGCCCTGCCGGTCCTCGCCATCCAGGGCACCCTAAGCTTGGCGAGCGCACAATTCCTGAGGCCTTTTCTCGAAAGCAGGGAACTTCTGGATTCAGTCAACGCCGCGGGTGGATTGATGGTCTTCTCGGTGGCCTTGGTGATTCTTGGACTAAAAAAGATCGAGATGGCCGATTATTTACCCAGCCTGGCGTTTGCGCCACTCATCACGTGGCTCTGGCGCTAAACGAGGCTGAGGCCGGCTACCATCCAAAGAAGCGATAGGGGTCGTCCCATTCGGTCGGCCGCGCCAGGTACAGGCCATCGAGCCACCGACCCGCAGTCGGATCCTGGACCGGTTCCAAGCGGACATCGGCAAGCCAAAGTTTGCCCGTGCCACTGAACCAGATCTGGAACTTGGTCCCGTTGACCGCTGTTTCCTTGGCTTGGAGGACAACCGAAATCGTCTGCCATTCCGCTTTGGGCGCGAAGTTCTGATATTCGAACAGCGAATGCCAGTTGACTGTATTCTGCACGGTCCAGGAGAGGTTCTTGGCGGTCAGAGTCTCGGCGCGGGTTCGCAGCGACAACCGATACCACTGGCCGCCTCGGATGGGCATCTCATGCTGGGCGATCATGACTTCCGGCGCCTTGCCGCCGGCCAAGACCGGCGCCACGCTGATGACCTGGGCCCAACCGTTTCCGTCTCCGGAGATTACCTCGCGCTGACAGACCACGCCATTGCCGCTCGGACCGCACTCCCACTTGTCGGCCAGGCCGTCCTTGTCGGAATCGAGGTTAAAATCACCATTCTCGACGAGCGATGCTCCCGTGGATGCGCCGACTGGATCGCCAAATCGCTCCAACAGCGGCGTCCTGCCGGCAACACCGAGGTTGCCCAGCAATCGGCTCACCGCGAAGGAAGCGCGCCCAAAGGTGCGGCGCAAGTTGAATCGCTCGGAGTCGCGGTTGGTCGAACTCAGCGTCCCGATCTCCTTAACCACTTGAAAGGGAGGCAGTTGACAGAAAACGACGTTGCCCGCAGCCGCCAGAACTCCATCGCCGTAGGCTACAGCTCCCCCCTCGACCAGGGGCAGCGCGCGAGGGTCGCGATTATGCACATCGGCCGGGGCTACTCCGACCAGCAAGGATTGAGCGCTGAAAGGGGCAAACCAGGCGGCGATATGTTCCGCCTGATGCATGGTCACCTTAGTGGGTAGGAACGCGTTCGCCTCTTCCGCATCCAGTCCAAGGGCCAGGACGCGACCGCCCGCTCTCACCCACCCCGAACTGGCGGGCGCCTTGGCGGCGAGGTCAAGCCCTCCACCGGGACCCACCACCAAAACCTGATCTTCCGCAAGGGGTACGCCCTTAAACGGCACGGCTTCGATCCCGCACGCCTCCAGCCAGTCCAAACCGGCGCGTTCTCCCGCGTAGATTGCGGCGCACCGCGGGGTGGGGCGCCATTCCGCGACATAGCGGAGGACGTTACCCGCCAGCGTCTCGGCCGCCGGATCGAGGTCGGTCCGCCCGGTCACGTCCATCTGGCAGAAAAGGACCACCCCCCTGCCCTCGCGGTACTCAAGGAGCGGACTGTATTGGAGCGCGTAGCCGCCGTCGACGATCGGCAGGAAATCACCTCGTGGCGGCTTCTCGATGAGCACCGAGGCAACGTTGCCCCAGTTGCCGCAGCGCCATAATCGCGTGACCTCCAACCCGCTCCAGCGTACCGTTGGCGCCCCGCTGTAGCGCGGACTTAGAGTATAATCCAGGGTGGGAGGCAGGAGGGTGGACGCACCGCGCCAGTCACGCAGATCCTCCGCTTTGAGGCCAGCCAGCAGTGGACTATCCGGCACGCGCGGCCAAACCTGCCGCAGACCGTATTCCTGGACCCTAAAGCCGAGCCGCTTTTCCAATGCCTCTGCGGTCTGCTCGAATACGATCACCTTTAGTCCATCCCGCACCCGCTTAAGGACCGGCGCCGGGCCATTCACCGTCAGCGCCGCCTTGCCGATCAGGAGTATATCGAAACCTGCAAGATCCGCGGCCGCGTCCACCGGTTGGCAGGCAACCCCCAGCTCGGCCATGAGCTTGGCGGATTGGCCCGGCGGGTCGAAGAGCGCGATCTTAGGGGACGAGCGCGGCCGCGCTGGGTGCGGGAGGACCTGGACCGTAAAGGCGTCTTCCTGGCTTTCTCCAGTGCTGAATTTGAAGGCTGCGGTTATCGCGTAACTACCCGGCGGCAGTGCGGCGGGCAGACTGATCTTGACCGGGATCCGCGCCTGATCACCCGTTGGAACGACCACCTGTCTAGCGCCCCCAAAGCCCGGCCCAAGGTCGGCCGACCAGGACGCGTCGCAGGTCACCATCCGGCGGGAGTTATTGATAACAACGAGCTGCTTCTCGATCCTTTCGCCGGGATAAAACACGTGGTCCTCGCTGGTAAAACGCTCCGGTCTGCCCGCGATCCAGCCCAGCAACGGTAGGTTATTGCGGAGCAACGATGTGGCGGTAGGCGTGGCAACCCAGTCAGAAGCCTGGTAGGCGAGGTCGAAGCGGGCGTAAGTGCGGTCAATGAAATCCGGGCTGTAGCCCGGCTGTTGCAGGTTTTCCCAGTCCACGGGCAAGGCCTCGCGGTGGTGTTGAAATCCCTCGCGCAATCTCCAAAAGCGGTCGTGCTCCCAGGGCGAATTGGCGGACAGGCCCCACGTTCGGAAGGCGCGCCAATTGGCGGTAGTATAGGCGGCTTGCACAGGCTGCAACTCGTCCAATCGCGCATCGCCCACCGGGTAGGGATAATCCCAACGATTCCAAGCCGAGCGCTCGCGAAACTGCCGCGCTTCCCATCGGAGGTTGCGCTTTTCCCGGTCGCTAATCTGGTAGGCCGCATCGCCGAGGAACTGAGCGTTCCATTCGGCGATACAATATTCCCACGGTACCGCGGCGCTGCCGAACTCGCGCTGGCCCTTGTACCACCCGCGGTACATCGTCCAGTCCCAGCCGAACGGCGCTCCGTACTCAACCAATACCATTGGTTTCGTCCCCGCGCTCGACCAGCGTTCGAACCAGTCGTCCAGCTCCTGAATCGGCGCGAAATTGGGATAGAAGTTCAACGTGTACATCGCGCTCAGGTCGCCCGAGGAATGATGATAGACGATCCGCGCGCGGTCCAAGCGCTTCACGATCGCCTCGCAGCGCAACGCGAGCGCGACGTTGCGGGCGGCCCACGGATCCCGAGGATCGGCATGCCCGTCCATCATCTGCGGGTTGAGATCCTCGTTGTAACCCGTGGCATTGTGACTCATCGCATAGCACACCACTGACGGATGGTTGCCCGCCACCTGGACGTAAAATGCCGCGTGGCCGGCGTAGCCGTTCGTTTGGTCTGCCTCCGCCGTCCGCCAGTCATAACCGCTGAAATGCGGCTGCGACAATGCTACCAACATCCCCGTGTCGTCTGCCGCGCGGAGGATCTCCGCGAAGCTCAAGTGCGAGCCGGGCTCGCAGCCATAGTTGTGGGTATAGACGAAATTGATTCCGAAACTCCTCAGGCGTAACAGGCTCTCCCGAGCCGCGGCATAAGTCGCCGGCGCCGCCCCCACCTGCGCATTGTCCAGCGGGACCACCGACAGATACAACCGGCTGCCGTTCAAGTAGAAGTCGCGTCCCTGGATCCAGAACTCCCGGAAACCGAATCGAACCGGCGCCGCGACGTCCGCCACCCGCCCGGTCGCGTCGATGAGCGACAACTCGGCCGCGTACTGGTTCTCGGGCGTGATAATGTCCCAGAGTTTAGAAGGCTTCCATGAGGCCGTGAACGTCTCGTGTCCTCCTTTAACCTCGCTTGCGGAAAAGATCGGACCGTTGAATTCCGCCACGCGCTGGTCGTGATCGCTAATCCGTGCGCGTAACTGGTACTGCCCGCCGGCGAGAAGGCCTTGCATCCGGGCGTTGAAGGTGATCTGGCGCTGACGAAACGAGGTCTCAATCTCCACTTCAGAGAGCCGCGCCCCGGCGGGCTCGCCGACCAGCCATAGGTCCCCGCAGAGGCCGCGGCGTTCGACGCTGCCTTTTTTCTGCCTGGCGGCATTGGTGTCGTTATAGGACTCCAGCACCGCTTTGAGCGGCAGCGCCACCACCCGCAGACTTAGTACGTGCGTGGCGCCCGGACAGACCGCGGCGGAAAGGTCCGCCGCGCCGCCCGGAAATCGGATCTCCCCTACCTGCGTACCGTCCACATAGATCGCGGCATAGGAATTCACGTACTGCGCCTCCAGGCCAATGCGCCGACCCGCCCAATCCGCGGGAATGGTTATCTCTCGTTGGTACCAGGCGCTCTGGATTTCGCTGAGCTTCGTGTTCGCCCAACTTGGATCGGGGTATAGGGTCTGGTAGTCGCTCTGCATGTAGTCCTGAATGCCGGGCCAGCAGGCCGGCACCTTGTAGTAACCCCAAGCCCCGCTCGGCGCTTGGATGGCGTCGTCCCGCGCCGGTTGCCAGTTCCACAATCCGTTGATGCAAACGCGTTCGCGGGTGGAGGTGGCCTCGCGGGCGGCTTTGGCCAGATCCCAGACTGCTTTGACACCGGGCGGCAAGGCCACGCCGGGTTGCCCCGCCCGCAAGCCCGGAGTTAGGAGCAGCCCGCACGCCACCGCCACCGCCAGCGGGATCGCCATCGACCATTTCGTTTGAGGACCGTCCGCCGGATGGGAATTCAGAGAGCGCATAGTGTTTGTTGCATTTATGACGGGCGGGGCGGGCAATGGCCTTATGCGCCCAGCACTTCAACCGGTCAGGCGCATCTGGAGCCGCAGTAACACACATTTGGCGCTACGGCCCACCGATTTTCGTTCGTTGGCACGCTGGGCGCGACGACCCCTTACTCTACCCTCCATTCGAGAATGCCGCCAGACCACTCAGGTTGCAATTGGACTTCAAGGCGGAGGGCCCTGGTCTCGATGGCGTCGAACGCGACCCGGTTGAAACAGTCCATCTCCGTCAGGTAGGCGGAAGCGCCCGGTACCGGCTTCCACTCATCGCCGGTCTTGAAGAGCACCTGCCAGGACTGTGGCACGCGGCACTGGGCCTTGATGCGCCGCTCATCCCACCAATAGACCGCAACCGCGGATACCTTCTCCTCTTGCGCGAAATCATATTCCACCCACTCTTTGGCGCCCCGGTGGTCCCACCAGGTGAAGCGAGGAATCTTAGTGTCGTCCGAAGCGGCCGGCTCGATCTGGTCGTTGAGGGCGGCCACGGTATCTTTCTGCCAGCAGTGAGATGCCGACGGCGTGGCGCGGCTGGCGAGAGTTGGCAGGGGCAGCGGCTCGGCCAGCCCAAACGTCTCGGGTATCCAAACCCTCATCTCACCGGGTTGCCGGTTGGCGTTTGCGAAATAGGGAATGGCCGTGAACTCGACCCGGTCGACGCCGGGGACATCGGCCGAAGACAGATAAAGCGGCTCCGGCCAGGGCGCAGAATGTAACGCGAGGGCCTGCCCCTGGATTACCGTCACGCCGCCAAGCAACTCGGGGCGATAGGACGCGGCAAGCTGCGTTTCCGGCGGAAGCACGAGATTCCGGACATGCCCTCCATTGTCCGTGGCTTCGAGGCAATAGACAAGGGGCCCGCGCCGGAGCGCCGCTCGCCCCAAATCGGCCTCGACCTTGGGATGAGCCTTGATACGTTGCACGGGCATCGGCAGGGACAACTCGACGGTATCACCGCGACCCCACCTTCTTTGGAGGCGGGCATAGCCGCGAACTCGATCAAAAAGGGCGAACGGTTTTCCGTTCACCCGCAACCGCGGGTCGCCGCACCAACCCGGCAGCCGCACATTCAGGGCAAACTCCGTTTCGTTTTCCGGTTCAACGGAGAGCCTAATCTCCCCCTCCCAAGGATAACGCGAGGTTTGCTTGAGCAGCACTTTAGCGCCGTTGATCGTCATCGAGGCGCGGCTGCCGATAAACTGATTCACATACACCGCGCCGGATTCCTGAGCGTAAATATAACCCGGCAAAGCGCCCATTATTTTCAAGAACATCGGCGGACAACAGGGACAGCCGTGCCATGCCCACCGCTGCCGGTCCTTGCCCGCTTCGAGCGGGTTTTCATAGAAGTAAGTATCTCCTTTCAGCGATACGCCGCTCAGAACTCCGTTGAAAAGCGCGCGCTCCAGTTCATCGGCGTAGCGCGCGTCGGCCAGCAGCAAGTTCATGTTGTGATGGAAAAAACCGGCCCCGATCGCCGCGCATGTTTCGAGGTATCCGTTGTTGGGAAGCGCGTAATCGGAGCCGAATCCTTCATGACCCGCCACGGCGCCCAGGCCCCCGATCACATACATCCGCCGCTGGACCATATTGTCCCAGAGCCGTCGCGCCGCCGCGACGTAATCTTCGCGGCCATTCACTCTGGCGGCGGCGGCCAGGCCAGCGCAAAGCAAGGTGGCCCGCACCGCATGGCCTTCGATGGTTTCCTGTTGCAGCACCGGTTGGTGGTCCTGGCCATACGCGCCGTAGCTCTGGCGGCCTTCATGATGGCCGCGATTCTCGATCCAAAACTCGGCCAGCTTGAGATACCGCTCCGGCTCCACGGGCGCGAGCATCCTGGATTTCAACTCCGGCTCTTCCCGGAAGAGGAGATAGAGCTTCACCAGCGCTTCTTCGCCCAGCGAATGGCCCGGCACGACATTCATGCGGGGCGGCGGCCCCATCACATCGGCCATGTGGTTGGCGAGATTGACGGCCGTTTCGAGCAGGCGCGCCTTCCCGGTAGCGTGATAATAATGCACCGCGGCTTCGACCAAAGCGCCGGCGTTGTAAACATCGTGCTGCCATTTGTCGTCACCCCCATTGAGACCCCAGCGGTGGTTCGGTTCTTTGAGCTGGGTATAAGTGTTGGGATACCCATCGGGATCCCGGGCGGCGGCCGCGGCAATTCGCTCGATGTAACCGTCCAGGCGCCTCTCCAACTCCGCGTCGCGCTCTGTCGCCAAAAAATCGGCGCTGCCGCGGATCATCTCATAAATGAGGCCGTCATACCACGGAGGACCTCCATGGTCGCCGCCCGTGCCGTCGCGGATCTTGTCGAAGTTGGTCAGCGGGCCGTCTTTTTCAAACTTCGAGAAGCAGTCGGGAATAGTGACCTCCCGCCAGACCTTTAGCTTAGGCGACCAGAACTCGTCCTCAAGAATCACCTTCGGGTTGGGAACTGGGAGCAGTTGATGAGGGGTTTGGCCTCGGGCAAATGCTGACGCGGCCAGCGCGCTCAGGACCACCACGGTGGTAAGAAATCTTTTTGAACGATTCCGTTCCATAACCAAACCGGCCGAAGTTCTATTCTAATGGTTGGACGGTGAATCCACCACCACGCCAGGCGGCGCCTCGATCCTGGAACTAATAGTCCCGTCGGCTTTTCGTTCATGCCGGACCCGAATAGGACCCTGTGGCGTCGGGTAGGTCCCTTCGGCCCACTTGAGGTTGCCCAACAAAGGGGCGATGCGCACCCGTTTGCAGCCGGGCTCGAGCGGCTTGACGCCCAGCACTGTTTGGCTTAACCAGGCCGTCGGGCCGCTGGCCCAGCCGTGGCACAGGCTATGCCGGAAACCCAAGTAACAATAGGCGCCATAATCACCATGGATGTCCTTCTTGCCGGCGGACGCCAGTTCGTCGATGCGCCCGGCATCGGGAACCCAATCCAAATTGAAATCCTCCCAAAACGTGGTCGCGCCCAGGTCGAGCATCGCGCCCCAGTAGGTTCGAATCATCTCCAGCGCCGCGTCCGCATCGCCCGATTTGGCCAGCGCCTGCAACACATAGAAACCGTAGAAGGTCGAAATCCCCCGCGCCCCGCCGACTTTGAGCACGGCGTCAGAGGTTTGGCGGGCGTCCATCATCCCGGCCAACGAAAGGAGCGCGGCGCCGGACTTGGACTGGCTAACGTCAGGCACGGCCTTGCGGCCGCGCGTCGCGGCTTCGGTGCAGCGCTGCGCCGTCTCGGCGTCGCCGAGCGCGCTCATCAACCGCCCGCCGCTTTCCAGGGTCATTACCAGCAGCGCCTGCAAGCCGGCAGTGACGCCCTGCGCGTTCGGTGAACTGGGCCAGTCCAGAAACCGCATCCCGTCGATGCGCTCTTTGCCGTCCGGCCCAACCAGATCCGCCAACCGCTTGAGCAGAGCGGTCAGATAAACCTTTTGGGCTTCCAGGTACTGACGGTTGCCGTAATGCATCCAGAGGTCCTCGTGGATCAACACCCACCACATGGAGTAGCTGGAGATGCCGTTCATCCACTCGGTTACGGGCGTCACATCGCGAGTCAGGTCCAGCGAGCGCGGCACGACCTCGTTGAAGCCGAATACCGCGTTGATCGTGCTCACCTCAGGGTTCATGTCGCCAATCCACACCAATCGGTCGCGTTTGATGCCGTCCCAGAGGTATTCCTGCATGTTGAGATGCACGGTGTAGGCGCCCACCTCCCAGATGCGGTTGAGCCGTTCGTCATCGCACCGAAAGGCCCCGACGTAGGGGATGTCGCGAATCTGGAGCGCCGCGCGCACCTGGCTCAGTTCCACTGGCAATTGCGAGTCTAAATTGTCGATCCGCACGAATCGAAACCCGCTCGGCCCGACCGTTTTCTTGCCTAGCCACGGCAGCGTCACCACCTGGTCGCGAATAGCGTGGTCGTTTTGGGCATTCTGTTTGCCGCCGAGTTCCGCCATCGCCTCCGAGACCGACTCGCCAAATCGCAGGCGCACCTGGCGCAACTTGCCTTGCTCCGGCATCATCGGCGTGATCAGCTCGACGCAGCCTTGAAGTTCCCGGCCAAAATCCAGCAGCACGCCAGCGGGCGAGTTCGACCCGGCGGTCAGCACGCAAGGCGGTTGAGGTTCCTTGAGCACCGCCTGCCCAGCGCGCGGTTTGAGGAGGGAACCGGCATTCCGCGCCCCAGCCTCGCTCTGCCATACCACGCGGGTCGGCCGGATGAAGAAAGTGGAGAGTGGAGATTTCTCGGCGCCTTCGAGCCCCGGCGGCGCGCCCTGCGTGAAGCGCGCGGAAGATATGATCGTAAGCAGTACGAGTGTTCTTGTCAGTTTCATGGTTTCAACTTTGATTGGGGATCATGGGCCGGATAGACCTAATCCTCAACAGCGATCTCATCGACGCCGCGCGACTTGAGTTCCACCACGCGGCGTCCGTCAACCACCGCTTGGTAGCTGACCCCCTCTCGGCCTTGGATGACGGCGCGGTTGCCGATCCAGGCGACCGGGAACGGGGCCACGACCCGATGGCCGTTGGCGATGGCGCAATCCAAGGCATCCAACTGACCTTCCAGTCGCAGACGGAGACTCACGACCGCGCAGGGGTTGATGGCGGCTGGGTTGCGGTGTTGCTCCGCCAGATTGAACGAATCCGGTACGCACCCGGCGTACGGGCCGTCGGGATATTGCATCTGCTCAGCGGTCAGTAGAATGCCGGTGGCGACCTGTTTCCAATCGAAGGAGGGGTCCATCGGGGCGAGCAGCGCCAGGGAGTAGGCGTAATCGTATCCGCACCACTGCACCGGCAGGCCCATCCAGTTCGGGGCGCGCCATTCCGTCGCGCCATAGACGGCGATCGTGGCGTAAGCCATGATCGGCCGGCAGCTCCATTGATAAACAAAGGGCAGCCCCGTGATGGCCCAAGCGCGGGCGCGCTCCAGATATTCCGGCTTTCCCGTCAGGTTGTGGCCCAGCGCATAAGCATGGACCAGGTAGGCGCAGGCCAGGATGTCCGGCGTGTGCAGCGGGCATTCCCAAGTTTGGGCCCCCCGCGGGTCACGGAAGTGTCTCATGAATTCCAGCGCATTGATTCCCGCCTGCAATGCCGCGTCGTCCCCGATCAACCGGGCGCATTCGAGCAACTCGACCGCCCGCTGGGCGCAGTATCCACTGGCGGTATCTTCGAAGTGACCACGTTGGTACTTGCCACGGTAGCGAAAGGAACCATCCGGCTGTTGCTCGGAAATCGCGCCTCGGACCGATCCGGTTCGCACTTGCAGCCATTCATTGGCGCGGCCGGTGAGAAAATAGACGGCCTCGTTGCGGATATGGGAGCCGCCCGGCGCCAACCGCGGCAATTCCGGCGCCTGCCCGCTCAAGCGCCAGAGGGTCGAGGCCTGGTCGGCATAAGGCTGACGGATCCACGACGGCTCGGCGCAATGGCCCCAACCGGCCTCGGTCCTGAGCGGCGGACCACTGAGCGCTTTCAAACAAAGGTCAAGCTGGGCCTGCCGGGCGCGCGGCGCCTGGGGCAGCGCCGGCAATCCCCGCTTGGCGACGGCCCAGAGTATGGCCTCCTCGATCGGTTCAGGCGGACGGATCCGGATGGCGGCCGCGATGGTCTTGCCTCGCAAGGCCGCGCGATGTCCCTCGGCTCCGTCCAGGAAATTAGGGGTGGCAAACACGGGCTGGAGCGACATGTCCTGCCACGTCATCGCCGTCGAAGCGCGGTCGGTAACGAACGCCATCAGCGGCATGGTGACTTTCATGGGGTCCGGGGCGAACCGGATATGTTCCTCGGTTTCGATGTCCAGGGTGGAGGAAGAGCGCTCGCCTTTGGCAAGATACTCCACGCCAGCGAACAAGCCCTGTTCAAGCGGCCCCAGGGCTCGCAGGACCGGGCCTTCGCACGGCTCGACGCTTTGAATGCCGACGGAGACCTCGCCGTCCTTCACCGAAACGTCCAAACCAATGCCGCCGCCTTGGAAGCGCAGCAAGCCGCCCTGACGATCGAGAACGAGCTTGGGCAGAGCGCCGTCCCGGATGACCAACGGCGCCAGAAACCCAACCAGCTTCCCCTCGAGTTCGATGCAGGCGCCCGATCCATCGGGCGCGACCCGCACCGCCAAGCCCCCCGATTTCAAGATCTGCCAGTCAGCGGACTGGGTGGCATCGGTAAGAAAGACCTGGCGCTTGATAGGCGGCAACCCGTCGGATTCGACCACCAAATCACGCGCCTCGAACGGGGCTTTGCCGGGCGTGTTCACGGTGACGACTTGCGTCGCGTGGCCCGGAATTTCGTAGCGGCCTCCCTCGACGCGGATGTTGATGCGCTCGGCGCTGTGGTTGGTAAGCGTCAATTCGGCGGCATGACCGCGAACGCGCGCCGATTGCGCTTCCAGGGGGTGAAGCGTGCGGCGGGCGAGTTCGATCCTCTCGACCTCAATCCTGCCCGGCGCTTCGCCTGGATCGAAACGCAAGCCGATAACCGCCCCTTCGGCGGCCAGCGGCACCGAATAGTCGTGCCATCGGCCGTCATGGATCAGCTTGAAAGACTGGCTTCTGGCCTCCGCCGGGTCTGGGGCGGCAGCGGTCATCCAGAAGAACTGACCGGCGCCGACCGTGGCGCAGCGCAGGCGGAGGTTCACGGCGAGCGGGCCATCCAAGTGGAACGGCGGGCTGGCAAGGTAAGGATCATTGCCCTTGCTCTGGATGCGCAGCACACCATCCTCAGCCGCCGCTGAACAGTCGTGCAGGGCGGTCCATCCGGCCGACTGGTCCTCGAAGGTCCACTCGATCAGTCTCTCCGTCCTGATGACGGTCCGCGGAAAGGGATTGATGTCCTGAGCCAGGACGGCGCCAAGGCCGGCGCTGACCAGCATCGCAAGCAGAAACAGGGGTTGCATATCAGAAGGTGGCCGGGTTGTCACCGGTTGGGATTTGTTCGTTTCGCGGGTTTTCATTGCGGTTTCCGCGGGGACCGAGCCAACAGCAGGTCCGGTGGTTCCTCCGGGCGCGGTTCCCCAAGCGCCCGGTCGCATCCAGGCCCTGGCTGATAAGAACCGCGCTGGATGGCGGATGAGGATGCCGCCAGCCTCCCGAAGGGGGGTGAACCGCATCAACTCGGCTGGCAGGCCGCAGTGTCTTCATGTCGCGAAGGAATTAATCCGAATTAGTTGAAATGGGGTCGCTCGCCTCCGGAACCAGGAAGCGCCAACTCCTTCTTGAGCCAATCAAGACCGCGCAGATTACGCCCCAGGGTCACCTCGGCGTCGCCGCCTTGCTCCGCGATAAGGCCAAGGGGTCCGCGCCAACCACTTTGTTGAATGGTCCGCAACATCTCCAATTCGTGGTCGCCCTGCGAAGGAGGGATCAGGCGCTCGTCCTTCACCATGCCCGTGACGTTGACCGCTACCACGTGTTGCCGCATGCGTTTCCAGAGGGCGGGAAAATCCGCGACGTCCCCGTGGCCGTGGCTAAAATTATAGACCATCCCGACATTGCTCACCCCCTGCTGTTTCAACCGTTCAATGACCGCAAGCTCGTTGTCGGTTTGGCCGAACCAGCCATTGTGATTATAGAGTTCGACTTGGCATCCGCAGGGCGCGGCCAATTCGACGAGGTTGCGGACCCTTTCCGCCTCCTGTTCCACGCGCTGCCTTTGCTCCGCCTCCGTCTTGGTCGGAGCGCCAGACCCCATGACCCACAATTGGGGGTGAATGCCATGGCGCTTGATGACCTCCAGGATAATCCGCGCGTTCGGGTCCGCCGCCTCGGTGGGAAACCACCATGCGACCAGGCTGATCCCGTGCTGGTTTAGCGCCTCCACCTCGGCGTCAAACGTGGGCACGTTCTCTTGCCGCCAATCATAGGCAAAACGTTTGAAGCCAAGACGCTGCAGCATTTCCGCCCGCTGCTCGGGTCCGCGCTTCTTGGCGTCGAACGGCACCACGCACCAGGCCGTGAGGTTTTGCCGATCGAAGAGGCCCGGCAAGTCGGCGGCGTCAATCGGGACCCCCCTCAGCGCAACGGCAATCCAGGCCGCAAAAAAGAAGATATTTGGTTTGGTTTTCATTCGGGCTATAAGCGTACAGGCGCTCCGGGCCTGGCGGCAAGTCCCTCGATCTCGGTGACGACACGGTCCAGCTCTTCTATGAGCGCGTTCGAGCCGGCCTGACGAAACGCGGCAACGAGGGAGCGGTAATACCACAGGGAGCCTTCTTTGCCGCCATTGAAAATTGCCCACGTGGCGTCGCCTCGCCCGCGCAAATCCCGCAGGATAGCGCGAGCATTGTGCAACTTGTCCGATGCGGACACCAACCGAACGGAGGCCGAGGCGCGCGGGAGATGGGCAAGGTAGTCCTCCTTGCGTTGGCGCCACGGAGGTTTGGGCGTGGTCACCGCGTCGGTGCAGCCCTGCACAATGTCGGCCACCGCGTCTCCAAAACGGTGACGGATGTCTTCAATACGCCCCGCGCCCCCGGCGTCTTCGCCGGCATCATGCAGGAGGGCGCCGATGGCCTCGGCCTCCTTGGCGCCGTACTCTAAGGCGATACTGGCCACGCCAAGCAAGTGGGCGACATAGGGGATAGTGGTGCCCTTGCGCTTCTGACCGGCGTGGACCAGCACGGCGTAGTGAAGGGCTTGGTCGAATTGAGGCGAAAGGTTCATAGCGGCGCGTTCATGACTCGTGTTCGTCTATTATACAACTCTCTATAGAGCTAATGGGTCGAAGCCGGGGCCTGCAAGGACATGAGGTAATGCCAGATCGCAGTAAACTGCGCTTTCGGGTCGCCGTTCATGATCTTCTTCACCTGCGTCGTGCCATCCTCGCCGATAAACTTCGGCATCATGGTGCCGGGAAGCAGATGCGGCGGGTCCTGAACGTAGCGCCAGTAATAGCTGGGGCGAAGTCGTTCGGCCACGCAGGCAAAATTAACCGTAGCGGTGTCTTTGCCGGCGAGCGCTTTCTGTGAACCCACGTCGTGACAGGAGACACAACTGAAACCTTCCGCCGCGCCCGTCAACCGTTGGCCAATGGCGGCAAGTTGCGGGTCCGCCGCGGGCGCGGCTGCGGATTCAGCGGGATAACCATGCTCATGGGCCAGCCCTTCCGCCAAACCGGACGCATACGCTGCATAGGCGGGCATCCTGGCTTGGAGTTGGGCTCGGGGTTTGTATGGCAAAACACCCTCCAGGAATCGCCGCACCCAGCCCGCGTAAAGCTTCTCACCCGCGAAAGTCAAAGGCGGCCGGCCAACATGCACGCTGCCGCCGCCCGTGACATCGTCATCGTCCTCCTTGGGTCTTGGCGTCAGGGCAGCCAACTGTGTCAGCCAGTCGGTTTGGTTGTCCCGCCCATGGCAGGCTTGACATCGCAGGGCGACGAACTGCCGCTCGGCGAACTCGGCCGGCGCGTCCCGTTCAAGACCGGGCGTCAGGCCCTCTCGAGCGAGAGCGCGTATCGCCGCACGTTGGGCGCCGTCCCAATCAAAATCGGGAGCGTCGCGCCGCGCCTTCGCATCGTCGGCCATGCAACCCGCATTCCAGTCGCCCTTCTCCAGCGCGGCAAACGTCGGAGCAACCGCCCGGTCTTGGACTCCCTCCAACGGATGGCAACTCAAGCAACCCAGCGAGGAGACCAGCTCGGCGCCTCGTTTGGCATCGCCGCTGGGCTTCGAGGCGATCGCGGGCGCGGCTGTTGGCTGCGAAGCGGACTTGCCGCCGTCGAATAGAAATGCGGCCAAGGCGGCGGATTCGGCTCCGGTCAGCCTGAAGTCAGGCATGCAGGTCCAGGGGAAATTCCGCGCGGGCGCGCGAAGAAAGTCTTCCAGCGCCAGCGGCTGCCACTTGGCGGCCACGTAGCCAAGGGGAAGACGCGCGGCATTGGTGAGCACCAGTCCTCCCGGCATAAAATGGCAGCCGATGCAGCCGAGATCCGTGAACAACTTGCCGCCTGAGGCAACCAGGTTCGTCGCGGTTGCGTCGTTCGGCCGGCCAGCCGAAGCGGCAGCTCCCGACGCTCGCAAAGCGCCCAGGTAGGCGGCGATATCCGCCGCCGACTCAATCGCCTCCGCGCCGCGAAGCAAGCGGGGCATTTGCGTGTCGGAGCGGATGGACTTGGGATTCAGAACCCACTGCGCGAGCCAGCTCGCATTAAGGCGATCCCCCACGCCGTCGAGCGCGGGCGCGGCGGCGGCGAGTTCGGGCATGGCGGTCGGTTTCCAAGGGGATGACGGCTTGTGGCAGCGGACGCAGCGGCGCTCGGCAAGGAGCTGGCGGCCAGCGCGAACCACTTCCCGGTCCCTAAGGCCACTCGGCTCCTCGCCATGCAAAAACGATCCGGGCGGCACGGGTTCCGCCGGTCCCTGCCCGATCGCCCAATTTAGCCGAAGTTCCGCGGCGCCGGAGGGCGGACTGTCGTACTCCAGTTCAAACCGGTTCAGCCCCCTTCGGAGCGTCGCCGGTTTGCTTCGAATTCCAGCCAGGCTACCCGCCGCCGCATCCAGCACCGCCTCACCATTGATCTTGAGGGTGACAGCCCCCACCCCTTCGGTTTGGAATGATCTTTCGCCGTTGAGATCGAGCTTAAGATATCCTTCCCAGCGGCAGTGGAACTGACCCGGCTCGACAAAGGTCGTCGGAGCCGCCCCTGCCGGGACAAAGAGAGCCGGCAGGCGCGCGAGGCGGGTGTCCAGCACGCGGGACTCTCCCTTCCGACTAAAGTACTGAACCAAGCCCGCAGCTTCTTGCGCCGTCCGGACCGATCCTCCCCTGCTGCTGCTGAGGGCCCCGGGGCCGAGCCAATCAAGGCCTGATTTGACATTCAGATTGTGAATCGTGCCGTGGACGAAGTTCGTCACGTCGGTACCGTCCGCGGCTTTGAGTTTGAACACGGTATGCACCTGCATGACGGGCCGCGCGTCCGGGATCTTCAGGAACACCTTCCGATGGTCGGCGGAAAGCGCGGTGGACTCGACGGGCCAGGAGTCGCGCCCTTCCTGACCGTCTAGCTTGAAGTCGGGGGAGCCGTAGTTCGCCGTCCATTTATAGTTCCAGGCGGTGACATCGTAATTGCCCGGGTCCGCAGCGGTTGCGGGATCCAACGGATCGGTGAAGCCAAGCACGATGCCGTCGCGCGCGAAGTGAAGTTCGTTGGCCATATGGGCCGGTTTCCCGGTGTAGCGCAGGCGGTAGAATCCCCCGGGTTTCGTCTTGTTGCTGGCCCAACCGTAAAGGCCGCAAGTATAAAGCTGTCCGCTCTGCGGATGAAAAACGCCCCGCATCGCTCCGGTCTCAAACTCAACCGGAAATCGCGTGACCGCGCCTTGCATCAAACCATTCACCTGCTCCTTCAGCAAGAGGAACATGTGTCCCATGCCGTAGGAGATAGTAATGACCTCATCTTGGAAAGGCCCCCAATTCGGCGTGGGCACCCAGAGTTGCGTGCCGCCGGAACGGTCGACAAAGTTGTGCATCCAACAAAGAGGCTCATCGTAATTAGTCCGTCCGGCGGGATTCCAGGCCCACTGGTTGCCGTACCAGCCGCCGGGTTGGATCCAATTGATCCGATTGCCGGGCATCCAATAACCTTGGTTATCGATGCAAGTGAACTCCCCTTGAGGTCCGACCCCCAGCCCATTGGCCGCGCGGAACCCTCGCGCCACCACCTCGAGCTTCGATCCATCTCGCGACACCCGCAGCAGCGTCCCATGGTGCGGATGCGAGGCGGGCAAACCATGACAAGCGCATTTGATGTAATAGAAGTTCCCGTCCGGACCCAGCTTAAGGTCGAGCGCGAACTCGTGGAAATGCTCGCTGGTCATGCAATCGTTGTTGAAATTCTCGTAAAAATCAATTTCACCGTCGCCATTCAAGTCGTGCAGGCGGGTGATCTGGTCGCGCCCCAGCACGTAGATTTGGTTGTCCACGATCTGGAGGCCGAGCGGCTGAAACAAACCGGTGGCGATGCGCTGCCAGGTCAGGTCGCGCAAATCCCCATCCACCCCGGAAACGATCCACACGTCCCCGTTCCAGGTGCAGAGGGCGACGCGCTTGCCATCGGGAAAAAAGTCGAGCCCGCCGAAACGCAGCCAGGAATGCCAGGGGTTCTGCTCCGGATCGGTGAGCGTATCAAGAGCGTAAGGGCCGTTATCGCTCCCGAGTTTCCCGTGGGTGACCAACTTCTCGGTCCAGCGGGCGGGGCCGCCTTGGGTCAAGGCGCGCAGATCGAGGGCTGGCGGCGAGGATTTGACCAGCGCGGCAAACTCAGACAACCGTTCACGAGGCCCGTGCCAAAGGAGAATTTTACAGCGGAGAGCCTGGTTGTTCGCCGGCAAGACCAAGCGCAAGTTTCCATCCGGCGCGACCATCCAACGCGCCCCTGGGCCCGCGCCGATCACGGCCGCGGCGAGCGATTCGGAGGGGGTTTGGGACGGAATAGGAGTCTGACCGGGAGCGGGTGGCGGGGGCGCGGAAATCGGACTCGAATCGGGCTTAAGGTCCAATACTGCCAGACAACTTTCGGCAGGCGCCGCGTCGTCCTCGCTTTGGAGTTCAGCCACGCTCAGAAGTTGTCCCTGCCGTTTGGGATCGAAAGCGACTTGGACGATGTTCTCCGATGAAGCGGGGTCGAGATTCAAGATACGAACGAACGCCGCCGCCTCCTGTCGCCGCTCCAGGGCGGGCATTTCCAGCACCGACATCGTTCCCACCGAGTAGGAGAGAACCACCTGCTTGCCGTGCAACCAGAGCCCCCGCCAGTGCGCCCACTCCTTGGGGATTGGACCAAAGGGATGCTCGCGCGGATCCCTGAAGGAGCGATCGCGCGCCCATCCAGGCAGAACTGGATTGCCAAACACCTGCGTCCCTTTAATGCGCGGGTAAGCCCAGTGTTCCCCATCAAAAACCACCCCCTTGAGGGCGACAAATCCTCCCGTCCAACCGGCGGAATAGCGCAGCAGGTCCGTGTCAAAGACGATAGCCTCGTCGTGGTCGCCGCCGAAGTTGGCGCCGAGGTTGATGGCAATGCCTTTGTAGGTCAGGTTGGTTCGCGGTTCCGGGGCCTCGATCGTGGCGGAGAGAAACGGCCCATAATCCATCGCCTCCCAGGGCGGACGCGCGGCGGCCTCCGCGCCGCGCGCGGGCGCGGCCCCAATTAGGACCAACAGGAGGCTCAACGCCAGCGGGTTTGACTTGAGCCAGGACATCATGACGCGATGAGACATGCGGGAAAGAATGGAGTTCCCGGTCCTTGCATGTCAATGATGTCAATGGGGGTGCTCGTGAGCCGGAATAGTCCCCCCGGATTTGAGGAAAGCGAGCAGATCGAGTATTTGGTCTTTCGCGAGCGCGTTGAGCAGACCGACGGGCATCAGCGAGGAGCGTTGCGGCTCCCGCTTCTGTATATCGGATTTCTTGAGCGTCTGGATTAGCGACTCCGAAGGGCCCGCTTGGATGACGAAAGTATCGGGTTCTTCCTTGATGATGATCCCGGTTGCATCGTCGCCATCCTTCAACTCAAACCGTACCGCCCGAAATCGTTCCTCGATGACTTTGGAAGGCTCCAGGATCTGTTCCAACACGCTCGCGGGGTCGTCCTTCCACCGCTTGAAAACTTCCGTAAGGTCCGGACCAAACGTGTTGCCCTCCACGCCGATCTTGTGGCATTGCTTGCAAGCAAGCTGGGTGAAAAGCTGCTTGCCGGCGCCCAGGTTCCGATCCCCGGCCAGCTTGGCCAAATCCGGCCTCAAGTCCTCCAGTTTCCAGAGGGTCGTTTTAGGCGGGCCCAGGTTGGGGTGGGCCGCCAGGTACGCCTCGACGTCCTTGACGACCGCGAGCGTTCCCACCATGCGCCGCCAGTGTCCGGGAAAGGTGCACACGTACTGGTAATCACCCGGTTCTTCCGGGGCGGTGAAACTGAGTCGGGCGCGCTGGCCCGACTCAACGAGCCTCGTGGCGTGGAGAATTTTCGGCGACGCGGGAATGTAAAGTCGTCCCTCCGGGTCCGGTACTGGCGGCATTTTCTCGGCCGCCTCGCCGATTTCCTGGAGAGCCCCAGGGACAACCACAACCAAATTGTGCGGCATCGCGTCGTCATTGATGAGGACAATCTCCATTGGCTTGCCCGCCTCCACGACGATAAGCGTCCTGTCGTAGAGCATCTGCTCCTTGAGCGTACGGACCACGACCACGCTCACGCCGAGGGCGCGAAGGGACTTGCCGACGGCGGCGGCGCGCTCCGCAGGCAACAGGGTCGCGAGATCGGTGGCGAACTGAAACGCATTGGCCGCGTCGGGCGCCGTCCGTTGATCAACCGGCACCGCCTGAAGGTAGGCGATCAGGCTCTTGACCAGAGGCTCGGCTTGCGCTTTAGGCCAAAGGTCGCGCGGAAGGCTCTGCAGACTGGCGACCGCGGTGGCGCGATCGCCTTCTGATTGGGCCAATCCGGCGAGCGTATTAAAGGTCTCCAACTCATGGCCCGGTAGAGACGCAACCGCCATGATGGCGGCGCGATGCAATTCGGGCGCGACCGTTTGATGAAGCAGCGGTTCGACTTTCGGGTAGGCGCTGGCCCGCAGCGCCGCATCGCGGACCAACGACAACGACACGAGCAACTCCGAGAGGTTGGCCGAACTCGGCTCGGCCGCCCGCCAAGCCGGATCAATGGACCCGTCGGCGGTTACCAGCGCCGCCAGTCCGACCTGTCGAGCCAGAAGTGTTTTCGCGTCGCTCGCCATTTTCTCGAGTTCCGCTCGGTGAGGAGCCAAGTCGGCGGATTTGGACTGGAGGAGAATCGTCGCCAGTTCGCGCACGGTCGGCGCCCCATCGTCGCCCTTCCGATCCAGATTGGAAACCCCGCGGAGGAGTTCGCCCAAAATACTCGTCTTTCGAAGGCCGGCGAGACCTTCCAAGGCCTCAAGTCGATACTTGCGCTCCAGCCCGTTGCGCTCGAGCAACGCCACAAACACGAATTCGCTCCGAGGCGCTTCGACCAGTTCCTTGTTGGAGAGCCGACCGAGCATGTAGGCTGCCGCGACCGGGCTTTTGGGCAGGTAGAAGGGTTTCGGCTCCTCGGCGGCGAAAGACGAAACCGCGACCAGGAGCGCCGCCGCAAGGAACGCGGCAGCCCGAACAGGGCGACCCAGCCCGCTAAACCGGCCGCCGAATCGCGACGGTCCAAGCCGTTTCTTTCGCTGGCTCATCCTGTTCTCGTCATCGGAAACCTCTCGAACGCGCGAGCACTCCCATGCCTCAAGGCAATTTCGTGTACTTCTCGAGCGCCTTCATGGTCTCGTCCAAACAATACTTGATATAGTAATCCGGTTTGTTGGGATCAGCCTCTTTGTCCAGCGCCTCGAGGGCGATGTCGGCGGCTTCGCGGGTCTTGAAGAAGCTGCAAGCCCGCACGGCTTCAAGGCGTACGCGGGGATGTTCGTCGGTCGCCTGAGGGCGAAGCAGCGCCAGCGGATCACTGAGGCGATCGCGCCAATAGCACAGGACCCGCGTGGCGGCGGCCCGGGCGTGATAGTCGGGGGAGCGAAGCATTCGCTTGAGGAGGGCTTCGTCGACGACGTTGTGCCATTGGTGGACCCAGAGAGCCTCCATCATGTGGTGTTCGTAGCCCTCGCCCGCCGGGTCCAGCTTGGCAACCCATTGCTTGACGGCCGCGATAACCTCGGCGCTATCGCGCTTGCCCAATTCGATCTTCGCCCGGGTCCGCACGTTGTCTTCGGGCTCTTTGAGGGCCTCCAGCAAACGGGCGATAGGCTGGCCATCGATGGGCAGCGGCTGCAGCAGCGGCCGGCCCGGGAAAGTGATGCGGTAGATGCGGCCGTGCTTGTGGTCGCGATTGGGGTCGCGGATATGGTGCTGCATGTGGCCAATGAGCGGCTTGTGCCAGTCGAGAAAGTAAATCGAACCATCCGGCGCGACATCTACCGCCGAAGGGCGGAAGTTGGAGTCGTCCGATTTGACGAGGTCTTCGATAGTCTCGCCTTTCAAGCCGGACCCTTCCTCGGTGATTTTCGCGCGGAAGATGCCCTGCATGCCGATGACATTGCAGTTGAGGAAATTACCCTGGAACTCGGCGGGGAAATGGCGACTGTACAGCAGGCCGGTGCCGGGACAGGGACGACCTGGGCGCGGCCAGAACTCGCGCATCCCGGGGTGCTTGGCGGGGTAATCGAGGTAACCCGTGAAGGCGGGGGCGAAGTAGCTGTTGTTCCCGGTGGCATCGGTAATAATGTCGGTGCCCCAGTGGTCGAAAACCCGCCCGTGCGGGTTGGCGAAACCGTAAGGAGCGTAGCGCTCGAATTTGCCGGTGCGCGGCTCGAAGCGGTAGATGCAGGCATCTTCGTTCCGAACGGGGCCGAAGGCGGTTTCGACTTGAGTGCGATGAAATACCCCATCGCTCAAGTAAGTGGCGCCGCCCGGGTCCAATACCAGGGAGTTGGCCGTGTGATGGGAATCGGCCGAATCGAGCCCCATGAGGACGCGCTCTTTGGAGTCGGCCACGTCGCCGCCGCGGCTGTCTCGGACAAACCACAGGTCGGGCGCTTGCACGACTAATACGCCGTCCTTGTAGAACTGGAAGCCGGTGGGGCAATTGAGGTTATCGACAAAGGTCGTGACTTTGTCCGCGCGGCCCTCGCCTTTGGTGTCTTGAAAAATCAATAATTTGTCGCCGACGGTGCTGGTAGGGGTGCGCTCCGGGTAACTGGGCCAGGCGGCAACCCAGAGGCGGCCTTTGGTATCGAAGGCCATCTGGACCGGACTGGCCAGGTCCGGGAACTGCTCTTCGCTGGCGAAGAGGTTGACCTTGCAGCCATTGGGGACCTTCATATGTTTGATGGCCTCCTCGCCGCTCAAGAAGACGTAGGAACCGTCCGGATTTGGCCCTGGCTTGCTCGAAACCATAGTCTCCACAGGGGGCAGGTTGGAGTCGTCCACCTTGAGATCACCCCCTTGGGCCACCGCCCAAACGCGCCGGTCGCGGTTTTCCGTCTTGACGTCCCGTTGGGCCATTTCCTCTTGCATGACCTTGTTATTGGAGATCTTCTCCGGATCGTTGGCCGCCTTGGGGAAGGTGAGCTGCGATCGACCGCCGTAAACGTTATAACCATCCATCGTGCGATAGCGAGCGTGCCATTCGGCATTTTTCTCGTTTACGGCTGAACGCAATCGACTCAGATCCTGCGCAGGCGGTTTTTCATGGCAGAGCGCCTCGAATATTCCGCGCGCCAGTTGGTGGTTGCCCTCCTCGGTCAGGTGAAAGCCGTTGATAGTGAGCGAGCGTCCCTGCCGGGCGGCGTCGGCGAAGAGCGTCTGGGAAATTGAATAAAGGTCCACGAACGCAACGCCGTGGGCTTTTGCAATCTCGGCCATGGCGGTGGCGTAGAGATGAAGACGCGCATCGTTCTCTGGCGGCGGCGTGAGATTGACGTCCGGCAGAGTTTCGCTGGCGAGGGGCGAGAACAGCACGACGCGCGCCGGACCCCGGCCGCTATAATTTGTCGCGCCGGCGTGGTCCAGAAAGCGGGCCAACTCCTGCTTGAACCGCTCGATTCCAGACGGGCCCTGGAAGGACTCGTTGAAGCCATAGAAAGCGAAGACGACGTCGGCTTTGCACTTTTCCAGCCACTGATCCCGCGAGCCAAAATTCTCGGAACGGTGCCAGGTTCCCACCTCGTCTCCAGCCGCGGCGAGGTTGCGGAAAACCAGGTCGTGTTTCGGGAATTTCGCCACCAGGAGCGTCTCCAGCCAGCCGTCATGCTGCATTCGGTCCGCCACCCCCCCGCCGACCAGGCAAATGTGATCCCCGGATTTCAAAGCGAGTGTTTGCGCGAACGCCGCGTGAAGACCGGCCCCTAGCAACGCTAACCCCAAAGCAATGTGTTTCATGGACATCATGAATCAGACTATCAAGCGGGCGGCAGGCTTCAAAATAAAAATCAGAATAAAAAAGCCGCATTCGAGCCGTCTCCATCAGCGAAGCGCGCCCGGAGACGGGGGTCCGCCCGCGCGCGCCTCCCCGCATTGGGCGCGCGCCGCGCCGAAGGCGCCGCTCGCGAACTTCCGCCTCGGAACAACATTTATCTGGAAGATAAGCTGAATGCATCATAACGTCTTCGCGTCTGACAACGCATCGCATGAAAATCTTTGCCCATGACGGCCGGCGCCTCTGGCTCGGCGCCCTCTTTTGTCTTCAGGTTTCTGGATTCGCCGCGGCCGCCGCGGACCACGCCGCCACGCCGGCGGAGTCGCTCAAGGCGCTTCCCGGCTTCAAAGTTCAACTCCTGCGCTCGGCTCGCGAATCCGAAGGTTCCTGGATTTGCATGACGGTGGACGCCAAAGGACGGTTGATTATCTCCCCGCAGGACGATCATCAACCGCTGCTCCGGATGACGCTGGGGCGGACGGGCGAGGTGATCCTGGTTGAGCCCATCCCCGCTCCGGTCCACCAGGCCATGGGGCTGCTCTATGCCCACGACAGCCTGTATGTGAACGGCCATGGTCCGGAGGGAACGGGTCTTTATCGCCTCATCGATGCCAACCACAACGATGTCTTTGATGCCAATGAAGCGCGCCTGCTCAAGCGCATGGGCGGGGAAGGCGAACACGGCTACCATGCGGTCATGCTGGGACCGGACAAAATGATCTACGTCATGAATGGCAACCACACTAAATTGCCCCCGGATCTCGCCCCCGCGTCGCCCCATAAAAACTACCAGGAGGATTTTCTCCTGCCCCGGCAATGGGATGCCAACGGGCATGCCGTCGGCATCCTGGCCCCGGGCGGGCACGTGCTGCGCACGGACCCGGAAGGCAAGCATTGGGAACTCGTTCTCGCGGGCTTCCGCAACGCTTATGATTTTGACTTCAGCCCGCAGGGGGAGATGTTCACTTTCGACAGTGATATGGAATGGGACTGGGGCCTGCCTTGGTACCGACCGATTCGGGTCATCCATTGCGTGACCGGCGGAGAGTACGGTTGGCGCTCGGGCTCTTCCAAGTGGCCGGATTATTATCCCGATAGTCTCCCGGCGGTCGTCGACATCGGCATCGGTTCGCCCACCGGGGTGAGATTCGGCGCCCGAAGCAACTTCCCGCGGCCTTATCGCGACGCCTTGTTCGTCCAGGACTGGTCTTACGGCCGGCTTTTTGCCGTCCATTTGACGCCGCGCGGCGCGAGCTATACCGCCACCTATGAGGTTTTTGTGCAGGGCCAACCGTTAAACCTGACCCACCTCGAATTTGGAAACGATGGCGCGATGTACTTCATCACCGGCGGGCGCGGAACCCAATCCGGGCTCTACCGGGTAACTTACGACCCGAAAGCGTCGCCGCCTTTGCCCCCCCAAGCCGAAGTGGCGCGCGATCCTTCGGCCAACCGCGCCCGCCGACTGCGTCGGAAACTGGAGGCCTTGGAGGGCAAGAACGACCCACGGGCGGTAAAGGTGGCCTGGAATGGTTTGCGTAGCGATGATCGTTTCATCCGCTATGCCGCCCGCATTGCCCTTGAATGGCAGGAAGTCGCCTCCTGGAAAGACCGCGCGATGGCGGAGACCAATGTCAACGGGGGCTTAACCGCTCTCCTGGCCCTGGCTCGGTGCGGCGGGAAGGACACCCAGGCGGATTTGCTGCAAGCGCTGGAAAAATTCCCGCTTGACTCACTGACGCCGAATCAAAAACTCGACAAACTCCGCATTCTGGGACTGAGCTTCATCCGCCAAGGCAAGCCGGAACGGTCCGCGGCCGATCGCGTCGTCGAGGAGCTCAATCGGTCCTATCCCACAGACGATGACAAGCTGAACCGGGAGCTTTCGCAGGTCTTAATCTACCTTGAAGCGCCCGGGGTGTCGGCCAAAACGCTTCGCCTGCTGGACCAAGCCAAGACCCAAGAGCAACAGGCCCATTACGTTTTTCACCTTCGCACCCTGAAAAACGGTTGGACCCTGGACGAACGTAAACACTATTTTAACTGGCTCCGCTTCGCCGAGGCCGCCGCCCAAGGCAGGACCGCGACGTTAAAGGATTCAGCGGCGTACCCCTGGGCGGTTCAGACCAAGATCGCCGAGCGCCACCCTGCCCGGCTGCTTAAGTGGTTCAAGGAAGCTGGCCGCGATTACAGCGATGGCGCCAGTTATTCCAAATACCTCGCCAACATCCGCAACGACGCGGTTGCCTCCTTGTCGGAATCGGAACTGCTTGCCTTGAGCAGTTGGACGGCCGATTACGCCGCGATCTCGGCTTTCAAACCCTCCAAGGAGCGTCACTTCGTCCAGGGGTGGAAAATGGCCGACCTCGAACCGGCCTTGGGCCGAGTCTCGAGCGGCCGGAATTTCGCCAACGGCAAAGCCGCTTTTGAAGACGCGCAATGCATGCTCTGCCACCGCTTCGTCAGCCAGGGCGGCTCGGTCGGACCCGAATTGGGAGCGGTCGCCAAGAAATATAGCACGCGGGAAATCCTGGAATCCATCTTGGAGCCCTCGAAGGTCATCTCCGAGCAATTCCAGAACTTCACCATCACCAAGAAGGACGGAGAGTCCGAGACCGGACGCATCATCGACGAAACGGAACAGAAAATCGTCCTTCACCCCAACCCGCTCGCTCCGGAGCGGATCGAGATTCTCAAGGCTCAAATCCTCGATCGCCGGCCCTCAAAGGTCTCCCCCATGCCGGAGGGCTTGCTCAACTCGTTTTCAGAGGATGAGGTTCTTGATTTGCTCGCGTACCTGACGTCCGCCGGGAATAAGGGAGCCCCAAGTTTCCAAACCGCGGCGCCTTCCCACCCCTAAATTCAACCCCTCAAGAGCCCGGGCCTCTTGCCTGCGCCCCGCGGCTTGACTCGTTCGCAACCTGTCGGGGCGATCAAGCCCGCTAAGGTCCCTGGCGGAGCCGAAAGAAGGTGGCGCCGGATCCGGCGGAGAGTCGGACCACGATAAAAGCGCCCTCCTGGATGGGAGTCACCGGCGCGTCAGTCCAAGCGTTCGCCCCTTTCAAGGTAATGGCGTGTTGCAAGATGAAACCGCCGGGCGCGGCCGACCAGGCCAGCGTCACCCGGCCCGCCACCACCGGGCCGACGATCAGGGCCGGGGTGGGAGCGGAAGCGAGGATCAGGTTGCCTGCGGGGTCGTAGGCGTAGCTGCTATTAGTCGTGCCGCCGTAATTGGCCGCCGTGAGGCGCCCGGCGGCGTCGTAGGTGAAGTTCACGGTTCCGCCAGCCCCGCGCCAAACCACCAGGCTGACACAGAGCAACGCCCCGAGCGCGCCTCGAAGCGCGGTTCGTTTAATTTTCATTGCCATAGGGGAGGTTCCTTCGATGCGTTATTGTTCGTTGGGGCTGCTAAGCAGGTCATTTTCCTTGAAACACCTCGTACCAGTATTCGCCGGCGTACCAGGCCCAGCGCCCGACCGCGAAATCCGTGTAGGCGGCCTTGATGCCGTCGGCCTCGACCGTGCTCACCCGGCCCAGGGCCACGCGGGCCACCGTGTTGGGGGTCATGCACGCGTTATGGATGCCGCCACTGATCGCGCCGCCCGTAACCAAATCGACGCCCGCCAGCGGCGGCGCGGCAACCAGGGCGGCATTGGCCACGAGCGTCGCGGCGCCATCGGTGGCGGTGATAACCACCCCCACGCCGTTCTGGTAGTCGCGGTAAACCGCCGCCCCAGTCTGCACGGTAGCCCCAACGACCGCCAGACCGGTCCCCACGGCGCGCAGGGTGGAGGCGCGTTGGGACAGTTGCGCCCCCTTGGTTTCCGCGGTTGCGATTTCCTCTTGGAGGTTTGAATACCACCAGGATTTGGCCTGCACCTCCGCAGCGGGACCGCAAATTTGCTCGACCTTGGCCCCCGGACCAAACGGATTGCCCGGGGTCCCGCCGAACAGCATGTTCACCGTTTCGACGGCTTGCTCTTGGCTGTAGGTGGGGGTATAGAGCGCGCTCTTGGCATCGAGGAACTCAGCCACTCCGCCATTCATGTAGCCCTGCACCCAGCCGAAGAGCTCGTTAGCGCCTTTTTCCGCCAGCGAAAGCGCTTCGCTGTTGGCCAGGTCGGTCGCGCTCTGAGTCGCCGTATAAGCGCAAATGCATTGCGCGCCCGCGCCGTTGAGCACCGCGCCGAACGTGCCGACCACACCGCTGCCGCTGATCTCGCAACCGCCCGCGGGATCGAGATAACTGAGCGGATTGCGCAACGCGTATTCGTAGGGGTCCAAGGAATCCGGTTGGCTAAGCCGAGGCCAGAGGGAGTCGGGGCTCAGGAAGCGGGCCGAAAGCGGATCGTAGTACCGGGCGCGCATGTCATACAGGCCGGCCGAAGTTTCGCCGCGCACGCCATACTCCCCGATGTAGGTGAACGGCTGGGTGCTGGATCCCGCATGACCTACCGGCGCGCCGTAAGGCGTGTAGGCGTAGGCGTCGGAGACGCTGCCGTCGGCCGAAGACAAGGCGAGGGTCGAGCCAGCCTGGTCGAAGTGGTAATAGGAGACGGCATTCTGCCGGGCGGCATCGATCAGATAGAGCAACCGTCCATCAGGTGTCCACACGTAATAACGCAGGACCTGGCCGGTAGTCTCGTCTCGTTCCGCCATGATGGGCGCAAGCGCGACGGCGCGGTTATAGAAATAACGCTGAGTAACACCGCCTTGCGTTCGCGTCAGAAGTTGATTCAGACCGTTGTAGGCCAATTCAACGCCATCGATGGCCACCAACCGCGAGGCGCCGTCCCAGGCAAAAGTGTGACCGGGAGAGGCGGTCAAGCGACCGCGAGCATCGTAGGCATAACCGGCAGCGGCGATCTGATCGGCAGCGTCGTACGCCAGGTGAAGCAGCGAAGGGCCGATCCGCCCGGAGACATCCAAGGGCGCGGCGACGGTTTCACGGATAATCTCCCCCGCGGCATCCAGCCCGAACTGGAGGTTGATAAACCCGCCTTCCCGCATGCGCGTCAGGCGTCCGGCCGTATCGTAGGCATACGCGCCATTGACGCCGTTACCACGCGTCATGGAAACCAAACGGCTGGACGCGTCGTAGTCCAGCGCGACTCGGGCGCCCGTGAGCGTGTCAGTGACGTTGGTCAAGAGACCGCGAGGATCGTAACCGTAGGCGACGGAGAAGGCGCCATTGAAGTAACTGACGCGGATGAGCCGCCCGCTGGCATCGTAGGCGGCGCCGAAATTGACCCCCGACGACAACGTGTTGGTCAACCGGCCTTCGGCGTCAAAGGCGAGGGCCAGGTCGCCAGTCGTGGCGATGCGATTCAACGCATCATAGGTGTAATTAAGAACCGGACCGGCGCTGTAGCGTACGTTCACCGGGTTCCCCGTGGCATCGTAGGTGTTGACGCAGGTGACGCCGTCGGCAAAGACAAGCCGCTGCAAACGACCGCGCGCATCGTAGCTGAAAGAGCGCGTTCGTCCCAGAGGATCAGTCGCGGATTGCAGGCGGCCCATGGGGGTATAGCCCAAGCTCCAGAGGTTGCCATTGAGGTCAGTGATGCGATCGATCAGGCCCAAGGGACTATGGTGGTATTGGGCCGCTCCCAGGCCTTGCCGTCCAGCCTCTGATAGAATTCCGCGGGCGTCGTAGGCGTAGCTGTTCGAGCGGGACAACGGATCCAGCGCCAGCGTAACGCGCTGCATCGGGTCGCGAGTGAAGGCGACCCGATTAGTCAGGGGATCGGTGGTGGTGGTAACCACGCCCAACCGGTTGCGCGCGGTCGCCGTCATTTCGCCCGAGGGATTGGTGGCGGAGGCTAGGAGGTCTTCATTGTCATAGCCGGTTTGCCAGGAATGGCCGGCGGGATCGGTTGCCGCGGAGGGGCGGCGACGGGAGTCGTAGGCGAAGGTGGTAACCTCGCCCGTGGGGGCCGTATTCGTAACCAACAGTCCGCGCGCGTCGTAGCTGAAGGTGGTCACCGCCCCGACGCGATTGGTGAACGCCACCAACCGGTTGCGCCCATCATAGCCGCACGACGCGCTATTACCGTAGGCCTCGGTCATTTGCTTGAGGTTGCCATTGCGGTCGTAAGCAAAAGTGAACGTATGCCCGAGTTCATCGGTAGCGCTGGTCAGCCGGCTGGCGGCGTCATAGGTCATTTTGGTGACGGTCGCGTCCGGATTGACCACATTGGTCAAACGGCGGAATTGATCATAGAGGTACACCGTGGTCCCGAGGTCGGAGTCCGCGCGTGTCGCCAGCGTGCCATCGGGATGATAGGTCGCGGTGATCACCCCTCCTGCGGGGTTGGTGACCGCCAGGACTTGTCCGCGCGCGTTGCAGCCCAGCCGGGACACCAGCCCGGCGCGATCGGTCTGGGAAACGATGTTGCCCTGCGCATCGTAGGCGGTGCTCTCGGAGGCGCCGTCCGGATAGGCGATTCCGGTCAGATCGTAGAAAGTCATCCCCCCGGCCACGCGGCTGGAATAACTCAGGGTGACGACGCTGCCGTCCGCGTTGGTGAAGGCGGCCATTTTGCCGCTGCCGTCGTGGTAGCCGAGGGAGGTGGTATATCCCAGGCGATCGGTGACGGAGATACGCTGGCCTTTGGCGTTGTAGGTCATGGTGAGCGTATGACCGGACGGATCCACCGATTGGGTCAACTCGCCCGGAGCGGAGTAACGGTCTTGCCAGGCGGCGGAATAGGGGTCCGACATCGTCGTGTTGGTGGCGGCATAGGCGAAGGTGTTAGTGCCGGGAGCCGCGCCGGCTTCAATTTGCGTCGCCACGCGGCCTTCGGCGTCGAAGGCCTGAGCGAAGGGCACATTTCCTTCGGGCTGCGTTTGCGACGTCATCAGTCCGCTGGCGGCGTTACCAGCGTCATACGCGTAAGTGGTCACCGCGCCCAACGGGTCCACTGCTTGGGTGAGCAACCCCCCGCTTTGCGTGAAAGCCACCGCGCGCCAGCCATCGCTCACATTGGTCAATAACCCGCTCGCGCTGTACTGAAACAATAGCGAATGGCCCGATCCATCGGCCACCTTCGAGAGCAGGCCGCCGGAATAAAGTAGGGAATGGGCATTGCCCCGGCCATCGGCGACTTGGACAAGGCGTCCGGTGGTGTCAAAGGTATAGAGACGTTGAGAAAATGGATCGCCGAGCACGTAATTAGTCGCCGTGCCCACCAATTGATAGGGCACGTCTTGTCGTCCGATGAGCGCGAAGCCGCCGGCGGGGCTATTGGTGAACTGGATGACGCGGCCTAACTGGGTCACGACCACAACCACATGATTCGAAGGCGGGGTCAGCCGCATCTCAAAATTATGCAGCCAGTTGTCGCCCAGAGTCCCGGCAATAAATCCGTCCCGCTTGAGCCAGGCGGCGTAGTATCGCCGAAATTGCAGCGACAACGGTCCGCCCAGAACCAGATCGGGCGCGGGCGATTCGTAGAGCTCGCCGGTAAAGGTCGAGACGGGGCATCCGCTGCTGCCGCTCCACATAAAGTTAGCGGCCGTCGTGCCGGGAGGGGCAGTAGTGGCCACCGGCGTGACCGAGACTGGCGCGCAGAGTTCGGACAACCCGCCGCAGGGGTCAGCGACGCCGCAAGCAAAAGACTGAAACCCCGCCAATGGGGCGCTCGTCGGATCCACCGATTGGGCGCCGGCGCCACCGGCGCCAGTGCTCACTGAAAACTGCGTCAATGGGGTATAGGCCAGGTAAGAACCTAAAGGCGAAACCCCGTAAATCGTGGTATTCATGGCGGCGTTGGCGGGTCCAGTCACGCCCAGATCCAACGAGCCGCCCGTGGAGGGCGTCAAGGTGGGCGCCGCCGGCGAGCCCGAGGTCGTACAGGGAGCCATTCCCACGGGACAGATCAGCGTGTTGCCCTCCCAGGAACAACTCCCCCCGTTCGGAATATCCACCGGCGAATTATTGCAGCACCCGAAAACGTTCTGAGCAATCCAATTGAACGGCGTGGGAGGGCATACCGCGTCGATTTGGTTCACCAGAAGCGGATAACTGCCGTAGGTGTTGTCAAAGGGCACGCAAATCATCAGGTACGGCTCACCGCCTTTGGGCGCGGGCGACGCCCCGGGGGCGCGAAGGACGACGGAGCCCGCCCAACTCCGCGCCGGCGCCGCCACCCCGCACCGGTTGCCAACCACGGAAATATTGGTCGAGGGAGAGTACCGTCCTATACAGATGCCCTCGGTGCCATTGCCCGCAATCACGTTGCCCTCGCCGGCGTTGGCGCCGCCGATCACGACCGCAAGCGCGGCGTCCAGACTGATCCCGTCATAGGTATTGCCCAAGGCTGCCTGGCCGCTCGCGTCGGTGCCGATAAAGTTGCCCTGGATGATGCTGTTGGAGCAGCCGTACTCATAAATGCCGTAGATCTGATTGGCGGAAACCACATTGCCGGCGCCCGCGGCGCCGCCGCCGATTCGCAAGCCGATGGCGCCGGCGAAGATCCCGTCTCCGGTGTTCGCCAGGGCGTTGGTTCCCGTTCGATCAACCCCAATGAAGTTCCCCTGGATTACCGTGCCGTCGGCATTTCCAACGTTCACTCCGGTACCACTATTGCCGGAGATCACGTTCCCGGCGCCCGGGCTATCGCCGCCGATGAGGTTGTATCCAGTGCTTTGAACCGACACCCCACCCCGGTTGCCCAATGACCGTAAACCGCTGGCATCCGTTCCGATGAGATTGCCCTGGACAACGTTGGCGTCTCGGTTGGTGCTGGAATAGGCTGAGATCGTAATGCCGCCCCACCCATTGCTAGCGATCACATTGCCGGCGCCGGCTTGCGCGCCGCCGATGAAGCTGCCGGCTACCCCGCCCTTCAACGCGATCCCGTAGCCGGCGTTGCCCAGGCCATGGAGCCCCGGAGCGTCCAAACCGATGTAATTCCCCTGAATGATGTTGCCTACACAGGATGCGTAATTGTAGGCCTCGTTCTGCACGGAAATGCCGTGTCCATAGTTAAACCCATCGCCTACGGCCCCGCTGATGACGTTACCCGCCCCGGTGACGGCGCCGCCGATGAGATTGCTCACGCCGTTATCCAGGTAGATGCCGTCATTGACCCCGCCGGGCAAAAGGCGCAGCCCCGTGACATCCAAGCCAATCCAGTTTCCCTGAACCACGTTGCCGATCGAGCCCGCGCCATAGATATAGAGGGCGGGATTGTTCGAATTGGCCCAAAGGAGATTGCGCTGGGACGCGTTCGTGCCGCCGATGTGGTTGCCGGGGGAACTCTTAATGTACAGGCCGGGTCCCTTAAGCAACGCCCCGTTGGTCCCATAGGGGCCGGTCCCGATAAAGCAGCCCACGACCGCATTGCTTCCACTGGGACCATCGATCTCCACGCCGAGCGGGCTGTTGGTTCCTCCCAAAGACAACCCAATAAGCGCGCACCCCGCGCCCGTGAGAGTAACGCCGCCCGGTATGTCCACCAACGGCAGCCCGGCGTAACCGGGCTGCGTCGTGCCATCGACCGTCACTGCGGCGGAGAGGACCACCGCGCCAGGCAGGGTGTGAACGCCCGCGCCGCTCAGATTGAAGGCGATGGTGCTGGGGCTTGTCGTCCCGTTGGCGCCAGCGACGGCCGCCGCCAGCGAGCCCGGACCCGACGCGGCGGGGCTGCTAACCGTAAACGTGGCGGCGCGGGAAACGAGGACCTGACTGACAAGCAGCGGAAACACCCACAGGACAATCCAACGATTGCGTTTACCAATCATAAGAGTTTTTATATTGGGGACGTACAAACCTTATCTCGGAGTTCCGTACGGTCAACGAGAAAGTGGCCAATTCGGGGATATTATTTTGACCGTCGGAACACGGCGACCTTTGGGGGCTCTCTTCGGGCTTATGGTCATGGTTTGTCTCCCTCATGCTCAATTGTCTTGACCCGGTCTTGTCCAATCCGAACAATCGGCTCTCGATAATACTATGCGCATAACACTCATCTTGCTGGTCGGAATTCTGGCCGCCAACCTAGGCACGGCAGCATCGCTGGAACCGAGACCGGCGGACGGCTCGCTCGACCATTTCATTCCGCTCAGAGCGCCGAGGCCGGCCGGATTGCTCCTGAGGGCTGGCGATCGGCTCGCCATCTGCGGCGATTCGATCACCGAACAGAAGATGTACTCCCGAATCATGGAGGATTATTTGACGGTTTGCGCCCCCGAGCTCAAGGTGACCGTCCGGCAGTACGGCTGGAGCGGCGAAAGGGCGCCGGGGTTCCTGGAGCGAATGACCAACGACTGCTTGCGGTTCCAACCCACCATTGCGACCACCTGTTACGGCATGAACGACCACGAGTATCGGCCATACGAGGAGCGCATCGGCCTGACCTACTGCGAAAAGTCGGTGGCGATTGTCGAGGCTTTCAAGGACCACGGAGTTCGCGTCATTCTCGGTTCCCCCGGATGCGTGGGCAAGATGCCGAGCTGGGTGAAATCGGCGAGCGGAACGGTCGAGGATTTGAATTTGAGCCTCTGCGTCTTGCGCAACCTGGGGATTGGGATTGCCGCCGAGGAGCGGGTTGGCTTCGCCGACGTGTTTTGGCCGATGCTCACGGCGGGAGTGGAGGCCCGGGCGGTGTTTCGTAGCAATTACGCCGTCGCCGGCAACGATGGGGTGCATCCAGGATGGGCAGGCCACGCTGTCATGGCGTATGCATTCCTCAAGGCGATGGGGTTGGACGGAGAGATTGGCGCATTCACGGTCGACCTCAAGAACCATACGATGAACCTTTCCAAAGGGCACGAGTTGGTCTCGGCCAAAGCGGATAGTTTTGTCGTTCGGAGTTTTCGCTATCCATTCTGTCCTTGTATCGAGAATGGCCAGGGAGATCCCTCCTATCCAGCTTGTCCCAAAGACGATCCGACAGCGGATTCCAGCATCCGTTCGGCGATGCGGCTGGTTCCGTTCAACAAAGATCTGAACCGGCTCATGTTAGTGGTGCGCCATGCCAAAGCGGCGAGCTACAAGGTGACTTGGGGAGGGGCTGAGAAGACGTTTACGCCGCGGGAACTCGCCGAGGGCGTCAACCTGGCGGAAGCGTTCCCCTGCAATCCATTCTCCGGGGCATTTGCCAAAGTGGATGCGGCCGTAGCCGCCAAACAAGCTTTCGAGACCCAACAAGTGAAGTCGATTTTCCACGGCGATGCGGGCAAGGCCGATATGGAGGGCGCGGTCGCTCGCACGGAAAGGGAGCGTCAGCCGCTCGCCCAAGCGATCCAGACCGCCTTCGCGCCGGTGACGCACGAACTCCGAATCGAAGCGCAATAACGGCCCGAATTCTATTGGCCGATCGGCGCGTTCACGGCTTCTGGCATGAGCGGAGAGAAGCTTCGCCATTGCTTTTTGCGCCCTCCTGCATGTAGCTTTCCCCGATGTTTGTTGAAAGCAAGACGGAACTAGCGGGGATGTCTGGAACCCAAAATGAGGCGCCGCCTCATCCGGGGAATGAGATGCTCTCCCATCCGGATCAATTCGCGCGCCGCCATATTGGACCCGGGGCGGAGCAGACGCGCCAGATGCTCGAACTCATCGGGCACGGCAGCTTGGAAGCGCTCACGGCCAACGCGGTGCCTGCGGCCATTCGTTTGGAGCAACCCTTGCGGCTTCCCGCCGCGCGCGGGGAGCGCGAGACCCTGTCAGCCCTCAAAGAAATTGCCGATCATAATCTGGTTTTCCGATCCTACATCGGCATGGGCTATTACGATTGCATCACGCCGGCGGTCCTACAGCGGAACATGCTGGAAAACCCGGGATGGTACACCCAGTACACGCCGTACCAGGCGGAGATCGCGCAAGGACGGCTCGAGGCGCTGCTTAACTTCCAGACCATGGTCATCGATCTGACCGGCCTGGAGGTGGCCAATGCGTCCCTGCTCGACGAAGGGACGGCCGCCGCCGAGGCGATGACGATGTGCCATGGGATCAAAAGCGAACGGAAATCCTTTTTTGTTTCCTCAACATGCCATCCCCAAACCATCGATGTCGTTCAGACCCGGGCCCAGGCGTTCGACCTCAAAGTCGTTGTGGGCGATCACCGGACCTTCCAGTTCGGAGAACAAGTGTGTGGCGCGCTCGTGCAATACCCGGACACTTACGGGTTGGTGGAAGATTACTCGGGGCTGGTCGAGCGCGCGCACGCGGCGGGCGCGCTGGTGGCGGTGGCGGCAGACCTCTTGAGCCTCACGTTACTGAAACCGCCGGGCGATTTTGGCGCCGACATCGCGCTGGGAAGCGCGCAGCGGTTTGGGCTGCCGCTCGGCTACGGCGGCCCGCACGCGGCGTTTTTTGCCACGCGCGATGCTCTTAAACGACAGATGCCCGGCCGGATTGTCGGGGTGTCGAAGGACTCCAGGGGCCAGCCCGGGTTGCGGTTGGCGCTACAAACGCGCGAGCAACATATCCGGCGGGAAAAGGCGACGAGCAACATCTGCACGGCCCAAGCCCTCTTGGCCAACATCGCCTCGATGTACGCCTGTTATCACGGACCCGAGGGCTTGAAACGGATCGCCCGGCACGTGCATTTGAAGACCGCTGTATTGGCCGGCGGCTTGACCCGACTCGGCTACAACGTCGGACCGGCGGTCTTTTTTGACACCTTGCGGGTGGACATCGGAGCAAAGGAGGCCGCGCCGATCTTGAAATTGGCCGAGGCGCGGCGGATGAACTTCCGACCGATCGACTCCCACACCGTAGGCATTTCGCTGGACGAGACGACGAGCGAGAAAGATCTGGTGGACATCTGGCGGGTATTCAACGGCGATGAGGTCCCCGACTTTTCGGCCAGCAAATTGGCGGAGGAGGCTGATACGAGATACCCGGCCGACCTGGCGCGGACCAGCAATTACCTGGCTCATGAGGTCTTCAATCGGCATCATTCGGAGACGGAGATGCTGCGTTACTTGAAGCGATTGGAATCGCGCGATCTGTCGCTGACCACCTCGATGATCCCCTTGGGCTCCTGCACGATGAAACTGAACGCGGCGGTCGAAATGCTGCCGCTCACCTGGCCGGAGTTCAGCCGATTGCATCCCTTCGCGCCCATCGAGCAGGCGCGAGGCTATCAGACCCTCTTTGAGCAATTAGAGCGTTGGCTGGCCGAGATCACCGGTTTCGCCGGGGTCTCCTTGCAGCCCAACGCCGGTTCGCAAGGCGAATACGCGGGACTCCTGGTCATCCGCGCCTACCACGCCAGCCGTGGCGAGGCGCAAAGGCGGGTCTGCCTGATTCCGTCTTCGGCGCATGGCACCAATCCCGCCAGCGCCGTCATGGCCGGGCTGAAAGTGGTGGCGGTGGCTTGCGATCCGGAGGGCAACATCAATGTGTCCGATTTGAGGGCCAAGGCCGAAGCTCACAAGCAGAACCTGGCGGCCTTGATGGTAACCTACCCTTCCACCCACGGCGTATTCGAGGAGACGATCAAAGAGATCTGCCACATGGTTCACGCCAACGGCGGCCAGGTGTACATGGACGGCGCCAATTTGAATGCGCAGGTCGGTCTCTGCCGGCCGGGAGACATCGGCGCGGATGTGTGCCATACCAACCTTCACAAGACATTCAGCATCCCACACGGCGGAGGCGGCCCGGGGGTCGGGCCGATCGCCGTGGCCAAGCACTTGGTGCGGTTCCTGCCGGGCCATGCCGTGGTACCTACCTCCGGCCGAGGCGAGGGCGCCGTCTCGGCGGCCCCGTGGGGCAGCGCGAGCATCCTGGTCATCTCCTGGGTCTATATCGCCGCCATGGGCGGCGCTGGCCTGAGGGAAGCCACGCAATACGCCATTCTCAATGCCAACTACATCGCGCGGCGCCTTAAGGATTTTTTCCCGGTCCTCTATCGCGGCCAAGGCGGTCTGGTCGCCCACGAGTGCATCCTGGATTTACGGCAATTCAAATCCGTCACCGTCGAGGACGTGGCCAAGAGGCTGATGGACTATGGGTTTCACGCTCCAACTATTTCCTGGCCCGTACCCGGAACCATGATGGTCGAGCCGACCGAGAGTGAATCCAAGGAAGAGCTGGATCGGTTTTGTGACGCCCTGATCCGCATCCACGGCGAGATGCGAGCCATCGAATCCGGGCAGGTGGACAAGAGCAACAATTTGCTCAAGAACGCGCCGCACACCGCCGACATGCTGGCGGCGGAGCGTTGGAACCGACCCTACCCGCGCGAGCAGGCTTGCTTCCCTGCCCCTTGGCTGCACGACCATAAGTTCTGGCCTGCCGTCGGGCGCATCGATAATGTTTACGGCGACCGCAACCTGGTGTGCGCGTGCGGTGCGGCGTTCGCCCCTTAGGACGTTAGTAACCTAACACCTGCGCCGAAGCATCCGGTAGCGATTCAGCCACGGTATTCGAGTCGGGCGCCGCAAGGTGCGGTTCCGGCAGCCGGGCGGATAATTCGGGAACGGATTCCAGGAAGGCGAGCAGGAAACTGCTCTTAATGGCGGCATGGACCCCTTCGGGCAAGGTGGATTCCATCGCCGGAGAGGTACCCAGGACTCCGACCACATTACCTCGCTGGTCAGTAAGCGCGGCGCCCAATCCGGCCTGTCCCAAAGGCGCGGCAACTTGGAAGTAGCGCGGATCATCTTGCGCACCGACCAGGCTCGATACCTCTCCGGTCGCCACCTGGGGTGCGAACGTCTCCACGTTGCTGGAAAGGAAGGTGGTCAGAGAGAGCCGGGCGCCGGCGCGGAGCGCGCGGCTTGGGGCCACAGGCAATGGCGTGAACTTGCCTTCGGCCTTAAGCAGCGCAAGGCCATCGGTTGCATCGAGCTTCACCACCTTGGCCGTGACGCGCCCAGCGCGCGTCATCAGCGCCAGCGGGGAAGTTCCCTTGACCAAATGCGCGGCCGTGATGAGAAAGCCATCGTCGGTGATAAAGAAACCGACGCCCAGGACTTGCGCTAAAGGATTATTGGTTAGCGGAGCTGGGGCAGACCGCGCAAGGGCGGGTTTCGAGGCTTCGGGAGCGGGGCTGAAAGCAGCCCTCCCCGGTGGCTGCTTGGCTGCGGCGAGCTGAGCCGATGTCAGACTCTTCTCCAACTTCCGCAAGGCTTTGCGGGCCGTCTCATCGCCTTTCGCCGCGGCGGGCTGGTACCATTTGTAAGCCTGCGCAAGGTCCTTGGCAACGCCTGTGCCCTCGGCATAGAAAGCGCCTAGTTTGAGTTGCGCGCGCGTGTATCCCTGCTCAGCGGCTTGAGTGTAAAACTTGGCGGCTTCCGCGAGGTCCTTCTTGACCCCCTGCCCTCGTTCATAACAAGAGGCCAACGCGCATTCGGCCATGGCGTCGCCCTGGGCGGCGGCTCGACGGTACCATTTTGCCGCCTGATCAAGGTCCTTCAGCATGCCGGCGCCCGATTCAAAACAGGCGCCCAAAGCGCACTGCGCCGCCGGGTCGCCATTTTCCGCGGCGGCAATGGTCTCCTGGAGGAACTTCTTATCGGGTTTCTCGTCCCTGGCGGGAGCCGGGAGGATGCCTAAACTCAGGAGCGCCGCCGCAATGATCAGGTTGAATCTCACGCGAACAGGCTAGTGGGAAAAGCGGAGACTAGAAAGCTGAAAGTAGAACGAGCTAAGCCAAGCCGCGCCTCTTCCGTAGCGTCCACTCCACGGACAGGAGAGCCAGCACAACCAGCAGGGAGAGGTAGCTGTTCCACAGGCGGATGGTCTCGCGATGTTCCTGCGTCCGGGGCTTAAGTCGGGCGGCGAGGTCTCCTAGAATGGCGTCGGCTTGGTCCATGGTCCCGGCCTGGTGGCCGCCGGCGGCGGCGAGGCGGGTCAGGCCCGGGAGATCGGCAGCCAAATCAAGCTCCTCGAGCGCGTTCAGGTCGCGCACGATGATCTCGCGGGCTTCGGCCAGACCGTTGAACTCCGGCCGCTCATGGCCAGTCGTGACGCGCCAGGAGCCTTCCCGGAGCCCGCTCAACGAGAGCTGCCAGAGGCCCGAAGCGTCGGCCATGGGTGACATTTCAAACGTCCTGGCGGAACCGGGAACGGTTTCGCCCTTGGACCCGATCCGTTCGAGCTTGACGATCGGCGCCTCGCGCGCGGGCGCGCCATTGGCGCTGACGACGCGGGCCTTGAGTTCGGCGGTCTCGGCTGGCGTCATCAAGGAACGGTCGAGGCCGACCTGGAGGCGCGGATCTTTGCCGCGCAGGCGCCCCGCCAACCCCCAACGCATCACTTGAAGCCAGAAGGTCTGGTGGACGCGTTCGCCGAGCCGATCTCGCCAACGCCAGGTTTCTTCGGTGCCGACCCAAAAGACGCGGCCGGCGCCGAACCGTTGGGCGGCAACGATAGGGGTTTGCGCGAGGTTGCGCGCCTTGAGCAACACCGCCGCGCCCGGTTTGGCGACCGCCGTGTCGGCGGTCCATTGCAAGGGCGGCAGCAGGGGCCACAGCTTCTGATTGAAACCGGAGTCATTGAGCACCTGCATCACCGGGTGGCTGACGCCTTCAGGCGTCAACGCGACGGTCACCGGCTCGGGTGCGCCGGCGCTTTGAAGCGACAGGCGTACGGGCAATAAAGAGGCGACCGGGCCGAGGCTAAAGGAACGCGGCATGCCGCGAGGGCCGGCCACACAAACAAGAAAGCCGCCGCGTTGGGCGACAAAATGAGCGGCAAAGGTCTGCTGCTCCGAGGGAAGCTCATTGCTATCGAGATCGCCAAGGCAGACCATGTCATAGGCATCCCACTCGGACTGAGTCTTGGGCAAGAGGGCGAGGTTCTTGTCCTCCAGCATCACCGAGTGGTAGCGCCGCGTAAACAAAACGCGCCGGTCGCGCTCGAACATCGCCGCGAGGTAGCGGCTTTCCCAGCGCGGGGTTGAGTCGACCAACAACACTTTGATGGGGTCCTGGTTGACATTCACGAGGAACTCAGCGGTGTTGTTGGCAAGGCTGGCTTCTTTGAAATCATTCGTCCGAAATTCTGCCGCCTGCTTCTTGAGCCGGGTGATTTGTTGCCGGGTTGGTTCGTCATAGGCGACCAATCTCGACGAGGGGATGGGACGCTCCACCGAGTTATCCGGCAGCCGCCAACCAACGGCCAGATGGTCTTCGCCGCTGCCCTGCTTGTGCAGAGTCTCGAAGTAGTAAGGCTGCCGGGCCTTGAGGGTAATCGGCTGGCTTTTCTGCGCTGGTTGCGCCTCCCAAGTGTCTCGGGGTACGTAGCCCGACACGTGGGCGACCTTGTTCTTGTCCTGGGGATTGTCCGACGGGCTGATCCAAAGTTCGGAAGCGTCATCCGAGGAGATCCAGAACGTGTAGTTGCCGCTCTGCGGTGGAAGGAGAAAGCCGCGAATACGCGCGCCATATTGTTCGCCGCGGCCGCTGTATTGCAACTGCGAAAAACCGCCGGTCTCGCTGGGCGGGTTCTTGAACGCGGGGCTGCTAACCAGGTCGGCAACCTCAACACCGTTAATGTTCTTCCACAGCTCGAGGTTGACCGCGCCCGAAGAGGCCAGCGTCGCGCGGAGAGTTTGGTCGCGAGCCAACTCAAGTCGCGCCTGGTAAAGGTTGAT
>Ga0316217_10000388_pt1 | contig 63179 bp, 40 predicted proteins | sample 1anoAmetaG_FD_203633 | JGI IMG/M metagenome (GOLD analysis project Ga0316217, IMG submission 203633) | Freshwater microbial communities from Trout Bog Lake, Wisconsin, USA - 1anoA | ecosystem: Environmental > Aquatic > Freshwater > Lake > Hypolimnion/Profundal zone | place: USA: Wisconsin... | reverse complement strand
TCAATCCCCGCGTCATCAAGCGGCCACAGAGCAAATGGCTCAAAAAACGCCCCTGCCATCGCCAAACACCTCAGCCCACACGACCCTTCCGCGATTCCATCGAGATCCTCCGTTGAACGGTCTTGGGCCCTGGCCATTATCCCGATGCCGGTATCTTTACCGCGATTGTGACTGACGCGCGGGGCACCACACGCCGCCTGCGACTCGGCAATGGCCAATTTATTATGGGTTCCGGCGTGGACTGTCCCATCCGCGACAGTCATAAGCTGCCCGCTGCCATGGATCCGCTTCCAGCCGGTGTATATACCGTTAAAGTCAGCGGCATAAGCGACGGCTTTGTTGACCAAAATAATCGCGTTGTCGGAACGTGGCCCGCTATGTCCGCGGAACCCATCACCATCGATGTCCGGGAGGACGCAAACGCCCGAATAAACGCCGAAAAACGACTGATAGCCCGCAGTAAATCCGAGCCGTTCGCCAAATACGTCGCTGAAACCTATGGTATCGCCCCGATAGTCAGTCGTTGGCTTGAACAACTCCTTGATGACAACCCGAAAGTTGCCTTACAGTCGGTAGGCGATCTCCAATACTGTCGACGTCTGCCGCTCAGCGGCGACGAAATCCTCAAGCAAGCGGCTGCCAAACACATTAAGCCGGAGTCTGGCAAACCCGACAAGGATCTGCTCCGCTACATTTCCTTGATTGCTCGAAACATCCACTCCGATGCCGCTCTCGATGCCAGTATTATTATCGCTACCGCCGATGTTGATATTTACGCCCGGGAGTGCGCCGTCTCTGACCTCCGAGAATTTTCGCAGAAAAAAGCTGAAATTGTCCTCGGCACGCTCGCCACAAACAAGAAATCTCCGGTTTACTGGACGGCTATAGCAGGATTAGCCTACCGCAATAACCCTACCGCTATCGAGCCTTTACTTGGGGTCATCACCGATAAGGACCCCGCCCGTCGTGCATTTGCTGTTAAGGCCTTGGCGGCGTTCCGTGACCGGCCTGTTGTGCGTACCGCACTAACCATCGCTTCTAAAGATTCCGATGCATTCGTGCGTCGCTGCGCCGAAACTGCGCTTGCGCCGCCACCGTAGGATGGATCATTGTCGTTGGCCCTGCCGTCAACCGGAAGTCACAAATCCGCAGATGCTCCAAGGGCCTGATGGCCGATCTAATTACGTTCAACTATCCACCAACCACCTCAAAATGGCTGCACCTTCGCGTCGAGCAGGTACTCCTTCATCCGCCCCGGGTTCTCATCCTGCCAGCTCTGGTAGCGCAGGCCGACAAACGGCTGGGTGCTGCCCAGGTCGATCGCCACCGTATGCGGGTGACCGGTATGCAGATCGTTTGCCACTTGGTGGCGGCGTTGCCATCAAACGCGTATTCGGCGGAGCCATCTTCGGCCTGGGTTTCTTCGCTGTCTACATACGCCACCTTCCAGTGATCGCGCGGCAGCGGCTTATCACTGGCCTCCAGCAGCGCCAGTTCCGCCACCGACGCAAATTCGTTGCCATGTTGCGCGGAAAGGGTCTGTAGACAAATATAGCGCGCCGTCACCGCGGCAAACCGCACTTCTTGTTTTGTGCGGGTTGGGGGCGATGATAGGAGAAAAACCGGAGGCCAGAAGGTCCGTTGTCCGCCGGCGGTTTCTGTATGGAATTGTGCTCCGGTACCCAGTGGTCCCAGTGGGTCGATTAGGGTTTGCTCCAGCGTGCGAAAGCCTGGCGCAACACCAGTGCCGCGGGCTTGAGTGAACCGTCGGCCCGGACCAGTCCGAAGTGTGCTTCGGTGGGATTTTTGATGGGGTAATCGTACAGGCACCAGGCCAGCCCACCGGCGGCGTGTCCCTGTTGGGCACCGGCCAGGACGATTTCGTAGAGTTTGGCCTGCTCGGCCTCGGTGCCGGGGGCGGTGCCGATCCTGGCGCGCACTTCCGGGGCCACGCCGTGTACCGGATCGCACGCGGTGCTCATGCCGAACTCGCCAATGAGCAGCGGGCGGGCGCCGCCAACTTGGCGCTGGTTGCCCAGCGTGACCAGGACCCGCCGGGGGCCTTGGGCGAACAAGGTTTGCCGGGGTGCATACTCATGTTTGGCATGGTAGGCCGGCGTCAGCGCACCATCGGGCTTGAGCAATCCCGCCTGCGCCAGGTGCGACCCAAAATGGAGGAACGTGCGGATGGTATTGCACCCCAGCGCCGCCGCCAGGGCCATGTCCTTTTCCCAAACCTCCGGCGGCGTTTTGGTTCACATGTCACCCCAGGGGGTTTGGCGCGGCATATAGTTCACACCCCGCACCGACAAGGGCGTGATCTGGCGCCGCAACTCCGCCGTTGATCCACTGCACGCCGTCAGGGTCGCCAGCAGCGCCAGCAGCACTGCCCTGCGGCGGCCCGACAGGGCATCCGCCCATCGGCGCGGCACAAACTTGCACAAATTTCGCATCATTACACAGGCCTCCGCCAGGTAAGCAGTCGTTGCGGCAGTGTAGCAGAATGGCCGGGCGCCGTATGACCAGCCGTTTGCTGGCGATATTGCTTCGGACTCCGGTGGTAGTGGGCGCGGAACGCGCGAAATAAATGGCTGGGCCGGGTGAATCCGGCCTGTCGGGCGATATCCCCCACCACTTCCGGCGTTTGTTGCAGGCGCGCCCGCACATACTCCAGTCGCACGCGCACCAGGTGCCGGTGCACCGTGAATCCCAGGGCGCTACGGAAGGCGCGTTCCAACTGGCGGCGCGAGATCCCGACCGCGGCGGCGATGTCGGGTACGGCCAACCGGGGGTTGGCAAAGTGTTCGGCGATATAGCGCAGGGCCACGGCCACCTTCACATTGTCCACCGCGCGCATGTCGGTGCTTACCCGCGTGACGATGCCTTGGGGCGGTATGCGAATAATCCGCGACGGCGCCTGGCGCCCGTGCATCAGGCGATCGAGCAGGGCGGCGCCGGCGTAGGCCATGCCTTCCAGATCATGCATCACGCTCGAGAGCGGCACGGGGGCACAATCGCACACGTCCGGGTCATTATCGACCCCGAGCACGGCGATTTCTTCGGGCACCAGCAGGCCCGCATCGCGGCAGGCATCGATGAGGTCGGCCGCCACGCAGTCATTGTACGCAAAGATGGCCGCCGGGCGCGGCAGGCGGTGCAACTCCAGCCGCAGGCGCTGGCGGCGCCGTGTCCAGTTCTCCTGCCAGAGGCGCCCCGACCGCGCATGGGCCGGCGGCAGCACGTGGCAGGTAAAGCCGTGGTGTCGGAGCGTTTGCGCATAACCCTGGTAGCGCTCCGCATCCATGACATCATTCAGGAACGGCGCCCAGGCAAAGTGCCGATAGCCACGTTCCAGAAAATGTTCGGCCGCCAGTTGGCCCATCCGCACGTTATCCCCTTCTATGCGCGGCAGGGGCACACGGTCATTCACCAGGGTGATGGCCACGGTAGGCAAGCCGGCCGATTGGATAAAATCGACCAGTTCCTTGCGATATCCCAGGATGGTCAGAATGCCATCCCCCCGCCAGCCCAGCGGTATGCGCCCCGTATAGGCCATATCCATGACCAGGTGCCAGTCGTGTTCCCGGGCATAGCGCACGATGCCGCGGTAGTAAGCCCGTTGGGCGATGGTCAGCGCCACGAGAACTTTGCGTTTGGATTTCATGGTTTCCAGTATATGCCGCAAAATGGTACAAGAGAAGCCGCAAAATGGCTCTAGACCGCCGCCGGGTCCATCCGCTATGTTCTCTGTTTGTTGTTTGTTTCGACCATCTTGGCCGCCTTCCCGGTGGAATGACCATCCAACCGTTTACGCGGACACCTGTGAGGGAACGGAAACGGCGCCGCAAACCACCCTGGCAGGTGAGCACGTTCGGTGATACGAAAACATAAAAGGAAACAACACCATGCACCAAACCCGAGCGCGTCTTCTTGCGGCCATAGGTGCCGTGATGCTGGCGACGGTAACGTTTGCATTTGAGAAAGACCGACCTGCGACGCCACCGGTCATTCCACCGAATCCCAATAATCTGCCCAAGGTATTGCTGATCGGCGACTCGATCGCGGGCGGCTACTACAAGCTTGTCGCCAAAGGCCTCGAAGGCAAGGCCATCGTGGCCAAGAGCAGTGATAATGGGGAATCCACGGCGGTCGGCGTAAAGAAAATAGACGGGTGGCTGGGCGATACCAAGTGGGGCATCATCCACTTCAACTGGGGCGTGTGGGATATGTACGGATGGCAGTACGCCTCGGACGACCGGTCCCCCGCCATGTATGCCCAAAGACTTGAAACGCTGGTCCTGCGCATGAAGAAGACGGGCGCCACGCTGATCTGGGCGACGACCACACCCGTGCCTCCAAAACCTGAGGCGACCATGCTTAAGCGCTGGAAAAAAGAAGTGGTGATCGATCCGGATCTGGAGCGTCAATATCAGGCCGCGGCCTTGCAAGTCATGAAAAAGTATGAGGTGCAGGTGGATGATCTGTACGCACTGCTCAAGCCGCGGCGGAGTGAATTGCAGAAGGATGACAATGTCCACTTTTCGGCCGAAGGATCCGCGCTGCTGGCACGGCAGGTGGCGGACTGCATCTTGAAAAGCCTTGGCCGCGAACGTCACATTGGGGGACCGGCGGCGCAAACCGCGCCGAGCGCGGATTCCCAATCCAAGCCTTAGGCCATCCATGAAGGGAAACAAAGCGATGAAACATTCCAAGACGCGCGTCGTGAACATCCTTGGCGTTCTATGCCTTCTCATCGGAACGGTCGGCCGGCTCTCGGCGGCGCCGCCGACACCGACGCCACCGGATCTGACGCAGGGTGGCCAGCGGGACAAAAACCACGATTGGCTGCTGGGTCCCACCGGGGCGCGCGGCTGGATATTCTTCCGGCACGAGGATCTGACGGCCGCCGCGCGGCAGATCCTGATTACCGCGGTGGCTGCCGGATCGCCGGCGGACGGCGTGCTGCGCCCCAACGATGTGATCCTGGGCGCCGGCGACCAGCCGTTTGCGGACGATGCCCGCAGAAGCTTTGGCCGGGCCATCACGGCGGCCGAGGAAAAGACCGGTGTGCTGCCGCTGATCCGCTGGCGGGATGGGCAGAGCACCAACGTGGAAGTGAAACTGGCGGTGCTGGGCCAGTACAGCGCCACCGCGCCGTACGATTGTCCCAAGTCCAAGGCAATCTTCGAGCAAGGCTGCCGACTCATCGCGCAGAACGGCCTGAAAGATGCCGACATACCCATAGATCTCAACGCCCTGGCCCTGCTGGCCAGCGGCCAGAAGGAATACCGTCCCATGCTGGCCGACTACGCCACGAAGGTGGCGGCGTCGCTCAAACCGGGCACGTGGAACTGGTACTACGCATATGGGAATCTGTATTTGTCCGAGTATGTCCTGGCCACCGGGGATCGATCGATAATGCCGGAACTCCGCCGCACGACGCTGGAAGCGGTTAAAGCCCAGTGCATGAACGGAATGTGGGGGCACAATCCTGCTTTGCCGGACGGCCATTCGGAAGGCTACGGCGGCATGAACCAGATCGGGCTGCCGCTGACCGCGGCGCTGGTACTGACCCGTCAGGCGGGCGTGAATGAACCGGCCCTCGACCGGGCAATTGACAATTCGCTCCACTTGCTGCGCTGGTTTGTCAACAAGGGTGCCATTCCTTATGGCGACCACCAGCCATGGCCGTGGCATGATGACAACGGCAAATGCTCCTGCGCGGCGGTGCTGTTCGACCTGCTGGGCGAGCGACCGGCCACATCATTCTTTTCCCGGATGGCCACGGCCGCGTACGATGAGCGGGAACACGGGCACTGCGGCAATTACTGGAATATGCTCTGGGCGCTGCCCGGCGTATCCCGCGGCGGTCCGCTGGCCACGGGCGCTTACCTGAAGGAACAGGCCTGGTACTACGACCTGGCCCGGGACTGGCGCGGCGGCTTCGTCTACCAGCCGATTGAGCAGGGCGACGAAAACAACAACTATACGGATTGGGATTTGACCGGATCCTACCTCTTGTCCTATGGACTGCCGCTTAAGAGCCTGTATGTGCTGGGCAAGAAGCCGTGTTCGGCTGCGCCTTTGGAGCCCCATGAGGTCCAGGAGGTCATAGCCGCCGGGCGGAACTTCTATCCCCTAAATGACCAGAACGGGTACTATAAGCGTGCGACCGAAGAGTTGCTGGCCGGCCTGTCGAGCTGGTCCCCGGCGGTGCGGAAGCGCTCCGCGCAGGCGCTGGGGCGACGGGAGGGCGATTTTCTGCCAACGTTGCTAACGATGCTCGCCGGTTCCGACCGCAACGCCCGCTACGGCGCCTGCGAAGCACTGGGCGCTCTGGGGCCGCGTGCCGATGCGGCCGCGCCGCAGCTGCGGGCCCTGTTTAATGATCCGGACCCGTGGCTGCAAAGCCTGGCATCCAACGCCACCGCGTCTCTGAGCCCGGAGGTCCGCAAGACCGGTGTGAACGATCTGCTGGCGCTGGCGGCGCGCCGGAATCCGGACGATCCGCGCGGGATGACCCAACGCACCGTGGCCGCCGCGCTGTTTGACCCCAATCCCGACTTGCGCCAACCAGGCATCCTGCACCATTCACTGGAGGGTGTCGACCGCGGTTTGTTGTATCCGGCCATGGAGGCGTTGCTGCAGAACGATGACGCGCTGGCCCGCTATGGCCTGGCGCCTTATGTGACGCAATTGACCGACCGCGACCTGGCGGTACTGTTGCCGGCCATCGTCAAGGCGATCGAGAAGTTGGCGCCCAGCGACGAGATGTTTGCCGACGGCATCCGCACCGCCGGTCTTGATCTACTCTCGCGCCGGCGCATCCGTGAGGGCATGACGCTGTGTGTGTCGACGATCGAAGCGCGCTGGGGGAATGATATGCACAAGCGGCTGGAATTCCTCCGGCGCTATGGCGTCCACGCCCGGGAGGTTCTGCCGCAGTTGCGGGAAAAACGCCCGAAATCGCCGGATGGGGCGAAGGCCATCGACCAGTGCATCGCCGAAATCGAAGCGAGCAAGGATGCGCCGCCCTTGGTGGATCTGAAGGATTTTATCGCGCGTGCGTCCGCGAGTGGGGATGATTCGCCAAACAAGAAGAAAGGAACGCCATGAGAATCATGGGACAACGTATGAAGCATATGTTGCAACGCACGGGAAAAATCGTGCAGCAGCGCCTGCACCAGAAGCTTATTCTCCTGTTATGGGGAGTTCTGCTTCTTTCCCGCGTGCTGCTCTGCGCTGCCGAAACGCCCGCCAAGAGGCTCAACATTCTCTTCTTCACCGCCGACGACATGAATTTTGATTCCAGTGACACCTATGGCGGGCCGATCAAGGACCTGACACCGCACCTCGATCGACTGGCCGCCGAAAGTCTCCGGTTTAAGTACGCCTATTCGACGGTGGCCGTGTGCCAGCCGGTGCGCCAGATCATGCAGACCGGCCTGTACCCGCACCGCAATGGAGCGATGGGCTTCTTCCCGATAAAACCGGACGTGCGCACCCTCAACCAGCAACTGCACGACGCCGGCTACCTGATCTCGATGTTCGGCAAGGGCAACCACCACCAGCCGGCGGAGAAATTCTGCGTGGATGTGGGCGATGACCACATCAGCCGCCACCCGTCGCAACTGGCGGCCGCCACCCGGAAGTTCCTGAAGATGGTCCGCGAACAAGGCCGCCCGTTCTTCCACAACGTCAACTGCTACGATCCGCACCGCCCGTTCATTGGCATCAAGGGCCCCGACGACCTCGCCGAAGGGGAGCCGCCGAGCCGCTGGATCAAACCGTCCGAAATCACCACCGTGCCGGGCTTTCTGGAGAATCTGCCGGAAGTGCGCCGGGAATTGGCCGGCTACTACACCAACGTTCGGCGCCTCGACGACGCCCTGGGCGCAGTGCTCGCCGTGCTCCAGGAGGAAGGCTACGCGGACAACACGCTCGTCATGGTTTACGCCGGCGACCACGGGATGTCGTTTCCCTTCGCCAAATCGAACGATTACGAGAACAGTTCCCGCGGCGCGTTGTTCATCCGCTGGCCCGGCGTGACCAAGCCCGGCAGCCTGGACAGCGACCATCTGGTCTCGACGATCGATTTTACGCCCACGCTGCTCGAGGCCGCCAACCTGCCGCCCATCCCCGGCCTCGACGGCCGCTCGTTTTTGCCGGCGCTCAAGGGGGAGAAGATGGCCGGCTGGGATCGCGTGTTCACCTTTTACAATGCCGCCTTCGGCAATAACTGGTTGCCGATGCGCTGCATCCGCACCCGGGACCGCGCCTACATCTGGAACGCGTGGAGCGACGGCCAACGGAAGTACCACGCCGAAAACATGGCCGGCCTGACCTGGAAAGCCATGCTCGCCGCCGCCCCCGACAACCCGGTCATCAAGGCCCGCACCGATTTCTATCTCCACCGGGTTCCCGAGGAGTTCTATGATCTGACCGACGACCGTTGCGAGCGCACGAACCTCATTGGCGACCCGGCGCGGCAGGCCCAGATCGAGTCCATGCGCGGCGAACTCCTTGGTCTCATGCGCCGCACCGGGGATCCGTTCACGGAGGCGTTCGCCAACCGCGGCAGGCCAGATCTCATCCGCGCGGTCCTGGAAAAACTGAAGCAAGAATACAACAAGAAGCCGGAACCCGGCCAGATCGAGAGCACGCAATGATTGTGCGCTACACCCTTTTAGCGCACCGGCAACGTCAGTAAACCATGAACACGGTGTTAGATTTCTGGAGATCTCATGATCCATGATTTTATAAGAAACCTATTGGTGGCCGCGACGGCCGTAGTGACGCTGGCGATCGCGCCGGTAGTCTATGGGGCACGCGCCACACCGCCGCTGCCTGATTTGACCCAGGGGGGTAAAATCCCGGAGGGCGGGCTGGACGTCACCCATGACTGGAACCTTGGGCCGACCGGGGCGCGCGGCTGGGTTTATGGTTGGGCGGGCAATACCTCCGCAGCCCGTCAGATTCTGGTGACCGAAGTGGCAAAAGGATCACCGGCTGACGGGGTCTTGAGTAGTGGCGACGTGATTCTGGGGATCGGCGGGCGGCCCTTTGACCGCGACGCCCGCATCGCGTTTGCCAAGGCGATCGCGGCGGCCGAAGAGGAGCGTGCCGGCGGTCTGCTGGCCTTGATCCGCTGGCGCGCGGGCCAGACGCAGAACGTGCAACTTAAACTCCCGGTCATGGGAACCTACAGTGACACCGCGCCGTACGATTGCCCGAAGTCCAAAAAGATCTTTGAACGGGGTTGCCAGGCCATTGCCCAAAAGGGCTTGGGTGGTGTTTCGATTCCCGATGATCTCACTGCGTTGGCCCTGCTGGCCAGCGGCAAAGAAGAATACCGGCCCATGCTGGCCCAATACGCCAAAAAGGTGGCCGCCTTCCAGACGGACAGCTTTGCCACGTGGCTCTACGGCTACGCCAACATGTTTCTGGCCGAGTATGTAATCGCAACGCATGATGTGTCGGTGCTCGATGGCGTCAAGCGCCTGGCCCTGGAAGCGGCCAAGGGGCAGAGCATCGTGGGAACCTGGGGCCACAAGTTCGCCCGGCCCGATGGCCACTTGAATGGCTACGGCTGCATGAACCAGCCGGGCCTGAGCCTGACGATCTCGATGGTACTGGCGCGCCAAGCCGGCGTGAAGAGTCCGGCGCTTGACCGGGCGATCACCAACGCGGCCGGTTTTCTGCACTGGTATACCGACAAGGGCGCCATCCCGTACGGTGATCACCAACCGTGGCCGTGGCATGAGGACAACGGAAAATGCTCCAGCGCGGCGGTGTTGTTCGACCTGCTGGGCGATCGCGCGGCGGCGGGATTCTTCTCCCGGATGGCCACGGCGGCCTACGACGAGCGGGAGACGGGACACACCGGCTGCTTCTTCAATGTCCTCTGGGCCATGCCCGGGGTCTCCCGCGGTGGCCCGCTGGCCACGAGTGCCTACTGGAAGGAGCAGTCGTGGTACTATGACCTGGCGCGGCGCTGGGATGGCAGCTTCCCGTATCAGGGCGAAGCCCCGGGTGGCCAGGAGCATGGCAAGCATACCAGTTGGGACTGCACGGGCCTTTATTTACTGGCCTATGCGCTGCCGTTGAAAAGCCTGTATTTAACCGGCAAGGGGCCCAGCGCGGCTCCGGCCTTGAATGCCACCGAGGTCAAGGAGGTCATCGCCGCCGGCCGCGACTTCTTTCCTGTCAACGGCCAGAACGGATACGACCTGCGCCCAACCGATACGTTGCTGGCCGGCCTGACGAGTTGGTCGCCGGCTATGCGCAAGCGTTCGGCCCAGGCGCTGGGGCGGCGCCCGGGCGATTTCGTGCCGGCACTCACGAAGATGCTGGCCTCTACTGATCGGGATACCCGCTACGGCGCCTGCGAAGCCTTGGGCTGTCTGGGGGCGCGGGCCGACGCGGCAGCGCCGCAATTACGCGCCTTGCTGGCGGAATCGGACCCGTGGCTGCAAAGCCTGGCGGCCAATTCCCTGCTTATGCTGGGATCAGAGGCCCGCACCGCCAGTGTGCCCGATCTGCTGAACATGGCCCAGCGCGACAATCCGGCCGACCCGCGCCGGATGGCCCAGCGCGCCGCCTGTAGCGTGCTCTTCGCGCGGCCCCCCGGCACACGCGACGTCAAACCCATCCTCGCCGATTCGCTCGCAGGCGTGGACCGCCAGGTGCTTTTTCCGGTTGTCAAATCGGCCCTGGAGAATCAGGACAGCGTCGTGCGTGCCGCCATTGCCCGGGGGGTTTATGACAAGCTGACCGACCGTGAACTGGCAGAGTTGTTGCCCGCGATCATCACGGCGGTGCGGGAACTGGCCCCCAGCGATGAAATGTTCGGCGATGGTGTCCGCCTGGCCGGACTGGACCTGCTGTCCAAGCACCACATTGCCGAGGGCATGCCGTTATGCGTGGCGGTCATCGAACCGGAACGGTGGGGATCGGGCGGCCGCTTTGCCAAGTGCCTGGAATACCTGCGGCGCTATGGTGGCAATGCGCGCGACCTGGTGCCGGCGCTGCAGAAACTGCGTGCCGGTGTGGTCAAGGAAGCCCCCGCCAACAAGAAGATTTCCACGGAAGCCGCACTCATAGACAACTTGATCGCTGCGATCCAGGCCGACAAGAATCCCCCCAAGTTGCAGACCGCCGCGGAGTTTAGCGCGAAGAAATGATGGCCAACGCGTGCCGGAATAAGGAAAGGAATGCGATGCGAAACATGAGGCAGAGTGTGCAGTCCATGATGAGCGCCATGCTTGTCGGCCTGCTGTTGGGGGTCGTTAGCCCGGCGGCAGCCAAACCGCTGAAGGTGTTCATCCTGGCCGGGCAGTCGAACATGCAGGGGCATGTGAACGTATCGACGTTCGATGCCATGGCCAATGATCCCAACACGGCGCCGCTGCTCCAGGAGATGCGAAATGCCGACGGCACCCCGCGGGCATGCGACAAGGTCTGGATATCGTCGATCGGGTGCGCCGGTGACGATACGACCGAGCAGAAAGGCAAAGTGACGGTCGGCTTCGGGGCCTCGCCCAACGAGATGGGTCCGGAATTCACGTTTGGCATTTACATGGAAAAGGCGCTGGGCGAACCGATCCTGCTCATCAAGACCTCCTGGGGCGGCAAGAGTCTGCACACGGATTTCCGTCCGCCCAGCGCCGGGCCGTATGTGTGGAGTGGCTACGAACTGGCCCAGTGCCGACGGCGCGGTGACAATCTGGAAAAGAACAAGGCCGACAAGGTCAAAGACACGGGCGTGTTTTATCGCCTGATGATCGCGCATGTGCACAAGGTGCTCTCGGACATCAAGCGGGTGGTGCCGGAGTACGATGAGAAGCAGGGTTACGAACTGGCCGGGTTCGTCTGGTTCCAGGGGTTTAACGACCTGGTCTCCGGCTGGACGTATGACCAAGGCAACAAGCCCGGCCGGTACGACATGTACGGACAACTGCTGGCGCAGTTTATTCGCGATGTGCGCAAGGATCTCGCGGCGCCGCAGATGCCCTTCGTGATTGGAGTGATGGGAATTGGCGGCCTGAAGGAAGATCGCAAGCCGGGCGGTCAGATGTACTTCCGCCAGGCCCAGGTAGCGCCGACATTGCTTCCGGAATTCAAAGGCAACGTGGTGGCGGTGCCGACGGCGCCATACTGGGATGACGATTTGGAAGCGCTGCAAACGCGGATGGATAGATATTGGCCAAAGGTGGACGCGCGGGTCGCCGCGGAGAAGAATACCTCCTGGGAGAACAAGATGAAGGTCATGGCCGAGAACTACACGCCGGAAGAATGGAAACGCCTGCAGGGTGCCTCCAACGGAGGCTACCACTATCTTGGCGCCGCGAAGATTATGGCGCCGATTGGCAAGGCCTTTGCCGAGGCGACGCAAAAAGCTATGAAACGGCAGATTGCTGCCCAGTAGTGTTCTCGGGCAATACTCGTCGGTAAAAGATGGGTACCCCGCGCGCCGGGCGGCGCTTGCGGGAGAACGTTAGGACGGCACAGGCGCGGAACAAGTTCAAATGAGTCAGTTCATAAAAGGAAACCGGGAAATGAAAAGAACAATGCTGGTTGGCACGGTATTTCTGTTTGCATTAATGCTGCCGGGCGTCGCCGATACGATAGCCGTGGCCAAGAAGGCCGGCAAAGTCGAGAACGCGGCGCCGGGAATTCCGCTCAACGCGGATGGCGAGCGGCTGCTGGCCAAATATTCCGCGCTGCTCAAAACATTGCAGGCCCAGATCGGCAATGCTCTGCCCAAAATCGACGAACAGAAGCTGGCCGCCTTCCAGAAAGCCCGTGACGCGACCCGGGCGGCGGAGCCGGAGGCCAGCGCGCAGCAGGCGGCCCTGGGTAAAATTCAAGCGGCCAAGGCTTTGGTAGAACACGCCAAAGGCAAGTGGATCGGCGGCGCCGACAAGGGCATTGCCCAGGCGCAGGCGGCGCTGCAGAAGGCCACCACGGATGCCCAGCGGGAAGCGGCGCAGAAAGACCTGGCCAAGTGGCAGGCGAACAAGGAAGACGGCATCAAAGCACTCAAAGAGCGTCAGGCCGCGTTGGACAAGGCGCAGCTCGACGCGCCGCAGTTGGCCCAGACCGATCAGGCCGCCAAGGCGGCACTGGCCCGGGCGCAAAGCAATGAGCTCATGGCCGCCACCAGCCTGCTGGATGACTTGAAGCCGTTGCTGGCCAGCGACAAACTCGATGCGCCGCTGGTTCAGGCGACCGTACTGGCGGAAGCGACACCGCGCGGCTTGGCCCAGTTCGCCCAGCAGGGCAAGGAACAGGAAGCCCTGGTAGAGAAGCTGCTGGGCGATGACGCCTTGCTCAAGCAGATGCTCGTCGCGGGCGGCGCCGCGGGCGGTCAGTACGGCCGGGCGATGGAGATTTACACAGCGATCCAGCAGGCCAGCCCCAAGGCCGGCGCGGGGCTTTTCCAGCGTCTGGCGCTGGGCGTGAGCCTCGAGCATGCAGTGCCGATCAAGCAGAGCAACGCCCCGAGCGCAACCAATGCGCCGGCCATTGTGGACCCGGTGAACCGCTACCTGCATTATGAGAAGGCCTGCCTCAATGGCGAGTTGGACCCGGCCTTCAAGGACTTTTCCGCGTGGGAGTATCGCCTGGTCGTCAACTGCGATGCGCCGGATGAGATTCTGGCCTGGGGGCGTACGATGCTCCGGAACTACCGGCCCGACCACATCTACAATCCCAACTATGGCTGGCGTTATTCGGCCACCGTCAAGACCGAAGTCCCCTATGGGTCGCAAAACGTGAAGAATGATGTCCCGACACTTCAAGAGTACCAGAATATCATCAAGGATGGCGGGGTGTGCGGGCGGCGCGCGTTCTTTGGGCGCTTTATCCTGCGGAGTTTCGGCATCCCGACCTGGGGCGTAACCCAGCACGCGCATGCCGCCTTGAGTCATTGGACACCTAAAGGGTGGGTGGTGAATCTTGGCGCGGGCTTCGAATGGAGCTGGTGGGATAAGGCCGATGCGCCGCAGAGCGGAACGGACTTTTTGCTCGAGACGCAGGCGCGGGCTCTGCCGCAGGAGTACCTGAAGGTACTGCGGGCGCAGTGGGTCAGCCGTGTCCTTGGTGAACCGGCGTACAATGACCGCGCGCATGTTCCCGGCGGCTACTGGAGCAACATGGCCCATTACCAGGCGCTGGCGATTGCGACCGCCTCCAAGGCGGTTAATTTGGGGCCCCTCGGCCAGGAGCTGGCCGAAGCCAATGAACCGCAGGAAAAAGGGGACGTCGCGCAGGCCCAGGCGACGGACGCGGATTGCAAGATCGTTATTGGCCAGGATGGGATGATCACGATTCCGGCGGCGGCCCAAGGCCAGCCGAAGGGTAAATTCGCGCCCATGAAGAGTTTCTCGGGGGGCCTGCAATTGCACTGCACCGGCGGTTTCCAGGCCGAGTACGAATTTGCGGCACCGCACGCCGGCAAGTATGCACTGGCCGCCCGGGTGGTCACGGCGCAGGAGGGCCAGAAGTTCCTGGTGCAGGCGAACGATGCCAAAGAGCCGGTGGGAATCGCGGTACCCTACACGTGTGGCCAGTGGCAGCAGACCCCGCCGGTGGAACTCTCCCTGGTCAGCGGGAGGAATGTGCTCCACTTCGCGCTCCAGGATGGAAGCCGTGGCGTGACCATCAAGGAGTTAACGCTTACGCCGGTGAAGTAACAAAGGTTGGTGGAAACAAATTCCCGAGCCGCTCCGGAAGCACACGATGGTCACAATATCTAACCACACCCGGTGACCGCAGTAGGAGTCCGAGTACCGAAGTCAACATACTCTAGGAGACAAAGTGATGCGAAGCAGAACATTGGTTGGTGCGATTTGTGTGCTGACGGCCCTGTGGGTCACCGGGGCCATGGCGGCGGAGCAATCCGCGGTGGATTCACAAAGTCCATTGCCAAAGTCGGTGGATATGACCAAGCCGGTGAAAGTCTTCATCCTGGCCGGCCAGTCCAATATGGAAGGCCATGCCCGGGTGACGACCTTTGATTACATCGGGGACGATCCGGCCACCGCGCCATTGCTTAAGCAAATGCGCAATCCCGACGGTACGCCGCGGGTCTGCGACCATGTGTGGATTTCCTATCTGACCGGCGCCAAGGATAGCAATGGTGAAGGCGTGGGCAAGCTGACGGCCGGCTATGGCTCCCGGAAGGATCCGAAAACCGATGGCGGCCAGATCGGACCCGAATTCACCTTCGGACTGACGCTGGATGCCGCGCTGCACCAGCCCGTGCTGCTCGTGAAGACCGCGTGGGGCGGCAAATCCCTGAACACCGATTTTCGGCCGCCCAGCGCCGGGCCGATGGCGGGAAAGACTGCCGAAGAGACCGGGCGGTATTACCGGCTCATGATCGCGCACGTGCGCATGGTGCTCAAGGACATCAAACGCGTGATCCCGGATTACGATGCCAAGCAAGGCTACGAATTCGGCGGCTTTGTGTGGTTACAGGGGTGGAACGACGCGGTGGACCACACCGTTTATCCGCGGACGGCGCCGGGGAATGCTTATGCGAAGTACGGCGAATGGCTGGCGGATTTCATCCGCGATGTCCGCAAGGATCTGGACGCTCCGAACCTGCCCTTTGTCATCGGCGTGATGGGCGTGGGCGGGCTTACGGTCCCGGCCCCGGCCCAGGCTTTCCGCGACGCCATGGCGGCGCCCGCAGCGCTGCCGGAATTCAAGGGGCGGGTGATCGCCGTGCCGACCGCCCCGTTCTGGGATGAGCCGTTGGCGGCCATTGACGCCAAACACGGGCAAGCCAAGGCGCTCCGGCAGCGCCTGGGCAAGCAAGTGCAAGCCGGCAAGTTGACCAAGGCGGACGCCGACAAGCAGGCGAAAGAGGAGGAGGCTAAACTGCTACCGCCGGAAGACCTGGCACGGTGGGATCGTGGGGCTTCCAATGCCGGGTACCATTACCTGGGCTGCGCCAAGACGTTTGCGCTGATGGGTAAAGCGTTTGCCGAAGCCTTGCTGCCGTTGCAGCAACCATGAGAAATACGGAGTCGATTAACCATGAAACACCCCCTTACACTCCTCACCGCTCTGCTGCTGGCGTTGTACGCCATGCCTGCGGAGGCCCGGGAAACCAACGCCACACCGCCCGCCGAAGATTTGGCGGCAGGCTTTGCCACTCCGCCCGCCGCGGCGCGACCGTGGGTTTTCTGGATGTGGCTGCGCGTGGAGACCACCCCGGAGGCGATCACCCGGGACCTGGAGGAGATGCACGCCAAAGGCATCGCAGGGGCGATTCTTTACGACTCGGGCGTGGGCGGTGGGCTGGAGATTTCCGCCAAAATGGTGTTGCAGGGCAAAGGCTTTCATCCGGTGAAAACCTCCGATTATGCCGGCGGCCATATTGATCCAATGCCCCGTCCGGCGATGGAATCCTGGACGCCGCGTTTTCGCGCCATGGTGCGTCACGCGGCCCAGGAGGCCGGGCGCCTGGGCATAAAACTGGTCGTGACCGTCGGTCTGGCCGGCACGTCCGGCCCGATTGCCCCCGAATACGGCCAGCACAAACTGGTCTGGTCCGAAACCGCCGTCGCCGGCCCGCAAGCCTACGATGCCGCGCTGCCGGCCCCCGAAACCGACGTGGCGACCACGCTGGGCGCGGCAGCGGCCACGAGCGCTGGCAACAAACCCGCCGCACTACCGAAGAAGCCGGAACGGGTGCGTGCCAAAACCAAATATGTCAACGCCCATCCCGTCGCCGTGCTGGCCGTGCCAGACAAGGAGAACTTTTCGCAGGAGGAGGTGGTTGACCTTTCTGAAAAAACCGACGCCGCAGGCCACCTGCGTTGGGACGTACCGGCGGGTGCGTGGAAAATCCTGCGCTTCGGCTACACGCCGACCGGCGCCAGAAATGTGTGGGGTATCTACACCGACTGCATGAGCACCGAGGCCATGGATAAAACGTGGGACTCCACCATTGGTGTGCTGCTCCGGGAGATGACCCCCGCCGAACGCAAGGGACTCTATGGCATAGAGGACGACAGTTGGGAGTCGGGCGCGACAACGTGGACGAAACGGTTTCCTGATGAATTCAAAAACTTGCGCGGCTACGATCTGCTCCACTGGCTGCCGGCGCTTACCGGAAAACAGATGGGTGGTGCCACGGCGGCCCTGGGCGTGCGGCGGGATTTTTACCGCACCATTGCGGATCTGGTGGCCAAGAACCATTATGCCCGCCTGGGCGAAATTGCCCGGCAAAACGGCCTGGTCGCGTTCGGCGAGCCGGCCGGCCCGAATACCAATCAACTGGACCTGATGAAGGATTGCAGCGGCGTCGATATCGCGATGGGCGAATACTGGCATCCATCCGTGCATCGGCCCGGGCCGCCCCGGCGCTTTATGTTGCGCGCCGCCGCCAGCGCCAACCACCTTTACGGCAAGACGCTGACGCCGTGCGAAAGCCTCACCTCCGTCGGACCGTTCTGGGAAGAAAGCTTCTTCGACTTGAAAAACACGGCCGACCAGGCGTTCTGTGACGGCTGCAATCTCACCGTCATCCACAACTGGAGCCATTCGCCATCGGTCACGGCCCAGCCGGGCTACGCCTATTTTGCCGGCACGCTTTACGGACGCAACACGACCTGGTGGGAACAGACGCCGGCATTCAACGCGTACTTGGGGCGCTGTTCGTTCCTGTTGCAGCAGGGTCTGTTCGTGGCCGACGCACTTTATTATCGCGGCGACAACATCGGCCAGGGCGAGCAAATGAAGACCAGACCCGCGCTGCCCGCCGAGGGCTACGACCACGACAATTGCAACCTCGACGCGCTGCTCACACGCGTGCGCGTGAAAGAGGGGCGGCTGGTTTTGCCGGACGGCATGAGCTACCGCATTATGGTTTTGCCGGACAATTCATCCATGCCGCTCGAGGCGCTGGAAAAACTCGCGGCCCTCGTCGACGCCGGCGCCACCGTCGTCGGTCCGCGTCCCCTCGGCTTGGCCGGATTGGCGGCAACTCCGAACGCAACCGCGAAGTTTGACGAACTGGCCGCGCGCTTGTGGGGTGTGCAAAATCGAGCCGGTCTGATTAATGCAGCCAGTTCTCCTGTTGAATGCTTGCGTGCATTGCATGTTCCTTCCGATGTTGAATTCACCGGCCTCAGCGACGCGGGCGAACTGGACTGGATCCATCGCCGCACGGATGACACGGACATTTACTTTGTCGCCAGCCGCTGGGATACGCCGGAAAAAGTGCAGTGCACGTTCCGCGTTACCGGCAAACAGGCGGAACTGTGGAATCCGGTGACGGGCGAAATCCGCGACGCCGTGGCTTTTACGCAGCAAGACGGCCGCACCACGATACCCCTCGAATTCAATTCACGGGAATCGGTGTTCATCGTCTTTCGCAAGCCCATTGCCCCCACCGCATCGGGGTTGGCGGTGTCCAATTACTCCAAAATCACACCCCAGACCCAACTGGCCGGCGCGTGGGACGTTTCCTTTGACCCGAAATGGGGCGGCCCGGAACACGCTGTTTTCAATGCCCTGGTGGACTGGACGAAGCGCCCCGAAGACGGCATCAAGTTCTATTCCGGCACGGCAGTGTATCGCACAAAATTTACCCTCGCCGCGCGGCCCGTTGCGGGCCAAAGGCTTCTTCTCGATCTGGGCGAAGTTCACGAGGAGGCGGTGGTGAAACTCAACGGCACCGACCGCGGCGTGGTCTGGACCAGGCCGGCACGCGTGGATATCACAAGTGCGGCGCGCGTCGGCCAAAATGATTTGGAAATAACCGTCGTGAATCTCTGGCCCAACCGGCTGATCGGTGATGCGGCCTTGCCGGCAGAAAAACGTTTCACGGAAACCAACATCCGCAAGTTCACAAAGGCCACACCGTTGCTTCCATCGGGATTACTCGGACCGGTGACGCTGCAAATGGCGGAGAACATCCCCGCGAAATGAATCGTTTTTGCCGAATGGATATACCGGAATATGAAACAAGCACTCACCATTCTCGCCGCCCTGCTGCTGGCACCGCTGGCGACGCTTCAAGGCGCACCGAATCGTCCGCCAGATATGCTGCACACCATGCCTGACGACCAGGCGGCACAGGCCGTGAAAGTGGATGTGGACTGGCCGGATTTCATGGCGCGGCAGGACATGGTGTGGAACCGCCTGCCGAGCGACTATTACGAAGGGCCGTTTGTCGGCAACGGGTTGATGGGCACGATCATTTTCAAGGATGACAAGGAGCCCAACGCCCTGCGCTTCGAGATCGGGCGAACCGATATCTATGATAACCGCGAAGGCGTCACCAGGATGCACGAACGTTGTCGCCTGCCGATCGGGCAGGCACTACTGACGCCGGTCGGCAAGATTACCGGCGCCAAGATGCGTGTGGACCTCTGGAATGCCGAGGCGCGCGGCGAACTGACCACTGATGCCGGTACGATCACGTTCCGTTGCTTCGCGCCGAGCGATGAAATCGTCGTGCTCGTGGAATTGACGACGACCGGCAAGGAGCGGGATTGCCGGTTCACGTTTCGGCCCCAGCAGGGTGACTGCCCGCGCTACACAGTGATGCCGAACAAAAACTACAAACCGAACCCGCCGTTTCAGGTCGCCAAGGAGGGCGGGCTGGACGTCTGCGTGCAGCCGCTGCTGACCGGCGGCGATTACGCCACGGCCTGGAAAACGATCGCCACCGGGCCGGACTCACAAACATTTTACATTCACGTCGCCAACGGGATTCCGGCAGGCGGCGCGGCGCAGAAAGCAGTCGCGGCCGTGAATCACGCCATGTCTCGCGGCATCGCCGACATGGAGCGGGCCCACCGGGAATGGTGGCATGCATTTTACCCGGCCAGCTTCGTGACGGTGCCCGATGCGCGCATCGAAAGTTTCTACTGGATTCAATGGTACAAACTCGCCAGCGCCATGCGCGAGGGACGGCCGATGGTGGATTTGTTCGGGCCATGGTTCAGGGTGTCGCGTTGGGCCTGCTATTGGCAAAACCTCAACACCCAGCTCGCGCTCTATACCGTCCACGCCGGCAACCAACTGTCGCTGGGCGAGCCGATGTGCCAGTGGTTGGAAAACAGCATGGAGGATTTGATCAACAACGCGCCCGCCGAATACCGGCAGGACTCGGCGTCCCTCGGTAACCCGACAAACCTGCGGCTGGTCGCCCCGGCGCCGGGCAGCAAGCCGCCGTATCATTTCATTGGATTGCCGTGGCTGGCGCAGCATGAATATCTGCAATACCGCTGCACGATGGACGACCAGCGGCTGCGGGAAAAGGTCTATCCGTTGCTGCGGCGTGCCTTTGGCCTCTATCTGCATTACCTCACGCTCGGAGACGATGGCCGCTATCACATCCCATTATCGTTCTCTGACGAGTACGGCAATGCCCCGGACACGAACCTGAACCTCGCCCTGCTGCGGTGGGGCTTGCAGACCCTCATCGCCAGCAATGACCGGCTACAGCTCAATGATCCGCTGTTGCCCAGGTGGAAAGAAACGCTGGCTAAACTGGTGGATTACCAGGTGGACGAGAAGACCGGACTGATGATTGGCAAAGACATGCCGTTCGCCCGACCGCACCGGCATTACAGCCACCTGTTCGCGATCTTTCCGCTCTACGTGCTCAACGTGGATGAACACCCGGAGCAGCGCGCCATGATGGAAACATCCATCCGCACCCACGTCGAGCGTGAGGGCGACAATTGCATGTACAAGTTTACTGGCTCTTCCTCGCTGTCGGCCGCGCTGGGCGATGGCGACGCCGCGCTGCGCAAACTGCAACGCGCGCTGACGATCACGCCGCGCGGCCCGACGGTCCGCGAAAACACGCTTTACAGCGAGGGCGGTTGTCCCACCTTCGAGTCGCCGATCTCGGCGGCACGCAATGTGCTCGATATGCTCATGCAAAGCTGGGGCGGCACGATTCGCGTGTTCCCCGCCTGTCCAACGCAGTGGCCGGACGTGGTGTTCCACAACCTGCGCGCCGAAGGGGCGTTCCTCGTCAGCGCCGGCCGCAAGGATGGCAAGACTTCCTGGGTACGGATCAAGAGCCTGGCGGGCGAACCGTGCCGGGTGCAGATTGACGGCAAAGTCCGGGAACTCAAGCTGGCCAAAGGTGCGGAAGTTGTGTTGGGCGAAGGTGCGCCAGTGGTTGCACCTTTACCGGCAAGCAACGGCAAGATGGACGCCTGGGGGTGTCCCTAAAGGTCTGCATGGGGCGTAAAGTTCTTTGAAAAGGAGACCAAGTGCCTGGAAGAACATTGTTTTGTGTAATCACGGCGCTGGCGCTGTGGGCGGCCGGAGCCATGGCGGCGGAGCCGTCCGCGGCTGAGGCGCAAAGTCAGGTGCCCGCGTTGCATGCTGCTGGTGCTCCGGTTCAATCCCCTGACGCCAGCGGCGCGCCGCGGCGTACCGTGCTGCCAGCGGCCGAAAAAAATGAGGTATCTGACAAGACGGACCGCGATCAGTTGGTGGCGGAAACCTACAAGGCCTCGCTCAAGCTGCGCGAACAGGCCCTGCACAAGACCATCGCCAAAGACACGGCCTGGCCCCCGGGAGTGTGGGGTGACAACCTCTGGACCCTCGCAGCCCTCTATCTCAATGAGAAGGTGGACGCGGCCAACGCCCGCCTGCTCCAGCAGGCCAACGACTACATCGACCTGATCCGAAAACACGGGCACCAACCCATCGCCACCCCGGAGCAACCAGGAACCGCGCCCTGGACCTTCTTTTCCATCACCGACTATGTGCGGACGCTCTGCCTCTTCCACGCGAAGAGTCCGCATTTCCCCGGACGCCTGAAGCCCGATACGGAAGCGGCCATGAAGGAAGCGCTCTGGCTCTGGGTCAGCGGGGAAAGCCGGATGGCCGACACCGGCCTGGATAACCTGTTCCTGCTGCTGGGCACGGAGAACCACGACCTGAACCGGCGGCCGAACTACTACCTGGTCACCGCCCTGCTGCAGGAAGACCCGGCTTACCGCGACCGGAAACTCGCGGATGGGCACACCGTTGCGGAACTTGCCGCGGCCTACACCACGTTCTTGCGGGAATGGCCGCGCCGCCGCGCCGGGGCAGGGCTTTGGGTCGAAGTCGGTTCGAACGGCTATCAAAAATACTCCTGGCCGGCCCTATTCAATCTGCACGAACTGGCCCCCGATCCGGTCATCCGCCAGCGCTTCGGCCTGCTGCTGGATCTGGCGTTTATCGAGGAAGAGCAGATTTCCGTGCACGGCCGCCGCGGCGGGGGCAGAAGCCGGGCCTACCCCGGCGCCAACGGCTTCGAGTCCTACAAGAACCTGCTCTTTGCGTCGGAAGGCCAGCCGGCGGGTTCCAGTCATTCGCGCGTCATCGAAACCAGCCGCTACCAACTGCCGCCCGAGGCGATCCTCCTGCGCTATCGGACCTTTCCGGCGGCGGAGCCTTTTGTCATCCGTAACCGTGTCCTCGGGGAACTTGAAACGGCCAAATCTGAAGATGGGGTGGGCCAGCGGCTCGCCGCCGACTCGGCCCTGGTCAACTACGCCTACCGCACGCCGCACTACCTGCTCGGCAGTACCCTGCAGAATCCGGCCTTGGCGACACCCGATCCCAAAACCGGCGCGCCGACCTTGAAGTATGCCGGGATCTCCCGGCAGAATCGGGCGTGCGGGATGCTCTTCGATGATCCGGCGCGCAACGAAATCTGTGCCGTCGAGGCGGTGATCGAGCATGGGAGCGGGGGCCGTCCGCAACACCCCCTCTGGAGCGTGCAGCACGAAAATGTCCTGGTCCTCCAGCGCATCGCGCCGGTCGGCCGCAGCCTCATGGGATCCTACAGCACGGGCACGGTCGGCATCGTCTTCGAAGGCCAGGCGCTGCAGAAGGTGGAGGAAGGCGGCTGGATCTTCGCCAGCAACGGCAAGGCCTTCATCGGGGTGAAGTTCCTCGATGGCGGATATGTCTGGGACCAGAAGCAGGAACTGGCAACGCCAGCCAAATTCGATAAAGCCACCGACCAGTCGCGCATCCTCCTTCACGCCGGCGACATCGCCAGCCACGGATCATTTGACAAATTCAAGGCCGACGTGTTCGCCAGCCGCCTGAACGTCACCCCGGACAAGGTGGATTACCAATTCGGCCCGGCCGGCAACCACCTGCAAGTCACGCGGTACGATGCCAAAGCCCTCGACCGCTTCACCCTGCCACTCATCAACGACAAGCCGGTGGACCTGCGCCCGGCCGCCACCTATCAAAGCCCCTATCTCAACGGGGACTTCGGGAGCGACAAGATTGCGGTGACCATCGGCCCGCTCAAGCGCGTTCTGGACTTCGCGGTGCAGGGCGAATGACGGAGATGCGGCCAGCGAAACCGCTGAATTGACGTGAAACTTGATTATCCTGCCAGTTTTCCAACACCAACGTCCGTTCGTCTCGTGCGTTCTACCAATAGAGGTTGAGAATTTAAGGCCGCCGCGGGCGAAGTTGAAAGGACCCTGACGCATGAATCCCCGAACAATCCACGCCTGGGTGGCCGCGCTGCTGGCCCCGCTGGCCGCAGCCCACGCCGCCGAAACGCCCGCACCGCCCAAACCCAACATCATCTTCGTGCTCTTTGACGATCTGGGTTGGCCCCAAGTCCCGGCTTTTCGCCCCGAGAGCGCTTTCAAAATGCCCGCGATGGATCGCCTGAAGCGCGAAGGCATGCGTTTTACCGACGCGCACGCTGCCGCTTCCGTCTGCACGCCAACGCGCTACGGTGTGATCACCGGCCGCTACCCCATGCGCATCGGGCAGTTCGGCGTCCTGACCACCTTCGCCGCGCCCATCATCGACCCCCAGCGCTTGACCATCGGCGCGATGCTCCAATCGGCCGGCTACCACACCGCCTGTTTCGGCAAGTGGCATCTGGGCATGAATATCCAGGCCAAGGGCAAAGCCACCGGTAATGAACTGCCCATCGGCACAAAAGTGGCGGACAGTCCCGTCACCCGCGGCTTCGACCAAGCCGTCGTCTACCCCGAAGCCCGCGATATTGGCCTGCTCGTTGGGGGCGATAAAGTCATAGCCAATATGAAGGAAGTTGAAGTCCAACCCTTCATGGCCAAAACGACGGTCGCATGGCTCGAAGAGCAATCCAAACAATCCGCCCCGTTCTTCCTGTACCTGCCCCTGAGCACGCCCCATACGCCCATCGTTCCCGCCCCCGAGTATGCCGGTAAGAGCGGTGTCAACGGCAAGGAAAAAGAGTACGGCGACTGGATCTACGAAGGCGACGACGTCCTGGGCAAGGTTCTCGATACCCTCGACCGCCTTCATCTGGCGGACAATACCGTCATCATGGTTGGCTCCGACAACGGCGCGGCCGGGCGCATCTATCCTCCGCTGCGGGCCTGCAAGACCAGCATCTACGAAGGCGGCCACCGCGAACCGTTCATCGCGCGCTGGCCCGGCCACATTAAGCCAGCGTCCACGTGCGCTGACACCATCTGCCTCAATGACATCATGGCCACCTGCGCCGCTTTGGCCGGGGTCACGCTCCCCGCCAACGCCGCCGAAGACTCCGTGAGCATCCTTCCCGACCTCCTCGGGACGGCCACCGGGCCCGTCCGCGAGGCGACCGTACACCAGGCCCCCAACGGTGAACTGGCCATCCGCCAGGGGCCCTGGAAACTGATCTTTGCCAAAGGCGGCAAACGCGAACTCTACAACATGCAAACCGATCTGTCCGAGACGCACGATGTCGTGGCCGAAAATCCCGCCATCGTCGACAAGCTCACCGCGCTGATGCAGCATTACATCGACACCGGCCGCAGCACCCCGGGCGCCGCCCAGTCCAATGAGCACGCCATCCAACTCGACGGCCGGAAACCCAAAAAAGGCAAAGCGGCCCAGAAGGAACAAGCAGAAGTCCGCATGGCCATGGATCAGAATTTTGATTGAAAAAGGGGTCAAAAACCGTTTCGTGCCTTAACGATTCGAACCCTGCAATAGGGGTCCTGTTTGACAATAGCTTTTGACCCCTTTTTCAAAACGTTACCAGAGGTTCCCGGAAATGAGTTTCGCCGTCACCCGCCGCCATTTCGTTCGCACCCTGGCCCAGGCCGGCGGGGCGCTGGCCATCGGCCGCGCGTTGCCAGCCTTCGCCGATGAACCCGCGGCCATCCCGCCGCACCTGAAAGATTACGCCGACCTCTACCGGCGCGACCCCCGGCAGGCTTCCCTCCAATGGTTTCGCGAGGCGAAGTTCGGCCTCTTCATCCATTATGGCCTGTTTTCCCTCAAGGGCATTCATCCGTTCGAGCAGCACCAGCTTAGGATCCCCGTTCGGGAATATGAGAAGAAGGCGGCGCAATTTACCGCGGAACAGTTCGATGCCGGAGCGCTATGCGACCTCGCCCTGGCGGCCAACATGAAGTACGTCACCCTCGTTACGAAACATTGCGATGGCTTCTGTTTGTGGAACACGCAGCAGACCACGTTCAACAGTGTCCATTCCGCCGCCAAGCGCGATCTGGTGGCCGAGATGGTTAAGGCGTGCGACCAGCGCGGGCTGGGGTTTTTCGCGTTCTACGAGTACGGCTTCGAGTGGCATCATCCGCACGGGCCGCGCCGGAAAGATTTCAACATACCTTTGGTGGAAGTCCCGTACCCGACCCCAGAGCCAGCCTACGCCTATGGCAACGATTACGACCTGAACCGCTATATCGATTACGCCCACGCCCAGATTGCCGAATTGTTGACCAACTACGGCCCCATTGCCGGTGTTTGGCTCGATGGCGTGGCCGTGCCGCGCAGCGGCGACCGCAGCAAATTCCGCTGCCAGGAGTTGTATGACAAAATCCACAAAATCCAGTCGCAGGCGCTGGTTTCCTTCAAGGTCGGCGTGACGGGAACGGAAGACTTTAACGCCCCGGAGCGGGGCCAACTGGGAGGCATCAAACCGGGTGCATCCAAACCCCTGGAGCTGTGCGAAACGCTTATGCCGGGCTGGGGCTACGCAAAGAAGGCGAAACATAAAGACGCCGACTGGGCGTGGAACAGCCTGGCCTTCTGCCGGGGGAAGGACATGAACTACTTGCTCAACGTCGGCCCGACTGGAGATGGCGCGGTCCCTTCGGAGGACGTCGCCACGCTTCGTGAAATTGGTCGCCGCCTGCGAACACAAGGCTGGCCGAGGGGAATAAGCACACTGAAGACTTCCACGCATGATGAGCAGGCATACTGAAAGGAACGATTATGAAGTGCCTTAGCATGTTGGTCCCCCTGTCCCGTTGCATAATTCCGCTCCGCTGCGCGCTGCTGCTGGCTCCGCTGGTCGTGCTGGCGACCATGACCTTGGCGGAGGACACGTCGGTCAGAGATACCCCTGCCAAAGCATCCTCTGGCAAGCAATACATCTACAAACAATCCGCCGGCCAGCCACGCAAGATGGAGATTTATTTTCCGCCTAACCACGATCCATCCAAGGCCAGGGTGCCGGGGCTGATTTTGTTTCATGGCGGCGGCTGGTCCGGCGGCACGCTGGACCAGTTCCGCGCCGCCTGCGCCTACTTCGCCAGCCGCGGGCTGGTCTGCGCCACCGCCGAGTATCAGATGCTTGGCAAGGGTGAAGCCGCCAAGCTGCCCCACGGCGAATCGCGCAAGCGCGTCTGCGTCATCGACGCAAAAAGCGCCATCCGCTGGTTCAAGCAGCACGCCGGCGAACTTGGCATCGATCCCGAGCGCATCATCACCGGCGGCGGCAGCGCGGGTGGCCACATCAGCGCCCTGGCCACCATGAACCCCGGCCTCAACGATCCGGCCGATCCGCAGGACATCAACACCGATGTCGTCGCCTACCTCTGGTTCAACCCCGCCTTTTCTCCCGATGACGACAAAGATCCGGAGATCGACATCCTGCGTCATCAAAAGGCGGCGCTCGCGCCCGCCATCGTTTTCTTCGGTGATCAGGACACATGGAAGAAGGGCTGGGACTCTGCCCAGGCGAAATGGGAATCCCTCGGCGTGAAAACGATCGATCTCCAAATCGCGCCTGGCCAGCATCACAGTTTCTTCAACGCGGAACCCTGGAAAACCCTCACCCTCATCGCCGCCGATAAGTTTCTCGTGAAACACGGCCTCCTTACCGGCGAACCAGCTCTCCCGCCGCCAGCTTCCGGCGAGACACTGCTAAAGGCACCTTAAAGCCATCCCCTTTCCCACCCGCGGCGGGTTTGAAACAGTGAGTCGAGTCATTGGACGAGCGCAAAGAAATAACCCATGAAGGCCAGAAAGTTTGAGTATGAGAACGGCCAGCTGACCTACCTCTCCGAGAAATGGATAACGCGAATGGATGCAGCAACGAAAATCTGTCTGGCGAGCTTTCTGATTTCCAGTCTCGCCGTTTCGACCGGCCTCGCCGCCGGCGAGGTTGTCATCAAACCGTTTCAGACGGGAGCTGAAAGACGCCTGGACAACCCGGTCGATGCGTGGATGAATGCCTGGTCCAGCGCGGCGGGTGCGGAAGTCAAAGGACCTGAGACACGGAAGGGCGATCTCCGGCGCTACGAAATCCTCTCAGGCGACGCCCCAAATGGCGATTTTTCGATCACCTTCACGGTGGAGGATCCCGCAAAGCAGTCGGCCTTCGGGTTCACCTGTGGGAAGTATGTTGATCGCTGGGAGGTCGGAGCGCGGGCCACGCTGCATTTGTGGCTGAAACTCAATGCGTTGGGGCGTAACGGCCCGGTGACGGTGGCGCTCTATGACGCGGCCGGCAAACTGGCGAGTTTCCCGCTGGCGTCTGTGCCGGCGGACAAAACATGGCAGGAATTGGATGTTCCGCTGAACCAGTTCGGCGCGGCCACGGGCTTCGACTTCCTGGCGCTGCGGTCGGTTCAGGTTGAGGCCAAGCTGCCCAAGGGTGCGAAGATCTGGCTGGATGACATTTATTTCCATCAGGGCGCGAGCCACCTGGGCATCAGCGACAAGACCATCACCCAGGACATGGCGGAAGTGGCCGCCACCCGCGCCAGGCGGGCGGAAATTCAGTTGCGGCAAGACAAGAGGGCGGCGGAGCGGAAGATATGGGGGCAATACTACCGGGGTGAACTGGACGCAGCCAATCGCGCATTTCAGGACTTCCTGACGCAAGCGATGGATCCGGCGAACACCGCGAAAACAGGCTACAACCTGAACAACCCGTTGTATGGCAACTTTCTTCCGGACTACTACATCGCGTTTTCTTCCAAGGGTCGCTACAAGCCCGGAGCCATTTCCCCCGCAGTGGAGCAATTGCTGCTGAAGGCCATGAAGGTCAACGATCTGCTGGTCAATGACATCGCCATCGCCCGGCACAGCACCTGGTATATCGTCGAGAGCGAGAATCATGATTACAATAAGACCAAAGCGCTGCTCTACAGCCAGGTTTTCATGCACGATCCAGACTATGCGGACGCCATTTACCCGGATGCCGGGACGGCGCTGGGTTTCATCCGCAAAGCCGACGTGGGCATGGAGACCAGGTCGACCAAGTCGACCGGGTCGCTCCCGATATTCTCCTATGGGGTTTCAGACAACGGCAATTACAGCGACGGCAAGAAGTATAATGCCAGGGATCACTATCAGGCGTGGGTGCAATACTGGAAAGAGTATATGCGCGAACGCGCCCGCTGCGGATTTTTTCAGGAACAAAGCGCCCACGCTACCTATGGCATTTGCGCGCCCGAAAACTTCACCCGGCTTTATGCCTGGGCCGAAGACGAGGGCTTGCGTCAGGAAGCCCGCATGTTCCTGGATTTGATGTATGCCAAGTGGCTGCAGGACCAATTGGTGCTGATCCAGGGAGGGGCGGCGACACGGGGCGAACCAGGCACGGGCGGCACGTTTTGGCAAACGGCGTCCTACTATATGGGCAGTGAGGCCGAGGTGCCTCTGGCGTTGCTGTTGAGCGACTACCAATGGCCCCGCGCGGTGTGGGAAATGGCTTTGGATCGCCAGGGGAAAGGCGAGTATGCCTACGTGTCGCGCAATCCCGATGAAGATCAGGATATTTACCCGCGCCCGGAGGGGACTGACAATACGATGCTCTTGCGTCCGGATTCCCGGATCGTCCGTTACAGTTGGGTGACGCCGGATTATGTGCTGGGACTGCGCATGGATTATCCCAACGCCCTCTACTGCCATAATTTCATCTCGGCCCAAGGCATCACGTTTTCCACCGCGCCAGAGGCTACCATCCAGATCAACCCTGGCCTGGCCTATCGCGCGGTGCAGGAACGCAACGTGGCTCTGGTCCAGCAGAAGCATTATGTCAGCGTTCAAAACATGCCCCGATTCCGCAACTGCAAAGACAATCTCGATAAGCCATCACCGGTGGAAGTCAGCTTCGGCAAGGGCGTGGATCGGATCGAAGAAAAAGATGGCTGGATCTTCGCCCAGGTGGGCAAGGCTTACGCGGCTTTCCGGATTGTGTCGCCGGCGTCCACCGAGCCGCTTGGCCGCGACGCGCGGGGCTATGCCCTCATGCCGCTTGCCAAGGACCGTTACGTGTTGAAAAAGAACGAGGACGGCACCACGCTGACGGCCAAGACGCCGATGGATCCGCTGGTCGTCGAGATGTCGCGCCAGGCGCATCACGCCACCCTGGCCGATTTTGCGAAGCACGTGCTGGACAATCCGCTGGTCCTCAAGACGCAGAGCCAGTTTTGTGGATATCTGCTGACGTACCGCGGATGCGGGCCGGACGCCAAAGAGCTTTATCTGAATCTGCACACTGACGAGGCCCCCAGGATTGACGGGAAATACATCAGCTATGAAGCACCGGTGGCGGACAGCCCGTGGGTCAAAGGGGCCTTTGACAGCGGCGTGTTCACCCTGACCGGACCGATTTCGGGAAGCCGGACGGTACTGGACTTTAACCAAATAAGTCGCGCGGAAGTCAAAGGAAAATAGAACCGGGGTCGTAAAGCCGCTCCACGCGAACGGAATTACCGGGCAGAAGGATCCGAAGATGAAAGAGCTATCGCTACTGATGGTCGCACTGGTATGTTGTGCCGTGGTTTCCGCCGGAGCAACGGAACCGGCCGCAATACCTGCTGCCGCAATCCTGGAGAAATCTTACGAGCAACTCGTGCAGAAACGGCTCCGCGAGGGCTTTGATGCCATCGCCGGCAGTCGCATTATGTCCTCCCGAAAGCCGGACAGTTCGGACACCTATAAGTCCCTGCTGCTGTTCAATCTGAACAAGGACATTGAGGAAGCGGAACGGAATATTCAGAACTTCTGTGGAAAACCCGTGCCTCAAAACCGATCGGAGGCGTTTTTCCGCATCTATCTGACGGAAAAGACACGCCGTCTGCTCAGCCCGAAGACCAAAGCCGTGATCGAAGACTATGCTTGGGAACTCCTCACCAAAAACAACCGCAACATCACCCGGGCGGATGCGGATAAGCCGTTCTGGAAATTCAGCAGCAGCGAGAACCATTACGTGAACGACCGCCGCCGCTACACGCAGGCGCTCCAGATCGTGAGGATGGCCGACCGTTACGGCCCGATTGCCAAGCTGGAAGGCGCGAGCATCGAATCCCACTATCAGGCCTGGACGGCGTTCTGGATCCGCTACTTCCAAGTCCGCGCCGGGCAAGGGGTGGACATGGAGATCGCCCATCCCAGCTCGTATGGAGAATGCACGGTGGGCGTCTATTACGATTTGTATGATCTGACCGATTCGCCCCGCTTGCGCGAACTGGCCGGCAACTTCCTGACCCTCTATTGGGCGGAAGTGGCGGCGGAGTTTGAGCCGCGCACCGGCCAGCGGGCCTTGGCCTCCACCCGCAACCCCGATTTTACCGGCAATCTCGCCGGCTGGGCCAGGGATCTGCTCTACGGCTACGGCTGGCACGACGGGGGCTGCCAAGGCAATGCCCCCGGCCTGCCCTTTCTCCTCAGCAGCTACCGACCGCCGGAGATTCTCCGCGCCATCGCCTGCAATGTGAACCGCGGAGTCTACCAGACCACTTCCCGCCGGGCCTTGCTGGTCGAGAGCCAGGAAAAAGAGAAATCGGGCGTGATCGTCTTTGACGACCATGGCGACGGCCATTTCCGCCGGGACGTGTATTACACGCCGGATTACACGTTAAGCACCATGACGCTCGATCCGTCGCGACAATACTGCGGCGTCGGCGATCTGGCGCAGGCGATGGGCGTGACCTGCGCCGCCGATTTGCCATCGAGGATCGTCGTCACCGGGACGGGTTATTATGCGAAGCGTGCGCTCAGCGGCATCACCGGCGCCGCCGTCTCGATCATCGCGCGGGACCCCAATGCGCAATTCGGACGCGGCCGCTTCATGAGCGAAGGCACGCGCGTGTTCATCCGCAACGGGCCGCTTTGGGACAATCGCATCGAAGACCCCTCCGGCTGGTTCTTCACCCGCTGTGGCGACGCCTATGCCGCCATCCGCATGCCTGGGGGTTACCGCGCCACCACCCGCACCTTCCACTGGCCCAGTCGCAAACTCGAGGAGGTCCCGGAGAACAATGGCCACCATCTGGAACTCCAGGACATGTGGGCGCCCATCGTCATCCAGATGGGCCGGGCTACCGACTACCAGAGCTTCGAAGCATTCCAGACGTCCGTGAAGGCCAGAAAGTTCGAGTATGACAACGGCAAGCTCACGTACGAGTCCGAGGCGAAGGATCGTTACGAGTATTGGGCGAAGGGCGCGCAACTGCCGCAGGTCAACGGCACCACCGTGAACCTGAATCCCGCGAAGACCTACGACAGCCCGTATCTGTCGATGGAACACGGGACCAACAAGGCGGTGATCCATTACCAAGGTTACAAGGCGGTCGAACTGGATTTTGGCAACCCGGCGAATCCCGGAGCCGCGAAGCACGGCGCGGAAGCGGGTGGCGAACAATGATGGAAATGTCGCACCACAAAAAAGGAAACGCTCATGAATAGGCTCACCCCCGTCGTCCTTACCGCCGCGAAACCGACCAATAACAATATTGAAAGGTACCTCAAACAGCCATGAATGCAAAAACCAGAATGAAGTTCACCTTCTTTCTCACCGCCCTGCTGCTGGCAGCCGTCCAAGCCCCGCTCGATGGCGCCGACAGCCCGACGACAGATCGCAACGCGGACCATGAGAAGCTCGTGGCGGAAACCCACAAGGCCGCGCTCGAGCTGCGTGAAGAGGCCCTGGGGTTTTCCCAGGTTGACCGCATACATATCACGCCACAAAGCGATACGTATACGGAGTCCGGACCCCATGCGAATTTAAGCTACGGAGACCTGGACTCGGTGCTGGTAAACGGGGCCGACGCCAACGGGATTGAACGGCAGGGCTTTCTGACCTTCATGTTCACCGGCCAAACTCTCGGCTATAAGAGTTTTAGTGACGCCACACTCGAGCTGTACATGTCGAGTGCCACGACCGCCCATACCCTCGACGTGTACGGCGTTAATCATGCCGTGACCGCCGACGAGCACACACTTACTTGGAAGACTACCCCCAATTTGACAAAGGAGTGCACCCTGCTTGGCTCGTGCGCCGTTAAACCGGGTGACACGTCGGTTGTGATCACGAGTGAGAAACTCCTCGAATTAGTAAAAGGCGCCTCGCCAAGATCAAGATCGGTGAGCTTTGTTCTCGTGGGCCGTACTAATAACGCCAACTGGGATGATCCCCCTTTTCAGTTCTTTTCCAAGGAGTACGGGGTGAAAGAGAAGGAGCATGGCCCGTATCTTTCTTTCGGCCCCAAGTCACCTTGTCTGCTTCTGACTCCCGCGGTGACCTGGAACCCCACCTCCGTCAACAACCCGGCCCAGCCACCCGTGGTGACCATTAATGGCAGAGACAACGGCTACTATAAGATACAATACAAGGAGAAGACATCTAATGACTGGAAAACGGCCCAAATCACAGCGACGGAAGCAGGACGCCTTTATTTGGAGGGGGTACTCACGGATAAAACGGGATATGCAAAAGTGAATTGCGCTCAACTCGCCAATATTCAAGCAGACATTAAGCTCGAGGAGGTTCCTTTCTACACCGTGTCTGCCGCGAGCGATCCGACGTTCGCCACCCTGCTGGCAACCAAGGGCACAGGGAATGGACAATACCAGCGCCTTAGTGGTAGTAGTACACATCCACTTTACGGCTCCAACGTTGAGGTGAACCACTTGTTACTCGAGAAGGGACTCGGAACCGTTTCGGACCCGCGCCTCGTTACGAAGTCATTGTGCTCCGGGGGCGGGCAAAACAGCGAAGATGGACTGACATCCTTCTTTACCCGATGGTACCAGGTTGATGGCAATACTCAGGTGTTCCGGCACCTGGACAACGAGGGAACAGTTTACGACCCGCGCGTAGAAGCCACAACCGGCGAGATCTATGACTTGGTGAAACAGAACATCGTTTGCTTCGAGGCCACGTATTTTCTTCCGCGTGGCAGCGCCTCGACGATATTGCAGCTGAGCGTACACAAAAATAAAATCCCCGAACTCGGGATTGCGTACCCCTTTACCGCACTACACGCGGGTAACGATGGTTATAGCATCTCTCATACTAGATATACAAAGGTACAAGCGTGGAGAGGGGAGAAGCAAAACAATTTCCTGCACGATGCGTATGCAACCAATGTCACGATACGATTCCGTATAGACGGAACCTACTACGAGTATTCGCTTAGGAAACCAGACGGAACGTACAAAGTTATCGACGGCGGCTACTTGCCGGTGCCTCTCATCAACGGGAAAAAACTGATCGGGTTCCGTTGGGGTATGTACCCCGGCCATGGTGGCCCGGAGACCTCTCATTACGGATTTCTGTTTGTGACGGGCGCCAACGTTACCTTTGAACCAAACGGCAGGATTGAGCGTCCTGCGTGGGCGCATAATTATTAACAGGCCGCTGAAATACGGGCGATTCGTTCCGTTGTGTAACATCCCATGGGGGAGGCACAATTCCCGCGCAGCGCGTCTTCAACCTGGTGCCGGGTTTCGAGCGTTTTGCCCTGATGGTCGCGATTTTCGCGGGAAGAACGGTACGCTCGCGATGGACCTGCGATTGCCACAACGCTAACTTTAAATCGCCATTGGATTTGCAAACCTTAGGAGACCTGCGATGAAGAAACGAATCACTCAAGGAGCGGCATTACTGCTTGGCATCCCTTGCCTCACCGGCCCTTCTCTGGCCGCTGCACCGGCCGTCAAGCCCAACGTCGTCTTGGTCCTTATTGATGATTTCGGTTACGAGTGTGTCACCGCAAATGGCGGGCAGAGCTACAAGACGCCGGTGATGGACCACCTCGCGGCAACGGGGGTGCGTTTTGAGCAGGTGCATGTGCAGCCACTTTGCACGCCCACCCGCGTGGCGCTCATGACGGGTATCATCAACAAACGAAATTACACCCATTTCGGGCATCTCGATTTTTCGCAGAAGACGTTCGGCAATTTATTCCACGATGCGGGCTATGCGACGTGCATTACCGGCAAATGGCAGCTTAGCGGCGACTACGCGGGGCCGGCGCATTTCGGCTTCGACGAGTATGCGCTCTGGCAGCTCAACCGCCGCCCTGGCCGTTACAAAAATCCCGGGCTCGAAATCAACGGCCAGCAGCACGACTACACGAAAAACGAATACGGCCCCGACATCGTCAGCGATTACGCGCTGGATTTCATCCAGCGGAAAAAGGATGTGCCATTTTTCCTCTACTACCCCATGATGCTGACGCATGCACCTTATGACGCGACGCCGGACAGCCCGGATTATCTGACCGCGAAATCGGTCGGCGGCACAAAAGAACCGCACCATTTCCCCGACATGACCGCCTACACCGATAAACTCATCGGCAATCTCATCGCGCAGCTCGAAGAGCTGCACCTGCGCGACAACACCCTGGTGATCATTCTCGGCGACAACGGCACGGGCCGAGGCACACCGTCGAAGTTCCAGGGCCGCAATGTCTTCGGCGGCAAAGGAACCAGCACGACCTGGGGCACGCATGTCCCCGGCATCGGCAACTGGCCCGGCCATTTCGCCAGCGGGAAGGTGTGTGGCGACATGGTTGATGTGACGGATTTTCTGCCGACCCTCTGCGGAGCCGCCGGAGTAACGGTTCCCGACGAGCTGAAAATTGACGGTCGCAGCTTCCTGCCGCAGCTACGGGGCGAGCCAGGCAGTCCGCGGGACGCGCTGTACACATGGTATAACCCGAGCGGCGGCGCCAAGGCAAAGTTTGAGTTCGCGCACGACCAGAACTATAAGCTCTACGCGGATGGGACATTCTACAACGTGGCGCAGGACGACCAGGAAAAATCCCCACTGGCGGACAGCGCGCTGGACGATGCCGCGCGGGCCGCGAAGGCGAAGCTCGCCGCGCTGTTGAAAAGCCACGCAGGCCCGCGCGAGGAGCGTTTCGTGAAGCAGGCGCAGAACTTCGGCGGCGAGCAAGGCGAGGATGCCGACGGGAACAAGGTCACCAAGCCAGGCAAGAAAAAGGATGCGAACTCCGCCGTCCCGGCGGCAGCCCACACCGACGCGCTGGGCGCGCGTTTCGACATGCGCGACCTCAACCACGACGGCAAACTGAGCCTGGAGGAATTCACGGCGACCGCCACCAACAAGAACGGCGCGAAAGCCAGATTCGAGACTCTTGACACCGACAAGGACGGCTTCATCTCGCGCGAGGAGTTCCTGAAGGGCACGAAGAACCCGTAGTCTGGAGCCATTGTCAGGAAAATGCCGTTCGTCCGACAATTGCTTGTCGTGGGTATGACCTGGACCTGGCTTTGCGGTTCCCCGCTATGAAGATGTCGTGTTCGAAAGCGACAAACTGGAGTGACCAACAGATGAAGTTGCCAATTGGCAAACGTGTGGCGTGCGGCCTGTTCTTCGGCTTCGCGGTGGGGACCTGCTTGGCTGCCGGCGCGGCGCCCTTTGATCCCTCCAAGGGGCTCAAGGATTATGCCGGTAAGACCATTATCGGTTCGAAGTCGGACCCCATCGGGTGGGAGGATTCCGTCATCGCCGGAGCGCATGTGGAGAAGTGTACCGGGCTGCTGTTGCGGAATTGCACCGGCCTGCAAGTCCAGGTCTATGCGGGTTATCAAGGATCCTGGCCCGAAGCCGCTCCCGAAACCATTGAGAAGATGACCTTCAAGACCGAAGGGCTCAGCGCCGTGGTGAACTGGGGCCGCGCTCACCAGATGCAGACTCTGCACCATATGATGATCGGTCCGAACATGTATTTTCCCCGGTGGTTCTGGAAAAACAATTACACCGCCGCGGAGTTGGATCAGCTCCTGCAGCGTTACATCACCACCTTCATGACCGCCAATGACAACCAACGCAAGATGGACGGTTGGAATATCTTCAATGAAATGTTAAGCCAGACCCACACCGGGGAATATAATAAGGACGGCTCCGAACGGCCGGATTGTGTGTGGATGCGCATGGGATTCGAACCTGACCGGTCCGGTCTGACGGGCAAGGCCAAAATCAATGCGCAGCATCCCGTCGTTATCCGCAAGGCGCTGCAGTATACCGCCATGGCCTCCGGAAAGCTGGAGATCCGCGAAAACGTAGCCGAAGAAATCAATCGCAAGAGCGACGCCCTTTACCAACTGATCAAGCACCTGCGCAACAGTGGCGTACGCGTCGATGCCGTCGGCTTTCAAGGACATCTCAACGCCACACGTACTTACAATTGGGACAGTATTAAAAGGAATATCCAGCGCTTCAAAGACCTTGGGTTGGAGGTTTACATCACCGAATTGGACGTCAGCATGGGACCGCAGTGGAAAATAGGAGATCCCGTCCCGGTGGACTTTGAGAAGCTGCAGGCGGATCGCTTCTACGGCATGGTCAAGGCGGCCCGGGAAGCCGGTGTGCAACGCCTTGATTTCTGGGGGCTCTCACAAGCAGTCAACCAACATTGGCTGTTCGGGCAGAAGGTCTGCCTGTTTGACGAACAGTTCCACCCACGTCCAGCGCTTTACCAGGCGGTGCTCAAGGCCCTGTATGATACCCAAGAATGAGTTAACTAAGGACAGAGTAGGACACATCGCTTGTGGATTTGTGGATCGTGGTGGCCGTCGCACTGTTGGCCCGTGGGAGGTAAGATTATGCAAACTTGCACCGTAAGCCGTCATCGGCGAAACTTTTTTCTCCTGATCGTGGCCGCCCTATCCCCATTTCCGGCGGTTGCCGCCCAGCCCAACGTCTTGCTCCTGTTTGCCGACCAGCATAATGCCGATGTCATGGGCTGTGCCGGTCACCCGCTCGTCAAGACCCCGAACCTTGATCAGTTGGCAGCCACGGGCGTGCGTTTTACGCGGGCTTATTGCCAGGATGCGATCTGCGTGGCTTCTCGAACGTCGTTGCTGACCGGCTTGTATCCACGCACCACGGGCTGCTTGGACAACGGGGATTCGCCAGTGTCCCAGGCAAAGCTGTATCCGTTGCAGCAAGTGTTCCAATCCGCCGGCTACCTGACGGGATGCTTCGGCAAGCGCCATTTACCGCGTCCGACGCTCGCGTTGGGCTGGACGCACTCGGCCACGGTGATTTCGCCCCAGCAGGATCCTTCCGACGAAAATTACGATGATTGGATTAAGACGCGCGGCCCCGGCCAGGCGGCGGCATATGTGCTGGATGAAAGAGGCAGCCTCCTGGCGGATATGGGCTGCCATATTTCCGCCGTCCAACCGGAAAACCGCACTACCGCTTACACGGCATTGAAGACCAGGGAGTTTCTGCGGGATTGCCAAAAGCAGGGGAAGCCTTTCTTTTGTTGGGCGTCGTTCCTTCCCCCGCACCAACCCTACACGCCGCCGGCCACATGGGCCGCCCTTTATCCGGTCGAATCCATGCCCCTGCCGGCAAGCGTGAACGAGCCGATCAACCATTTGCCGCCCGGCCTGCAAAACTGGCGCCGCAAGACCACGGACCCATGGTGCCTGGGAAAGGCTGCCCAAAACCCTGAATTATACCGGCGGTATATTGCGTACTACCTCGCCCAAGTGACGGAAGTGGATCATTTCATCGGTGATATACTCGAGGAGTTGGGGGCACTGGGACTGCGGGACAACACCATCGTCATTTATGCCTCCGACCATGGCGACTTCGTGGCGCGACATGGCATGATCGAGAAGTGCGCCGTAAGCCACAATGTCTACGAAGAGACCTTACGCGTGCCGCTCATTATTTCCTGGCCCCAGCGGTTCCAGAAAGGCGTGACCTGCAACAGCCTGGCCCAACTGCTGGACCTCTATCCCACACTCGTCGAATTGCTCGGACTGCAACGTCCTGCCGCGGCGCCCAAGCTGGCGGGGCGTTCGCTCGTGCCTACGCTGGTCGAGGGACAACCAACCGGTCAAGCGTATGGCGTCTCCGAGAATTGGTCGCAGGTTTCGGTGGTCACAGACCGCTACAAGCTCGGCGTCTGGATCGATCCGACGCCACGCTATGCCCCGCGGGATTTTCGCAAACTGTTCCCCGCTATGCTTTTCGACCGGGAAAAGGACCCCCAGGAACTGGTCAATCTGGCGGGCAAACCCGAATACGCGGCCGTCGAAGCGCAGTTGCGCGCGGATCTGGCCGAATGGGCGGACCGCACGCCTGACGATGGCAAGAAGGCGCTCAGCGCCGTGCCTGCCAAAACACAAACCCATCCACAAAAGGCCAAACCATGAATCGTAACACACTGCTCGTTGCGGGTTTGGCGCTGCTGGCGCCGTTGCCAACACTCCAGGCCGCCGCCGCACCGAAGATCAATCTGCTCTTTATCATCACCGACCAGCAGCGCTGGGACGCGCTGAGTTGTGCGGGCAATCCGGTGCTTAAGACGCCGCACCTCGACCAGCTCGCGCAGCAGGGCGCGCGGTTCACGCGTTTCTATTCCGCTTGTCCGGTCTGCGTGCCGGCGCGCACGGCCATTCTCACCGGGCACAGCATCGAGTCCAACCATGTCCTGTCGAACAGCGATGTCGATCCGGCGGATGCCCCACCGTTCCCGTCGTTCGATCAGATCTTGCTCCGCCGCGGCTACCATGGCGAGTACCACGGCAAGTATCACAGTCCCTACACACTCGCGCTCGACTACACCCAACCCGTCCGCTGGCTCAACGGCAAGAAGGTTCCGCCGGGCTGTAAAGCCACGATGTCGGAAGAGGAGACGTTTCGTGCGTATCTGGCCGCGAATGTTCCACAGCGTGCCTTGAAGCCCGGGGAACTGCGGCAAAGTGTCGGCATTTACACGCCCATCAAGCTCGATGAGAACTACGGCAAACCCCAGCCGGAAAAGGCTTCCCAGGCGGAAGCCTATGGCCGGCTCGAAGTGCCCAAGGAGTACAGCCTCACCGCTTTCACTGCGCAGGAAGGCCTGGCCGCGCTGGAGCGGCTCAAAGGCGGCCCGTTCACCCTGACCATTTCGATCGGTCCACCGCACCCGCCGATGATCACGCCGGAACCCTACTACAGCATGTATCCGCCGGAAACCATTCCGGTGCCGGCGAGTATCGCCGATCCGCGTGACAATTCGCCGTATCTGGACAAGCACAACGCGCTCTTAAACCGGGCCTATCGCCAGCCGCAGTTCATGCGGGAGATGGCTTCCATTTACTATGGGATGGTCACGGAAGTGGACGATTGGGTCGGCCAGATCCTCCAGCGCCTCGAGGCGCTTGGCTTGGCGGACCACACCTTGGTCATCTTCACCAGCGACCATGGCGAAATGCTGGGCGACCACGGCCTGCACGGAAAATTCGTGTTCTACGAGGGCTCGGTGCATGTGCCCCTCCTCCTGCGCCTGCCGGGCGTCATTGCGCCCCATACCGTCATCCCGGCGCCGGCAGCGCACGTCGATCTGTTTCCCACCATCCTCGATTACTGCGGCGTAAGTGGTGCGGCGTCCGAAGGACACAGTCTGCGCCCCCTCATTGAAGGCCGCGAGACCGGGGAGGGCCGCGTCGTTGTCTCCGAATGGCCCAGCACACAAGTGCCCGGCTTCATGGTCTGCGATGGCCGCTGGAAACTGCTCTACGGGAGAGCGGCGGATGCCCCGTCGCTCGATGCGCTTTACGATTTGCAAACGGATCCGAACGAAATGAACAACCTCATCGGCCGTAACCCGGACAAGGAAAAACACCGCCCGGAAGTCGCACGCTTGAAAGGCCAGCTCGTCGATTGGCTGGCGCAGGTGAAATCACCGCACCTCGACTCCGTTCGCGCTCGTCCACTTTTCATGGACAGTCCGCGTCCGAACAACGCGCGCAAACACCAGTAACGTCCCAATCCAAGATGGAGGTCACAATGAAGCTGAAAATGGATTCCGCCAGCACGGGCCGCAATGGAGTTTCCAACCTGGCCGGGGGCCGGGGGCTGCTGGCCGTCGCGTTGGCGCTGCTGTTTTCTGTGGGGTGCTTGAACGCCGCGGACGGCCCCTCCGGCACCGCACCCGCCGAGAAAGCCACAACTGCGCCCGGCATTGAATGCAAGGAGACTGCCCCGGGTGGTGCATCGACCGCATCGTCAGAAGCAGCGACCAACACGGTAAGCAACAAGACGGCCCTGCGCACCCTGACAATTCAGACCGCGGCCGACGAACCGTATCGCCTCAAGAATCAAGCGTACCAAACCAGCACGCTTTTCACCACGAAATCAATTACCCGGGACGGCATGGGGGAATGCACGCCTAAAGTTTATAAAGGAAATGCTTATGGCGTTTACATGAGACAGGGAGACGAGGTAATCATGGTCGCCAAAGTTCCGCTCGATGGTTCGGCGGCGGTGACCCTGCCGCTTTCTAAAACCGAAAAAACGGCACCCAGCGATAATCACTGCTTATACATACTTGATGTAGACCGCTCCGGTTATATCCATGTGTGTGGCGGCATGCACAGTTCAAAAATCAATTACTGGCGTTCAGACCGACCCGAGGATATTTCGTCTTTTACTCATATAGCGCCAAACGACTCGCTGCCCCCCGAAACCCAACCTTGCCCGATTGCCGGGGGTATTACTTTCCCGCTCTTTTTTAGCGACCGTCACGGCCAGTTGTTCTGGACTTGCCAGCAGGGCTGTGGACCGTTGTGTTCGTACGACGAGACCAGGAAGCTATGGACCGCGTTGGGCAAGCCGCTCAGCACCGTTGGCGCAGGCAGAAATCGTGCGGATAACATATCCTTTTATTATACGGAGTATAGAAATCATAACACGACCGACACTACGGTGGAAAGAGGTGGAATGGCTAAAAAACATTTCAGTGTGGCCTGGGACAGCCACAATCGCATGCACATGGTTTTTGGGATGCTCTACCGAAACGGTTACAAAGAGACCCATGTATCGGAAAACTCCGTTCTCTACGCCTACTCTGACGACGGCGGCAAGACGGCGTTCAAGTCGAATGGGGAGCAGATTCAATTGCCGATACGAACCGAGAAGGGTCCCCACCAGGGTGAAGTCATCGTAAGCGAAGGTCAGGGTCAGGTACAAATTGCCGTGGACAAAGCTGATCGGCCGATGATTTGGTGCCAAAGTCAGACTGGCGATCACTGTTTTCGTCTGGAATCCGGGCGGTGGGTTGACCATCCCGCGACTCCTGGCGGTAAAGAAGTTGCAATAGATCCCAGTGGCGTGGCGGTCTCGAAGCATTACAAAGGTGGTTTCGCGCGCTTCTGGCCTCCGGATGGTGGTAATTGTGAGATCCTTGATCTTCCAGTGATAGGATATGACCGGGAACACTATCGCGATACGGGCGAACTGGTTTGGACCGCTCTCCATGGCAGCCACACCAGTGCCACCTACACCATGCACCGCACGGTATTCGATCGCGTGAAAACGTGAGGGACACTCCCGCATCGGTAAAGGACAACTATGATGAATAAAAAAGTAACAGTGGCTGTTTTTTGCGTGATGTTCATGGTCGCAGGAATAGCCGAAGCAAAACAGCACTCAAAAACAACGACCGACAAAGTAAACAACGAGACGGCCCAGGGTGCTGCGCCAACCGAATCGTCAGAAGACAGCAGCGAAGAATCCAACGAGATGGATCTGAGCATCCCAACTGCATCGGTGGACGCAGCGTCGTACAAAACCAGCACGCTTTTTACCACGATGTCCTTTATCGCGAAGGCTAATACTTTCAGTACATGTGTTTATAACGGGAATGCTTATACTATTTACGCGCTACCGGCTGACGCAAGCGGTGACAACAACAGCCGAAGAATGATGGTCGCCAGAATTCCCCTCAATGGTTCGGGGGCAGTGACCAATACGCTCGTCGCTGGATCCGATCCCAAAGTTAGAGGCTACTGTATATCCGACAATAATCATAAGACTTGGGAAATTGCTGTCGACCGCGCCGGTTACATCCATGTCAGTGGCGACATGCACACTCACATGGATATGGGCTACTGGCGTTCCAACAAACCCGAGGATGTCTCCTCTTTTACTCAAATAGAGTGGGAGGACAAGTCCCCCGGCACCCCGCTTAGATGCCCCATTTCCCGGAACACCACTTTCCCGCATTTTTATAAAGATCGTAAGGGCCAGTTGTTCTGGAGTGCGCAGCAGTCTCGTTCATTCCTTCCGTTTTGTTCGTACGACGAAACCACGAAACTATGGACTTCGCTTGGCGGCCCCGGATTCGGCAAGGAGGGAAATATCTGTTTGGCACGTGCAAATGGTACAGCACACAGCAGTTCTTCCAACAAAGGTGGATTCTCGGCATCAAGTTTCGCTGCGGCCTGGGACAGCAACAACCGCCTGCACATGCTGATTGGGATGCTCGACAAAGACACGCACGGCCCCCACCCGCTGGGCATTGGGACCAGCATTCTCTACGCCTACTCCGATGACGGCGGCAAGACAGTGCACAGGGCGGATGGGACACCAATTCAATATCCGATCTGTGCCAGTTCGGGCCCCGAGGCCAATCGCGGCGATATCATCCTTGAGGAGATGAGTGACCCTAATTATAAATGGCTTAATCGTAACGCGGGTATTAGCCTGGACAAGGCCGATCGGCCTATGATTGCCGTCGAGAGTTATACGACTGGCCGGCACTACTTTCGTCTGGAATCCGGGAAGTGGGTTGAGCATCCCGGCGGAAAAGGTCTCGAAGCCAGGGCACCCGATCCCAGGAGCATTATTGAGGCCCTTCATCTTCCCGTCTGGAACAACAGATACGATCGGAATTACTTTCGCGATACGGGCGAGCTGGTTTGGATCTCTGTCGATGGCTATCGCGCCAAAGCCACCTACACCGTCCACCGCACGTTATGCAACGGCGTGAAAACGTGAGCGACACTCCCGTATCGTAAAGATCGGTTAGGACATCGAAAAGATCGACAAAGGTTATCTGCGCGACACGGGCACGATAATCTACACGACCAAGAGCAAAGGGAATGGAAACTCGGTGATCAACATCGTGAAGAACACGATTCAGCGGCCGGATGTTTCCAAAACTGCCAAATAAAGGCAGCGGCTGTCTGCTTCATCATTGGCAAATTCCGGCAGGAGAACAATCATGAACCTGAAACCCATACTGACATTGCTGGCTGGTGTGCTCGTCATCGCGAACCTGTGCGCTGCGGAGCAGCCCACCGACCCCAAACCCGAGGGAAAATCCGAATCGCCCTCGGCGTTCGCACCTTCAGTCGACGAACCGTATGACCTCAACAATCAAACCCACCAAACCACCACGCTTTTTACCACGAAATCCGTTACCCGGGACGGTATGGGGGCCTGCGAGCCCAAAGTTTATAAAGGAAACGCTTATGCCATTTACATGACACAGGGAGACGAAAGAGTCATGGTCGCCAAAGTTCCGCTCAATGGTGCGGCGGCGGTGACCCTGCCGCTGGTCACCGGCAAAGATACCACCCAAAAAGGCTACACGGCACCTAGCGATAATCACTCCGTTTACATCATTGATGTGGATCGCGCCGGTTATATCCATGTGTGTGGCGGCATGCACAGTGCGAAAATCATTTACTGGCGTTCTGACCGCCCCGAGGATATTTCGTCTTTTACTCGTATAATGCCCGATGACAGGCTGCCCCCTGACACCCAGCCTTGCCCGATTCCCGGGGGTATTAATTTCGGCATTACTTTCCCGTTCTTTTTTAGCGACCGTAACGGCAAGTTGTTCTGGACTGCCGCGCAGGGCTGTGGACCGCTGTGTTCTTACGACGAAAACAAGAAGCTATGGACTGCGCTTGGCAAGCCGCTTAGCACCATTGGCAAATCCAAACGTCACAATCGCAACAGTGATGATGGAATATCCTTTTATTATACAGATAAAACAAGTCATGTGACGACCGACACTACTATTGTCAAAGGCGGATTGGGTATAAAGCATCTCAGTATGGTTTGGGATAGCAACAATCGCATGCACATGGCATTTGGGCTGCTCAACCGACACACTTACAGTGGAGATCCGGGATTTGCATACACCATTCTCTACGCCTACTCTGATGACGGCGGCAAGATCGTGTATAAGTCGAATGGCGAACAGATGCAATTACCGATATGTCCCGATGCGGGTTCCAATCAGGGTGAAGTCATCACAAGCGAAGGTGATCCTCATGTGCAAATTGCCGTGGATAAGGCTGATCGGCCTATGATTTGGTTCCAAAGCAAGACTGGGAATCACTGTTTTCGTTTGGAATCCGGGCGGTGGGTTGACTATCCAACGGCTCCGGACGGTGTCGGTGGTGTCTTTTCAACCGATCCTAGTGGCGTGGTGATCTGTAATCACCACTACAAGCAGGACAAAGAGGTTTTCACGCGCTTCTGGAATCCGGATGGTCGTAATACTCAGACCCTTGATCTCCCCGTGAAAGGCTATGACCGGGCATACTATCGCGATACGGGCGAACTGGTTTGGACCTCTCTCCATGGCGGCACCACCAGCGCCACCTACACCATTCACCGCACGGTATTCAACGACGTGAAAAAAGGAACCAAACCATGAAACACGCCAGAACAACAACTCCTACGAAACACTCCATACCAAGTATCGGCGTGGCCCGGAGAATACCGACCGCGGCCCTGCACTTGGGCCTCAGCGGCATCCTGGCGCTGGCTGTGCCACACGCCGCCGAGCCTAATCCAGCCAAGCCCAACATCATCGTCATTCTGGCGGATGACCAAGGCTACGCGGATCTCGGCGTGCAGGGGCAGGTGAAGGACATTCGCACACCGAACCTGGATGCGCTGGCGGCGGGCGGTGTTCGGTGCACATCCGGGTATGTCACCGCGCCGCAGTGCAGTCCTTCCCGCGCCGGTTTGATCAGCGGGCGTTATCAGCAAAAATTCGGACTTGACACCATTCCCGATGACCCGATGCCGCTGGAGGAAGTGACCATTCCCAAGCGGCTGAAGCGCGCCGGCTACGTCAGCGGCATGGTCGGCAAATGGCACCTTGATCCGAATGTGATGTCGCGCAAGTGGGCGAGCACAAATCTTCCAGAGGCCAAACCCAACGCGCAGGGCCGGGTGACTATTCCCCCCAAATATCTCCTGAAATATTCCGCACTGGCCCAAGGTTTTGATGAATGTTTTCAGGGCGAAATGCTGCATTACATGGCCACGTTTGATCTGGCCGGTCATGCCTTGAAGTCGGCGGGCCAGATGTTAAACGAAGCGGGCTTCCGCTTGGACGTTCAGACCAAGGCGGCGCTGGCGTTTCTCCAGCGTCACCACGGTCAGGACGGCCAACCCTTCTTTCTCTACCTTGCGTATTACGGTCCACATGTTCCCCTGGAAGCCACGCCGAATTATCTCTCCCGTTTCCCCGGCCCGATGGCTGAGCGCCGTCGCTATGCCTTGGCGATGCTCTCCGCCATTGATGACGGGGTCGGACAGATTACCGCCGCGCTCCAGCAATACGGGATTAGCGACAATACATTGATTGTTTTTACGTCCGACAACGGCGCGCCGCTCGGTGTCAGTCAAGGACCGATCATGGCCGACATCCTGCCGGTGGACCAAGCAGGCGCATTTTGGGACGGATCGCTGAACAATCCCTGGTTGGGTGAAAAAGGAATGCTGGCCGAAGGCGGGATGCGGGTTCCGTTCATTCTGAATTGGCCTGGCCAACTACCCGCCGGCAAAGTTTACGAGCAGCCCGTGAGCACACTGGATATTGCTTCCACCGCTGTCGCTCTCGCTGGGCTGCCGCACGATGATAAGCTCGATGGCGTAAATCTCATGCCATTTCTCACGGGCAAAGAAGCCGCTGCTCCCCACGCCGCGCTCTACTGGCGTTTCTGGGATCAGGCGGCCGTGCGTGCCGGGAAATGGAAATACATCCAAGCGGGCACGACCGCGAAGTATCTGTTCGATGTGACCACGGATGAACATGAAAAGAGGAATCTCATCCAACAGCATCCAGAAATCGCCAAGAGTCTCGCCGCGAACCTGACCGATTGGACGCGCCATCTGGCTCCGCCCGGCGATCCGGACCGTCCGTTGAATGCGCAGGAGCAAAAATGGTATCAGTATTATTTTGGATTGCCGGATGATTAAGATGAATAAATCTCTGCTCGTCCCGCTCCTTGTCCTGAGCGCATGGGGTGCGGTCGAGGTGGAGATCACGAAGGCGACGCGCTCCGAGGCGGCGGCGCTGTCGCCTGAAGAAGTGCCAAAGGCAAGGGCAACTCGGTGATCAACATCGTGCGGACAACAATACAGCGGCCTGCTGTTCCCAAGGGTAAGTGAGATGAAGATAACGCTAAAGGAAAACAGATGATTATGAACCACATGGCAATCAAGAGCCGAGTCTTGTTGGCCGTAGCGCTGCTCGCTTCCGCTATTGTCACGGCGCAGGAGTCGGAAAAAGATCCCGTTGCTGTCGGTCGCCAGCCAGCGCCAACGTCCGAACCCATCCGGCTGATGCCGGATCAAACGGAGACGCCGCGCATGAAGGCTTGGTGCGACCTGCATTATGGCCTGTTCCTCCATTTCGGCCTGGCGACCTTTACGAAAGAACAGAACCAATCGCCCAAGCTCTATGCGCCCGACAAGCTGGATGTGGATGAATGGGTGCGCGTGGCCCGGGACGGCGGCATGAAATATGCCGTGCTCACCACCAAACACAATTCGGGTTTCTGCCTGTGGGACAGCAAGGCCCCCTGGCATGGCAAGGAGTTTGATTACGATGTGGCCGCCAGCGGCAACCCGACCGATGTGGTGCAGGCTTTCATGGACGCCTGCAAAAAATACGGCATTGTTCCCGGCCTTTATTACAATCTGCGGGACTCCCATGCGGATGCCGATGCCTTTGACGAGAAAAGCGGCAAAAAGCCGTTGAAAACGGAATACTTCGAGCTGGTCAAAGCCCAATTGACCGAATTGACCACGCGGTATCCGGACTGTCACTATTACTGGATTGACCATCCTGCATCGGCCAACGCGGAACAATTGGCGGACATCTATGAACTGCTCCGTCGCGCGAACCCGAGCAACATCGTCTTGTTCAACACGCATCTTGCGGTGAAGCTCAACAAGGCCCCGACGAGTGTGTTTGAAGAAACCGCGGGACATGGTTTTCCTGCCGATGTGATCGACTCGGAAGACGGGACGCCGCGCTTGCATGGCCCGATCTCCAAATACCAAAGTTGGCAAGGCCGGCAATATTTCGTCGGCTACGAGCATTGTGCGACGATTGGCGGTGGATGGTTCAACACCCACGTCGCCCCAAAGCCCACGGAAAAACTGTTCGACCTCTATCAAACGGTCAGAAATTACGGGGGCAATTTGCTGCTGGATATCGGCCCGGACAGACACGGCCAGATCGACGAACAATATGCGAAGGCCCTGGTTGACCTGAAGGCCCAAATTGAACCGTTTGAGGCTTCGTTGGCGAAAAAACAATGATAACGACGGAATAGACAAACAAAGCAGGACAAGTTGTGAAGATTATTAACGGTATGAAGAAAATGATTCCGATCTTGCTCAGTTTCGCGTTTGCGATGCTTGCTTGCACTGTCGTCAGGGGGGAGAACAGCAGAACCACTGTTCCCGCCATTGTTCCGCTGCCGGTGAAGATGGAAGTTGGCGACGGTGCGTTTGCAATCACTCCAGGCACCGCGGTCGTCGCAGACGAACCGAGCACGGTTACCGCACGGCAACTCGTTGATTATCTCAAGCCGTCTATGGGTTTTACTTTGAACGTCGTGCGCACAGCACCGGCCGACGCGAAGGCAGTCATCACTCTCGCGCAGGATGCCGGTTTGTCGCAACTCGGCAAGGAAGGTTACCGGTTGGAGGTGACACCGATCAGCATCAAAGTTTCTGCGGCAGACCAGGCCGGGCTTTTCTACGGCGTGCAGACGCTGCGGCAGTTGTTGCCGGCAAATGTGTTTGCGTCGGCACCGGTCAAGGACACGGCGTGGACCGTGCCGTGCGTGAAGATTGAGGACCAGCCGCGGTTCGCGTGGCGCGGGTTGATGCTGGATTGCGGCCATGATTTCCAACGGAAGGAATTTGTGTTGCGGTTCATTGACCTGATGGCGTTGCACAAGTTCAACCTGTTCCACTGGCATCTGACGGACCTGGGCACGTGGAGCATCGAAATCAAGGGCCACCCCGAGCTATTGGAACCGGCAACCCGCAGGCCTGCGGTTAAACCCGGCCACTACACCCAGGATGAGATCCGCGAGGTGGTGAACTATGCCGCCGCCCGGCACATCACCATTCTGCCGGAAATAGACATGCCCGGCCATGAAACGCCGGCACTGCTGGCCTATCCCGAACTGGACTGTCCCCTGCCACAGGGACTAGACAAGAAGGGCAACCCTGCCCGGCCCTATCAATTCTGTATCGGCAACGAGAAGACCTTCACCTTCCTGGAGGAAGTGCTGACGCAGATCGTCGAGCTGTTCCCCGGCAAATACGTCCACATCGGCGGCGACGAGTGCCACATGGAACGGTGGCTGCAGTGCCCCATCTGTCAGGCCAGGATGAAAGCCGAGAACCTGAAGACCGGAGAGGAGCTGCAGAGTTATCTCGTCAAGCGCATCGAGAAGTTTCTGCATTCAAAGAACCGCCGCTTGATTGGCTGGGCCGACATCCTTGACGGCGGCCTCGCGCCCGACGCGATCGTGATGCCGTGGCGCCACAGGTCGGCGATAAGGGATGGCATTGCTGCCGCGCAAGCCGGTCACGACGTCGTGATGGCGCCGAGTGACTGGACCTATTTGGAGATTCCCCAGACACCCATTGAGAAAGTCTACAGCTTCGAACCGATTTCGCCTGAACTTACGGCGGAACAAGCCAAACATATTCTTGGTGCCCAAGGGCAGATGTGGACCGACAAACATGAGTCGGAAGAATTGATCGACGCACTTGTCTATCCGCGCGCAGCCGCGCTGTCCGAAGTGGTGTGGTCGCCGGCGACACACCGCGACTACGCCGCGTTTGCTACGCGACTTCGGCGACATCTGCCGCGGTTGGAGGCATTGGGAATCAAGCCCAACATCGTCTTCACCCCACGCAGCCCGACTGTTGGCGCGGGGACGGGTTGGGGGGCTCCAGAGGCTGCCGCGGCCGCGGACACGCTGTCCGGCAAAAAACGGATTCTTGAAACCGTGCATGAAGCCGCCAAAGGCCTGCTTGACGTGGATCCCGATTTTGCAGTTTGGGCCCAGGGCGAGGAATTCATTCTTAATCAGCTCGTTGAAAACATCAGCCGGGATATTGTCGCGCGATTGAATGAGCGCATGGCTCAAAGGCTGCTCGTCGAAGATGAACTAAGTGATCTGGATTTTCTGGGGAGCAGGGTTTTGACTGAAATCGAGCGTTTGAAGCGGAATCCCCTTTTTGCCAAAGGCCAAACCTCGCTTTCGGTTTGCGATTTCGGTGCGGACCCGGCGGGCGTGCGCGATACCGCCGGTCCGCTGATGCAGGCGATCGCCGCCGCCAGAACAAAAGGGATCCATACCATTCGCTTTCCCGCGGGCCGATTCTACTTCAATTCCCTTGCCGAAATGCCTTACAACAAAGAAGGGGAACATCTATTCAACTACCCACAGTGCGATCCAATCAAAATCTCCCGCGCCTGGACAATAAAGGCCCATGTCATTCTTGCCCATCTGAGAGATCTATGTATTGAAGGAAGCCCGGGCACTGAATTCATGTTCGGGAAAAATGAAAGTGGTTTGTTCCTCTTCGATTGTGACAACGTCATTTTCCGGAACCTTTCGGTTGACTATGAAACACTGCCTTTTACCCAGGGGCGCATTACAGCGCTGCCGGAGAAATCGGCTTATGATCTGGAAATCGATGCCGGCTTTCCTTCCCCGCTGGCAGAGCAATTCCCTAATTGTGAATATCCCGTCGCCCGGGTCTATGGGGCTGAAAACCTCGCCGGAACCGATGTTCCTGCCGATTTTAGTTTCACACACCACACGTTTAGTCGCGTGGAAGCGCTCGGGGGGCGTCTTTTCCGCTTTCACCTGAAGCTGAAGGAACTGGATGTATCCAAAATTCCCCTTGGCACCAGAATCGTCTATTTTGCGCGCCGGATAGGCGCGGGCAGTCCATTTGCAGCCGATTACTCGACGCATCTCGTATTCGACAAGGTGCAAATCTTTTCGGGCAACGACGCTGGCTTGATCAATGTCCAACGCGGCGATTTCCTGACCATCAAGAACTGCCACCTTGGCCTGAAACCCGGCTCTGGGCGCATGGTCGCCAATTGCGCCGACGGGATTTTTCTGGGAAATCATCGCTTCGGGCCCTTCATCTATAAAACGACCGTTGAACGCCAGGGGGATGACTACTTCAATCTCCACAGCTCACGACGCAGCATTTACAGCGCGCGCGGTTCGAACGCCCTGGTCCTTTCCGGACATGGCTGGTGGCCAGAAATCAAAATCGGCGAGCGCATCGGCATTCTGGGAATCGAAGGCAATGAGCCGCGCATCAAACTTCAAGCCATTGTGACCAACATCACCTTCATTCGCGGGAAACAGGATTTTGACGCACAACCCCCTTTTCTTGTGTTTGAGCTTGACCGGGCGCTGCCAGCTGACATCCGCACGGTGCTGCAGGCCCAACCGGACTTGAAAGCCGTCAAAAATGCTCATGCATCCGACGCGGATTCACTCATTGCGCTGGATCAACTCGGCAGCGGCATGATCATCGAAAACTGTAATTTCAATGGAGGCGTCTCGCGTTTCCTGATCAGTGCTCGAAATATGTTATTCCGGGGAAACTCCGTTCTTCAATCCTTGAACAACCAGTGCATGTTTGTCGGCATGGCTGGTGGCGATGGCACCCAAGTATGCGGTGCCGACCTGGTCAGCCGAAACATTTCCATCTGCGACAATGCCTGGCGTTTCTTCGGCCCGACCATGGGCATTACCATAGGCAATGTCGAGCTGAACCGATCCATTATTCCCACCGTGCGCCATGTGCTCATTCAAGGCAATGTCATGCGCGGCTATCGGGCCGGGGAATGGGCGCAGAATTCTCGCCCGGATAAAATGACCACCCCAATCAATATCGTCAGCGCGGCGGAGGTCACCATCGCGAGCAACCTTTTTGAAACGGACGATCGCGCGGCGGAGGCGATCACTATTCACGACGACATTTGTTCTGGTGTTGTCGTATCCAACAATACTTTCCCGCCGGGGGATCATCCGGTTATCCGCTGCCACGAAGAACAACGAAAGGAAGAATGATGAAACCCATAGGTACACTTCCCATTGCCCTGCGCCTTGTCGGCATCCTTGCGCTGGCCGCTCCTACCGGCGGCCTGTGCAGCACTGCCAAGGCGGCAGAGCAAGCGACCCCTTCCGCCGACACCGCCGACGCGCGGCGGGAGCAGATTATGAAGGATATCGTGAGCCGGCCGTTCAAGAACAACACCACCATGCTGGGGACCGTGCCTTTCGCCCTTTCGGCTTATTGGCTCAACGAACGGCTTCCCGAGGCCGATGCCGCAGTGATCCGGGCCGCATCGCCCGAGTTGCCCGGCGTCGGGTCGGACAAAGACGAACAAGGGAAGGACCATTACCACCGGGAATGTTTGCTATTGCAGCGAGTTTATTTTCTGTTCAACAGCCGCAGTGAATATTTCCCGGGCCGCATGAGCAAAGCGGCCCAGGACGCTCTGGCGGCAAGTATGTGGAAATGGGCCTCCACTGCCTGCACGAAGGAAATGACCCGGCCGGAGAGCATGTGGTGGAGCGGGGGTTCCGAGAATATCATCGCCCGATGCATGGTGAGTTTCTGGGGCGCGTCGCAGATGTTGGCCAGCCACCCGGACTACCGCGACCGGAAATACGCGGACGGCACGCCCGTTCAGGCAATGGCGCGGGCCTTCAACGACTACTACAAGCACTTCCTGCGCGAGCGGGCATCCAAAGGGGCGATGATGGAGGTTGCCTCTGGATACGACGAATGGACGCTGGGCGCCTGGTATAACATCGCCGATTTTTCCTTGGACCCGCTGACGCGCCAGCGCATGAGGATGTTCCTCGACCTTTTCTGGGGCGACTACGCGATCGAACAGATTGACGGCGTGCGCGGCGGGAGCCGGCATCGTTGCTATCCGGGCACGTCCTCTACTGTCGGCGGCGGCGGCGGGGCAGAAACGGCCTGGATTTTGTTCGGGGTGGGGAAGCCCGTCAATACCATGAATGCCGAAAACATCGGTGCGATGACGACCTTGTACCGCCCGTCACCGGTGGTGGAGGCTCTGCTGCGGGCAGGGGCGGCGCGCGGAACGTATGAGTATGTCTCCCGGCGGCTCGGCAAAGGGGCGACCGCCGAGCAGGTCGGAAAGCCGAAGGAACCAGTCCAGGATTCCAACAAGAGCGAAGACGCGAAGTCCCTCAGCGGCTATGCGGAATGCACCGATCCCAATGGCGGGAACCTGCTGCGCTATACCTTTTGCACGCCGGACTTCGTCATGGGTACCAGCATGGTGCCGGCTCTGCCGCTGAGCCAGTGGACGGCCATCAGCAGCCAGAACCGCTGGGAAGGTGTGATTTTTGCAGGGCATGCTACGGCGCGGATTTTCCCCCAGACCGAAGGCTACCACGCCTTGAACGCCAGTTGGTCGGTTCAAAGCAAGGGCGTGATGATCGCGCAGCGTCTAAAAACCAGCAAGGGGGCTAACGGCCAGCGCGTCTGGTTCGACGCATCGCTGAAGCGTGAAGCGCGGAACGGGTGGGTGTTTGCCGAGGCACCCCATGCCTACGCCGTCGTACGCGTTGTCGACGGCGGGAGCCGTTGGGAAAGCGATGAGGTGAAAAAGGGCAAGCCTGGCATGGGGATGTGGTTGCGGTGTGAGAATGAGTTTTCCCCGCTTATCATCGACGTGGCGCGGAAGAGCGACTATCCCGACTTCGCCGTGTTTCAGAAGGCAATCCTGGCGAACACGCTGACTTGGAAAGACAATCGCCTCGATTATCGCAGCGACCTCTACAAGACCCAGTTGACGCTATTCGCCGACTACTCCAAGCCACCCGAAGTCAACGGTGTTCCGATCAACTACAGCCCCGCCAAATGTTACGATAGTCCGTTCATTCAGGGGGATTGGGGCAGCGGCGTGGTCACCCTTCGGTATGGTAAAGACGAGCAGATTCTGAATTTCAATCAATGAACGCGTTGTGAGTTTCTGCAACTCAACCCACAGGAACAGGACATGAAAACCTCCCTCATCATCCGGAGTTTGGCGACGCCCCTGGTCTTCACCCATGGCGCCGGCAGTCCGATGAAGGATCGATGTGCGAGCGTTGATAAACTCGTGGCGGAAGCCCTCGCTTTTACCATTCTGTTCTTCGCACTCTGGGCGGGCACTGTGCGCGCTGAAAACCCCGTCGCCCCGGCCGGGCTGGCCGCGACCGGGCCTGAAGCGGGCGTGAATATCACCAGTCTCGGCAATAATTACGGCGATCCGGAATTTCAGGACGAACCGCTGGGCCGGTTGCTTGCCGCCCTCAAAGAGCGGGGCATCAAACGCATCAGCCTCCGCGTCACCTGGTCCACCATGGAACGCCAGGAAGGTGCGCTTACTCCGGCAATCCTGGCCGCCATGAAGCGCATTTATGACAAGGCGGATACCTGCGGCTTCAAGGCGATGCTCGATTTCCATACGCTGTTCCTGAAAGACAGTTACGCCTGTCCGGAGTGGGTGCCCCAGCATAAACAGGATGACGGCGCGCCGGGCCTCCACAGCCTGGCCATGATGGCGCGCTCCCAGGCGGTGCGGGAACGATACCTGGCGTATGTCGCCGGCGTCGTCACCGCAATGAAGGATTGCAAGGCGATTGACGTGGTCTCGGTGATGAATGAACCCTGTTCCCCGGAATGGAAAGATCCATCCCTCATGGCTGCCGACCTGGATCAAATTCAGAGTGTCATCGAAAAGGCCGCCGGCATCGTGCGGGAAAAGGCGCCGGGGAGGCGGGTGGCGGTCCGCTTCATGGGCGAGATTAATCCGTGGAGCCAAAATCCCGCGCACCGGCTGGATACGCGGCGGATCTTAAACGCGCTCGATATCATCGGCCAGAATGTCTATCTTGATCCGGGTAATGACGACGCCACGATACCCAGGAAGCTGTCGCATGGCACGCGCCCGGCCCTTTCCTGGGGCATTATGACTGCGGCCGCCGAGCAATGCCGCAAAGCCGGCAAAGCATTCTGGATTACAGAATTCGGCGCCCCGTGGCAAGGGCAACTTTGCGGAATCAAAGACGGCAGCTTGGAACTGCAGAAAAAATGGTTCGAGGGATACTGCCGGCGCTTCTGGGGACAGGCCATTCGGCCGGAAACGCTCTTGGCCTGGGTTATTCAGCCCAGTTCGCAGAGCCAAGCTGCCGGTCAACTGTATGATGGCGCCACCCGCACCTTCCATCCGGCGTTTGATGTTTACGCGCAGTATGCGCTTGCCATACGACCGAACCAGGCTAATAAGGAATAGGACCCGATATGAAAATACGCAATGTCATTCTCATGGCGCCTTGGCTGATCGCGGGCGCGGCGGCCGCCGCGGAAACCAGCATCGCCGCGAAACCCAATATTCTGGTCATCATTACCGACCAGCAGCAGGCCGGCATGTTAAGCTGTGCCGGCAACCCGTATGTAAAGACCCCGGCCATGGACAGCCTGGCGGCCATGGGAACACGCTTTGAAAAGGCGTACTGTGCCAATCCGGTATGTGTGCCGTCGCGCACCAGCATGTTGACCGGGATCATGCCCAGCCGGATCGGGATGGAAGCCAATGAAGATATGCCGCAGAGCAAGGGCAAGGTATCCGCGGCAATTTTAGCCCACGCGCTGGGCCAGGTGTTTGCCCAGGCCGGTTACGAGACGGTCTATGGCGGCAAGCAGCATGTGCCGATGACCATCGTGGCGGCGGGATTCCGGAACATCGAAAACAATGAGGGCCCAAAGTTGGCCGAGACTTGCGCGACCTTTCTGCGGCAACCACATCGGCAGCCATTCCTGATGGTGGCGTCGTTCATCAACCCGCATGATATCTGTTTCATGGCCATCACGGATGCCGAGCATCCGGGCAACATTGGCGGTCCCCAGCCGCTGCGGGAGGCCCTGGCGCTGCCGCCGGGGATGGGGCGCGCGGAATTCTTCGCCCACGTCTGTCCGCCGTTGCCGGCGAATTATGGCATTCCGCCGGGTGAACCGACGGCAATTCTGGCCGCGGACCCGCGTGCCTTCCGCATTTATGCGCGCACCAAGTGGACGGATGAACAATGGCGGATGCACCGCTGGGCGTACGCCAGGCTGACGGAGCAGGTGGATGGGCAAATTGGCGCGGTGCTGCAGGCCTTGCGCGAATCCGGACTGGAGAAGAACACCCTGGTCGTTTTCGTCAGCGACCACGGCGACATGGACGCGGCGCACCATCTGGAACACAAGTCGGTGCTCTACGACGAGGCCTCCCGGGTGCCCTTCATTGTCAGTTGGCCGGGTGTCACCAAGCCTGGTTTGGTGGATCGCGAACACTTGGTCTCCACGGGGCTGGATTTGCTGCCGACGCTCTGTGATTTTGCGGGTATCGAACCGCCGCCGGCATTGCACGGCCACAGCGTGCGTGCCTTGGCGGAGGGGCGCGCGGCGGCGTGGCGGGCCACGCTGGTGGTCGAAAATGGCAACAGCCGGATGCTGCGGACCGCGCAGTACAAATATGTCGTGTATGGATCCGGGGCGCGGCGGGAAGTGTTGACGGATATGGTGGCCGACCCCGGCGAAATGCAGAACCTGGCGCCCGACCCGGCGTTGGCTGCGGTGCTGCAGGAACACCGCCGGCTGCTCCAGGAGTGGTATGAGCACAACGGCGAAACCCTCGATTCGAAATACACCGTTTCCGAAAAGTAACGATCCCCAGCGATCGCGCGGCAGCCGACGCTGGCCGCAGTATTGGAAGTTTAAGCACAGAAAGGATGGCCCCCATGAATGCCGCAAAGAAAACCTGTCTGGCCAGTGGCCTGATTCTTGGTCTGGGCGTGGCGCCCGGCCTGGGAGCTCCGCCGCCGACCACCCCGGACCGCAAACCCAACATCGTGTTGATCTTGATCGATGACATGGGCTACGGCGACATCCGGCCGTTTGGCTGCACCAACTGCGTTACGCCGGCGCTGGACCGGATGGCCAGTGAGGGCCTGAAGTTCACCAGTTTTTATGCGGCGCCGGTGTGTTCGGCTTCGCGGGCCCAGATCCAGACGGGCTGTTACGCGCCGCGCGTTTCCATACCCGGCGTCCTCGGGCCGGCTTCCCCGGTGGGGTTAAACCCGGCGGAACACACGGTCGCCAAATTGCTCAAGACGCAGGGCTACGCCACCATGTGCATCGGCAAATGGCACCTGGGCGACCAGCCGGATTTTTTCCCGACCCACTACGGTTTCGACCATTATTATGGGCTGCCCTATTCCAACGACATGATCCGCAAGAACACGGACACCGGCAAGGAAGTCGTCCCGCTCATGCGCGACAACCAGGTGCTCAGCTTGTGGACCGAGGAGGACCAGGACCACATGGCGCGCCTGTACACCGAGGAGGCGGTGGGATTCATCAAAGCCCATCAGGAGCAGCCATTTTATCTCTATCTGGCACACAATGCGGTGCATGTCCCGATTCATCCCGGGCCGGAATTTCGCGGCAAGTCCGGGCATGGCCGCTATTACGACTGGGTGGAAGAGATGGACTGGAGCGCCGGCCGGGTGCTGGACACGTTGCGCGAATTACATCTCGACACGAACACGCTGGTTATTTTCACCAGCGATAACGGGCCATGGCTGGTAAAGGGCAAGGACGCCGGTTCGGCCGGCCCGTTGCGCGGCGGCAAAGGCAGCACGTGGGAGGGCGGGCTGCGCGAATCCACACTGGCTTGGTGGCCGGGCCAGGTTCCGGCGGGACGGGTGACCGATGCGGTGGCGGGGGAAATCGATTTACTGCCGACCTTTGTGGCCCTGGCGGGCGGTACAGTGCCGACCGACAAGCCCATTGATGGTGCGGATATCAGCAAATTATTGTTCGGACAAAGCAATGAATCGGCGCGCCCGGCGCATTATTACTATCAGGGTTACCACCTGCAGGCGGTGCGTTCCGGCCCGTGGAAACTGGCGCTCAAGCCGCAAAATTTCAGCATGGGTATGAAAGCGGGCGGCGAAGAAAAACCCGGCCTGCGCCTCTACAATCTGCTCACGGACATGGGCGAAACCACGGATGTTTCCGCGCAACACCCCGAGTTGGTGCAGAAGCTCAAGGCCCTGGCCGACCAGGAGGCCGCCACGCTGTGCGACGGATCGCCCGGGGGGCCGGGTGTGCGGCCGCCGGGGCAGGTGCAAAATCCGCAACCGCTGTACCCCATGGAAAAGCGCGCCAAAAAGGCGCGACCAGGGGCGGATCAAGGCCATGCCGAAGTCCGTTGAGCCCGAAAAACGACGATGGAATCAGCGATTAACCACCAGAAGGTCAGCAACTATGCAGGAGGCGCTGCGTTATGTTACATGTGAACGATCGGACTAAAAGCGTGAGCACAGACCGTGGGGCAACACTTCTGACAGGGAGTATCGGTCAATGGCGCACGGGCCAAACAAAGCGGTGATCAAGTATCCAGGCTATGACAGTGTCGTACTGAAATTTTAGAGCCTGCAGGGACAAAACGAATGAATGCATCAACTTTCAGACATGTAGCGTGCGGCCTGTTCTTGGGCCTGGCGGTTTCGACCTGCTTGGCCGCCGGTGCGGCCCCCTTTGATCCCTCCAAATCACTCAAGGATTATGCCGGCCAGACCATTATCGGCTCGAAGTCGGATGCGACCGGGAGAGAGGATTCCGTCATCGCCGGAGAGCATGTGGCGAAGTGTGCCGAACTGCTGTTGAGGAATTGCACCGGCCTGCAAGTCCAGGTCTATCCATCCTTTCAAGGATCGTGGCCCGATACAGCGCCCGAGACCATCGACAAGATGACCTTCAAGACCGAAGGGCTGGGTGCCCTGGTGAACTGGGGCCGCGCTCACCAGATGAAAACCCTGCACCACATGATGATCGGTCCGAACATGTATTTCCCCCAGTGGTTCTGGAAAAACAACTACACCGCCGCGGAGTTGGACCAGATTCTGAAGCTATACATCACCACCTTCATGACCGCCAATGACAACCAGCGCAAGATGGATGGCTGGAATATCTTCAATGAAATGCTCTTCCACAAAGAGGATGGCAGGGGATACAAAAAGGATGGCTCCGAACGGGGGGATTGTGTGTGGATGCGCATGGGATTCGAAGCGGACCAGTCCGGTCTGACGGGGGAGGCCAAAGTCAATGAGCGGCATCCCATCGTTTTCCGCAAGGCGCTGCAGTATGCATCCCTGGCTTCCGGAAAACTGGAGATCCGCGAGCCCAGAGTAGAAGAAATCAACCGCAAGAGCAACGCCCTCTATCAACTCATCAGGCACCTGCTCAACACTGGCGTGCGCGTCGATGCTGTGGGCTTCCAATGCCATCTTCGTGTCAACAAGACTTACGATTGGGACAGTGTTAAAAGCAATATCAAGCGTTTCAAAGACCTGGGGTTGGAGGTTTACATCACCGAGTTCGACGTCAGCATGGGAACGGAGTGGAAAATAGGAGATCCCGTCCCGGCGGACTATGAGAAGCTGCAGGCGGAACGCTTCTACGGCCTCGTCAAAGCCGCCCGGGAATCCGGTGTGAACCGCATTGATGTCTGGGGGCTTTCCGAAGCGGTCAACCATCATTGGCTCGTCGGGCAGAAGTGCCGCCTGTTCGACGAGCAGTTCCAGCCGCGGACGAACTACGAGGCGGTTCTCAAGGCCCTGTATGATACGCAGAAATGATGTTCCGATGGCCGGAAGGATCCACTGCACAAGGAGATTAGATCGATGAAATACCTGCGGAGACTCTTTGGCGTCGCCTTGCTGGCGCTCCTGTGGACCCCGGTGGCGTTGGCCGAGCCGCTCTACACGCAAGAGGGCAGCGATCCGTCATTTGCTGACGTGCTCAAGAGCAGTGGCGGCCAAGCCGGCGAGCGATTCAACCGCGGCGGCGCCCCCGGCTCCCACATTCAGGTGAACAAAGAACTGCTGGAAAAGCAGGTCGGCACGATCGGTCCGATTCCCGCGGACATCGGCCTCCACACCGAGTTTAGCGCGGGCATTAGCCGCAAGGATTTCCGCCAATGGTCGCGCTGGTATCAGGAGGACGGCAACGTCCAGGTGTTCCGCCTGTTCAAGGGCGAGCAAAATGTCCGTGGAGGCGCCGATAAGGATGGTTCGCCGGGACGTGTCGAGACCTTCTCGCACACCCTCACCGTGGCGCCCGGCACCTGGTGCCAGTGGGAAGGGACCTACACGGTCCTGCAGCCGGTTCGCGCCTGCATCTTCCAGTTGATGCACGAGGGCAGCCTGTGGCCCTTCCACGTCGAGATGTCCGACAAGGGGGACCTCTACTTCCTCCGCCGCAGCCCCGTGCCCGGCATGGAGCGGGAAATCACCATGGCCAAAGACATGGTGGGCAAATCGCTGAGCGTCAAGGTCCGGGCGAACGGCGAGGATTATGAGGTCTATCAGAAAGCGCCGCTGGATGCCGGTCCTTGGAAACTGGTGACCAAAGGCTCCTTCACCAAGGCGGAACACAACAAGATCAGTTTCCGCTGGGGGATGTATTGTGGCTCGAAAAAAGGCCAAACCGTCCCCAATGATGCCCTGCTCTTTGTCACGGGTGTCAAGATCCAAACCGGCCTCCCCTGACGCCCGGCTTTAATCGCGGAAAGGATAACGTAAATGAATGCCGCAACGAAAGCCTGTCTGGCTAGCTTTCTGATTTTTGGTCTGGCCGTTTCAAGTTGCCTCGGAGCCGGTGAAGTGGTCGGAAGACCCGTGCCGACGGGTGCGGATCCGCGCGTGGACAACTGGGTGGATATTTGGATGCTGGCCCAGACGGGTCCGGCAGGTCAGGCCGTCGAAGGCCGCTTCGCCGAGCGTCACGACCTGCTTGACACCACCGATGCGAAGCAGGGACTCTTCGCGGTCCGGTTCACGGTCGGCAAGAAAGCCCGGGACAGCGCCTTTGGGTTTTACACCGGGCCCTACCTGAAGCAGTGGGCGTTGGCCGGGGATTTCACGTTGCATGCCTGGATCAAGGCTTCCGCCGCCACGGCGCCGGCACGCTGGCCCATCGTGCTGTACGACGTTGCGGGTCACAAGGCCCAGGCGGATCTGGCCGGCATGGCGGCGGATGGGAAGTGGCGGGAATACAGCTTGCCGCTGGCCTCGTTCGAGTCCAGGGACGGATTCGCTGCCGGGGCGATCCGGGCGGTGCAGGTCGAGGTGACGCTGCCGCAGGGGGCGAATTTGTGGCTCGATGATGTCTTTTTTCAGCGCGGCCAGGAGATTCTCGGCGTCAGCGATAAAACGATCACGCAATTCATGGCCGAGGCGGCGGCGACGCGCCCGCAGCGTGTGGCCGAAGCGCTGGCCAACGCGCGCGACGTCGGTACCCAGCCGTCCCTGGCGCCGCTGTATACGGGCGTGGGTCTGGAAGAGGCGAACCGCAAGATCATCGCGTGGACGGAGCAAGCGAACGATGGCCTCAACGGAACCTGGGGCCTGTTTACGAACGTCTTTATCAATGAGGCCTATTTCGGCTACTCCTCCAAAGGCAAGATCAAGCCCGGCCGCCTGAGCGCCGAATGCGAACGCAAACTACTCGACTACTACTGGAAGCACTGCGAACTCAAGAACGACATCGCCTCCGCACGCCAAAGCTCCTGGTGGGTCACCGGCAGCGAGAACCACGACTTCAATCTGAAGATGTCCAATCTGCTCTCCAGCCAGATCTTCATGCACGAGCCGGAGTATGCGGCGCGGATCTATCCGGACCTGGGCCGCATGCAAGGCTATGGCTATGGCGACAGCCCCGCCTTCCGCGCGGGCAAGACCGTGTTAAGCACGAAGCTCGGCAGCGGCCATTACAAGGACGGCAAGCCCTACAAAGCTTCCGATCACTACCAGGCCTGGGTCGAGTTCTGGAAGGATTACTTTGCCCAGCGCGCCCGCCACGGGTTCTTCATCGAGAACAATGCCGCCACTTACAGCTCCCATACCGGCGCGTTCCTGCACGACATCTACGCCTGGTGCGAAGATGAGCCGCTGCGGCGGGAAGCCCGCATGTTCCTCGACCTGGTCTGGGCGCAATGGGCGCAGGATCAGGCGCTCGGCTTTACCGGCGGCTCCGTGACGCGCGGCTCGCCGGGCTGGGCGCGCCTGGGCCGGATGGCCGAATTCCTGATGGGCGGACCGGGCAACTTTTACGCCCTGAGCGACTACCAGTGGCCGCGGCAGGTGTGGGAGATGCTCCTGGCACGCCCGGCGATGGGCGAATATGCCTATGTCGCGCGCAAGCCGAACGAAGCCCAGGACGTCTGGCCGCAGCCTCCGGGCACCGAGTACACCATGATCATCCGCCCCGATTCACGGCTGGTGCACTACAGTTGGGTCACGCCCGACTACGTGATGGGCACGCGTATGGACCATCCCGATGCGCTCTATTGCCACCTCAGCGAATCGAAGGAAGGGATCATCTTTGCTACAACTCCGCAGGCCCAGATCGAATGGGTGACCGGCCCGCATCTGGCGGTCCAGGATCGCAACGTTGCCCTGATCCAGCCCAAGAAGACAATCCGTTACCAGCATCCGGCGTGGTTTCCCGGCTACACAACCGTGCCCGAGCCCCTGCAGGTGCTCTTTGGCGCCGACTTGGATCGGGTTGAAGAAAAGGACGGCTGGGTCTTTGCCCAGGAAGGCAATGCCTACGCGGCCATCCGGGTGGTGGCGCCGGCGGCCGACACGATGGAGGAGTCCACTAAGAAAAAAGGGAGAATCATGCCCACTCCCATGGATTTCGATGCCGATGGGTTCGGGTTGTTCAAGCTCGAGCCCAACCCCTACACGTGGCAGGTCGACGACCAGAAGCACAAAGGCATTCTCCTGAACAGCCCGCGCAAGTTGGTGGCCAAGGATCCCGACGCGGCGCTGATTGTCGAAGCGTCGCGCAAGGCGCACCATGCGACGCTCGAGGCGTTCGAGCAGGATGTATTGAAGAACCCCATCCGCCTGAAACAGGTCATTGCCTCGGGGTATCTCCTGACCTATCGCGGCTGCGGCAAAGACGCCAGGGAACTCTATCTGAACTGCGCCAACAACGAGACCCCGAAGATCGACGGGAAATACATCCGCTATGACAGCCCCACCTTCGACAGCCCGTGGCTCAAAGGGGCCTTTGGCAGCGGCGTGATCACCCTGACCGGGCCGATCTCGGGAAGCCGGACGGTGCTGGATTTCAATCGGATCAGTTGCGAAGAAGTCAAAGGAAAATAGAACCCGGGTTCGTGCCGCAGCCCCAACCACACGGAAGCCCAGCACAAAAGGATCTGACCATGCCCAAACTCTCACTATTGATGATTGTACTGGTATTTAGTGCCGTGGTTTGGGCAGGAGCCAAGGAACCGGCCGCATCGCCTGCTGCCGCAACACCGGAGAAATCCTACGAGCAACTCGTACAGGATCGGCTGCGCGAGGGTTTCGACGCCATCGCCCGCAGTCCCTGTCAGCGGGCGGGCAAATACGGCCAGTCGCGGGCGGGTTAAAAACGGCCATTTTTCAGGAAGCGTGATGCGCTCCGTAAACTTCGAGCTTTTCCGTAT
>Ga0316217_10000387_pt1 | contig 63357 bp, 47 predicted proteins | sample 1anoAmetaG_FD_203633 | JGI IMG/M metagenome (GOLD analysis project Ga0316217, IMG submission 203633) | Freshwater microbial communities from Trout Bog Lake, Wisconsin, USA - 1anoA | ecosystem: Environmental > Aquatic > Freshwater > Lake > Hypolimnion/Profundal zone | place: USA: Wisconsin... | reverse complement strand
TACTGTCAAAGAGCAAGTCAGATAGTTTTGGGATCATGTCCGGCAAAGCTTTGGGGCTTTCGGCCCCAGAATCAACTCAGGTCTATTATTGCCACAAGCGGCGTAGCGCGTTTTTGCGATACCATCATATTTCAATTCGTCGGGAGTAGCACATACCCATCCCTCACCAAAAGTATGACGGAAGTAATATTCGTGCAGTTTGCCATACGTTGAAGCGACGTCGAGTATGTTTTGCCAATAATGTTTGTCATAATTTTTAAGCCAACCATGATCTTCGAATTTTCCGTATGGCACGGTTATCAGCAAGGTACCCTCAACTTTGAGTACACGCAGCATCTCGGTAACTGCTTTTATGTCCGCATCGTTATTTCATGAAAAATTATCGGTGTATCCGGAATTATCCATTCCGAAATGTTCGAGTGCAGAAATGCACCAAACGACATCAAACTCATTATCTTGGAATGATGTCGTGGTAATGTCTCCGACCAATGATCTCTCATATAACGTAGTTGTGTCATAAACAGGCTTAGCAATGTCAATACCGGTAAGATGCCTTGGCACGGGAAGGGTATGTAACATTTTGCGATGGCATTTCATGGCATTCGCATGGGCAACGTCCAAAACCCTTGCACCTTGGTGGTATGATAACCTTGCCAAGAGAAGTTCAACAACCCTCTCTGGCAACCCTTTACCAAACCCCTTCGGCAATGAAACTATCTCCGGAAATTCTACATGATCGGCCAACGAGACCTTGCTGAACTCATTGAATATTTCATCTTGAATATCTTCTCTAAGGTAATTCAGTAAATGCCTAATTGCTTTCTTTACTATCATACAGGCCTCAAGGCTATCATAGGTTGATTTATTATCATGGTTTTTGAACCGATCAATTCGGTTAAGTTGCCTTTTTGTGTGCACATAGACAAATGACGTGGCCGAATTTTGACCGGCGCGAATGCCATTTTTCAGTGTTGAGCCCAAGCATTTGGGTTATTCTTTTCCCATGTTTAAGAAACCACCAGCCGACAATCGGATCATACGCAAACACCTGGAAATTACTGACACCAGCTTTTTTAGCAAGGTCTAGGACTCGGGCTATAGTCATATCGTCCTCGAAGCCATAGGGCCAGGTTTTACGCCAAAGTGCCCAAGCTTTGTAAATCATAAATGGCACGTCCCACCTGTTTGGCACCTTTACAAGGAGGGTTCCCCCTGGCCGTAAAATCCGCCACATTTCTGCGATTAGTTTAATCTTTCCAGCATCGTCAAAATGCTCTACAACGCCAGCGTTCCAGACGACATCGAACGTAGAATCTCGAAATTCCATGTTCAAGGCGTCCTGATTGGCGAAATTGGCGTGCAACCCTCTTTGTTCAAAATATTTTCGCGCGAACTCAAGCGCCTTAGGAGAGATGTCAACGAGTGTTATGTCTGCTCCCATCCCAGCTAGTACCGAGCTGTTTGTTGCAGAACCGCAACCGACTTCGCAAAAGGATTTGCCTTTAGGTTCACCTGCACTCTCGCAGATAACTCTTAAATTGGCTCTATAATCTGGTTCGGAAACATCAATCAAATCATAATTTTTGGCAACTGAATCCCACACATCTATTATATCCGGCTGTTGGTTTTGCATAACATTACCCTTCATGCACATGCCTAAGCGTTCTTATTTTGCGGAAAATCATAAAGGCCACAAGGCTTGCGCCGATAATTTCGTTTACGATCAAAGCGATGGCGGCTCCAACCACTCCTACTCGAGGTAGCAGCACGACATTTGTGGCTATGACGGCTATCAACTGGACAAGATTCATCCACCAATATGCTTTTACCAGACCAATACTATATCCGATGACTCCCATTGGGCAGGTTAGGATAGCAAGACAATAGCGTAAGCAGAGAATTTGTCCAAGGATAATCCCGTTTCTGTAACCAGCTCCAAATACGAATGCGGTAGTTAAAGGAGCGAGGATTGAATAAATCAATCCCGCAAGTGCTACCAGTAGGCTCATACGAAAAGTTTTCGATATCATTTCGGTTGTTTTTGAGAAACTGGTTAGTGCGGATGCGCGTGGCCAAAGTGCCGTATTCAGAGATCCCAACACAATTACTAACGGCAAAGTAAAACGAGACGCAACGCTATAAAGTCCAATCTGGGTTTTATCCAGGTAAAATCCCATCAGCCATATGTCAGCCCGCATCATTATCGCGACAAGGATTGAGGATATCAGCATAAAAAATGCGAACTCGTTCATACCTGTGGAATCAAGATACTCTGAAGGGCTATCCCCCTGCCTCGGTGCATTCATCACATTTTTTAACAATTTATCAAGCGGCTGACTGAAGTCGTAAAATTTAATAAAAGAAGCTTTTGGCACCAAGATCGTAAAAGTTAACGCACCTAAGCCTGCCGAAACGACACTAACAGTAATGATTAATTCCAAAGACCATTTGTGTAGGAGCGCTATTATCAGTATACCCGCAAACGAAACAAGTGTCTGTCCTACGGCAACTGCCGCATTCATTTTAAACCGCTTCAGAGATTGAAAATATATGGTCGGAATAGCTGCGATTGCAGAAAATATTCCTGTCAACAAGCTTAACCTTACTAGTGGTGATAGGCTAATCTCATGCCAGAATCTGTCCGCAACAATAGGAGCAAAGGCGAAAGCTATCAAGGATATCCCGAAGACCAGCAACATACGCAAGCGGAATGCCCAGCGCAGGATTGCCAACTGGCTTGCGGTGTCATTGCGCTCCGCAGCTTTGGAAGCGAACCGAATAGCCGTTTGGCCGATGCCAAGATCCGAAAGTGCCGCAGCGAGCCCGGAAACGCTCAGTATCAGAGCATAATTACCCATCCCTCGGGGTCCCAACCCCCGGGCGAGCAGCACCGAGGTCACAAACCCTGTCACAACGGAAATAAGTTGCGGTATCATTGAAACAATGACATCTTCTATCCCTTTTCTGGTTCCAGAAAGAGTATTTTCGAACCAGCTAAAAACTTTGCTCATCACCATAAGGGATAAAACCTCAGACCAAACCTTAGACACGTGACTGAATGACCGGACTTCCTACTTACCCAATCTAGCCAGCCTCGATACAATTCTCCGCGCAGCTTCTCCGTCACCATATGGGTTGTGAGCCAGGCCCATAGTCGAGTATGCCGTTTCGTTTCCCAAAAGCTCGGAGGCCTCTGCGACAATACGTTCGCAGTCCGTCCCCACTAAGCGTACGGTTCCGGCAAGTACCGCTTCCGGCCGCTCGGTAATGTCACGCATAACCAGGACGGGCTTTCCAAGAGACGGAGCTTCCTCCTGCACGCCTCCTGAATCAGTGATGATAAGATAAGAGCGGTTCATCAGATACACAAAAGGAAGGTAATCGACTGGTTGGATCAGGTGCACATTAGGCAATTGACCGTCGCCGAGAATGCGTTTGACTGGCTCTTGGACATTTGGATTAAGATGTACAGGATACAAAATTTCCACATCAAGATGTAGCTTCGCAATTGTTGCTAAAGCGCGGCAAATGCTTTCAAACCCTTCGCCAAAGTTTTCTCGGCGATGCCCGGTTACAAGTATCAGCCGTTTCCTTGGGTCTAAAAAGCTAAATTGAGCCTCAACCTGGGTCCGCAATTCCTCTGTCTCAGTCAACCAATTTGAAACTGAGAGGAGGGCATCAACCACTGTATTCCCAGTTACACATATCTGCTCATCGGCTACGCCTTCACGTAATAGGTTCTCCCGGGCGGCCATGGTAGGTGCGAAATGAAGATCGGCAACGACGCCCGTTACTCGGCGATTAATCTCCTCGGGAAAAGGTGCATACTTATCATGAGTGCGAAGACCGGCTTCCACATGCCCAACCCTGATCCGGCTGTAGTAAGACGCGATACTAGCTGCCATAGTCGTTGTCGTATCGCCATGAACCAGGACCAAATCAGGTTGCACCTCAGCAAACACGCGTTTTAGACCCTGCAACACGTTGCAGGTCACATCAAACAGGTCCTGTCCGGGCTTCATGATGTCCAAATCAAAATCGGGTCGAATATCGAACAGGTTCAATACCTGGTCCAGCATTTGACGGTGCTGTGCCGTGACACAGACCTGGCTCTTAAAGACTTCGGGAAACTTTTGGAGTTCAGCAATGACCGGTGCCATCTTGATCGCTTCGGGCCTGGTGCCAAAGACGCTTAGTATTTTCAGCATAAAACCGCATCCTTTGGGTGATTTCGCTTGAACCGCGGGGGCATAAACGAGTGGGGCTACTCTTATCGCCCGGCCTCAGTGTAGAGAGCCTGCTCGCTTGCCACCATTTCCCGCACGATTTCCGGGAAACTGCGGGTCCTTTGCCACTTGAGCTGCTCAATGATGCGGGCCGGATTGCCGCGCAACTGTACCTTCTCCGCGGGACGGAAAAAGACCGGGTCCACCTGGACGAACTTGGCATAATCGAGATCCACCGCGGCGAAGGCTATCTCCACAAACTCGCGCACGCTGTGGGTCTCGCCGCTTGGGGCGCCCGTCCCCAAGACGAACGATCTTGTCACTAAGGAATTGCCTATCACTTTGGCGTGTTTCTGCTCCACCTATGAGAAAAACCATTCCTCACCTGAGGAAAACTGCTCTTCATAGGTCTTTCCAGGAAAAACCTATGATATTTCGCCGGGAACCCAGGTCCCTCCGAAAAAATCACAGGTGAAGTGCCGTTGCACCTATGTGCCGCCTTTCCCATCCTAGGAGGGAAACCGGATTTCATATGAGTTTCCCATGCCAACCTGGGAGTATTCCCCTCTCACCTAGGTTCTCCTCCCCGCCCGGCTGGTCAGGTGGCGACGGATACCCGTTACCGAAAGCGCCGCCGCTTGCTTGGGACACTCCCTCGGCAAGGCGTGGCAGTGATGAAAATAAAAAAACAACGCACGGCTTCTAACCTGAGCTAAACAGCCGAAATCCGTCCGGTATCGTCGGGGGTAAGCTCATGAGATTGTTCAATCTACATTATGTGGCTATTTTCCCGCCAGAATGAGTTGACTTTGCCGGCCCCTCCTGAATAATTAGCGAAACATAATCTTTTGCCGTCACTCACAAAAACAGGAGATAACCATGTTCGCTCCCCCAAAAACCGTCCTCTCGCTCCGCGACCTGAAGGACCCCGACGCGCTGCACCAGGGGCAACTGGTACACACCAACATTGCCAAACACGAGTTGTTCCAGCACACCTGGTCGCCGTATGCGGTCCAACTCGACGAGTTCGGCGCGAGCATTGCCAACCTGCGCGACGCCATGATGGCGGCCGCCACCAAGGACCTAATAAAGGTGGCTTTCTGCGTCACCTGCCGTCAGAAGCTCGACCACGACTACTACTACGTCGGCCGCTACGCCGAACTGGTGGTGCGCCCCGACTATTCCATCATGGAGGCATTGGGCTACTCCCTGGCCCACCCAACCAGTCACAAGGGCCCTCTGCCCATGCAGGCACCCGCCAACCCGACCCTGAAACACGGAGACAAGGAGGGTATTATCATTGCCCAGGTGGACGCGCTTCCCGGAGTAAAGACTATCGAGGCCCAGTACACTACCGGCGACCCCACAGTGGAGTCGAACTTTGGCCTGTCCTGCGTCTTTGGCGACCGCAGAGACATGCAGTTCCACAATCTTGTGCCGGGTCTGGTTTATTCCTTCCGGTTCCGGGGCATCTTTGCCAAGGGCAGCGGCCCCTGGTCCGTCATCGTCACCTTGAGGGCGATCTGAACCTCCCGCCCCACCCTGCAGACCGCCGCCCCGCCTTTCCCAAGGCGGGGCGGCACTCACGCTTTAGATACTCAGGATTCCGTTGGCGATTCCCAATGCCGGTCCTTCCTCTCGATGATTGCCTGGTAGACCCGCCGGCTCGCCCAGTTCGGGATGCCGCGCAGATATTCCGGTCAGGTGTGGATCACTCCGGGCGGTCCGCTACCTCCCGCGATCCCCCGCGTAGAGCGCCTGCTCGCTTGCCACCATCTCACGGACGATCTCCGGGAAACTGCGGGTTCTTTCCCACTTGAGCTGCTCTATGATGCGGGCCGGGTTGCCGCACAGCTGCACCTTCTCCGCGGGCCGAAAAAAGACCGGGTCCACCTGAACGAACTTGGCGTAATCGAGGTCCACCGCGGCGAAGGCTATCTCTACGAACTCGCGCACGCTGTGCGTCTCGCCGCTTGCCACGACGAAGTCTTCGGGCGTCTCGTTCTGCAGCATGAGCCACATGGCCCTCACGTAGTCGGGCGCATATCCCCAGTCACGGTAAGCATCCAGATTGCCCAAGGTGAGGTTTTCCTGCAGTCCGAGCTTGATGCGTACCGCGGAGGACACGATCTTGCGCGTCACGAACTCGTAGCCCCGCCGCGGCGACTCGTGGTTGTAGAGAATCCCCGTGCAGGCAAACATGCCGTACTGGCTGCGGTAGTTCTTCACCAGGTGGTAGCCGGACACCTTGGAGATGCCGTAGATCGAGCGCGGGTTCAGGTGGGTGTCAGCGTCCTGCGGCGCGTGCGCCACGTTGCCGAACATCTCGCTGGTGCCGGCGAAATAGAAGCGGCACTGGGGGGCGAACTCCTTGAGCGAGGCCAAAAGATAGTGGGTGCTGTTCACGTTGTTATTGAGGATGGATATCTCGTCCTCAAAGGAGTAGCTGACGAAGCTGGAAGCGGCCAAATGGTAGCACTCGTCGGGCACCACGTCCCGCACCGTCTTGATCAGGGACAGGACGTTGTCGAGGGAGGCCACGTGAAGCTGCACCCGGTCCGTGAGGTGACCGATGTTCTTCAGCTTGTGGGCGGTGTCTTCCAGTGCCGCGCGCCGCACGATGCCGTGCACCTCGTAACCCTCTGCGAGCAGCAGCTCCGCCAGGTAGGAACCGTCCTGCCCCGCGAGTCCGGTGATGAGCGCTTTTTTCTGCATGGATGCTATCCTCCTCGGCGGCGACGTAAGTTAACTCTACAGCTCTATAAGAGTCCGGCATAAACCTCGGCAAGTTCTTCGAAATACTTCAGCCGATCCTTGATTATTTGATAGACCTTGTCAAGGTCCAGTTTTAGGTAATCATGCACCAGGACATTCCTAAATGCCGCCATTCCCTCCAATTCACGGAAAAGTTTTTCAGAGATCACCTCTTTTTCGCAAAGGACCTGCAAAATCTCGCTGTAGGTTTCAGGTTTACGGTAACCACGATCAGCGATTATGATTACCTACATCGAGCAGACATTCAATGGAAAGATGCAAGTAACGCTCAGCGGCACCATGAATAAACGGGTCTCTTTTAAACCCGTCCAAGTCATAATCTTGCACCGCCTTCAAAGTATGAAGATATTCCCGCAGTTTTTCCAGGCGTGCGGCAACAACATCTCGCTTAACCAAAGAAATCCCCCCTTTTAAGCTGCTCTCGCAGATAGCTGCGCTGCACATCCCGCAGATGGGCAGTATCAAGGTATTCCCGCAAAGCCTTGCTCTCGAACATGATCCGTCGCGATCGGTCATCTTTCAAAACTACACCGTCCCTGATCACCTCATGCTTCAGGACTATCGAAGCCTGGTTCAGCACGACAAGGTCAAAGTTTTCTGTTTTCAGGGCTTTCGCCAATGCTTCCATGAGCTTGAGACGGCAGGCGAATAGATCCAATCTGCCGTCAAGGTAAACCGCCAGATCAAGATCACTCAGTGGTCCAGAGGTTCCGGTCGCAAGCGAACCGAACAGGTAAGCAAACTTGACGTTCCTCTCTCGAGCCAAGAACTCTTTAGCAACTCCCACCCTATTTGTCATATGCCGCGTCCTTGATCTCTCGCTCAGCTATCAAGAGACTTCTTTACCTGATCTAAAAAAGAATCCACGTTGTCGAGCATCGCCAGTATCTGCCCGCAGACAAAGGCTCCGTCCACTTTCTCGTAGTCGTGGGCAAGGAAGTTCCTGAACCCGGCTATGCGGGCAAAATCGTAAGCAAATTTCTTGTCCAGGATACCGTTCTCGCCCAGGATGTCGAAGGCCTCTGCGTAGGACTGTGAGGCCCTCAGGCCGCGGTGCTTAATCACCTGTTCCGCCAATACGATGCAGCTGTCCGACAGCAGATAAAGGTAATGCAGCAGCGCGCCACGATAGATGGGGTCCGGTACAAAGCGCTCCGTGCACTCGTCCTTGATGGACCGCAGCAGCGCAAGGTGCTACCCTATCCGCCCTATCTTGTGCCGGATCCTTTCCATTACACCCCCATAACCCTTTTACGGTGATCCCTGAACTCAATGAAGTCATGCATGACCTTAACCTCGAACTCTTCCCTGAGCCCGACATCATCCTGATAAAGCACGACCCCGCGGCTTACGACCTCTTCGAGCAGAAACTGGTTCCGAGTCGTGTTCAAGATAACGATGTCAATGTCATTTCTTTTCAAAGCCCTGCAGCAATCGGCGTAGAGATCAAGCCGCAGTTCCAGGCCGCAATTGCCTGCCGCGTCATGGAGCAGCACCGCCAGATCGACGTCGCTGGTTGGCCCGGCCTCCCCTTTGGCGCGGGAGCCGAACAGATAGGCGGCTGCGATCCGGTCACTCATTTTTGCAAATATCGGTGCCAGTGCCTCTTTTATCGCTTCCACAAAGGGAACCTCATTTTGGAAATTCCGGGGAATTCCGCGAGTCGCAGGCTCACTCCGGCATTCATGCCACAACAAACTCCAAAGGAGACCGTGCCAGTTCGAATGCCTCTTGTGCATCCGAAGGCTCAGGCCCGAGAGCGTCCCCTGGATACCGAAAAGCTACTGCAAAAGGTGTAAGTATTTCAGCACTATCTCGGATCTGGGAAAAAGAAGCATCAAATTCCATGCACTGTTCTACAAGGAGAGACAACACGTGAGTCTTCTGAAATGGGGCATCCTGCAAAGTCAGGTACGCTTTCAGAGCCTTTTCGGCTACCTGCTGGCAGTGGTAGACTGCCGTATCCAATAAAGGGGGATCGGCTGTGAGAAGTCTTTCTGCTGAGCGCATATCATTACGGGCCTTGGTGAGCCTTTGGCTGATCTCGTGTTTCTTCGCCTCATCCATACAAGATCCTCCCCTGCTCTAACACCCGACGTGCAAGCGATGTCGCTACCTTGCGGCTGCGCTCCACTTCATCGTGCGTCTGCACTATCACGTCCACAGGCACCCCAATGTCACGTATGCACCGGTAGGCTCCCCTGGCTCTACGATAGGCGGGCTGATCAGACGTTGAGACGATGACGAACAAATCGACGTCGCTCTCCTCGTTTGGATTGCCCCAAACCCTGGAGCCAAACAAGAAAATTTTTTCAGGATGAATCTCAGTCGCTATTTTTTCGACTATATCATGGAGCAGTTCTTCGGTTACTGGTCGCATGTTATTTCCATCCTTTTCCTGCAAGGGTCAAATCGGTGCCAGTGCCTCTTTTATCGCTTCCACAAAGGGAACCTCATTTTGCGGTCTCCCTCTTCGGTGCCCGGGGCTTGGCCTGCGCCGGCACCCCTGCCTGGTAGATGCAGACGGGATCGACGCCCAGGCGCAACAGCTCCTCGCGCAGGGCATCGCCTCGCTTGAGCGAGGTGATGACGATCCGGTGGTTGCCGGACAAAAGCCCCATGGCCGGCGACACCACGGGCCGCTCCATGAACTTGCGCCCTGCCACCTCGGCGTCCATCGCCAGTTCCAGCTCCATGCCGATTTCCTTGAGGGAGAGGTAGGCGATCTCGGCGACCTCGTCGATGCCGCAAAACGCGACCCCCTTGACACCCTCGGCGGCAAGCTTGCGGAACAGCTTCAGGTAGTCCTGCCGGGCCACCGTGTACAGGCCGGAGAAATAGCTCAGGTGCTGGTAGGCAAGCCGGCTCTTCTCGGCGAAGCCCGTCGGGGTGAGGAGGTAGGCGAAGCGGTTCTTCGGGAAGTTGCTGACCCGGACGAACCCCTTGGACACGAGATTCTTCAGGTAGGAGTTGACCAGCCCGAGGGCAATGCCCAGCCGCTTGGCGAGCTCGCGCTGGGAGAGTTGCTCCTCGCCGGAAATTTCCGAGAGCAAAAGGAAGGAGCGATAGGTATCCAGCATCTTTTCGTCGTCACCGTTCATGGACTGAACAGTACAAGAAAACGGCCGCCATTTCAATGAAAAAGCGCGTATCCCCCAGCTAAGGATCGACAGCGGCCCCCTTTTTGCCGTCCATAAGGTCCGGGGCGACAGATGTACCTTTTTTTATTGGGAGGCTTGTTTTTTTTCTTAAGAGGTTAGTTTTTTTCACCGGCAGCTAGTTTTTTTTAGCTGGCGGTTAGTTTTTGCCTACCGCGACTAGTTATTTTTTTCTTCCGAATAGTTTTTTGATCAGGCGGATTGGTTTTTTGCTACGAAAACTAGTTTTTTTCTTCGGCAGCTAATCAGACACCAAGCCATTAAAAAACCTTTCGATCAATTTTGCCGTCGGCTGTGCCTTCCCCCTCACCCCGACCCTCCCCCGCAAGGGGGGAGGGAGGTTTTGGCGGTCTTGGCGCTTGACTTGATGTGTATAGTGAGTATAACCTGTGGATAGTCGCGCGATCATACAGAGGCTGAAGCAAGAGGGGTGGCTGGAGGCACAATGTGTCGGTAGCCACCATAAGTTCAGGCACCCGAGCAAATCCGGCGCGGTTACGGTGCTGCATCCGCAGAGAGACTACGCAGTCGGCACGCTGAAAAGCATCTTCAAGCAGGCGGGATGGGAGTGGGGGTAAGGATGTTGTTTCCTGTGGTGATCCATAAAGATGCGGAGAGCTGTTACAGCGTCACCATTCCGGACATGCCGGGATGCTTCAGCGCGGGGGAAAGCCTGCAGGAGGCGGTGGGTAACATCCAGCAGGCAGCGGAATGCCATTACTTCGAAGAACCCGACCTGCCGGTTCCCTCGGACCTGGAACGCTGGCTCAAGGACCCCGATTACCGGGACGGCATCTGGGTGCTGGTGGATGTCGACCTTTCGCGTCTGCTGGTGAAAGCCAAACGGGTCAACATCACCCTGCCGGAAAATCTGCTGTCCCGCATCGACCGCTACGTATCCGCTCACCATCTGACCCGCTCGGGCCTGCTCGCCCAGGCTGCCTCACGGTACATGTCGGAGCATCCCTGACGGGTAACTCGATAGGACTGAAAAGGGCTTCAGGAACTTCTGCCACCATGCCTTTCAGGTAGCTGCCAGCTTCCGGTAGATACCGGCCAACTCCTCTCCACGCGCCTGCCAGGAGTGCTGGTTTACCGCCCGCGCCCGCCCGCGCAGCCCCAACTCCTCACGCAACTCCCGGTCTCCCGCCAAGCGCCCGATGGCCCCGGCCAGGTCGGCCGCGTCGCCGAATTTCGCGTAGAGCGCGGCATCCCCCAGGATCTCCCGGTTCACCGGTGTGTCGAAGACGACGACCGGCAGCCCGCAGGCGATGTAGTTGAAGAGCTTGCCGTTCGCCTCGGTGAGCGAGATCTTCGGGGAAACGGCCAGGTCGCCCGCGCCCAGGTAGAGCGAAGCCTGGTCGTAGGGCACCCGCCCGGTGAAACTCACCATGTCGGCAATCCCCAGGCTCTCGGCCTTTTCCCGGTAGCCCCCTTCCGGAAATCCCATGACCAGGAAATGCAGCTTGGCCCCTTGCGCCTTCAGAAGCGCCGCCGCCTCCAGCAGGAGGTCCACACCCTGGTAGCTATTCAAAAGACCCAGGTAGCTGACGATGGGCCGGTCGGTCGGCAGCCCGAGCCGCACCCGCAGCGCCTGGACCTCGTTCCTGGGAAGCGGCGCGAAAACGTCCGTGTCCACCCCGTCCATGAGGGTGCAGACCCGCTCCCTCGCTACGCCACCCTGCACCAGCAGCTCGACGGTCGGCCCCGCACTGGTTACGATGAAGTCGCAGCTCAAGTTGATCCAGCGCTCCAGGAGCGCGAAGCACTTCTGCAGCAGGCCACCGGGCCGCACGAAGCCGTGGTCGGTGATCTCGGCGGTCAGGCTCCCCTGGCAGTCGAAGAGTAGCGGCAGGCGCAGCAGCTTTTTCAAAAGGGCGCCGATGAAGGCGCCTTCGTGGATGTGGGCGTGGATCAGCTGGGGCCGGAACTTCCGCGCGACGCGCAGGGCCTTGAAGAGGAGCAGGAGATCGAGGTAGGGCTTGTGCCAGGAGGGACCGGCTTCCAGCTTCCCGTACCACGGGACGGCCGGGATGCGCTCCACCATGAGGCCCGGGACGTCGCGCCCGATGTGGTAGGTCACCAGGCGCAGCTCGACCCCGAGCGGGAGCACGGCGCGGGCCTCCTCGAGGATGCGCACGTGGCAGCCCCGGTCGGCGAAGAAAGGGGTGGGGGCCAGCATCAGGACTCGCAGCGGGGCCTCAGCCAAAGTTGAGTTTTTCCTTCACGTTGTAGATCTGCTTTCCCTGCGCCTCGTAGTAGGTCCGGGCGGAGAGCTCCGCCAAAAGACCCAGCACGATGAACTGGATCCCCATGAAGAGCAGGAAGGCGGTCAGGATCAGGAGCGGGTTGCGGTTCATGCTCATATGCTCGATGACCTTCATGTAAACCGTCGCGGCGCCGGAGAGGGTCCCGGCGGCCAGGGTGTAGATCCCCCAGCGCCCGAAGAGCTGGATCGGCTTGGTCGAGTAGGAGAGCAGGAACTTCACCGTCATCAGGTCGAGGATCACCTTCATGGTGCGGGAGATGCCGTACTTGCTGACCCCGTGCAGCCTCTCGTGGTGGCGCACCGGCATCTCGGTGACCCGTGCGCCGAACTGGGAGGCGAGCGCCGGGACGAAGCGGTGCATCTCGCCGTAGAGGTTCACGTCCTCCAGCACGTCGCGCCGGTAGGCCTTCAGGGTGCAGCCGTAGTCGTGCAGGTGCACGCCGGTCATCTTCGAGATGAAGGAGTTGGCCAGGATGGAGGGGAGCCGGCGGTTGATGAAGGTGTCCTTGCGGTCCTTGCGCCACCCCGAGACCACGTCGTACCCCTCGTCGATGCGCGCCAGCAAGAGCGGTATGTCCAGGGGGTCGTTCTGCAGGTCGCCGTCCATCGGCACCACCACCCGCCCGGAAGCGGAGTCGAACCCGGCCGCCATGGCGGCGGTCTGGCCGAAGTTGCGGCGCAGGCGCACGACCTTCACCCGGGGGTCCTTGACGGCCAGGAGCTTGAGGGCCGGGTATGAGTTGTCCGAGGAGCCGTCGTCCACCAGGATCAGCTCGTAGTCGAGCCCCGCGTCCGCCAGCGCCTCGCTGACCCGGCCGTGCAGGATCGGGATGTTGTCTTCCTCGTTGAAAATCGGTACCACGATGCTCAGGTCCACTGGGTATCTCCCGCAGAAATTTCCATTAAAACGATAAGTAAAACAAAAACCAGGTTTGCCGCGGAGCAAATCTGAGACGGTCCGAGGAAACTCGAAAAACGACGTCCAGGGGAAACCCGAAATCGCTAAGACGCTGCCGGCAAGCTGTCAGCCTTTCGGTCCTCGCCGGAAACCCCGAGGCCACGTTTTTAGCTGCGCTCGGACTTCCTCGGATTTTCTCCGTGGCTAACCAAGGTTTTCCCCGAACGCCTTCACCCTTTTCACCTCGATCCCCTCCCCGCTCCGCACGCCCCGACGAAAGCGCGGGCGCAAAAGCCCGCTCAAGGTGCCGGCCCCATAGGCGAGGTGCAGGGTCGGATAGACCAGCATAAGCCAGGGCGCCAGGCGCCAGTCCCGCGCGCCCAGGGCCCCGCAGAGCGCGGCGCCGGCGACCAGGGCCAGGTAGCAGAGAAACGGCACGGCGAAGAGCCCCCCGGCCCAGAAGGGGAGCGCCAGGGCGTAGAGCAGCAGGGCGGCGGGCGCCAGGGAGACCGGCTTCAGCTTCCCGGTCAGCACGGTCTGCTCGCCGCGCCCCCTGCCGTAGCCGTACATCTGCCGCAGAAAGGCCCGGTAGCTGGGACGCTGGCTCCTGAGGACCGCGAGCTCCGGGTCGTGCACCAGGCAGAACCCCTCGTGCTGCAGGCGGTCCATCAGCTCGTTCTCCTCGTTGGGGTAGAGGCGCTCGTCGAGGCCTCCGTGCGCAAGGAAGACCTCGCGCCGGAAGCTCAGGTTGCACAGGATCAGCTCGCTGTCGCTCGTTCGGCGCGCCTGACCGCTCTTGCGGTAGCGGTTGCGCACGCCCCCCCCGCCCACAGGGGAGGCGAACGCCGCACCGACGGCACGCTGCAGCGCGCTGTCGCTGGGCGGGGTGAGGGAGGGTCCGCCGACGGCCGCGACCTTGGGGTCCCGGTAGTGGCCCACCGCAGCCTGCAGGAAGCCGGGGGAGACCCGGGAGTCGTCGTCGAGAAAATAGAGAATCTCGCCCGAGGCCTCGCGCGCGGCGAGGTTGCGCTGCAGGCTCGGCAGGCTGCCGTAGGCGACTAGCACCTCGAAGAGCGCGCCCGGGTAGTTCGCCAGCGCGAGCCCGGCCAGTGCCCGGACTTGCCCGCCGTGCTTCACGGGGATGATGACGGATACCTTCGGAAGGCTCATCGGAAGGGGCGGGCCGGCCGCTGCCCGGGGCTGCCCGAGGCTTGGGAGGAGTTGCTGCGCCCGCTACTGCACAACGGCCTTCACCCGGTCGTAGCGAAAGGTCTTGTGGCAGCCGACGGAGCAGCCCCCTCCGGTCGGGGTCGTCTGGAAGCGGATCGGGATGTCCCAGGTGCCGAAACCGGGGGTCTTGGGGTTGATCAGCCGGTCCTGCGCCGACGCGTGCGGGTTGTGGCAGAGCTTGCAGGAGCGCCCCTTCCCCGCCTTGTTCACGTGGACCGCGTGCAGGTTGCGGTCGCCGTTTCTGAAGTTGGTCGCCTTTTCGGTGCGCAGCTCCGAGACGAGCTTCGGGTCGTGGCAGGAAAAGCAGAGCGGAAAGGCGTCGCTCGAGAAGGGACGGTACAGTTCCGTCGGGAGGTCGGCCTTGAGGATCTTGCGGTACGGCGAACCGTGGACGGCGTGGCAGCCGAGGCAATCCCCCTTGGCGACCGGGCCGTGCACCGACTTGCCGACCGCGAGCTTCGGGTCGTGGCAGCCGAAACAAAGCTGCGCGCCGGGCCTCCTCAGGAGCGCCTTTCCCTCGGACTGGTGCGGGTCGTGGCAGGCGAGGCAGTCGCCGTTGGCCACCGGCTGGTGGGTGTGCAGCCCGGTGAAATGCGCCTTGGGATGGCAGCCAAAGCAAAGAGCCGGCGCCGGGTCCTTCAAAAGCGCCTTGTTCTCGGAGGAGTGCGGCAGGTGGCAGGCGTAGCAAAGGCCTTGGGCCACCGGCTTGTGCAGGTGCGGCTTGGTCAGGAGCGTGGTGTGGCAGGTCACGCAGAGCTTATCCTTGGGGACGATGAAACCCATGCTCCCCTTGCCCAGCGGATGGTCCTCGGAAAACTGCTTGTGGCAGCGCAGGCACTGGCCGTCCGCCACCGGCTTGTGGGCGAAGCTCCCGGCGGCGAGCCCGCGGTGGCAGGCGGAGCACTTGAAAGGCTCCGCCCCGGCCGATAGCGGCGCGAGGCAGAGACCGAGAACCAACAACGCGCCTGCCAGATATGCCCTGCCTGAATGTTGCATTGCTTTTGGTGACCTCTTACCCGGAACTATTTGCCGTAACTGTGCAGCCCGGAGAGGAACAGGTTCACCCCGAGGTAGCAGAAGATGGTCGCCGCAAAGCCGATGACGGAGAGGATGGCGGCCCGGCGCCCCACCCAGCCGCGGGTGATGCGGGCGTGCAGGAACGCCGCGTAGACGAACCAGACGATCAGCGACCAGGTCTCCTTGGGGTCCCAGCTCCAGTAGGTGCCCCAGGCGTAGTTGGCCCAGGCGGCGCCGGTGACGATCCCCAGGGTCAAGAGGGGAAAGCCGATCATGATGGCCCGGTAGTTCAGGTCGTCCAGGATCTTGATGGAGGGGAACATGGACAAAAGCCCGCCCGCGGTGGCGTTGCCGCCCCCCTGCTCCATCTTCTCGCGCAAAAGGTACATGATGGAGATGCCGCAGGCGACCGCGAAGGCCGCGTAGCCCAGGAAGCAGGTGATGACGTGGTACATGAGCCAGTTGCTCTGCAGGGCCGGGACCAGCGGCTCGATGCCGGAGTCCAGACCCAACTGGGCCCAGGCCATGCCGAAGAGCGCGAAGGGGACCACGAAGAAGCCGACCGCGCGGTACTTGTACTTGAAGTCGATGATCAGGAAGATCAGGATGATGGTCCAGGAGAAAAAGACCACGGACTCGAACAGGTTGGAGAGCGGCGCATGGCCGTGCCCCTGCTCGTAGGATTCCTTCCAGCGCAGGCCGATGGCCGCGGTCTGCACCAGGAAGCCGAACAGGGCGGCGTAGGTGCCGGCAAGCCCGACAACCTTGTTGCGCGAGGCGAGGAACGCGAAGAATATGCAGGTGGAAACCATGTAGCTTACCATGGTGATGTTGAACAGCATGGAACTGGACATCGAATTACCCTCCGGTAGTTTCAGTATGAGCAGCGTTGGGGGCGCACCCCCGGGGCGTTACCCCTTGAGCTTCTTCAGCAGTTCCTCGAAGCTCATTTCGAAGCCAGCGGGGTTCTTGCTGGCGGACCCGCCGACCGTCACGGTCCCGTCGGAAATCCGGGCCCAGACCCGCTTGTGCGACATGAAAAAGGCCATGCAGATGCCCATCACCATCAGGAAGCAGCCGAGCCAGACCACCAGCACCCCGGGGTCCTTGGCGACCTGGAGCCCGGTGTAGAACTTCTGGTCCATGCCGTCGAAGGTGATGATCAGGTCCCCGCCGTGCTGGGCGTTAAAGGAGTCGTACTGCGAGCCCAGGATGACGAAGGGCTGCGGCTTGCCGCCCGGCGGCGTGAACTCCACCTGGGCGCCCGGCCCGTCGAACTCCTTCATGAAGGGCTTCACGTTCTGGGTGGCATCCATCAGGGAGAGGAACGCCCCGCCCGGCAGCGCCACGCGCTCGCCCTGGCGCATCGTCAGCTTGACCGGTGCGCCCCCCTTGCGGTCGCGCACCGAGATGTGGAACAGCGCCCCCTCGTCGGACTGGCCGTAGCTCGACTGGTAGAAGGTGACCCCCTTGTAGGTGAGCGGCTCGTTCACGATGGTCGGGACGTTCAGGTACCCGGGGACCGGCTTGCCGTTCTCCAGCACGGTCAGGATGCTCTTGAACTCCTTGGGCGCGCCGGTGTCGTAGAAGGAAACCGAGAACTTCTCGCAGCGCAGCTCGTAGCCCAGGTCGATCATCTTCCCGGTGCGCGACTGCACCTGGGAGATGCTCCCCCCCTCGGGGATGTTCACGTAGGACTTGTATCCGAAAAAGGAGCCCAAGAGCGCCCCTATGAAAACGATGATGATGGAGAAGTGCACCACGTACACCCCGAGCCGGCACAGGCGGTTCTTCTCGGCGAACAGGTGATACTCGCCGTTTTGTTCCGTGACGGTCGGCGCGGCGAACTCGGACTTCAGGAAGGCGACGAGCTTCTCCTTGAGCTGCTCCTTGCCGCCGGGCATCTTGAACTCCTTGACGTTGCTGCCCAGGGTCTTTTCGAAGCGCTCGTCCATGACCAGGACCGGCTCGAAGACGATCTTCCAGACCCGCGGCAGCCTCTTGATGGAGCAGCAGATCAGGTTCAGCGTCAGCAGGTACAAAAGCAGGATGAACCACCAGGAGTGGTACATGTCGAAGAAGCCCAGGGCGCTGTAGATGCGGATCTTGGTCTCGCTGAGCGTCGCCAGGTATTCGCGCGAGGGGCCCTGCATGACGATGGTGCCGATGATGGAGGTGAGGGCGAGTCCGATGAGCAGGGAAAGTGTCAGTTTCAAGGAGCAGAAAAAGTCCCACACCTGGTAAGCGAGTCCGTTTTTGTTGGTGGCCAAGGCATTCTCCCAAGATGGTGATGTGCAGCTTTCGACTTAAATAGAGCTTGCCATTATAGACAAATCGGCGATAAGCGCAAAATAAAATTTACTAATGGGCCGCCGGGCCGCAAAAAAGGGATAACAAGATGACCTGTTACCCCTTTAGCGCGTCAGCTACCCCGTGCGGAGCCTATTTCTTGTGGCACTCCCCGCACTTGGTCGGGCCGGCTTTCCGGTCGGCGTGGCACCCTTTGCACAGCTTGTGGGCGACATCCTTGTCGATGGCGATCTTGGCGGGCGCGCCGTCGCCGTGGCAGAGCTTGCACTCGAGCTTGGCGCTGTGGGCCTTATGGTTGAAGGTCACGCTGCCGTTCTTGGCGGGGTACACGACGGAATCGGCGGCCAGTGCGGCCACGGCAAAAGCGAGCGTCAAAGCGACTGCAGCGACAATCTTTTTCATTAGTTTTCCCTCCAATAGGTAATGTATGCGGAAAGTTATACAAGCCCGGCGGCCTTGTCAAGGAAAAACACCGGGACGCGGGCGTTCAGGGGCGCCGGGAGGCCTGCAGGGCGGCGTCTTTTTGCTCCACCTCGGCGGCCATCTGCTCGCGGTAGGCGGCGAACTTGCGGCAGAGCGCGGGGTCGGCGAGCGCAAGGATCTGCACGGCGAAGAGTCCGGCGTTCTTGGCGCCGGCCTTGCCGATCGCCATGGTGGCGACCGGAATGCCGCCGGGCATCTGCACCGTGGCGTAGAGCGCGTCCATGCCGGAGAGCGCCCCCCCGCCCATCGGTACGCCGATGACCGGAAGCGTGGTTTCCGCGGCGATGACGCCGGCCAGGTGGGCGGCCATGCCGGCGGCGGCGATGATGAGCTGCACCCCGCGCCCGGCGGCGTCGTGGGCGAGCTGCGCGGTGCGCTTGGGGGAGCGGTGCGCGGAGGAGATGCGCATCTCGAAGGGGACGCCGAAGTCGGTGAGGATGTTGGCCGCCTCCTCCATGGTCGGAAGGTCCGAGTCGCTCCCCATGACTATAAGTACTGCCGGATCTGTCATCGTGTGCTCCAGTCAAAGTCAAAATGCTATTTACCGCGGAGACGCGGAGCGCGCGGAGAAAGGCAAAATCAATTACGAACAAACCGGGTTAAAGGCAAACAGCACAGTTTCCCCTGCTTCCGGTTTTTGCCTTGCTCCGCGTGCTCCGCGGCAAAAGGTTTAGCGGTTCTTCGCCTTGGCGCCGATGTCGCGGCGGTAGTGCATCCCCGGCCAGCTGACCAGCGCGACCCCCTGGTAGGCGCGTTCGATCGCCTGCTGCACGGTGTCCCCCAGCGCGGTCACTCCCAGCACCCGGCCGCCGTTCGTCACGACCTCGCCGTCGCTTTTTTTGGTCCCGGCGTGGAACACTACCAGCTCCTCCAGCTTCCCGGCCTCGGCAAGCCCCGCAATCGGGTCGCCCTTCCGGTAGTCGCCGGGATACCCACCCGCCGCCAGCACGACGCAGACGGCCGCCTTGTCGTGCCACTCTATCTCCACCCCCGTAAGATCGCCGGAGGCGACCGCGAGCAGGATCGGGACGATGTCGGACTTCATGCGCATCAGCAGCGGCTGGCACTCCGGGTCGCCGAAGCGGGCGTTGAACTCGAGGGTCTTCACGGAGTCGCCGTCTATCATGAGCCCGGCGTAGAGCACGCCGCGGTAGGGGCGCCCCTCGGCGGCCATGCCGTCGACGGTGCGCCGCATGACCTCGGCCATCGCCTTTTCGTGGATGGCGGGGGTGACGACCGGCGCGGGCGAGTAGGCGCCCATGCCGCCAGTGTTGGGTCCCAGGTCGCCGTCGAAGACCGCCTTGTGATCCTGGGCGCTCGCCAGGGGAATGATGAGGTTGCCGTCGGTGAAGGCGAGGAAGGAGGCCTCCTCGCCCCGGAGGAACTCCTCCACGACGACCCGCGAGCCGGCCGCGCCGAAGGCGTTGCCGGAGAGCATGTCGGTGACCGCCGCGACCGCTTCCTCGCGGTTTTGCGCGATGATGACCCCCTTGCCGGCGGCCAGGCCGTCGGCCTTGATGACGATGGGGGTCCCGGTCCGGTCGATGAAGGAGACGGCCGGCTCGATCTCGGTGAAGACGCCGTAGGCCGCGGTCGGGACGTGGTATTTCTGCATCAGGTCCTTGGAGAAGGCCTTGCTCGACTCGATGAGCGCCGCGTTCTTCCGGGCGCCGAAGACCTTCAGGCCGTGCTCCTCGAAGAGGTCGACGAGGCCAAGCGAGAGCGGCAGCTCGGGTCCGACGACGGTGAGCCCGATCCCCTGCTCCCAGGCGAAGGCAAGGAGCCCCGAGAGGTCGTCCACCGCGAGGTCGACGTTTTGCGCGAGCAGCGCCGTCCCGGGGTTCCCCGGGGCGCAGAAGATCTGCGTCACCAGCGGGGACTGGGCGATCTTCCAGACCAGGGCATGCTCGCGGCCGCCGCCACCTATTACCAATACCTTCATGTCTTCTCCCTTTAAAATAACTTATACCCCCTGGCGCGCGTCGGATCGGTCGGATCGGATCGATCCGTCCGATTTAGGGCGCGCCAAGGGGGGGTCTCCGCTGTTTAGTGGCGGAAGTGCCGCATGGAGGTGAAGACCATCGCGATGCCGTGCTCGTCGGCCGCCGCGATGACCTCAGCGTCGCGCATGGAGCCGCCCGGCTGGATGACCGCGGTGATCCCCGCCTTGGCGGCGTTGTCCAGGCCGTCGCGGAACGGGAAGAAGGCGTCGGAGGCCATGACGGCGCCCGCGACCGGGATCCCCGCCTGCTCGGCCTTGATGGCCGCGATGCGGGCCGAGTTGACCCGGCTCATCTGGCCGGCGCCCACCCCGACGGTGGCGTTGCCGCGGCAGTACACGATGGCGTTGGACTTGACGAACTTCGCCACGCGCCAGGCGAAGAGCAGGTCCTCCATCTCGGCGTCGCTCGGGCTGCGCTTGGTGACGACCTTCAGCTGGTCGAAGAGCTGCAAGTCGGCGTCCTGGACCAAAAGGCCGCCGTTCACCCGCTTGAAGTCGAGCCGGGGCGCCGGGGTCTCGGGCCAGAAGCCGCACTCCAGCAGGCGCACGTTCTTCTTGGCGGCGATCACCTCGCTGGCGGCGACGGTCACCTTGGGGGCGATGATGACCTCGACGAACTGGCGCTCCACGATGGCGCGGGCGGTCGACTCGTCCAGCTCCCGGTTGAAGGCGATGATGCCGCCGAAGGCGGATTCCGGGTCGGTCTTGTAGGCGGCCTCGTAGGCGTCGTGGATGTTGCCCGCGACGGCGACGCCGCAGGGGTTGGCGTGCTTCACGATGACGCAGGCGGCCCCTTCGCTGAACTGCTTCACGCACTCGAGCGCCGCGTCCGTGTCGCCTATGTTGTTGTAGGAGAGCTCCTTGCCCTGGAGCTGGCGCGCGGTCGCGATGCAGGCTTCCCGGACGCCGCGCTCCACGTAGAAGGCGCCGGCCTGGTGCGGGTTCTCGCCGTAGCGCATCCCCTGGGAGAGCCGGTACTGCAGGGTCAGGGTGTCCGGGAAGGGGGCCACCGCCGCGCCGGTGCGCGCACCCAGCCAGTTGGAGATGGCGCCGTCGTAGGCCGCGGTGTGCTGGTACACCTTCACCGCCAGGCGGAAGTTGGTCTCCCGCGATACGGAGCCGCCGGTCGCCTTCATCTCGTCCAGGACGACCGCGTAGTCGGCGTGGTCGACGACGACCGTCACGTCGCGGTTATTCTTGGCGGCGGAGCGCAGCATGGTGGGGCCGCCGATGTCGATGTTCTCGATGGCGTCCTCCATGGTGCACTCCTCCTTGGCGACGGTCGCCTCGAAGGGGTACAGGTTCACGACCACCATGTCGATCGCCTCTATGCCGTGCTCCTGCATCTTGGCCACGTGCGCCGGGTTTTCCCGCATGCCGAGGATGCCGCCGTGCACCTTGGGGTGCAGGGTCTTGACCCGGCCGTCCAGCATCTCGGGAAAGCCGGTGAACTCGGAGACGTCCTTCACGGCAACCCCCGCGTCGCGCAAGAGTTTCGCGGTCCCGCCGGTGGAGAGGATCTCCACGCCGTAGCCTGCCAGCGCCCGGGCAAACTCCACCAGTCCCGCCTTCTCCGATACGCTGATCAGCGCGCGTCCTATCTTTGCCATGGTCGTTGCTCCTTTGTTGGTTATTTTTTATCGGACGGATCGGCCGGATAGGACGATCGTAGTGAGTCAAGCCCCTTGCGGGAAGTCCAGGTGGGCCAGGAAGAGCTTCTCGAAGGCCGGGGTGCCGGAGAGCGGCAGCACCCGGACGCTTTCCGCCAGGCTCTCCAGCTCGGCGCGCCCGTTTTCCTCCAGAAGGAGCCGCTCCACGCCGGCCAGCGCCCCTTCCCGGACAAATCCGCTAATTCCTACCATGTTTTCGCTGAAAATTCCAACGTTTTTTAGGACGCCGGGGGAGAGCACCGCGCCGAAGGAGCCGGTCAATACCACCTTGGTAAGCCCGCCGCCCGCCAGGCCCGACCGGGAAAGCAGGATCTCCAGGCCGGCGCGCAGCGCCCCCTTGGCGAGCTGCAGCGCCCGGATGTCCTCCTGGTCCAGGTAGACGGCGCCCCGGGCGTCGCGGTGCAGCACGAAGGCGGGGACCCCGTTCATCTGCTGCACCCGGTTGGCGAGGTTGCTGGCGATCTCGCCCGGGGGGAGCAGCCGCCCGGTGCTGCTTAGCACCCCGGCCTCCAGGAGCGCGGCGACCGCCTCCAGCACGCCGGAGCCGCAGACCCCGCACGGCGGGACGCCCTTGATGGTGCCGAGCTCGACCCGGTCCCCCTGTATGCGCACGCTCTCGACCGCACCGGGCAAGGCCGCCATGCCGCAGCTGAGGTTCCCCCCCTCGAAGGCGGGTCCCGCGGCGGCGGAGGTCGCCAGGAAGCGCTCGCCATCGAAAAGGGCCATTTCCGCGTTGGTGCCGAGGTCGAGGTACAGGGTGCCGGGTCGGGCGCCCTCCCGGCAGGCGAACAGGAAGGCGAGCAGGTCGCCGCCCACGAAGCCGCCGGGAAGCGGCAGCAGGTAGGCGGGGAGCTCCCGGCTCCAGCCGAGCTCTAGCGTCGTGGTGTCCCTTCCCTTGCGAAACAGGGGGCGAAAGGGAGGAAAGGCGAGCGAGGCGACCGGGAGCCCGAGCGCTATGTGCTCCATGGCGGGGTTGCCGGCGACCGCGATTGCGCTAAGCTCCCCGGCCCCGGCCCCCGCCTGCGCCAGCAGCTCGTCCGCCATGCGCTCCATCTCGGCCGCGAGGCAGGCCTGCATGGCGGCGAGGGCCGTGGGGTCGGCGGCGGCGCCCAGGCGCGCCAGCACGTCCGCGCCCCAGGCCCGCTGCGGGTTGAGGGCGGCGCAGGCGGCGAGCCGCTCCCCGGAGGCCGGGTGCAGCAGGGAGGCCGCGACCGTGGTGGTGCCGAGATCGAAGGCGGCGGCAAGGCGCCTAGTAGAAGACAAGGGGGGTTCCTCCGCGGGGCTCGACCTGCCCCAGACAGACCGCGAAGGCGCCGGCGTCCGCCGAGCGCGCCAGGAAATCCTGCGCCGCGGCGGGGGGGAGCGCGATCAGGAGTCCTCCCGAGGTCTGCGGGTCGAAAAGCGGCAGCAGGGGGTCGCCGGAGAGTCCCGAGACCCGGGCGGCGTAATGGTCGCGGTTCCGGTAGCAGCCGGCCGGGACCATGCCGTCCTGCACCAGGCTCGCCACCCCGGCCATGACCGGGACCCGGGCCAGCTCGATCCGGAAGCTGACCCCCGCGCCGAGCGCCATCTCCAGGGCGTGCCCGATGAAGCCGAAGCCGGTCACGTCGGTCGCGGCACTCGCCCCGAGGGAGACCATGAGCCGCGCCGCGTCCGCGTTTAGTAGGCTCATCCAGCGGACCGCCTCCGCCTCCAGGGCGGGGTCCACCATCCCGGCCTTGATCGCCGTCGCGACGATGCCGGTGCCAAGCGGCTTGGTGAGCACCAGGTGATCGCCCGGCCGCGCCGTGCAGTTCCTGACCACCCGGGAGGGGTCGATCAGGCCGGTCACCGAGAGGCCGTACTTGAGCTCCTGGTCCTCGACGGTGTGGCCCCCCACCAGGCAGGCGCCCGCCTCCCGGAGCGCGTCCGCGCCGCCGGCCAGGATCGCCGCCAGAATCGAGACCGGGAGCGTGCAGGACGGAAAGAAGGCAAGGTTCAGCGCCGTCACCGGGCGCCCTCCCATGGCGTAGACGTCCGAGAGCGAGTTGGCCGCGGCGATGCGCCCGAAGCTGAAGGGGTCGTCCACCAGGGGGGTGATGATGTCGGCCGTCTCCACCAGGGCGAGGCTCTCCCCTATGCGGTAGACCCCCGCATCCTCGGCCCCCTCGACACCCACGATCAGGTTCGGGTCGTCCGAGCGCGTTATATCGCGAATAGCTTCTTCCAGACCCGCCGGGCCCAGCTTAGCGGCTCAACCGGCCGCCTGCACCAGGGTCGTCAGTCTGATCTTTTCTGCTGGCATAAAAACCTCAAAGGAGCTGGTGGAACTGCAAAGGACCCCAAGGACTTCAAGGACTCCAAGGACACAATCAGAAAAAAAGGCTAGCGCAGGTAGATCCGGGGCACGCGCTTGCTGATGCCGCAGAAGATCTCGTAGGGGATGGTCCCGGCGGCCTCGGCCAACTCCTCCGCCGTGATGCAGTCCCCCATCGGGTCGGGCCCGAGCAGGGTCACCTCGTCGCCCAGCGCCACCCCCGCTACCCCGGTCACGTCCAGCATGATCCAGTCCATGCAGACGGTCCCCGCCACCCGCGCCCGCTGACCCCGCACCAGCGCCTCGCCCCGGTTGGTGAGCGAGCGGCAGTAGCCGTCGGCATAGCCGATCGGGACGCTGGCGATCAGTTGCCGCTCCCCCGCAGTGTAGCGCCTGCCGTAGCTGATGCTGGTCCCGGGCTCCACCCACTTGAGCATCGCCACGACGCTCTTTAGGCGCAGGACCGGCCGGAGCTCGGCCATCCCCTGAAAATCGGCGGAGGGGAGCACCCCGTACAGGGTGATGCCGGGACGGATCAGGTTGCAAAAGGAGAGATCCAGCGCGAGCGCCGCGGCCGAGTTGGCCATGTGGACGTATCGCGGCGTGAAGCCCGCCGAGCGCGCGCAGGCAAGCGCCTCAGTGAAGGCGTCAATCTGCTGCTGGGTGTAGCGTCGGCCGTCCTCGTCCAATTCGTCGGCGGAAGCAAAATGGGAGAAGACCCCCTCGAGCTCCAGATGGGGCAATTCCTTCAGTGCCGCGAAGAAGGCCCCGGCCTCCCGGCTCGCTATGCCAAGCCGCCCCATGCCGGTGTCGACCTTGACATGGACCTTCGCCTTGCGGTAGAGCCGGCGCGCCGCGTCGTTGAGCGCCACGGCCTGGTCCAGGGTGAAGACCGCGGTGGAGAGGTTGAAGCCGACGGTCTTTCTCTCCTGCCCCGGATAGATCCCGCCCAGGATCAGGATGGGCCGGTCGATGCCGCTCTTCCTGAGCTGGATCCCCTCCGCCAGGAAGGCGACGCCGTAGGCCGTCACGCCGAGCGACTCCAGCTCCAGGGCGATGTCCATGAAGCCGTGCCCGTAGGCGTCCGCCTTCACGACCGCCAGGACCCCGCACCCCTCGGGCACCCTGCGGGTTATGACGCCATAGTTGTGTCTGAGCGCTGCCAGATTTATTTCTGCGACTGTTGGACGGCTATCCATGAATGGTTCCCGATTCGGCTGCACGATTTTGCTGGAGAAGGCTGAAAAGCCCCGGGCGCACAGGCTCCCCGGGGCGATGTCAGTCATCCGATTTATCTATCACTTCTGCTTGCCGCTGTAAAGGCAAAAACCCGAAAACAGTTGACTTTCCAAGAGGATTCCATTAACTTGCCAGAATGCATTTGGCCAGCTGGGGGAGTTCGCAAGAACTGAGACAGGCGTTACGCCTGAGACCCTTTGAACCTGATCCGGGTAGCACCGGCGTAGGGAAGCGGCGCGCTCTCCGATTCAGCTTTTGCCGGAGCCGTGACACTTCCCGTCGCGGCTTTTTTATTTGGACCAGGAAATAGACAGTAATCATTAGCCACGGAGTACCTCTGAGCAAATCTGAGGGAGGCCTAGGGCCTTTCCCATTTTTTTTAGTTTTTGACGTGCCCCGAATTTCTCAGACTTTCTCCGTGGCGCAAAGGTTTAAAAAGGACCGGACCATTGCTGAAGCTCGTCGTCGACCATAGCGGGAAGGGAAAGAAAATTGCCGGTCTCTACCTGATCACCGACCAGGGGGAGCGCCTGCTGGAGCGCGTGCGCGAAGCCCTCTCCGGCGGGGTGCGCGTGCTGCAGTACCGCGACAAGGCCCGCAGCTTCCAGGAGCGCCTGGACCTGGGACGCGAGCTCAAGGCACTTTGCACCAGGTTCAAGGTCATGTTCATCGTGAACGACGACCTGGAGCTCGCCCTCGCGCTGGACGCCGACGGGGTGCACCTGGGCCAGGAAGACGGCGACCCGGCCGGCGCCCGCGCGGCGCTCGGCCCCGACAAGGTCCTGGGGATCTCCACCCACTCCCTGGAAGAGGCGCTGGCGGCGCAAGAGGCCGGGGCGGATTACGTCGGCTTCGGGGCGATCTACCCGACCGCCACCAAGGAGGTGCCGGCGATCCAGGGCCCCAAGGCGCTCGCGCTCCTGAAGGGCGCCCTGCAGATCCCGGTCGTGGCCATCGGCGGCATCACCCGGGACAACGCCGGCGCCCTGGTCGACTGCGGCGTGGACGCGATCGCGGTGATCTCCTCCGTGCTCTCGACCCGCTCGCCCGGCCTGGCCGCCTGCGAACTGGCGCTCCTCTTCAACAGGCGCGCCCCCTACCCCCGCGGGGCCGTCCTGACCGTGGCCGGCTCGGACTCGGGGGGCGGCGCCGGCATCCAGGGCGACCTGAAGACCATCACGCTTTTGGGAAGCTACGGCGCCTCCGCGCTCACCGCCCTGACCGCCCAGAACACCCGGGGGGTCTCCGCCATCCACCCGGTCCCCCCGGCCTTCCTGGCGCAGCAGATCGAGGCGGTGCTTTCGGACCTCCCCATCGACGTGGTGAAGGTCGGCATGCTCTACTCGGCGGACAACGCCGAGGTCCTGGCCGACAGCCTGCGCGCCCGCCGGATCAGGATGATCATCCTCGACACGGTCATGAGCGCCAAGGGGGGCACCGCGCTCCTGGAGGACGAGGCGCTCACCGTGCTGAAGAAGCGCCTGATCCCGCTTTGCTACCTTTTGACCCCGAACATCCCGGAGGCGGAGCGGCTCACCGGCCTCACCATCACGGATGCCGGCGGCATGGAGCTCGCGGCCCGGGCGCTGCACCTCATGGGGGCCCGCAACGTACTGGTGAAGGGGGGGCACTTGAGCGAAGGGGTGGTGACCGACATCCTCTTCGACGGCACCGGCTTCACCCGCTTCACGGCGCCGCGCACCCTCTCCCGCAACACCCACGGCACCGGCTGCGCCCTCGCCTCGGCGATCGCGAGCTTCCTTTCCCAGGGCGAGCCGCTGCCGGGCGCGGTGCTGCGCGCCAAGCTCTTCATCACCCGCGCCATCAAGCTGGCCCAGCCGCTGGGCAGGGGGCACGGGCCGGTCAATCACTTTCTCGCGGCCAAGGACCAGGCCGAGCCCTGAACGACTTAAACGACTTAACGACTCAACGACTCAACGATTCTATTCAACATACAGGAGTAGTCATGACCCAGCTCGAAAGCGCCCGCCAGGGAATCATTACGGAGAAGATGCAGGCGGCAGCCCTCGCCGAAGGGGTGGAGCCCGAATTCATCCGCGCCGGCATAGCCGCAGGCAACATCATCATCTGCCACAACAACAAGCACGCCAACGGCACGCCGCTTGCCGTCGGCAAGGGTCTCAGGACCAAGGTGAACGCCAACATCGGCTCCTCCGCGGACGACCTCAGCATCGAGAAGGAGCTGGAGAAGGCGCGGGTGGCGGTCGCCGCCGGCGCCGACGCCATCATGGACCTCTCCACCGGCGGGCCGGTCGACGAGATCCGCCGCGCCATCATCGCCGAGACCCCCGCCTGCATCGGGACCGTGCCGCTGTACCAGGCCGCGCTCGACGCGGTCCGGAACCAGAACAAGGCGATCGTCGACATGACCGTCGAGGACATCTTCGCCGGGGTGCTGAAGCACGCCGAGGACGGCGTCGACTTCATCACGGTGCACTGCGGCGTGACCCGCGCCACCGTGGAGCGCATGCGGCACGAGGGGCGCATCATGGACGTGGTGTCGCGCGGCGGCGCCTTCACCATCGAGTGGATGGCGCACAACAACGCCGAGAACCCGCTCTTCGAGCACTTCGACCGCCTGCTGGACATCGTCAAGGCCTACGACATGACGCTCTCCCTGGGCGACGGCTTCCGTCCCGGCTGCCTGGCCGACGCCACCGACCGCGCCCAGATCCACGAGCTGATCATCCTGGGGGAGCTGACCCAGAGGGCCCAGGCCTACGGGGTCCAGGTCATGATCGAGGGGCCCGGCCACATGCCGCTGAACCAGATCGAGGCCAACGTCCTGCTGCAAAAGCGCCTGTGCCACGGCGCCCCCTTCTACGTGCTGGGCCCCCTGGTGACCGACATCGCGCCGGGCTACGACCACATCACCTCCGCCATCGGCGGGACCATCGCGGCCGCGGCCGGTGCCGACTTCCTCTGCTACGTGACGCCGAGCGAGCACCTGCGACTCCCGAGCGTCGAGGACGTGAGGGAAGGTGTCATGGCCTGCCGCATCGCGGCACACGCGGCCGACATCGTCAAGGGGGTCAAGGGGGCCATGGAAAAGGACACCGCGATGGCGCGCTGCCGCAAGAAGCTCGACTGGGAAGGGCAGTTCGCCCTGGCCATCGACCCGGAGAAGGCGCGCCGCCTGCGCGCCGAGTCCGGCGTCGCGGACCACGGCGCCTGCACCATGTGCGGCGAGTTCTGCGCCTACAAGGTCATGGACGACGCGACCGAGCGGGAGCGCGCCAACGCCGCGGCCTGAGCCGGCGCACTGCCGGCCAACTGAATTAACAACGGAAAAAGCCGCTGACTACCACGTCAGCGGCTTTTTCATGTTCAACGGCGAGAATCTACGGCTAAAAACTTTAACGTAAAGACGCAAAGGCGCCAAGACGCAAAGAAAACCTGCAGGCGGGGAAAGCCAGGGTCAAAGACTTAAAACTTGTGAAGCAACATCCCAAGATTCCGTTTCGTGCCGTTTTTTTGCCTCGCTTTTCTTTGCGTCTCCGCGCCTTTGCGTCTTTGCGTTAAGGCCTTTAGGTTTTTCAGCTGTATGCGGTGCAGTAGGCCCAGTAGCTCCCGGAGCCGATGATGACGAACAGCAGGACATGCTTGATGATCAGCATCTTGCGCCGGATCGCCTCGGCCTCGGGGCCGTAGAAGTTGTCGACGTAGGTGAAGGTGCGCATCCCGCCGGTGGCGAAGATGGTGACCGCCGCCGCGACGGCGTTCCAGAAGAAGAAGCGCTCGATGCCCGCCAGGGTCTCGGCGAGCGCCGGCGCCCCGGCACGGTAGCTGTGCAGCAGGTAGATCGCGATCAGATCGGAGAGCCAGTAACCGGTGGCGAAATCGTGGATGAAGCCGTTCAGTACCACGGCGACTTTCTTGATGGTTTCCATGTTCAGCTCCTATAAATATGAAAGGTGAAGGTGAAAGGCCAACACCCAGAAAAGGCGTGACACCTTCATCCTTCACCTTTTAGATTGCATCACCCCAGGCACCGGCCGGCAGTTCGCCTTTCGCGCTTTAAGGTATCGGTGCGAAGTTGTGCGGGTGGCCGTCGCCTTCCGGCATCCCCTTCCCTCGTCCCTGCATCCCCTTGAGGAGCGCGCGCACCTCGGGGGGCATTTCCTTACCCTCCCGCATCGCGCTCTTCATCTGACCCGCCAGGTAGGAATGGTTGATCAGCAGGTCGAGCACTGAGAGCATGAATTCCTGCTTCCAAGGGGAGAGCTCGTGCAGGTTCTGGAATTTGTGCATGAAGAACTTCTGGGCGGCCTTGCCGAGCTCGCGCTCCAGCTCCTGCAGGGTCATATTCTTGGGTTTGACGACCGGCTCCACCAGGTTGTACTTGCGGTAGTCCTTGGTCGCCACGTACGGCTCCAGTTCCGGGTAGAGCTCGGCGTAGGGCCAGGGTGCGATGGCGAGGAAGAACCCCATGTCCGGGTTGTAGTGCTTGGCGAGTTCCACGACCGCCGCGATCGACTCCGGGGTGTCGTTCGGCATGCCGAGCACGAAGGAGGTCTCCGAGACGATGTCGGCGTTGTTGATGATGTCGATGGCCGCCTTACTCTGCCCCACCTTGGTGTTCTTGTTGAAGAGGTCGAGGGTCGCCTGGTCGCAGGACTCCACGCCGACGTAGATGTGTTCCACACCCGCCTCGCGGTAGCGACCCATGATATCCTCGTCGCGCAGGATGTCGTCCACCCGGGTCTCCAGCAAGAGCTTCACCCCCACCTTGCGCTCTATCATCAGGTCGAGGATCTTCACCCAGCGCTCCCGGTCGAAGGTCGGGATCTCGTCGGAGAGCATCGCCACCTCGACGCCGTAGCTGTCCCGCAAAAGCTCCAGCTCCGCGACGAAGTTCTCCGGGCTCCGGGCGCGCCAGGACTGCGACCAGAAGAGTTGCTGGGAGCAGAAGGAGCACTTCTCCATGCAGCCGCGCGAGGAGGAGACGATGGCGAGACGCGCGTTGTTCTTGGCGCGGTAGGTGTAGATGGGCCACTCCACCAGGTCCCAGGCCATGGGGAGGGCGTCGAGGTCCTTGATATTGGCCGCCTTGGGGGTGGCGACGACGGCACCGTCCCGCCAGAAGGCGAGCCCGGGCACGTCCGCCGGGTCACCACCGGCGTTGAGGCAGTCCAAGAGCGAGACCAGGGTGACCTCCCCCTCGCCACGCACGATGAAGTCCACCGTGTCGTGTTCCGCTTGCAGCATCTCGTCGAAGCAGAAAGTGGCGTGGACGTTGCCGTGCACCGTCACGATTTCCGGGTTGATCTTCTTGGCGAGCGCAGTGAGTTCCAGGGCGTGGGCCACCGATGCCGTATAGGAGGTGGTCGCCACCACGTCCGGATTGAAGGCGCGGATGCGCGCCTCGATCTCCGGCCACTTGTGCCAAAGCGACATGGCGTCGTAATAATCGACCTGGTAACCGGCGGCGCGCAGGGAACCGGCGACGTAGACAAAGCCGACGTTGAGCCAGGTCCCCGCGGACTCGACGACTCCGGAGTGGTACGGCGGAGTTATCAGGGCCACTCGCTTGATACTCATGTTGCTGCTCCTTCTTGGACCAATTAGCTTCGCAGATTGTGCGACAGGGACTGTTGTCAGCGCGGCGTGGAATGGCTTATTTTACTGATGGATGCGGATTTTGTCAGTAAAAATATGGCCGAGACAGGACCAGAATTGAACCTTTTCTAACCTAAGTAACGATTACCCAACAGCACAGTTAAGAGCGACCAACAAGAAGGGTGATTGTGGCGGCTTCAGGCTCTGATTGAGCGCAGACACGGCGGGCCGGCAACGATCTCCGGCCCTCAGGCACCGCAGCAAAAAAGCCCTCAGCATCGGGACCCGGCGGGAACTGCAAAAGCAAGGGCCGGGGATTGCTCCCCGGCCTCGTTGCGTAGTTTCAGGTCCCGGCAGGACTACCAGGCTTCTCCGCCGACCCCGCCACTGCTGTGTTCGCTGCAGGAAGATTTGAAGTTGGCGTTGGAGAACGTGGACCCCTTAATGTTCGTGGCAGAGGCACCCCAGGCGCCAAAGCTGGATGTCGAGTTGCTACCGTTAAGCCGATACCGGGGGGGTGCGTTGCTGGTCTGCAGCAGGCGCGAGATCTTCCCGCCGTGCGGCACCCGGATGTGGCAGGAAACGCACGCCATGAGGGTCGCGTTGGAGCCGTGCTGTCCGCCGGTTACGTTGCTCTGCGAGTGCCAGTTGTTGACGCCGGTTGCCGGGCGCACCGTGTGGCAGTTGAGGCAGAACAGTCCGTCCTTGGTGCCGGCGCCGGTGTTGTAGGTGGCGATGCGGTACAGGGTCCCGGTGGTGCCGCCGTTGCCGGCTGCAGTGGAGTAGGGCCATGCCTTGTTGGTGCCGGCCAGCATCCACTTGACGGCGGAGCCGTGCGGGCCCTTGGAGGCGGTCGAATCGGTGGCGTGGCAGTCGGAGCAGGTCATGACCGATCCGGGGGTCCAACCGCCGGCGAGTTTGGCGGCCGTCAGCTGGTTGGCGACCGCCAGGGGGGTCCCCACCGGGTGCCGCGCGGCGTTGTTCGGGTTGAACTCGATGCTGAGATCGGTCCAGGCCAGGTTCTTGCCCCCCATCTGGCCGGCGCTGGTCATGTTCTTGAACCAGCCGGCCGCCCCCATCGCCTTGGAGTGGCACTTGAAGCAGACCTGGTATTCCTGGGTAGCCGCCGGCAGCGCGGTCGTCCCGCTCTGGCCGTAGGTGGTGGCGTTTGCCCCCCAGGCAGTGGTCGGCGAGGCGGCGCCCCAGGTGGAGACGGTCACGCCGGTCGTTCCGGTGAGGACGCCGGCCAGGGTGTTGGCCCGGGACCCCTTCGCCGTGGTGGCGGTCGTGGAGGAGTGGTTGCCGAACCTGGCGGCATGGGGACTGTGGCAGTCGGCGCACTCCACGTGCTTGGCGAGGGCGATGTCGGCCAGGGTCTCGTTCGCCTTGTGCAGGCCGGTGTAGGCGCTGATCTTGTGGCGCGGCGAGCGGCCCGCGGCGCTGAAGGACTGGAAGGTGTCCTCCGCGGAACTAGACATGGAGTTGGAGCCGAACCAGTCCTTGCCGTTGACGGCCTTGAGCGTCCCGCCCAGGGCGGTATCGGTGCTCTTGCTGTGGCAGCGGAAGCAGATGTACTGCTCACGGTACTGGGCGACGGTGCCGGCCCCCAGGTCGTCCAGGAGGCTCACCGAGGCGCTGAAGTGCGGACCGAACTTGTTGGCGGAGGTCTGCTTGTCCTTGGTCTGCTCGTCGGTGTGGCACTTGACGCAGTTGGCGGCGAAGAGCTGGGTCCCGAAGGCGGACATGGTGGTGTAGTTGTGCATGCTGGCTGCGAACTGCGCGCCGGCGACCACCGGAGTCGTCGCCACCCCGCCGGCCGCCTGGTTTGCCGTGTCCCTGGTGAGCGACGCGCTGTGGCAGGATACGCAGATGCCGTAGCTGCCGGTCGCCAGGAAGTCGGTGTTGACCGGGGCCGCGCCGGAGGCGACCGCGATGTCGCTTCTGAGGTTGGCGCCCTTGGTGACCACCGTCCCGCCGTTGTTGAAGTAGTTGTGGTCCGCGTGGCACGAGGTGCAGTAGAGGTTGCTGGTGCTGGTGCTGTAGGAGCCGGCATTGGGTGCCAGGTCGCCCAGGTCGCTGGCGGAGGTCCCCAGCACGTGGTGGTAGCTGGCGGTCCGCGCCGAACCGGTGACGCTCATGGCAGCCTGGAAGTTGGAGTGGCAGCCGAAGCAGGCGCTGCCGCCGGTGGAAACCCCGCCGCCCACCGGGGTGAAGGCGTTGGAGCCGTGGGCGCTTCCGGCGTGCGAGTGGCACGAGGTGCACAGGGTGCCGGAGTTGTGGGCGTCGCCCGAGGCAGTCGTGTAGTGGCCGGTCGTCGTGTGGCAGACGTTGCAGATGCCGTTGAAGGGCGCGGCGCTCTTGGCGAGGTCGCTGCCGGTCGGGGTCGCGGAGAGGGTCAGCACCACGGAGGTCGCCGTCTGGCTGGTCGGAGCGCCGGTGACCGGGCTGGAGACCTGGGCTGGGTAGTTGCGGACCATGTACTGGTTCGCGCTGGCGTTGGAGTTGAGCCCGGTGCCGTGGGGATCATGGCAGTCCCAGCAGAACTGGCCGCCGCTCAGGGCCGAGGCGTGCTTGGCGCCGTAGTGGTCCGCCTCGATGGCGAGCGACGTGGTGCGCTTCCTGGTCGTGGTCCCCAGGGTGACGCCGGTTCCGGTCGCCGAGTGGCAGGCGAGGCAGACCGCGTTGCGGCCAAAGCCCGCCGTGGAGTAGTTCCGCAGGCGGAAGGGGTTGGTCGCCACGTTGTGGCCGACCGTGGAGTCGTGGCAGTATTCGCACTGGTTAGCCACCGCCCCGAAGTTCGCCGCCGGGTTGGCCGAGCCGGGGTAGCTCCCCGAGGCAAGGCCGTGGCCGTTGCCGGCCCAGGAGCCGACCCCGGTCATCTGGAACTTGGACATGCTGCCGTTGTTCCAGAAGGTGGCGCCGAAGTCGGCGACCGAGGCGCTGGCCCCGTTGCCGTGGCAGTCCTGGCAGTTGAGCGTAGTTCCCCAGACCACGGCGCTTCCCGCGCCGCCATGGCAGGTGACGTTGTTGCAGGTGCCGCTTGCCGGGGCATAGAGTGCGGTCGCGCCGGCTTTCGCCTGGTTGAAGTAGAGGTTCGGCGTGCCGTTCAGGTGATAGGAGGCTGCCGTGTAGTCCTTGAACCTGCTTCCCGCGGTCTGGCTCGCGGTCTTCACGTGGCAGGTGGAGCAGACCGTCGTGTCTGCGGCGCCCGCGACGTGCTTGGCGTGGCTGTTGGCGGTGGCAAGCGGTGCGGCCCCGCCGTTGGGGTAGTCGGGCGCGCCCAGGGCGCTCGTCCTGCCGTGGCAGCCGTTGCAGGAGAGCGTCGCCGCCCCGCTCCAGGCCTTGGAGCCGGTCATGTTGACGTAGACGATGGCGCCCGTGTTGCCGTTACTGTGGCAGTAGACGTTGGAGCAGACCTTGGTGGAAGCGTTGTAGCGCGCGCTGCCGCCCGCCCGCAGGCCCGTGTAGTCGACGAAGCCGTTCACATGCTTGGTCTTGTCGGAAATCGTGGTGTTGGCGGAAACGGTCTTCGCATGGCAATTCACGCAGTTGAGCCCGTTATTGAGGCCGATCAGGGCGTTGGAGGTCGGGTTCATGTGCCGGTCGTGCCTGGCCGAAAGCGCGCTCGCGGTCGCCCCGGTCTGCTTGCCGTCGTGGCAGCTGAGACAGGTCCCGGTCGCGGCGGCGCTCCAGGAGGCGGTAACCAGGGGCGCTCCCCCGCGGCCGTTGTTGTGGCAGGAGTTGGTGGAGCAGGTGCCCGCCGTGTACTTGAACCCCTTGGAGTCGGAGAGCGAGCTGGCGCCCGCCGTGTACTGGGCGCTCGTGAGGGCGCTGCCGCCGATGCCCGCCGAGGAGAGGGCGCTTGCCGGGCCGCTCACGTGCGAGGTGGTCGGGTGGCAACTCTTGCAGGCAAAGACGTACGATGCAGAGCTGGTCTGGCTGGAACTCGTCAGGTTGCTGAACGCGGTGGCCGTGGCGACGTGGATGGCGTGCCCGGCCGTGGTCCCGGCCGACAGGTCGCCGGCGTTACTCGCGCCGTGGCAGGAGGTGCAGACCATGGAGGCGCCGCCCCACTGAACGGTGGAGCTGCCGTGGCAGTAGGTGGCGGAGCAGCTCTTGCTGCCGACGGCTGCGGCGTAGGCCGCGCCCTTGTTGGCGCCGCTTAAGTTGAAGAAGACGTCGGCCGTCTTGTTCACATGGCTGCTCGGGAAGCTGGACCGGACCGAGCTGTTGTTCTTGGTGGTGGAGTAATGGCACTCGCTGCAGTTGATCGAGGCGTAGGCCATGTGCCTGGCGTGGCTGTTGGCCGTCGCGCTCCCGGGGGTCCCGGCGTTGGCGTAGTCGGGCATGCCGTTGGCCGTCGATCTGCCGTGGCAGGCGTTGCAGGCCAGCGCCCCGCCTCCCCAGCTGACGCTCGCGAAGCCCGAGCCGCCGTAGGCCGCGGGAAGGCTCGCCGCCGCGACGTTCGGGTTCCCCGTGGAGTGGCAGTAGTTGTTGGAGCAGGCGCCGAAAACCTGGGCCGCGCCCTGGCTCGGCAGGAAGTTGGCGCCGCTGCCGCCGTAGCTGCCTGAGGGCGCGCCCAGGGGATCGCTGACAGCGACCTTGATGACGGCCCGGGCGGCGCTGGTCGCGTGGGCGAAGGGAGCCGCATCGGCTAGGTGGTTCGGGTGGCACTTGATACACTGGCTGGTGCCGGCGAAATAAGTGTTGTGCCGTGCGTGGCTGCCGGCGCTCCCGGCGCTCCCGGCGCTGCCGGTGGGAGGCGCGCCGTGGCAGGTTGCGCAGTCGGTCGGCGAGCTGAAGGCCGCGCTCCCCCAGGCGGGGGTCGCCTGCTCGAAATGGCAGTTCACGTTGGAGCAGGTCCCAAGCGGTGACGGCGGGACGGAGGTCTGGTTGACGAAACCCCTGCTGTAGCTGGCGGCCAGCGGGGAGTTGTTGATGTTCCCCTGCACCTGGATCGCCTTGTCACGGTGGCCGTTCGGGTAGACCAGCACGGCATTGCCGTGGCACTTGACGCAGCTGGCGGCGCTGACTCCAGCATGGCTTTGGTGGTTCCCAACGACTGCGCCGGTCCCGGCCACGCGCTTGCCGTTGCCCGAATCAAGCGGCGGCATGTGGTGACAGAAGTCGCAGCTGTAGCTGTATTGGGGGGCCGCCTGCGCCTTTTTGCCGGACAGCGCAACCGCGAGCATGACCAGGGACACGGTCACTCGAAGGCTGGACCATACCAGTTTGCGGGAGCTCGTCATATTCAACTCCTTATCTAATTGCACTTGACCGCAACGCGTTACCAAGTAAATCTTTCCGGCAAATCTGCCCTAAAGCTTAGCGCAGATTTAATTTTGATCAACGATTCCGTGTTTGAGAGTACCGATCTTTTTCTGAGTCTGCCGGCGGGAGCGTTGTCTCTCCCGCCGACAGCGTTGTGCTTAAGCGTTTGGAATTGGAACTATCTCTCGATACTCCACTTCGGCGTCTGTGCCATGTGGCAGCTCACGTTGAAGCAGCTTCCCGTCTTGTTGATGCCGCCGCTTACCAGCTTGGCGCTCGTGTAAGAGATCAGGATGTCGTTACTGAAGCGGTACTGCGGGTCCACCTTCACCGAGACGTTCTCCACGTGGGAGCGCGCGGGGATGACCTTGGCGTGGGCCGCGGCCCCGCCGGCGTGGCAGGGGATGCAGTTCAGCCAGCCGTCGGAGGGCTTGGCGCCCTTGGGGATGTGGCCCGCGACCAGGTGCGCGCCGCCGCCGCCCGAGTAGTCCTCGAAGCGCGCCGAGGACCAGTTCCCCTGCACCCCGAAGGCGACCGCCGTGGTGACCTTGCGCGGAGCCGGCGGATAGCCGTGGCAGGAGTCGCAGGCGCGGTTCGGCTCGAACGCCGTGCCGCTGGCGGCGTTGTGGGCGTGGCAGGCGAGGCAGCCGGTCGCCGGGTGGTTGGTCTCGGCGACCCCCTGTTTGTAGTAGGCGGTCGCCGTGTGGCAGACCTGGCAGACCCCGGTCCCCTGGGCGTTCACGAAGTCGGTCCCCCCGAAGCTCACCGCGGTCGCGTTCAGCGCCGTGCGCACCTCGTTGGCGTTCGTGGTGCCGTGCGGGTCGTGGCAGGCGGCGCAGGTGGCGCCGGAACCGACGTGGACCTGCATGTTCAGGTGGGCCGGCGTGACGACGGCCGCGTTGGTGTGGCAGTAGTTGCATTCGGTGTTGGCTACCCCGGTGAGGCCCGCCAGCAGGCGGTTGGTGGTGCCCAGTGCGGCGCTGATGTGGCTCGAGTTGTTGTCGTGGCAGGCGGTGCAGGCCTGGCCGATACCCGGCTTGCCGTGGCCGGCGGTCGCGGAGAGCGTTTTGTCCTGGGCGGTGAGGCCGCCGATGACGGAGAGCGCCCCGCCTGCGGTGGAGTGGCAGCTTTCGCAGCTGACCCTGCCGGTCGTCCAGTTGGTACTCTGATTGTGGCAGCCGGTGCAGGTGCCGACCTTGGCGAAACCGGGGTTGAGGTCCACGATGCCGTTCACGTGGCTCGCAGCGGTGTCGGTCGTGTAGATGTGGCAGACCGCGCAGCTGGTGGTCGAGCCCGCCGCCATTGCCGGGCCGTAGGCGGCGCCGAAGTGGGCCGCGTGGCCGTTAGTGGCGATGACGCCTCCGGTGCTGGAGAGCGCCGCGTGGCAGGAGCCGCAGGCGCCGCTCGCAGTGTTGGTCCAGGACGGGGTCGAGGAGCCGTGGCAGGCCGCGGTGGCGCAGCTCTTGGTGGCTGCGGTGTAAGTGGTGATGGCGGTCCCCGCCACCTCGACGACCCCGTCGCCGTGCAGGGCCGGGTTCAGGATGGCCGTGCTCCCGGTGACGGTGGAGGCGTGGCAGGTGGCGCAGGCGTACCCCTTGCCCGCCACGTGCTTCGCGTGGGCGTTGGTGGCAAGGCTCGTGGCGTCGCCGTGGCAGCCGTTGCAGCCAAGCGAGGCGCCCCAGGTGGCAGGCGCTACGTTCGCGATGATGCCGTTGCCGCTGTGGCAGCTCACGTTGGAGCAGGTCTTGCCGGCGACCGTGAAGCTCTTGCCATTGCCGGCCACGACGTCGATGACCCCGTTGGTGTGGGCGCTGCCGGCCAGGATGGCGGTGCCGGTCGTCGTCGTGGTGCTGTGGCAGCTTTGGCAGTCGGCGGCGCCGGAGACGTGGACCTGGTGGTTGTTGGCGCGCAAGGTGCCGGAGCCGCCGTTGGCGTAGTTGGGCTCGCCGGCCAGCGAGGTGAAGGCCGGGGCCGGGTCGGAGCCGTGGCAACCTTTGCAGTCCAGGGTCTGGGTCTGGACCCAGGTGACGGTCTTCTGGGTTCCCTTGCCGTCGGAGTGGCAGTAGGAGGTGGCGCAGGTGCTCCCCGCCGTCTCGCTCCCGACGTGGGAGCCGGCCACCTCGACGCTGCCGTTCGCGTGCTTGGTGAAATCGGAGACCGTGGAGTTCCCGCTCACGGTTGCCGAGTGGCACTCGACGCAGCCGTAGTTGCTGCCCAGGAGCGCCGCGTTGTTCAGGTGGTTTGCGTGCTTGCCGGAAAGGGCGGCCGGGCCGGGTGCGGTTGCCGAGCCGTGGCAGCCCGTGCAGTCCAGGGTGGCGCCCCAGGTCGGCGTGGAGAAGACCCCCTTGCCGTTACTGTGGCAGTAGACGGTGGCGCAGGTTGTGCCGGCGAAGGAGCCGCCGCCGGCGAACTGCACCTGGATCGCGCGGTGGCCCGCGCTGGAGGCGTGGCCGAACGGCTTGGCCTCGACCGTGTGGTCCGCGTGGCACTTGGCGCAGGAGCCGGTCCCCGTGCCGAAGTAGGCGGCGTGCTTGGAGCCGGTGACCGGGTGGTTGCCGGTGGCGGGCGCCACCCCGTGGCACTGGGTGCAGTCGCCGGGCGCCTGGAAGGGTGCGCTACCCCAGGCGGGGGTCGCTGTCAGGTGCCCCTTGCCGTCGGAGTGGCAGCTCACCGTGGAGCAGGTCCCCAAGGGGTTGGGCGGCACGGAGGTCTGGTTCAGGAATCCACCCACCGCCTTGCGGCTGTAACTCACGGAGTCGCTCAAGGCGATGACCTTGCTGCGGTGCGTGGTGGAGTAGCTGGTGACCCCGGGGCCGTGACAGACCACGCAGCTTGCGACCGCGGCGCTGGCGTGCCCCTGGTGGCTGCCGGGGACCGCGCCGGTGTAGGGGTTCTTCTTCGCCGTCGCCGAGTCGAGCGGCGGCATCTGGTGACAGGCGATACAAGAGAGGCTGTACTGGGGTGCCGCCTGGGCGGTCCCCCGGCAGAGCAGCACGCCCCCCAGAGCCAGCAGCAGCGTCGCCAGCTTGACCAGGGTGATACTTTTACAGGTGTCCATCTAATCCTCCTTGCGTAGTTTGGGTGGGCAACAGCCCGCTAGCGTTCCGTGCTCCAGCGCGGCGACTGGGTCATGTGGCAGCTTATGTTGAAGCAGCTGCCGGTCGAGTTACGGGCAGGCTGGTTGACGCGCTGGGCGCCGGTGTAGACGGTGAACCCGTCGGCAAAGCGCAGCGCCGGGTCCACCAGCACGGTCACGTTGCCGATGTGGTTTGCCACCGGTGTCGTCATCCTGTGATAGGGGGTCGACCCGGTCTGGCCGCCGTTGTGGCAGGCCGTGCAGTTGGCCCACCCCTCCGTGGCGACGGCGAAGGGAGAGATGTGCGGGGTCGCCTGGTGCGCGCCGCCTCCGCCCGAGTAGTCCTCGTAGCGCGCGTTCGCCCAGTTGTTGGTCGTGCCGAAGTTGCTCCCGGTGTTCCGGGGGACCGGCGGGTAGCCGTGGCAGGAGTCGCAGCTCCCCCCGCTCGGCTGGAAGGCGCCGCCGGCCGAGTTGTGGCTGTGGCAGTTGAGGCAGCCGGAGCTGTAGTGCCCGGTCTCCGGCACGCCGGCCAGGTAGTGGCTGGTGAGCGTGTGGCAAACCTGGCAGAGGCCGCGGTTACTGACCTGGTCGATGAGCCCGTTCACGTTGTCGGTGAAGACGATCGTGGAGCCGTTGATGGTCTGGCGGATCATCGAGAGGTTCGTGGTGCCGTGCGGGTCGTGGCACTCCTGGCAGTTCAGGACGCGCCCGTCCTTGGTGACGTGGCTGCTCATGTTGAGGAACGCCGCCCCAACCACGGAGGCGTTGTTGTGGCAGGAGGCGCACAGGGTGCTGTCGTCGGGCATCAGGAGCCGGTTGTAGCTGCCGAGGCTCCCGGAGATGTGGTTCGAGTTGGGGTCGTGGCAGATCGTGCACTGGTTGCTCGCCGCGAACTGGCCGTGGCCGGTGCTGGTGAAGTTCCCCTTGTAGGGAGCGGCGACGCCGTTGGGAAGCTGGGCCGGGACCGCCGCATGGCATCCGGTGCAGTCCAGCCGCGCCGTTGCGTTCCAGGCGGGGGCCGCGCCGGCATGGCATCCCTGGCACGCCGAGCCGGCGCCGTTTACCAGGTCGACCACGCCGTTCATGTGGCTCGCGCTGCCGTAGGGATGGCAGGCTTGGCAGGAGGAGACGCTGGAGCCGAGGAAGAGCCCGGGCCCGTAGGCGCCGGTCAGGTGAGCCGGATGGGCGTTGGTCGCCATCGGGGTCGCCGAGGCCGCCGTCCCGCCGTGGCAGACCGTGCAGGAGTCCTTCTTCGCCTGGTAGGCGGTGAAGCTGTCGGCCACCGCCTGGGAGATGGCCCCCGAGGCGAGCAGGGTCGGCACCGCCAGGGTCGCCACCGAGCCGTCCAGCTGGCCGTTGTCCAGGTAGTCGATGGAGTCGAGCACCAGTTTTTTGGCGTACTGCGAGTTGTGCGCGTAGGCACCCGGTTCGGAGACCATCAGCACGTAGTTGAAGGCCGCTCCCATGACGTTGGCGCCGTCCTGGCCGACCCCCCAGTTGGTGTTGCTGAAAAAGGGGTAGCTCGGGGTGTAGCTGAACCCCCGGGCGGCGAGCTGCGCCTTCAGGACGGTCAGAGCGTTGCTGAAGAGGGTCTTGTCCGCGTTCAGCTGGGCGACCCCGAGGGAGCCTGCGTGGCAGTTGGCGCAGACCGTGGCGCTAATGGCGCTGATGGAGCCGCTGCTGTCGGCCGTCACGGTCTTGAACAGGTGGTCCTGGGACGCGGACATGTGGCAGGCGACGCAGGGGCCCGCGGTCCCGGTGGCGTTGTTGTTGCCGAGTCCGATGGAGCGGTGCGTGTTGCTGGAATAGAAGGCATAGCTCTGGCCGGGGAAGTGGTACCCGGACACGGCGTGCAGGGTGCCGACTGCCGCCAGGTAGTGCGGCGCGATGAACGGCTGGTTGCTGAAATCGGCGCCCCCCACCTTCGCCTGGATGCTCTTACCGTTGTTGGTGCCGCTGTGGCAGTCCATGCAGATGTTGGAGGCCCCCACGGGGCGGTTCTGGTAGCTGTCGTCGGCGAAAGGGCGCACCGGGGTGACGCTGCGCACCGTCCCGGCGCTGATGTCGCTGTGGCAGGCGATGCAGGTGAGCACCTCCTTGGTCTTGTCGGAGGCCACCCCCCAAGCCGCGCTCACCTTGCCCGTCGAGTAGGCGAGGAAGCCGGTCGTGGTATGGCATTGCACGCAGCCCGACTTGGTTTTGAAGTCAAGGACCATCCAGGGCGGCTCGGTGGTCGCGCCGTGCCCGGCGACGTCCCACTGCTTGCGGAGCAACTGGTTGGCCGGGGTGCCGTCGTGACAGTTGCTGCAGCTGGACCGGGAGGTCATGTAGGAGGCCGGGTAGCCTGCACTGGTCTGGTTGTTGAAGTGGCTGCCGGGGGCGCCGGCCATCGCCAGCGTGGTGTGGGGGTCGTGGCAGGAGACGCAGCTGCTGGTACCGATGGCCAGGGGGTGCAGCGGGACGTTGCCGGAGCTGTCGCGGTGGCAGCCGTCGCAGGCGCTGGGGTTGAAGTCCGTGTCGTGCACGCCGCTTGTGTGGCAGGACCCGCAGGTAACCGAGTTGGCCGGGTGCAGCGACCCGCTGTACCCGGCGACGATGGCGGGGTTGTGGCAGTTGAGGCAGAAGACCGCACCGGTGCTGACATAGGTGAAGGTCGTCTCGTTCACGGTCCCGCTGGTGAGGGTGCCGGGGTGCCCGCCGTTGGCGTTACCGACATGGCAGGCCTGGCAGGAGTTCTGGGAATACCTGCTGTGCCGGGAGGAGGACCAGAGCTGATAGACTCCCGGACCGATGTTCGAGTTCTGGTGGCAGTTCACGCAGAGAAACCGTGCCGCGGACGGGTTGGAATTGGTAACGTAGACGGTCGTGCTTGCCTGCGCCGCTCCCCCGTTCACCGACAGGTTGAAGTAATAGGTCCCGTTGCTCGCGGGAGCCGTGAAGGAGGGGGAGGGAGCGGCAGGGTCGGAAAGGGCGACCGGTGCGGGATTCCCGGCGGAGGGGAGCCAGCTGAAGCTCGCCCCGGCGGCCGGGGTCGCGCTGCCGGAAAGCGTCACGGTCTGCCCCGGGAAAGCGGTCTGGGTATACCCGGCATTGGCGCTCACCCCCGAAAAGGTCGCCACCAGGGACAAGCTCCCCGTGAGGGTTGCCGCCACCGCCTGGGGGATGGTGATGCTGACGGCTCCGTTAGTGACGCCGAAGGATCCGCTTTGCAAGGCGCCGGCGGGGACGTTGCCGATGCTCGCGACGCTTTCTCCTGCACTGGGGGTGAAATTGAAGACGATGTCGGCCGACGGTGTCGAGCCGCAGCTGAACAGGAATCCGCTTGCAGGGCTCACCGTGCCGCCCGTGTTTCCCGCGACGCTTGCCGTGACGCTCAATTGCGTCGCATAAAAATAGGCGATGGCGGTCTGGGAGGCGCCGTCCGCGGGCGAGAAACTGCGCGTCCTGGGAGCGGAGGGATTGATCACCGTCGTCGTGTTGTACACGACCTTTTGAATTGCGTAACAGATGCTGGCCGGGGTCACCGTCACGCCGACGCTATTCGGGTTGGCGGCCGAGGTGGTGTAGTTGTAGTACACCGTCCCGTTCGCGAAACTGACCGGAGTGGCGCCGCGCACCGACACCCCCCCGCCCACGGTCGCTGCCTTGACGCCGATCTTCCAGGCCGCAGCCTGTGCCGGGCCGGGCAGCGCGCACGCCAGTACCAAAAGAACCGATATCCACTTACCCATATGAACCACCTCGCTGATTACCTGTGCCTTGGGCGCACCGGAAGAGCAACCTACCTGCCTTCTTCCGGTGCTCCGTAATTTTCGCGGCACCCCGGATACAGAAAAACCGGGGCCGCATATCAAGTTTCTGACATTTCGGCATCCCGGCTGTCTTTGCATAAGACCCTAGGCTTTCCGCCCCACCCTCACGGATGGTTTAGTATTGTCGTGTATCGCTTCGGTTGGGTTGTAGGTACTGCCAGGCAAATTAGAAGGAAAACAGGTGGTGCAGTAAAAAAAATTGCCATTGCCGTCGGTCGATCGGGAATCTCACTCCGTGTGGTTGCGGCACGCAGGCGCGGCTTGGATACAAAAATAGCCGGGAGCCTCATATCGGACTTCGATAATTCGGCATCCCGGCTGTCTTTGCAAAAGACCCTAGGCTTTCCGCCCCACCCTCGCGGATGGTTTAGTATTGTCGTGTATCTCTATTTGTTGATACGGATTTTGTCGTACTAAAAATACAAAAAACGTTCTATTTTTACCAGCATTATTTAAATTATTTTCTTCCAAGCCAGCGAGTCCGCTCCGCAGCCCGAACCTGCTCGGGTAGGCGTGGCTCGGGCGGCTTCCCTCTTTGCCTATGCTATTCTGTTCTTAGCAAAAACGTCGCCAAGTTTTCGTTTCCCGAGCAGGCGCCGTGTGCTTCAGGGGGTCTCCCAGGATCGTGACGGCAGACCGCCGGTGGCCAAATTTTCGGGATCCTTACGCTATTACTGTCTGCGATTGCCGCGCAGGGCGTTCCATTGTTAGCAAAAAAAAACGGTCACCGGTGCGACGATGCTGTGAGAACTGCGAGGCTGGCCCGGAAACCGGTGGCTGGAGGGGCGTCATAGAGCCGCTCCCCGTTCCACCACTCCGGCTATTTCGCGTACCGCACTCGGTTATTTGGCGGCTTTCACGCACGACGTTTGCCTGCTGCTAAATCCATGGCGGCGGATCTGGACCTCCCGTGCTCCTCCCGGCCCCGCAGAAACCGCAAAGGGTGCCGAGATATTGTTGCGACGGTTCGGTAGCTTACCGACAGCTTCAGGCGGTGCCCCAGGTTGTCGGTCCGCCTGCTGCAGCCTCCCGCCGCGAGCCCCGGCGGGAGCGGCCCAAGCCAGCGCCCCCGTCGCTTCGGCCATATGGCCGAGCCATGAGAAGTCCGAGTACCGGTGGCATAAAGGTGCCGAACCCGGCCGCCTGCCTCTGGACAGCATCCCCGCTCGCGGGGAGGCGCCCTACCCTCGCATCAGGCGCCGCCACCTGACGCGCGCAGTCTCGCAGAGAAAGGCGGCCTGATGCCGGGCGGTGATGGAGACGTTGTAGGTGCAGGTGTAGAAGCAGGGGGTCGCTTCGGAGCAGGACAGTACCGCGCCGGCCTGGGATTGAATCCTGCGCCAGAGCGAGGCGATGCTCTCGGAGCGGAGGTCCCCCACCCCCTCGCGGTCCAGGCAGACGGCGACCTGGCCGTCCGCGTTCAGGTCGAGGTAGAGCCTCCCGGCGTCGCAGGGGCCGACCGGTCTGCCCAGCACGTAGTCCGCCGCGCGCAGGTAAAAGCCGCTGTACTCCCAAAGCGGCTCGCCGGCTCGCCGCAGCCCGGCCAGCTCGCGGAAGATGGCAGCCATCTCCTGGCGCTCCGCGGCGCTCGCCACGAACTGGGGATCGGAGTGCCGGTGCAGGAAGCCGTCCCCCTGGTTCACCGGGAACACCGACAGGTAGATGCCGCGCTCCCGCGCGAAGCTCAGGAAGTCCAAGGTTTCCCGGTAATTGAGCCGGTTCATGACCAGGTTGATTTTCACGGGGAACTTGAGCCGGGCAGCGATCAGCAGATCGAGATTGGCGAGCACCGTCGGGAGCAGGTCGCGCCCGCGCAACCTGGCGTAGACCTCGGGGTTGAGCGAGTCGAGGCTGACCGCGATCTGCAGCAGCCCGCGCGCCTCCCGCAGACGCTCGATCCCGGCGGCGCTCAGCAGGGTGCCGTTGGTCGCCGTCGTGTAGAGGAAGCCAATGCGGTCCAGCATGGCGAAGATCTGGTAGATGTCCTGGCGCAGAAACGGCTCGCCCCCGGAGATCTCCGTCACCAGGAGGCCGAAGTCCTTGAGGTCCCGGAAGATCGGCTCCATCTCCTGGACCGAGAGCATCTCCCCGTCGCGGCGCCAGACCGCGCACATGGGGCAGGCCTGGTTGCAGGCGTTCAGCGAGTTGAAGCTCACGAAGGTGGGCTCGCCGCGGCGCATGCGCCAGAAGGTGTGCAGCAATTTCCAGAGGATGGCAGGATTCATGAATACCAGCTAGCGGCGGATTTTCTCAAAGGTGGTGGCTCCCGGTACTCTTTTCCTGGCCCGCCCGGCGGCGGGAGTTACGCCTACTTGAAGTACTCCGCATGGATCGACGACTCGAAGAGCGGCGTCAGGAACAGCGACACCAGGGTGAGCACGAAGCAGATGGTGTAGAGCCAGGCGGCCCGCTCCCCCTGCCAGGAGAAAAAGCGCCGCAGGTGCAGGTAGATCCCGAACACGGACCAGGTGACCAGCGACCAGGTCTGCACCGGGTCCCAGTTCCAGAAGATCCCCCAGGACTGGTAGGCCCAGATGGAGCCGGCCAGCATGCCGATGGCCCAGAAGGTGAAGCCGAGCCCCGCGAAGCGGTAGGCATAGAGATCGATCCCCTCCAGGGTGGGGAGCGACTTGGCCAGCCGCGCCAGCCGCCCGCGCCTGATGAGGAGGTAGAAGAGCGAGAAGGCAAAGGCGATGATGATCGCGGAGAAGGCGATCTTGTAGAAAATGATGTGCAGAACTAGCCAGACGCTGCGGAAGGTGGGGGGGAGCGTCTTCATCTCCGGGCTGAAGAAGAGTCCGAGCGCCACCAGGATGAAGGTCGCCGGCAGCACCACGATCCCGGCGCTCTTCAGGCGCGGAAACGGGAGGCTGAAGAACAAAAAAGCGGCCAGCAGGATCCAGGCGTTGGAGGAGAGCACCTCGAAGCGATCGATGTAGGGGCCGTGCCCCACCATGCGCCACCAGATGGCGAGCCCCGCCCCGTGCAGCAGCAGGCCGGGATAGCAGACCTGGAACCCGCGGCGCGCCAGGTTCGGCTTTTCGAACAGCTGCCCGACCACGACCATGATGGTCGCCACCACGTAGCAGATGACCGCTCCCCAGTGAATTCCTGTTACCAGTGCGAATGAGGGTTTCATGGCTCTCCGGTTTTTCCCGCCGCAGTTCCGCCTGCGGCCTGTATGAGGTCGTCGAATTCCTCGCGGTAAAATCCCGCGAAGCGCAGCACCACCTGCTGCGCATAAAGTGCCCCGTCCCCGCTTCTCAGGATGATCTCCCGGGGGACCAGGCAGTAGGAGCTCAGCACGCCGAGCAGGATGATGGCGAAGCCCGCGAAGATCCCGGCCGTGCCGCGGCTGCCGTCCAGCAGGATGTCGGTCCACCATTCGGACTGCGCCAGCCGGACCGTGAAGGGGCCGAGCTGCACCGCCCCCCCGGTGGCGAGGCTCGCCTCCTGAAGCAGTTCCGTGCCGCGGTAGAGGCGCAGGGTGAAGGGTGGCTGGTTCAGTTGCATCGACCGGCGCCCCCGGTCCGCGTAAAACTTCCCCTTCAACAGGTACGGAGTCCCGGTGACGGCGACCTCGCCGTAGCCGGCCTGGTCGCGCCGGTCGGGATACGGGAGATAGAGACGCTCCCGGTGGGTTTCCCCGGGCAGTTGCAGCTCCAGGTCGAAGCTCCTGCCGTAGGCGTTGGCCTGATAGACCAGGTAGGGCCCGTACTGCGACTTGTCGCTCAGGGCGACGTCGACCCGCCCCGGTTCCCCACCCGGCAGATCCGTGAAGTAGAGTTCGGAGCCCAGGTACTCCAGCCGGTCGTTGGGATAAAAGCGCAGCTGCAGGCGCTTCAACAGGGCGCTGTGGGGCAGTTTCTGCCCCAGCGGGAGGACTCCCCGCATCTCGAGGACGTTGTCGCTGCTCAGTTTGGTGATCTCCTCACCGGTCAGCCGTAGCAGCACCCGGTGCTGGGTCAACACGTAGACCAGGGAGAAGACCACGGCCGTCACGAGGCCTATGTGGAGCAGGAAGTTCCCCCAGTAGCCCGCCCCGTTCTTCACGTAGCGCCGCACCCCTTGGGAGCTCCCCGCCAGCCGGTATCCCGCCCCCTCGACCAGCCGGGCGAAAGATTCGGGGGGGGCCTCGATCCTCGTGCATCCCCGGGGGATTCCGGCGCCGGGCAGGCGCCGGGCCAGCGCCCTGGTCGCCTTATACTGGGAAAAGGTTGAGACCAGCAGCGCGAGCCAGAACAAAAAGACCAGGACGGCGAACCAGTTGCTGCCGACCACGTTGTCGAGCCCCAGAACGGTGCTGAGAAAGGTGAGCCCCTCCGGCAACCGTCCGACCCATTGGGGAGCTTTCCCCCCCAGGGCGCGCTGGGGCACGGCACTTGCCACGAGGAGCGAGAGGGCGAGGGCGATGAAAAGCCAGATGACGGTCGAGCGTCCGGTAAGGAACTTGGATATCTTCACGAGCTGTGTCCCGGCACGGTGTCAGTCGGCGTGCCGGGGGGACGCGGGCGCCCCCTGCGGCGCCCCGCCCAGCCCGGGCTTAGCCGGCATGTTTTTTCTGAATTGGACCATGTACTGCTCCACCAGCTGCTCTTTCAGGAAGGGTATTTTGGTCCCCTTCCCGATGGCGAGGAGGTAGAGGGGCGAGGCCACCAGGAGGACCGCCGCAAGGTAGAGGCCGAGCACCAGCTGGCGCCTCGGGAAGCGCTGCGCGACATTCCAGACCAGAAAGGCGACGGCCATGATGGCGTAGGGGAGCACCGAGAGCGCCGTGTTCATCCAGATCGGCCGCGGCGAGGCTACCAGCGGCAGGTAGGCCGCCAGGAAAAGCCCCCCCAGGTAGCAGCACCCCTCGTCGCGCTCCCTCGCCCCGCGCCGGATCACAAAAAAGAGGGCGGGCCACACCAGGAGCCAGACCAAGGGGTTGGCGTACCCAAGTTCCACGGTGACGCTCTCCTCGAAGTCGGGAAGCTTCCCCACTGGGTTGCCGTCCGGAGAATCCATGTTCATGAAGGGGTCGACGAACACCGAAGGGAGCACGAACCACTTGTAGGCCCGGTTGTCCGTGTCGTTCCACTGCTTGGGATGGTACCCTTGGTGCTGCGAGGTCTCCAGGAACATGGCGCGCTGCAGCGCCGGCCATTCCGAGAGGCTGTAGCCCCGGCCGAACCAGGGGAGAAAGGTGAGCAGGTAGACCAGAACCGGGACGATACCGAGCGTAGCCCCGAGCCGGGCGTAACGGGCCAGGCGCTCCCCGGCGGAGCCCCCCTCCCGGTGGCCGGCAAAGAGCAGCAGCAGGAAGGTGACCGCAAGGGGGAAAAGCCCGCTCCACTTGGAGGCAAGCCCCAGCCCGAAGCCCACGCCGCAGGCGAGGAGCCACCCCTGGTTCCCCGACTCCCGGAAGCGGTAGGCCAGGTAGATGGCGGCCAGCGGGAAAAAGGCGAGGTAGATGTCGTTGATCCCCTGGCGGGAGAACTCGATCACCAGTGCGTCGCAGGCCCACAGGAGCGCGGCGAGCAGCGCGACCCGGCTGTCCCGGAAGATCCTCAGAGCGACGAGCCCCACCAGAGGCGTGCAGAGGGTCCCCAGCAGCAGGCTCACCCCTTTCACCCCCAGCACCCCTGAGCCGAAGGCGCGCAGGGCCCAGTAGACCAGGATGTTGCGCAGGCAGGGGTGGTTCCACATGGTCGGCCCGAGCTGCCCCGACTCCATGTAGTTGATGGCGGAGAGGGCGACGTCGAAATCGTCGTGCGACACCGGCTGGCTGGTGATGAGGACCGTGTTGAGCACAAGCGCCAGCAGCGTGAGCAGCCCCAGGTAGAGGGGGGTGCGTGAGGAGATCGCTATTTTCATGAGTCGGGTCGGGTGCTCGGCTGCAGCTGCGGCTGGGAAGCTGGCATCCCCTCAGCCCCTGCCGGCGGAGTGGCAAGCCCCAGGAGTCGGGCGAACCTGTTGAGTTTGGCTACCTCGGCCGGGGTGACACCCCCCTTCCCCTTCTCGCGGCAGAGGATGACGCAGTCCGACTGCAGGCCCGATTTGGCGATCTGGGCCAGGAGTTCTTCCGGCTCGGAACTTTTGAAATAGGAAGCCCCCACGTAGAGGAGCGCCGGCTCGTGGAGACCGGCAAAGTCGGCACCGGTGGTGAACCAGCGGGGAAAGCCCTGGCGGGTCTGATAGAGCCCCCGGTCGCTCACCTTGCTGTCCTTGGACTTGGCGGACAGCTGCTTCAGGCGGTCAACCTCTCCCTTGGGGAGGACGGCGACGATGCCCCGGATCATCCGGTTCATGGAAGCGACGTAGAGAAAGGTCACGGCGTCTAGGTGCTCATCCTCAAGGAGTTTAGCGATCCGGAAAAGCTGCAGCGGGTAGGCCCGGAACATCTGGGTGGGGATCAGCTCGCCCGGATCGAAGGACTCCCAGCGGTCCGAGACGAACACCACGGTGCGCCCCCGGTACCCCGCCTCTTTCCAGATCCCGTAGGCCTCTTCCGGGCGGTCGACGATTTTTTTGGCAACCTGCGGCGCCTGAAGGGTCCCGGCGGGACCGCTCACGCGACTCCCCCTGCCGAGGCGGTCGACGCCGAGCAGGGTGAGCGCAGCGAGCAGGACGACGCTAGAGCAGGTTACCGTGCTGCGGACTAGCTTCGAGGTGGACATCTAACCATCCTAATGGGAGTCGTCCCTCCGGCGGGGATGCCCCGGATAGAACACAGAACTTCTACTTCTTCTTGAAAATCTTGCTCCAGGTGGGTAGCTCCTTGCGCTCCTCGCCCGTGGCGGTTATCTCGGTGATGGTCCAGCGCCCCTGCCTGCTCTCCAGCAGATACTGCACGTCGTAGAGGTAATCTTTCACCTCGTTGGACCTGGCGCCGGTCTGAATGTCCGCATAGGCGAAGTCCCAGACCTCCTTGGTTACCACCCGGCACTCGGAAGGCTTGGAGCAGTCGGTATCCACGAAGTCGATCTTCTTGAGATCCGAGACCAGGCGGCTTTTGCCTTCACCGATGGCTGCCATATGGTAATAGGCCTTCTCTGCCAGTTCAGGGGTTGCCACTTCCTGGAGCTTGGTCATGTTGGTGGTTTTGTATCCCTCACTCAAGAGCTGGTTATAACGCAGCACCATGTTGTGCGCTCGATCAGCAGGTGCGGTCGAGGCTGAAAGTTTGGGTGCGGGACCCTTTTCCGGTGCCGGCCCATTGCAGCCAGCGCTCAGCATCATGACAACCGCCAAGGCAATGGCACAGATCCTCATACGTTAACCCCGTGATAATTAATGTGAAGCAGAGACACTATAGCAAAATACGCCTCAGCAAACCAGTGTATTCATGGAAAAAGCCGGGGTTACCCCCGGCTTTCCGTTGCTGCCCATGTTCCGGTTCTTTACCAGGCTTCGCCGGAACCACCGCTGTGCTCGCTGCAAGAGCTCCCGAAGTAGCTGCTGGACATGCTGGTTCCCTTGATGTTTACCGTAGCTGAGCCCCACCTGGTGTAGAGCGAGGTGCTGCTGGTGGTACCTCCGGCGCGGTAACGGCCCGGGACGTTGGTGGTCTGCAGTAGTCGCGAGATCTTGCCGCCGTGCGGGACCCTCAAGTGGCAGTTTACGCAGACCGCGGGGCCCGAGGTGCTGCTGCCGTGCTGCCCACCAGTGAGGTTGCTGTTGTTGTGCCAGCCGTTGCTACCGGTCACCACGTGGCAGTTAAGACAGAAGAGGCCGTCCTTGGTACCGGTGCCGGTGTTGTAGGTGGCGATCCTGAAGTAGGTTCCCGAACTGGTTCCGTTGGCGGCGGCGGAGGTGTAAGGCCACGCCTTGTTGGTGCCCGCCAGCATCCACTTCACCGAGGAGCCGTGCGGCCCCTTGGAGGCGGTGGAGTCGGTTGCATGGCAATCGGAGCAGGACATGACCTGGGTTCCGACATTCACGTTCCAGGGAGCCAGCATCCGGGCCACGGGGATCGCCTTCGGCGCCACCGAGGTCGGGTAGTTATTCAGGCCGGTCACGATCGGGTGGCCGGAGGCGTTGTTCGGGTTGAACTCCAGGGCAAGGTTGGTCAGGGCCCCGGCGTTGGTGTAGGACGAGTTGTTCACGTCCGGGGTGGTGCCGGAACCGGTAGCTGCATGGCACTTGAAACAGACCTGGTACTCGGCAGTCGCAGAGTTCGACGGAATGCTGGAGGAGGCGGATGCCCCGGCCCAGTTTCCCGAAAAGAGCATGCTGCGCCCGGTGGCGTTGGAAATGTTCTTCGCAATGACTACCGAACCGGCCGTGTGGGAGCCCGCCTGCAGCGAATGAACACTGTCGAGGCTGTTGTTCACGTCGCCATGGCAGTCGAAGCACCTGGCGGTGACATGCTTGGACAAAAGCCCCATCTGGGTGGAGATGTTCTTGAACGACTTGTTCGGGTCGGTCGAATTGGCCTTGTGGCAGTTGAAGCAGTAGACGTTCGGGTTGGTGACGACATAGCCGGCATCCTGCAGGCCATGATCGAGACCCGAGGCGTGGCCGTTGTACTTCGGGTTGCCGGTGCTCCCGTCTACCCCCTTCGAGTTGCCGTGGCAGTTGAAGCAGTACATCTTGGTGGCGTGGGCGCCGCCCGTCGCCGGCCAGTACTGGCTGATGTTGGCAGGCGCCCGGAAGTCCTGGGAAGAGCCGAAGGGGGCCATGGCGCTGACGCCGAGTCGGGTGGCTCCGTCCGCGTCGTGGCAGGAGGTGCAGACCGCCTGGGTGGCCTGGGCCGTGGCGGGGGTCCCGTCGTACACGACGGAGGCGCCGGTGTCGGCGTTCACCAGGGCGACGCTCACCCCGTCGCTGAAGGTCTGGTGGGTGGTCGCGTTATGGCAGACGGTGCAGGTCTTGGAGCTCAGCACGCTGAATTTCCCGTGGGTGGACATGTTGGAGAAGAAATCGCCGCCGGCCCCGACGATCTGGCGACGGTAGCCTGCGTTCCCCTGCGGGGTCGAGTGGCAGCCCTGGCAGGAGGGAAGGAACCCCTCGTTGTGGTCGTGGCAGGGGGTGCAGTCTACCGTCCCGTTGTGGTTGGCCGCCGGGTTGTTGTAACGGTGATGGTCGGTCCTGCTGTGGCACGCCTCGCAGACGTTGGTGGAGGTGGCGTGCACCGCGTCGTTACCGAGGTCGGTGGCCGGGTTGAGATAGCTTATGGCCAGGGAGCTGCTCCCCGAGGAACTCCAGTTCTCCAGGATGGGGGACTGGATGGTTGTATTGACCAGCTTGATGTTCTTGGTGCTGTCGTTGTGGCAGGTTGAGCAGACGAAGGCGCCGTACTTGCCGCCGTCGATCCCCCAGCCCTGGGCCCACTTGGTCGAGAAGGTGTTCTGGCTGTTGTGCAGCAGGGCGCTCCCCTTGCTGGGCTGGGTAGCCGTTATCTGGCTGGCGCCGATGATGCCGTCCGAGTCGGTCAGGTTGAGACGGAAGTAGTACAGCTTGCCGGCGCCGTCGCCCCCCCCCTGCAGGTTGTTGAAGGTGGCGCTGTAGGTGCCGTTCCCCTTGGTGGCGGTAACGGTGCCGAGCTCGTAGAAAGGGGTGGCGCCGTAGGTAATGGTGCAGCTTCCGTCGCCGTCGCCGTCGCCGGTATAGGGAAGCACCAGCGTCATGCTGGTGTTGGTGACGTTCATGAAGGTCACGGCGCCCGGGATGGTCTTGGCGGTAACGGTGATGGCGAAGCTGCCGCCGGTCGTGGAGCCGCCGTCAGGGTTGACGATGGTCAGGGTCTGGCCACCGATGGGTGCATTAGGGGCGATGCTCACGTTGGCGGTGAGCTGGGTCGGGCCGACGTAGCTCACCGAGTTCAGAGTCAGGCCGGTGCCGTTGAACTGGACCGAGCAGCCGTTGACGAAGTTGGTGCCGTTGATGGTGACGTTGACGCCGGTGTCCCCCTGCCTGAGGCTCGCGGGGGACAGCACGCCGATGGCCGGGGGCGCGGTGATGGTGAACGCCCCGGTGCCGGTGCCGGAGTTGGTTCCCACGGTCACGGTCACGTCATAGGCTCCCGCCAGGGCGCCGGCGGAGACGGCGACGTTGGCGGTCAGGGTGCTGGCATTGACATACTGGACCGAGTTGACGGCAACGCCGCCGCCGATGGCAACCGTGGCGGCCGCGGTGAAGCCCTGGCCCGTGATTGTGATGTTGCCGGTGCCGCCCGGTCCCAGGCTCGGGGTTACGGAAGATACCGCGACCGGGGTAATGGTGAGGAGGTTAGAGCCGCTCTGAGTACCGCCATCCGTGTTGGTGACGGTGATGCTGCTCGTCCCGGTAGCTGCGGCACCGACCGTGATGTTTGCGGTCATCTGGGTGGCGGAGTTATAGGTGGCGGGGCCGTTCATCGTGATCCCTGCGTTGCTGAAGCTAACAACCGAGCCGTTGACGAAGCCGGAGCCGGTGATGACCACGTTCTGCGTCGAACCGGTGGCCACCTTGGCCGGAGCCACCGAAGTAACACTCGGGCGCGTACTTGTGAAGGTGACGTTCCCCGAGGTCGCGGACTGGGTATCGTTATCGGTGACGGTGAAGGTCGCGGTGCCCGACTGGTTCGTGTTGGTTACGAGGAACGTCAAGGTGTTCGCATTCACGTAGGTGACGTTCGTGATGGTGACGCCGCTGGCCGCGCTGCAGGTGATGGTCGGGGCCGGTGAGTTGAGGAAGTTGGTCCCGGAAATGGTCATCAGGAAGTTGCTGGCATATCGGGACAGGGTCGTGGTCGACAGCGAGGTAATGGTCGGTGCCGGCGCAGTCACCACAAAGAAGGAACCGCCGGCGGCGGAGACTCCGTAGTCGCCATTGGTTACGGTGATGGTTCTGGAGCCGCCGGCCGCCGCGGGGTCGATCCTGACATTGGCGGTTATCTGGGTGGCGCTCACATAAGTCGCAGAATTAACGGTTATGCCGGTGCCGCTGAACACGACGACCGGGGTTGCGCCGCTGACGAAGCCGGTGCCGGTGATGGCGACGTTGCCGGTCCAGCCCAGGGCCCCGCCGGCCGGCAGGGCGGAGGTGACCGTCGGTTTGGCGCTGATAGTAAGGGCGCTGGGGTTGGACGAATTGGAACCGTCCGAGGTGTTGGTGACGGTCAGGTTATGCGCCCCGGTGGTTGCCGTCGCCAATACCGAGATATTGGCTGTCAGGTGAGTCGAGTCCACAAAGGTCGTGGAATTGACCGTCACACCGGTGCCGTCGCTGACTGTCGAGGTGGCGTTGAAGTTGGTCCCGGTGATGGCGACGTTTACGTTGCTGGCACCCTGTCCGAGCACCGACGGCGTTGCCGTGGCAATGGTCGGGGCACTGGCGCTCACTACCGTGAAGACGCTGGCGGAGCCGTTGGTGGTGTCGGGGTTGGTGACCTTCACCGTGCGCGGGCCGGTCGCCGCTCCGGCGGCGATGCTGATGTGCGCGGTCAGCGAGGTGGCTGAGTTGAAGGTCGTGCCGCTGACCGTGATGTCCGTTGAGCCGAAGTCGGCCACCGCACCGCTCACGAAGCTGGTGCCCGTGATGGTGACGTCGAGGGCCTGGCCGGGGTTACCGGTCGCCGGGGAGGCGGAGACGACCGACGGTCCAGCCGGGGCTTCGGTGACGGTGAATGCGGAGTAGATGCTGGAGCTGGTCCTGGCGTACAGGTTGGCGGTGTTGCCGCTGGTTCCGGAGGCGACCACGACTATTTTGACGCGGTGATTGGCCGCAATCGTTTTTTGGGGAGGGCTGGTGAAGGCCAGGCTGACGTTGCTCGCCGAGCTGGCGCTTTGCGTCGCCGTGCCGGAAGTCCAGAGCAGGACGCCGTTACCTACCGACCCCGAAGGGTCGTAGTCGTAGACATACGCCTTCCAGGTTTCGGTACTCTGGCTGCTGTTGCGGGAAACCGCGAGTTGCAGGGTCGGGCTGGTGAGGTTCTGTGCCGAGGCATAGGCGGGTCCATAGATCGCTCCCACCGTGGTCTCGGCCGAGCCTAGGGTGTTGGAGCCGATGTTGCTGGACCGTGTCGCCGGGGTCGTCGTTATCATGGAAAACTTGCCGGCACCGGTCGCGTTGGAAGCGATGCTGGTGGAGCCGTCGGCACCCAGGTTGACGGCGGAACTGTCCAGGGTGAAGTTGTAGGTCACCGCTCCAGCTTCGCTGTATCGCGGCAGGTACCACCCCTCGTACATGAAGACTGTCGTCAGCAAGGTGATCAGGGTCACCAAGCTGACCTTTGCCGTCCAACTCATCCCGTTGATTTTTTTCGCTATTACTTTTCCCATAGCAGCGTCCTCTTTATCAAAATTTCAGTTGAAATATCATCCGTCAATGTGGCTGCCGGCCGCGCAGCGGCGGCCCGGCAGCCCGTTTGTTACCTACAGTGCCGAGTGGCAGTCCACACAGGAAAGCTTAGCGCTCCAGTTGGCCCTGCCGCCATTGTGGCAGGCGATGTTGGAGCAGTTCCCGGCTCCGTCCCAGCCACCCTGGCTCAGCAGCTGCTTGGAGGTATCGAGGGACCCTGCACCCGCCTTATAGCTGGTCCGGGTCCAGACCGTGGAGTAGGCGTTGAAGCTGGTCGGCCTCACCTGCGCCTTGGTGACCAGGTTGACCGCCTTGAAGGCGACATCGACGCTGCCGTTCAGATGCCGGGTCCTGTCCAGGGTCGGCGTCCCCTTGGCGTCACTCTTGTGGCAGGAGGTGCAGCCCGTGGAGTTGTCGTTCAGGTAGTTGGTCACGGTGGCACTGTGACAGAGGTCGCAGTTGATGATGGTGGCCGGCACGCTGTCGCCGTGGCCCAGGGTGAGCAGGCCGTCGGAGCCGACGATCTGGCCGGTGTGGATGCTGACCGCGTGCTTGGCATGGGCGCCGGTTGCCGGCGCGTTGCCGTGGCACATGGCGCACTTGTCGCCGGTGTAGGCCGCCGCGTTGTACCAGTCGGGAGAGGGGGCGTACTGGAGCGCCGCGCCGACCCCGCCGTTACTGTGGCAGTAGGCGGCGGAGCAGACCACGCTCGACCCGGAGATGCCGGTGATGCCGGAGCCGGAGTTGCCTATGCCGCCGATCAGGACCGCGGGATTGTTCTTGCTGCGCAGCGAGCCGTCCGCCGTCGGGACCAGGGTCACCTCGATGTGCCCGTCCCGGTGGCTGGCGAGGTCGGTCGGGTGGCAGCTGCCGCAGCCGAAGCGGTATTCGCCGGCCGTCGAGCTGTTGGCCGTGTCACCGTAGCTCGCCGGGATCACGCTGCCGACGTGGGCTGCATGAGCGCCGCCCAGGCTGCTGAGCGGATGGCAGAAATAGCAGTTGGAGCTTCCGTTGCCCCAGACCGGGGAGGCGAAGGCCGCCGCACCGTTGGAGTGGCAGTACACGTTGGAGCAGGTCCCCGCGACGTAGCTGCCGCCCGCGGCGAAGTTGACGTCGTGGATGCCGTTTAGGTGCGTCTTGTTGCCGTAGACCAGCGAGCTGTTGCTCGCCGCGGTCAGGCTGTGGCAGTCCACGCAGCCGAGGCCGTTACTGAGGTGCGCGGTGTGGCTCCCCGTCGCGTTATTGTGGCAGGTGGCGCAGTTGCCGGCGGACTTGTAGCTGTTCAGGCTGGCAGCCTGGTCCGACGTGATGGCGCCGGAACCCTGCAGCGCCAGCAGCGCGCTCGTGATGTCGCCGGTGACCGTGCCGCCGTTGGCCGCGGCATCGATGGAGTCGACGATCAGCTGCTTGGCGTAGGCGGAGTTGTGGGCGTAGGCTCCCGGCTCTGCCAGCAACAGCTTGTAGTTGAACGCAGCGCCCATGACGTTGGCGCCGGCCTGGCCGGCACCCCAGTTCCCCTTGGCGAAGTAGGGATAGATGGGCGAGTAGGGGTGGTTGATGGCCGTCAACTGGGCATTGAGGACAGCGAGGGCGTTGTTGAAGGAGACCCGGTCCGCGTCGAGGGTGGCCGCCGGCAGCGCGCTGGCGTGGCAATTGGCGCACTCGGTGGTGGTGAGCGCCGTGATGGCCCCGTTCTGGTCGAAGTTGACCGGCTGATAGCTGTGGGAGCTGGCCGAGGTCATGTGGCAGGTGACGCAGGGGCCGGCTGTGCCGGTCGCCAGGGTGTTCGAGGTGCCGACCATGCGGTGGCTGTTGCTGGAGTAGTTCGCATAGGACCTGCCGGGGAAGTGGTAGCCCGATTTTCCCTGCAGCGAGCCGCCGGCCGACAGGTAGTGCGGCGCGATGAAGGCGGAGGTGGCCAGATCGAAGGCTGCGCCGATCTTGACCTGGATGCTCGCCCCGTTGTTCCTGCCGCTATGGCAGTCCATGCAGATGTTCGAGGTCCCCACGTTGCGGTTTTGGTAACTCGCCTCGTCGGCGAACGGCTTGACCGGGGTGACCGTGCGCACGGTTCCCGCGGCGATGTCGGAGTGGCAGCCGACGCAGGTGAGCACTTCCTTGGTCTTGTCCGAGGCGGTTCCCCAGGCGGCGGTCACCCTGGCACTGGAGAAGGCGATGAAGCCGGTGGTGGTGTGGCACTGCACGCAGCCGGAGCGGGTCTTGAAGTCGTAATCAATCCAGGGAAGCTCGCTGGTAGCGGCGTGCCCCGAGGCGGCCCACTGGCCCCGGATGGTGGCGTTTTCGGTGCTGGCCGTGTGGCAGTCGGCGCAGCTGGCCCGCGAGGTCACATAGGAGGCCGGGTACATCCCGGAGGTGATGTTGTTGTAGTGCACCGCCGGCATGTTGGCGACGGTCGCCACCAGGGTGTGCGGGTCGTGGCAGGCGGTGCAGGTCGAGGTGATGGACAGCGGATGGTTGGCTACATTCCCGGAAGCGTCAACGTGGCAGCCGTTGCAGGATGCGGGGTTGAAATCCGGGTCGTGCACGCCGCCCGTGTGGCAGGCGGAGCAGGTCAGGTTCTTGGTCTTGTGGGTCGAAGCATTGAACCCGTTCACGATGGCCGGGTTGTGGCAGTTGAGGCAGAAGACCGCGCCCCCTTTAAGGTAGGTGAAGCTCGCCGCGTTCACCGTGCCGCTGGTTAGCGTACCCGGGTGCGCTCCGTTGGCGGTGCCGACATGGCAGGCCTGGCAGACGCTCCCGGTGAACCTGCTGTGTTTCGAGGTGGACCAGTTCGCGTAGACGCCGGCGTCCATGCCGGAAGACTTGTGGCAGTTGGCACAAAGGAGCGCTGCGCCGGCCGTGATCGAGTTGGTCACGAACACCGAGGCCGTCGCCGTCGCCGCCCCACCGTTCACTGAAAGGATTATGTTGTAGGTCCCGTTCGCGGCGGGTGCCGTGAAGCTCGGCGTGGCGGAGGTCGGGTCGGAAAGGGAGATGGGTGCCGGGTTGCCCGGGGCCGGGGTCCAGCTGAAGGTCGCACCGGCGGCGGGGGTCGCCGAACCGTTCAGGGTCACCGGCTGGCCGGCAACCGCAGTCTGGGTGGTTCCGGCATTCGCCAAAACGCCGGAGAAAGTCCCCACCATTGGCACGTTGCCGGTGAGGGTCGCCGCGAGCGCCTTGGGGATGGTGATGGTCACCGCCCCGTTGGGGACGTTGAACGCGCCGGACTGGCTGGCGCCGGCCGGGACATTCGAGATGCCCGCCACGCTCCCTCCGGCGTTGGGGGTAAATTTGTAGACGATATCCATCCCCGGCGTCGAACCGCAGGTGTAGTTCGCTGCGCTGGTGGGGCTCACCGAGCCGCCGCCGTTGCCGGCCACACTGGCCGACACGCTCAGCTGGCCGGCGTAAAAGTAGGCGATCGCGGTCTGCGAGGCTCCGTCGGCGGGGGTGAAGTCCCTGGTCCAGGGGCTGCTCGGGTTGGTGACCGTGGTGGTGTTGTACACCACCTTCTGGATGGCGTAGCAGGTACTTGCCGAGTTCACCGCAAGGTTCACCTTCTTCGGATTGGCCGCCGTCGTGGTGTAGTTGTAGTAAACCGTCCCGCTGGCAAAGCCCTGGGGCGTGCCACCGCGCACCGCAATGGTTCCCCCCGCGGTCATGGCTTTAACGCCAATCTTCCAGGCTGCCGCCTGAGCCAGCATGGGCAGCGCGCATGTCGCCAGCACCAAAATGACCAGTACCCTTTTCAGCATACTTCCCCCTTATCCGCTATCGATTAAAATGTCAAATGCAGTTCTCTTGGGCGCAGGTGTGTGCAAATTTTGAGCCAAGCACGGGACGGGAGGCGGAGCGCCGGCGGTGGGGACGCGTGCGGTCCGCGGGAAGGCCTTACCCGGACCAGCACATTCCATTAATTCTTAGTGGTAACTGGGCCGGCAGGCAAGGAGGGGGAAAGGGGGGAGAAAAATCTCTGGGGGAGGCGGCGGCAACGGGTCAACGGGGCGCGCAGCACCCCCATACCGTAAAAAGACCGCACTCGGCCAGACGGTCCGTCAAAGAGCGTGAACCCGCCCAACGAGGAGGCAATAAAAAGGTAACAGCACGGTAACGGCACGATTGGGGCGTTCACACGCTGCCCGGCCGGGCCGGAAATTCCAGGGTCACCACCGTTCCCTGCCCCGGCGCGCTCTCGATCTCGACCGTCCCGCCGTGCATCAGCATGATCGACTTCACGATGGCGAGCCCGAGCCCGGTCCCCTCCGTCTTCCGCCCCCCGTCGGTGTCCACCCGGTAAAAGCGGTCGAAGAGCCTTGGCAGGTGCGCCTGTTCGATGCCGCATCCGGTGTCGCTCACGCTCACCCGGACCGAGAGGTCCTCCCCCTGCGTCGCCCTGACGACGATCGCGCCGCCGATCGGGGTGTAGGCGATGGCGTTGCCGATCAGGTTGCTGACCGCCCGGCGGAAGAGCGTCTGGTCGGCGAACAGCACCCCGGGCCCCTCCAGCTGGCGCTCCAGGGTGATGCCGTTCTCGCAGGCGGCGTCGAAGAAGTAGTCGAACAGGTCGTCGATCTCGGCGCACAGGTCCAGGCGCTGCCGGTCCAGGTCGTGCGCCTCCAGGTCCGCCCGGGCCAGGAACATCAACCGGTCGATGGTCCAGGAAAGCCTGCCGAATTCCTCCAGGCCGGAGGCGATCACCCGCTGGTATTCCTGCGGCGAGCGCTCCTTGGCAAGTGCTATGTCGCTTTCGATCATGAGGGTGTTGATGGGGGTGCGCAGCTCGTGGGCCAGGTTCGCCGAGTAGTGCGACAACCGGGTGAAGGAGTCCTCCAGGCGCCCCAGCATGCTGTTGAAGGATTGCGCCAGGGAGACCAGCTCGGCGGGCAGGGACGTCTCGTCGATCCTGGTGTCGAGCCGGTGCCGGGTGATGTTGCGGGCCGTAAGCGAGATGTCGTCCAACGGCTTCATGGCGAGCCTGACGATCAGGTAGGCGCAGCCGAAGGCGAAGAGCACCCCGCAGCAGATGAAGGCGGCCAGGGTCAGGCGCAGCTGGTTCCCCAGCTCCTTCTGCTCGTGGGTGTTGATGCCGAGCTGCAGCACCCCTCCCGGGCCGCTGAAGAGCCGGCCGGGCAGCCGAAAGCTCTTGATCAGGAAATGGTCGCCGCTCGCGTTGCGCCAGCGCAGTGCGGCGCGGTCCGGCACGGGGAAGCTCCCCCGGGGCACCCCCCTCTCGAGCCACGGGCTCTCCAGCAGCACCCTTCCTTCCCGGTCCAGGATCCTGATGAAGGGGCGCAGGTTTTCCGGCTCGAACTGCTGGGTGCGTATCTCGTAGCCGATCAGCGTCCTGCCGTCGGGCTGCTCCATCATGGCGACGACGCTGGCGCGCTCCTCCTCCAGGTCCGCGAAGCTGTCCAGTTCCAACTGGTTGATCCGCTTGACGTAGAAGAGCGCCCCGAAAAGGGTGTAGCTCACCAGCACGGCGACGATGTGCAGCAGTGCGAGCCGCCTGGCGATGGACCAATGCCCGTCGCTCGGGCCGGAAGTCTCAGCCGAGGCCGGTTTCCCGATCTTCCAGAACATACCCCACCCCCCGGACCGTGTGGATCAGCTTCTTTTCGAAGGGTCCGTCGACCTTGGCCCGCAGGTTCCCCATCTTCACGTCCACGATCTTCATGTTGTTGTCGAAGCCGAGGTTCCAGACCCGCTCCGCGATGCAGGTGCGCGACAGCACCTCGCCGCAGCGGCGCATCAGCAGGGAGAGCAGCGCGAACTCCTTGGGCGTGAGTTCCAGCCGCCTGCCGGCGCGGCTGGCCCGGTGGGCGAAGAAGTTGACCTCCAGGTCCGCCAGGCGCAACTCGTCCTGGCTGACCACCTGGCCGCGGCGCAGCAGCGCCTGGATGCGGGCGGTCAGCTCGGAGAAGGCGAACGGCTTCACCAGGTAGTCATCCGCCCCGGCCTTGAGGCCGGAGACCCGGTCCTGAACCGCGTCGCGCGCGGTCAGGATCATGATGGGTGTGGTCGTGCCGCCGGCGCGCAGCCGTTTGACCACCTCCAGCCCGTCGATGCCCGGCAGCATGAGGTCGAGAATGATCAGGTCGTATCCCTTGCGGGAGGCGAGCGAGAGTCCTTCGAGCCCGTTGGTGGCGAGGTCCGACATCACGCTTATTTCCGCGAGCCCCTTTTGCAGGTGGGACGCGGTCTTCTCTTCGTCTTCGATAATCAAAAAATACATGGGAATCCACCTTGGAGTTGCACCTTCACCTCGACCTGGGCGGCATGGTACCGGGAGTCCGGACCCGCGCGCCGGCCGCTTTTCGCGGGACGGGCGCGCTGCCCGCCACCGGCATTGGCTGCCCTCCGGGCCTGCAGCAATGCAAGTATCGTGACCAAATTCGGGACGGGATGCCTGGTCGGAAATATTTCCCCCAACCCCGGGTGCCCCGGGGCGGCGGAGTTCCGCCCGCCGCTTGCCGGCCGGAACTCCAGAAAAGAAATATCACATGTTCAAATTATCACATTTCTTCTCCTTTTTACACAGGGAAGGCTGATTGGGCAAGCCCTGGGAGTCTTCGACAATCTCGCGGCAGCTTTGCAGTCAGTCGTCCCCGTGTCCCCAGGCAGGCCAGGCAGCCGGCACGTCACAATTGATGCCTCAAAACGTCCAGTGACAGTGTCAGATCTGCCATGTATGACTGAGCCTGGAGTCCTGCAGGCAGAGCAAGCGCCGAGGAATGCCCGGCAGAGTATGAGCGGCGATTCCAGTTGACACGGCCAGAGCTCACGGCGATAATTTGATTATGGAAGTAGCTTTCAAAAACTCACCAGGAGGATATCCCCGTGCGAAAAAGCATATTCATGTTTGCAGCTTTGCTCTGCTTGTCAGGGGCTGTTCCGTCCTTTGCCGGAACGAGCAGTGCGGAAAAGGACGAATGCGTCCTCGCCTCGCGAAACTGCAGCAATGCGGTGGACGACATACAGACCCAGATACGAAGAATCGGCAGGGAGATTGACAAGGGAACCGCGGTATACACAGTTCAGGAGCTGAAAAAGCTTCAGCAGAAACTCTCCGAAGTCACAGGGCTCCTGCACGACATGGAAAAACGCTAGCGGCAGGGCCTGAACCCAGCCGGGCCGATAGCCATGCGGCGTCCCGACTCCGCATGGCTATTTTCGTGGTCACGGAGTGGAACCGCCGCCATTCAGGCGCCCTCTTTGTCGTGCTGCGCCGCCCCCGTTTTGGCAATCCGCGTCCAACTTTACCGTATACGACAGGCACTGAAATAAACCGGGAAATTTCCTTGACAACTCAGGCTCCTTCGCCTATAAACGATTTCAACTTTCAATTCCATATTCACTGACTCCCACCGGAACCAACCGTTTGGCGCAAAGCAGAGAATTTTCTCCTTCCCTCACAGACCACTTCCTATGCGTCTGGTCGCAGGCAGTGCTGCCGGTTGAAGCAATGGCCGATTGAGACCCGTTGGTACATCGGCTGCGCCACTGTCTGAAAATGGATATCGATACCACGCCTGCTCGACACCAGGCCCGCGCAGAGCCATTGCGGAGCACGGCATCAGCCGGCAAATCTCCCTGGTGCCACGGGGCCACCTGGCGAGCCCCGGCCTGTTGCGGGCCACCAATTGAAAATGAATATTATTACCTGATTAGCGATGATCTTCCGCTGCAATAGCGGTGCGACATATTCTGTCACCCTTGGGGGTTAAACTCACGGTACTTTCCTACCAAGGAGGCAGGCCGTGAAGATGAATCGAATTCAGTTT